>OGCN01000836.1_pt1 | contig 46775 bp, 46 predicted proteins | sample 1570181 | NCBI WGS metagenome assembly OGCN01 (sample SAMEA4370584, study PRJEB24528) | human gut metagenome | reverse complement strand
GCATCTGGCGGCGGAGCAACAAGCGGTAGGCCGCGCAATTCCATATACTCCATGAACAAAGCCCTGCACGGACGAGACGGTGCAGGGCTTTCTTGCAGTTTTGATATCGTACAGTTCGGGTACCGCCTCTATTTGCATGGCAAATCCATGAAATATAGAACTAATGTCCATTCTAAAATGACCCATTATTGACAATTTCGCATAATCCATATATTATTTACTTATAAGAAACCGAACGTGTACATGGAAATTAAATATAGAGAAACCAGCAGAGACGCCGCAACAGGCGTCAGTAAGAAGGTTTGCCGCGCCGCAGACAGGAGCATGGCCCGCCCTTCGTATAAACGGTTAATTTTTATATTCCCCCGACTAAAGGCTGCCCAAGGCAGTTTTGGTGATAGAGAAGACCTGTAAAGGAGGAACTGGCATGGAATTGCAGAAGTTGATTTACACGGTAGAAGACGGCATCGCCGTCGTTACGATGAATTACATGAAGAACCTCAACGCCATTGACGAGCAGATGGCCGACGAGCTCATGTACGTCGTCGACAAGGCGGAACACGACCCGGACGTGCGCGTCCTGGTCATTAAAGGGGCGGAAAAGGCCTTCTCCGCCGGCGGCGACATCGGCTATTTCTACAAACTCATCCAGGCCGGCGGCGAAGTCAACATGGACGGACTGATCAGCAAGGTAGGCAATGTCGCCGACGGGCTGAAGAAAATGAGCAAAATCGTCATCACCTCAGTCAGCGGCGCGGCAGCCGGAGCCGGCGTCAGCCTGGCCATCGGCGGCGACTTCATGATTTGCGCCGACAACGCGAAATTCATCCTGGCCTTCGTCAACCTGGGCCTCGTCCCCGACACGGGCGCGACGTATCTCCTGACCCGCCTCATCGGCCCGAACCGCACGATGGAACTGGCCGCTACGGGCCGCCCCGTCGGCGCGGAAGAAGCCAAAGCCCTGGGCCTGGCCTATAAGGTCACGACGGTGGAAGAGCTGGACAGCGTGACCATGGCCTTTGCCAAGAAGATCGCCGCAGGGCCGCTCCTGTCGTACAAGAACATCAAAAAGCAGATATACGACGCCATGTATGTCGACTACAAGAAGTGGCTTGACGAAACGGAAGTGCCGACGCAGCGCGAATGCTCGGCGTCCATGGACTTCCAGGAAGGCTGCAAGGCCTTTATGGAAAAACGCAAAGCCATATTCCAAGGGAAATAAGCGCATAGACGCAGTGTTATAGGAGGAAAGGAGGTCATTTTGTGTTTGCAAACAAAGTAGTGACCAAAGAAGAAGCGCTGAGCAAGATTCACGACGGCCAGACGATTATGTTCGGCGACTGGCACGGCGAATTCGCCGCCGATGAAATCATCGACGGCATGCTGGAAAAGGGCGTTACGGACATCCACGCCATCGCCGTTTCAGCCGGCATGCCCGACCAAGGCGTCGGCAAGCTGATCGTAGCCAAACGGGTCAAGAGCATTATTACGACCCATATCGGCCTGAATCCCGTAGCGAAGGACCAGATGCTGGCCGGCGAGCTGGACGTCGAATTCAGCCCCCAGGGCACCTGGGCCGAACGCATCCGCTGCGGCGGCGCAGGCCTCGGCGGCTGCCTGACCCCGACGGGCCTCGGCACGGAAGTGGCTGAAGGCAAGCAGGTATTGACCATCAACGGCAAGGACTATCTCCTGGAGCTGCCCCTGCGGGCTGACGTCGCCCTGGTCAAGGCGACGAAGGCCGACAAGGCCGGCAACATTTCCTTCCGCCTGAACTCGCGGGCGACGAACAGCACCATCGCCCTGGCGGCGGATTTCGTCATCGCCGAAGTCGAAGAGCTGGTTGAAGTCGGCGAATTGGGTCCTGAAGAAATCGACGTGCCGGCACCCATCGTCGACATGGTATACGTGCGGACCGGCGAAAAACGGCCGATGTGCCCCATGTGGCAGCGGGCGAAGGCCAAGGCCGAAGCAAAGGCTAAGGCTGCGGAAGGAGGCGGAAAATAATGGCGGCATTAACTGGACGGGCGCTCATCGCATCGCGGTGCGCTAAATTCTTCAAAAACGGCGACTTTGTCAATCTGGGCATCGGCGTTCCTCTCTTGTGCGTCAACTATCTGCCTGAAGGCGTCAACCTCTGGCTGGAAGCGGAAATCGGCACCGTCGGCAGCGGCGCGACGCCGCCCTGGGACAGCGTCGACATCGACGTCATCGACGCAGGCGGCCAGCCGGCCTCCATCATCACCGGCGGCAGCGTATACGACCATGAAATGTCCTTCGCCTTCATCCGCGGCGGACACATCGACGCTACCGTACTGGGCACCCTGCAGGTCGACCAGGAAGGCAACCTGGCCAACTGGACTATCCCGGGCAAGCTCGTCCCCGGCATGGGCGGCGCCATGGATCTGTGCGCTGGCGTCAAGAAGATCATCGTAGCGACGGACCACTGCGAAAAGAGCGGCAAATCGAAGATCCTGAAAAAATGCACCCTGCCCCTGACGGGCGCGAAATGCGTCACCGACATCGTCACCGAACGGTGCTACTTTGAAGTCACGCCGGAAGGCTTAGTCCTGCGGGAACTGGCCGCAGGCTACACCGTAGACGACATCAAGGCCTGCACCGAAGCGGATTTCATCGTCCCCGACGAAATCGGCGTCATGGAATAACAGTATATAACGTATAAAACGACAAAACGGTATGGAACGGCAGCGCTTATAGCAGCTGTCGTCCCATACCGTTTTTTATTTCTCAGCTCCTTCCATACGTCCGTCCAATCTCTCTTCGGCATCTTGACATATACCCTTACTGGGTATATTATGATTATATACCGGTATGGGGTATACTATCTCTGCGCATATATCAGGAGGGATACGCATGGATTCAACGAACGATACGAGCTGCTGCGGAGGCGTGAAGCTGAAGCACCGCGACGAGAAGGAATATAAACGACTGATTTCCCGGTTAAACCGGATTGAAGGGCAGGTACGGGGCATCAAGCGCATGGTGGAGACGGACCGCTATTGCATCGATATCCTGATGCAGGTCACGGCCATCCAGTCGGCCCTGAATTCCTTCAACAAGGAGCTCCTCGGCCAGCACATCAAGAGCTGTGTCGTCCACGATATCCGCGAGGGGAAGGACGACGTCGTCGATGAGCTCGTCTGTACCCTGCAAAAATTGATGAAGTAAGGGAGTGATTGCATGAAGCATGAAACATATCAGGTAACGGGCATGTCCTGCTCGGCCTGCTCGTCCCGCGTCGAAAAAGCCGTCTCCAAGCTGGAGGGCATAGAAAAGGCCAGCGTCAATTTGCTGACCAACAGCATGCAGGTCGATTACGACGAAACGATCCTTACGAGCCAGGCGATTATAGACGCCGTCGTCAAGGCCGGATACGGCGCGTCCCTGGCCGGCGGGCAAGCCGGAACAAAGAGCGCTTCGCCGCAGGCAAGTCCGGCCAATACGGCCGAGCAGGAAGTCAGGCAGATGAAGCGGCGCCTCCTGTGGTCCATCGTCTTTCTCATTCCTACAGTCTACATCGCCATGCATCATATGCTGGCCTCTCATCTGGGAATTCCCGTCCCGTCAGCTATATCAGCAGTATTCGACGGCCCGGAAAATGCCATTTCCTTCGCCTTCGCACAGTTCCTGCTCATCCTGCCGATCATGTATTTGAACCGCAAGTACTACATCAACGGCTTTTCCAACCTGCTTCGCGGCGCGCCCAACATGGACAGCCTCGTCGGCATGGGCTCCATGGCCTCGGCGGCCTTCGGGGCCTTCGCCATCTTCCGCATGGGCTGGGGCACGGGCCACGGCGACTGGGCCTTGGTACAGACCTATAGCGCCAACCTGTACTTCGAGTCGGCCGGCATGATCGTCACCCTCATCACCGTAGGCAAGTATCTGGAAACGAGGGCTAAGGGCAAGACCAGCGCAGCCATTGAAAAGCTCATGAAATTAGCGCCTAAGGAAGCGACGGTCCTGCGCGGCGGCATCGAAACGGTCATCCCCGTCGAAGACTTAGCCGTAGGCGATGAAATCGTCGTCCGCCCGGGAGAGCGCATTCCTGCCGACGGCATCGTGTCTCAGGGCACGACGAGCATTGACGAATCGGCCATTACGGGCGAAAGCATTCCCGTCGAAAAACAGGTCGGCGACAAGGTCACGTCGGCGACGATCAATACGTCGGGCTATATTCACGTCACAGCCCAGCGGGTCGGCGACGATACGACGATCAGCCAGATTATCCGCCTCGTCGACGAAGCCAGCGCCAGCAAAGCGCCTATTGCAAAAATCGCCGACGCCGTCGCCGGTATCTTCGTCCCGGCTGTCATCACATTGGCCGTCGCCGCTACGGCCCTATGGTATTTCGCCATGGGAGCCGATTTGGAATTCGCCTTTTCCATCGGCATTTCCATCTTGGTCATTTCCTGCCCCTGCGCCTTAGGGCTGGCAACGCCTGTCGCCATCATGGTCGGCACGGGGAAGGGTGCGGAAAACGGCATCCTCATCAAGTCCGGCGAAGCCCTGGAACGGGCCCACGCCGTCGATACCGTCGTCATGGACAAGACCGGCACCATTTCGGAAGGTAAGCCCCGCGTCACCGATATGCAGGCCCTGACCTGCAGCGAAACAGAGCTACTCGCCCTGGCCGCCGGCATGGAGCAGGGGAGCGAGCATCCCCTGGCCGAAGCCATCGTAGCCTGCGGAAAAGAAAGGGGCATCGCGCCGAAGGCCGTATCTGATTTCCAGGCCGTCTTTGGAAAGGGCGTCATCGCCTCCGCCGATGGGAAGACCTATTACGCCGGCAACGCCGCCCTCATGGCAGAGCAGGGCATCGCCATCGGCAGATATACAGGCCGTCTCGACGCCTTAGCCGATCAGGGCAAGACGCCCCTCATCTTCGCCGACAACAGCGGCGTCATCGGCATCATCGCCGTCGCCGACATGGAAAAAGCCACCAGTGCCGAAGCCATTTCCCGCTTTGCCGCTATGGGCATCGACGTGGTCATGCTGACTGGCGACAACGCCCGCACGGCCGAAGCCATCCGCAAGCGCCTGGGCATTCCCAAGGTCATCGCCGGCGTCCTGCCGCAGGATAAGGAACGGCACATCGCCGAGCTGCAGGCCCAGGGGCGCACCGTCGCTATGATCGGCGACGGCGTCAACGACGCGCCGGCCTTGGCCAAAGCCGACGTAGGCATCGCCATCGGCGCAGGGACCGACGTCGCCATCGAAAGCGCCGACGCCGTCCTCATGCGCAGCGACCTCCTCGACGCCGTCAGCGCCGTCCGCCTCAGCAAGGCCGTCATCAAAAACATCAAAGAAAACCTGTTCTGGGCCTTCTTCTACAACGTCATCGCCATTCCGTTGGCAGCCGGCCTGTTTTACCCGGCCTACGGCCTCAAGCTGAATCCCATGATCGGGGCGGCAGCTATGAGCCTGAGCAGCGTCTGCGTCGTCCTAAACGCCCTGCGCCTGCGCTTTTTTAAGCCCAACCATTCCGCTGGAACTGTTTCACGTGAAACACCACGGGAAACTCCAAATACACCTATATCTGAACAGAAGGAAGGAGAACCTGCTATGAAAACAACATTACACATCGAAGGCATGATGTGCCAGCACTGCCAGAAACACGTTCACGACGCCTTAGCCGCCATGGACGGCGTAACGGACGTAACCGTCAACCTGGAAGGCAAGACGGCCGACGTCACGGCGACGAAGGACATTACGACGGACGAATTCGCCAAGGTCATTACCGACGCCGGATACGAACTGGTAAAATAAGACGCAGCAAGCAAAACGGGACCGCTGATGAAGAAAAGCAATCCTTCATCGCCAGTCCCGTTTTTATATGTCATATCCAACGCGCTGCGCATCTACAGGCAATAACCATAAACCTTGCCATCTTATGAAGAAACGCTGCAAAACCAAAGTGTATCGCAAGAGCGCTGAATGCAGAAATATGCTGCTATTGTCTTTCAAATCATATACTGCAAAACAGGGGCATATGTTTCACGTGAAACAGTATGTCCCTGTTTATATATATCAATAGATTTTATGCTGAAGGCCAGACGGCCCGACACTCTCAGAAGAGAAGGGCCCTTACAGAATATACTCAAACAGATCGAATTCGGTCCATCCCGTATCTTCATAAAACATACAGGCCGTCCGGCAGTAGGCAAATCCAACCTTTCGATAGGCCCGCTCTGCCGGAATATTACCCTTCAGCACATCGAGGCGAATTGTCTTCATTCCGGCCTCCCGTCCCAAGCGGATGGCGTACTCCGTCATCGCCTGGGCTATGCCCTGGCCGGCAAAGGACGGGCGCACGCCTAAGGCGTGGACGACGAGAAGCTCGTCGTCCGCCGCGTCGACAGACCACGGCGCGCCGTCATAGCTTTCGTTGTATTCGTGATTGACGACCATCGCCGCTACAAGATGGCCTCCTATTTCGCCGACGTAGAGCTCGCCCCTATCCAGCGACGCCCGCAGAAAGTCCTGCGACGGGTATACATCCTGTTCCCATCCCGGTTTAAATTCGGCGGCCTTCATTTCGTCGATCACAGCGTAATAAAACTCCCGCACTGCCGCAAATTCCGCTGTGCCGGCTCTGCGAATCTGTAGCATAAAACTGCCTCCTGCCGTATTGTCATAGCCTATTGTTCCCGCATGCCGCCGTTTCAGCCCAAAGGGAGATACATGTAAAAGGTCGTGCCCTTGCCGACTTCGCTTTCCACGTCAAGCAGGCCGCCGTGGCTGACGACGAACTGCTTCGCCAGGGCCAGCCCGATGCCGCTGCCGCCGCTCTTACGGCTCCGCGATTTTTCGCCGCGGTAGAAATATTGGAAAATATGGGGCAAGTCTTCAGGAGAAATGCCATTTCCCGTATCGGCAATAGAGACTAGAACGTACTCTTTTCCTTCCTTGACGGCCCGCTCCGTAGTTACGGCTATCGTATCGCCCCGGTTGATATAGCGGATAGCGTTGTTCAAAATATTGTAGACGACTTGGTTAATCCGGTCCACGTCGATGGAGACATTCGGCAGCTCAGGGCATAGGTGCAGCCGGACGGTCAGCTCCTTTTCGTCGCACAGGGGCTGGAGCATGCTGACGGCCCGTTCCAGCAGTATGTTTATATCGGCCCGTTCCTTATGGAGGACGAGCTTGTCGATTTCCGCTAAAGACAAATCGTTCAAATCCTGTACCAATCGCCCCAGCCGCAGGACTTCGTCTTCCATGGACAAAAACATCTTTTTGTTGGCCGGAATGACGTCGTCGATCATGCCTTCCAAGTTTCCCTGGATAATCGCCAAGGGCGTCCGCAGCTCGTGGGCTACGCTGGCAAAGAGGTGGCGGCGCATGGTTTCGTTTTGCTCCAGCTCCGTCGACATGTCGTTGAAGGTCTTGGCCAGGATGCCCACTTCGTCCATCCGTTCTACAGGTACGGTCTGCCCGAATTTCCCTTCCTGTACGGAACGCACGGCCTCAGTCAGGGAGAGAAGGGGACGGACGAGCTTCTGCACGACGATGTAGCTGACGCCGACGCTGATGACCGTCATGCCCAGGCCGACCCACAGGAGGGAGCGATGGATGGACTCGACGTACTGCAGCTCCGCTGCGCCGCGCATCATGTGATGCCCCATGCCCATTCCCATGCCGCGGCGGGGAGCCATCTGCAGGTATTGGGTGAAATGCGTATCCATCTGGCTGTTTACCAAAAAGAGGATGACGGCAATCGTCACGGCCAGCAGGATGAAGACCATCGCCGTCAGGCGGAATACTAAGCTGTCTGTCCGTTTCATAGGCCGCCTCCGGAAAACTTATAGCCGATGCCGTATACGGTCAGAATATACGTCGGCTTGGCCGGCTCCGGCTCTATTTTTTTGCGCAGGTTGCGGACGTGCGTATCGATGGTCCGCTCATAGCCTTCAAAGCCGTAGCCGCCCTGGGCCTTTTCCATGATCTGCATGCGGCTGAACACCCGGTCCGGCGAAGAGGCCAGGGCGTCGAGGATGTTGAACTCCGTCGGCGTCAGCACGATGGGCTCGCCGCTGCGGAACACGGTGAACTTGTCCCTGTCGATGAGCAAATCCCTGACGGCGTAGCGGGACGAGCTCTGGATGACTTCGCCCCGGGCCCGGCGCAGCAGGCTGTGGACACGGGCGATGAGCTCCTTGACGTTGAAGGGCTTCGTCACGTAATCGTCGGCGCCGATATTCAGCCCCACGAGGCGGTCCAGCTCGTCGTCCTTGGCCGTCAAGAAGATGATGGGGACGTCGCTGAACTGGCGGACGCGGCGGCAGACTTCAAAGCCGTCCATGACGGGCAGCATCAAATCCAGCACCATAATCTGCGGCTCGTGCCGCCGTACCATCGAGACGGCCGTCATGCCGTCGTTGGCAATATAGACCAGGCATTGCTCCTGCTCGAAGTAGGAGCGCAGCAGGGCACACAATTTCTCGTCGTCGTCGACGATGAGGATAGAGTAGGGGACCATAGGATACACCTCCGTAATATTTCTATGTAATCAACTATGTTTCACGTGAAACACCGACGTTATTTTCCGTCGCCGCCATGGAGAAATTCGTCGGCATAGGGCAGGGTGTCCTTGCCCATCATGTGCTTTTCCGTCCCGGCCTCGACGGCCCGGCGATAGTAGTCGCACTTGTGATTGATGACTTCCAGCGATTTCTGCAGCTCGGCAATCTGCCGCTCTACAGCTTCCTTGCGGCGGACAAACAAGTCGTACCGTTCCTTCAAAGAGCTGTCGCCTTCCTGCACCCATTGGGAAAACTGCTTCATCTCACTGATGGACATGCCCGTCGCTTTCAGGCACTGCAGCACCTGCAGCATAGCCAAATCGACGTCGGAAAAGGCCCGATAGCCCGACTCGCGCCGCTCCAAAAAGGGGAGCAGTCCTTCCTTATCGTAATAGCGCAGCGTCGTCGCCGGGATATGGGTCATCTTCGCCACCTGCTGAATCGTATACATAGGAAAACCTCCTTAGAGAAGCCTGCGTAAAAATTTCTCAAAATGTTTGAAAAACAAGATTGACTTTAAAGCTAACTTTAATGATATAGTAAGGCTGACCAAACGTCAAGACATTCCGCCAATTTATATACTGTACGATGAAGGAGAGTGCATGATGATGAAATCTCGTATGATGAAAGCAGCCGTCCTCGCCGGGCGGGCCCTGTACGATAGTCGTTAGTTAAGGTGCAGTCTAAAAACAATGACATTACCCTGGTCGGCAACCTCTACCGCCCCGCCGATTTTGACAACTCTAAGAAATATCCTGCCATAAGCGTCGCCCATCCCTGGGGCGGCGTGAAGGAGCAGACGGCAGGCATCTACGCCGAACAACTGTCCGAAAAGGGCTTTATCACCCTGGCCTATGACGCCTCCCATTACGGCGAAAGCGGCGGCGAGCCGCGCTACTATGAAAATCCGTCGGAACGGGTAGAGGATATCCGCTGCGCCATCGACTACCTGAGCAACCGCCCCGACGTCGACGCTGACCATATCGGAGCCTTAGGCATCTGCGCCGGCGGCGGATACACCATCGCCGCCGCGTCGACAGACGCCCGCGTCAAGGCAGCAGCCGGCATATCGACCTACGACATCGGCGACGCCGCCCGATCCGGACTAAAGGACGTCTGGCCGACGACGCCCGACGGCATCCGCGCAACCTTACAGGACATAGGCGAACAGCGCACGAAGGAAGCCCGCGGGGAAACGCCGCGCATTACGAAACTCCTGCCGACGGAAAGGCCGGGAGCCGACGCGCCCCAATTCCTGCAGGACGCCTACGAGTACTACAACACGAGGCGGGGAGGCCATAAAAAAGCCACAGGCAATTTCCGCTACGTCAGCACCCTGCGCCAGCTGGAATTCTATCCCTTCGGCATGATCGAATTCATGTCGCCGCGGCCGCTGCTGCTCATCGCCGGCTCGAAAGCCCAGACCCTCTATTTCAGCGAACAGGCCTACGAACTGGCCAAAGACCCGAAAGAGCTGTACATCATCAGCGGAGCCAAGCACTTCGACCTGTACGACAAAGAACCGTACGTCACAGAAGCCGTCGACAAGCTGGCCGGCTTTTTCCACACCTATTTAACCTAATCAGCCCATCTCAAAAAGCTCTCTCTCCGCATGTCTTCGTTACGGACAGAGAGCTTGGTCTCGTTATAGGGAAAATGTTTCACGTGAAACATAGCAGCGCATAGCCGCGATACGAGAACGGCCCTGAAATTCTCCACGTTGACGATATATTACAAGGCGTCGGCAAGGCCAAGTGATACAATAGCGATGAGGGGGAATCATCTATGAGGAAAGAAATAAAAACCCTGGTCTACGACGAGGAGCTCCGCCTGGAAGCGTATCGCTTTGAAGGAATGTCCAAAGCCTTTCCCAATCATTTCCACGACTATTACGTCATCGGATTGATAGAAAAAGGGGAGCGCCGCTTATGGTGCAGACATCAGGAATACACAATCGGCACAGGCCAGATCCTGCTGTTCAATCCCGGCGACACTCACGCCTGCGTTCAGGCCGACGGCTGTGCCTTAGACTATCGGGGATTGAACATCCCAAAGGAAGTCATGCTGGATTTGGCCGAAGAAATCACGGGAAACAGGACACTGCCGGGATTTTCGCCGTACTTTGCGACGAAGAAGTGTCCTGCTATTTACGGCCCCTCCATGACCTCGTCCTAAACGGGTCCCTGGAATTTGGAAAAGAAGAAAGCCTCCTCCTGATGCTGTCCCTGCTTATGCAGCGATACGGACAACCCTTTGAAGAATGTATTCCCGAATGCCGGGAGGAAATCGAGCGGGCCTGCGCATTTATGGAGGAACACGCTGCAGAACGCATCTCCTTGGACCAAATATGCCGCGAGGCTGGCTTGAGCAAATCTACCTTACTGCGGGCCTTCGCCAAATCAAAGGGCGTCGCGCCGTACTGCTATTTGGAAAGCCTCCGCATTGGCAGGGCAAAAAAATTGCTGGAGCAAGGCATGTCTCCCATGGAAGCGGCGCTGCAGACGGGATTTTCCGACCAAAGCCATTTCACCAATTACTTTGCCCGCTTCATCGGCGTAACGCCCGGCGCATATCGGGATATTTTCCTAAAGAGCAGCGGAACAGGAGGGGAGGGGCAGGCTTCCCCATAGGAGGGTCTTTTCAGCTGGCAAGGCTGCGTTTCAATGGCTGCCGGGACTTACAGCCGTGCCGATTCCCCCAAAAAGTATGCGAAATGAGGTGGAACGCAATGAACGTACACGATGAAAAATGCGTCATGATACTCGACGAACGATTGCCCTTGGGGATTATGGCGAATACAGCGGCAATTCTGGGGATTACCCTGGGAAAGGCCATGCCGGAAATCGTCGGCGCCGACGTGGCCGACAAAACAGGACACGAACATTTAGGCATCATTGAATTTCCCGTCCCCATCTTGAAGGGCAATGGCGAAAGCATAAAAGCCATCCGCGAAAGGCTGTATGGGCCGGAGTTTTCCGACGTGACAGTCGTTGACTTTTCCGATTTGGCCCAAGGCTGCAAGACCTATGACGAATTCGCAGGAAAGATGAAGGACGCAGCGGAAGAAGATCTGAACTACTTCGGAATCGCCATATGCGGGACAAAAAAGAAAATAAACAAATTGACGGGACAGATGCCCCTGCTGCGCTAGACTGCCCCTAGGCAGGAGCGTATCCCTTCATTGCGCCATAAAAAGCTCTCCCTCCGCATCGTCGTATTTGCGGACGGAGAGCGTTGTATCGTCGCAGGGAAAACTACGTCATGTTTCACGTGAAACACAACGCCTTCCATCGCATTACAGATAATCGCATCGTTGACATTGCGTCATTTTATGCTCCGTATCTTCTTTGTAAAAGACGCCGGCCCAATGGCAGATACTCTGCAAAATAGGGACGACGGACCGGCCTTTCTCTGTCAGCGAATATTCGACTCTGGGCGGAATTTCATCATAGGATTTACGGAGTACCATCTCATCGGCTATGAGCTCCTTCAACGTCGAAGCCAGCACGGCGTCGGTAATATTGCTCATTTCCTTGCGCAGCTCGCCGTACCGCAGCGTTTCCATAGCCGCCAGCACGCAGATGATCCGCGATTTCCACTTGCCGCCGAATACGTCCAAACCGTATTCCAGGGGGCAGCGGATATCGGGCTGTAATTTTTTCTGATACATAGGCGACACTTCCTTTTTTCTTTTATTGTACCATGCCGGTTCATTATGGTTAAGCATCTATGAAATGTACGAGCCTTTTTCCTGCAGCCGGACAGCCTTCTTATGGCACACGGCGGCGCACGCGCCGCATCCGATGCAGGCATCCTGCCGTACTGCGCAAATCCATCCCGGCATCATGCGAATTGCCCCGACGGGACATAGGCCTATGCAGGCTCCGCAGCCGACGCAGACTGTTTGGTCAATATACGCCGTATACATCTTCATCTCTCCTTACGCCGCTCTTCCTTATAAAAGGAGCCCGAAAACAAAGACATGTCTTCAGGCTCGCCGTATCATACTCATGCAGCTAAAGGTATCGCCGCGTACCGTTATTTTTCCTTTAGTTTATAATACTTTCTTATTGTCTGCGCCGGGCGTCGTCACGATAACCTGTTCCGTAGAAATAATTAAAGCGCCTTTAGCTGTCGCCGCGCCGTTGAACATCGCTTCGACCATGTTCTTAAACGTATCGACGACAGGGCCTTCCGTCACGTATTCGGCGACGCCTTTAATCTGATACCCTTCCAGGCTTTGCCCGTCATATACGGAAATCGCGATTTTGCCGCCGTTGGCCTTGATATTGCGCAGCGTCGTTTCTAAAAATACGTCGCCGACGACCAATTTGCCATCTTCCGTCACGTCTTTAAAGGCGACGGGCACGACGTTCGGTTCGCCGTCCGCGCAGGTAGCCAAATCCCAAATGCCCGACTTCAATAACGCTATAACCTGTTCATTCATCATGATGCATACCTCCCATGCAATGCCTCTTAATTGATTTTGTCTGAACTCATTATAAAAAATTAACTCGCAGCGAACAATATATTAGCAAATTTATAAGTCACTCATAAATTTATGAGCGGCAGCAAAAACAAGCTCCCTCCAGCGGTATGATCGCCAAAGGGAGCTTGTTCGTTATTGCTGAGTCACTGTCTGGGCGTCGTTCTGATGGCAGTAGCCGCGGTGGTGGTGATGACCCCGGCCCTGGCCGCGTCCCCGGCCGTCGCCGTAGGGGCAGTCCTGATGATAGGGGCAGGTATACTGGCTCTGGCTCTGATTCGTCTGAGCCGTATCTGCCGTGCCGTCGGCGGCAAAGGCTGCCGTACAGCCGACTAAGGCGACGACTGCCAAGATATACCGGAATTTTTTAGCCATAATGATCGTTTTCATACTATACCTCCTATGCTGAAATCCATTGTATGATGTGTTCCTGATTACAAGTACAGTATATAAGAGGCCTGTGAACAAAGAATGGAGAAGTTATGAAGAAAGTATGAAGATTTTCATCATCCGAAAGGGCGGGCAAGAATAGACAAAAAAAGCTTTCTCTCCTCATCTGCAATGGATAAGGAGAGAAAGCTTTTTACGCTCCTGCGCCAGCGCTACCAGCCGCAGCCGTGATGATGACCGTGGCCGGAGCCGTCGTGGCAGTAAGAATAGGCGTCAGGGCTGACCTGAACGAAAGCAGCCTGTCCGTCGGCGGCAAAGGCCGCCGTACAGCCGGCGAAGGCCATGACGGCCAGGGCGACGCGCAGCTTTTTAGCCAAAAAGAGTTTCATAGGTACGCCTCCTTGCAATACGTGAGTTATGTAAAAGAAAGTATATCTGTCCTTCAGTACATCTATAGTATACTGCTTGCCTATGAAAAAGTCATGAAGAAATTGTCAAGAAAATGTGAAGACAGAAGAGGGAGGCGTTGTTTCACGTGAAACAATGGGCTTGTCCTAATGGGTCTGGCCGTGATGTTCTGCGCAGCGCACTTCGCGGACGGCATTCTGCCCGTCGACCATGACGACAGTCGGCACGTAGGACCGGGCTTCGTCCTCGGTCATAAAGGCGTAGGCCATGATGATGACCACGTCGCCGGGCTGGACGCAGCGGGCCGCCGCGCCGTTTAGGCAGATGACGCCGGAGTTCTTCGGCCCGGGAATGACGTACGTTTCCAGGCGGGCGCCGTTGTTGTTGTCGACGACCTGGACTCGTTCGTTCGGCAGGATATGGGCCGCTTCCATCAGGGCTTCGTCGATGGTAATGCTTCCCATGTATTGCAGGTTGGCTTCCGTAACGGTAGCGCAGTGGATTTTAGATTTCAGTAAATTCAGTATCATTTTTCGGCATCTCCTAAAATAATGTTGTCGATTAAGCGGGTCTTGCCGATGCGGACGGCGATGGCCAGCAGGCACGGTTCATTCACTGTTTCCACAGGCAGGAGGGCTGGGAAGGAAAACAGGTCTACGTAGTCGATGACGGCCATGGGCTCGCTCTGGATTTCTTTCGTGACGATGGCTTTCAAGGCTTCGGCATTCGTTTCGCCGCCGTTGTAAGCGGCTTTAGCCTTTCTCAGGCTGCGCGACAGGACCAGGGCCGCTTCCTTTTCCGCCGGCGAGAGGTAGGCGTTGCGGGAGCTGCGGGCCAGGCCGCTGTCTTCGCGGACGATGGGCACCATGTTGATGTGGACGGGAATATTCAAATCGTCGACGAAGCGGCGGACGACGACGACCTGCTGGGCGTCTTTCTGGCCGAAAAAGGCTTCGTCAGCCCGGGTAATATTCATGAGCTTCGTGACGACCGTCGCCACGCCGCGGAAGTGGATGGGACGCTGAGCACCGCACAGCTTATGAGTAATGTCGCCGTCTACGTTGACGTAAGTGCAGTACCCTTCAGGATACATTTCAGCCGGTTCGGGATGGAACACGGCGTCGACGCCGACGCTTTCCAGCTTGCGGCAGTCTTCTTCAAAGCGGCGCGGATAGGCGTCGAAATCTTCGTTCGGCCCGAACTGGGTCGGGTTGACGAAGACCGAGGCGACGACAACATCGCACTTTTCCTTCGCCGCCCGCATGAGCGTCAGGTGGCCTTCGTGCAAGGCTCCCATCGTCGGAACCAAGCCGATGCATTTTCCTTCTTTTTTTAAGGCAGCCGAAAAGGCCTGCATGTCTGATACTGTCGTAAAAATTTTCATGATAGAGATGCTCCTTTATGCCAAGTGAATTGATTCTACATTCTTTACGTCTACGTTTTTCCGTTCGTCCCTACGGGCGAAGTAGTTCGCTACGATGGAGCCGGAAATATTGTGCCATACGCTGAAAATCGCGCCAGGAATGGCCGCGGCCGGGCTAAAGTACAGGACGGCCAGCGAGGCGGCCATGCCGGAATTCTGCATGCCCACTTCGATGGACACGGTGCGGGCCTTTTTGGAATCCAGGCGGAACAGGCGGGCCATGCCGTATCCCAGGACCAGGCCGAAGGCGTTGTGCAGCACGACGATAGCCGCCATGAGCAGGCCAACGTCCAGCAGGCTTTCAGCCCCCAGGGCCACGACGCCGCCGACTAGCAGGACGATGGTGACGACCGATACGACGGGCATGACAGGCAGTATCTTTTCTACAGTCCTTTCAAAGAAATGGTGCGCCGTCAGCCCCAGCAGCAAGGGCAGGAGGACCATCTGGGCGATGGAAATCATCATGGCCGTAAAGGATACTTCTATCCACGAGCCGGCCAGGAGCCAGGTCAGGGTCGGCGTAACGACCGGCGCCAGCAGGGTCGTCGCCATGGTCATGGAAACGGACAAGGCTACGTCGCCCTTAGCCAGGTAGGAAATGACGTTGGACGCCGTGCCGCCCGGGCAGGTTCCCACTAAGACGACGCCGATAGCCAGCTCCGGCGGCAGGGCGAAGAGCCAGACCAGAAACCAGGCCGCCAGGGGCATGATGAGAAACTGGGCCACGACGCCCAGCAGGACCTCCCAGGGCCGCTGCAGAACCCGCTTAAAATCCTGAAAGGTGAGAGTCATGCCCATGCCGAACATGACGACGCCCAGCAGCCAGCCCACGTAGGGGCCGACCCAGGTCAGGGTCTGAGGCCGCACGGCCCCGACGACGCCTATGAGAAGGACGAAGAGAGCCATGTTGTTCACTAAAAAGCCGCAACATTTTTTCAAGGTATCAACCTCCTAATAAAATAGTTGGGGCAAAAGAAAAACGCCTTCCGGCGTAGACCGAAAGGCGCACATACACAAGTGCTGCAACCAGCGCGCAGAGACACGAACGCAGCAATTCCCTGCACGCCTGATTATGATGAGTGACCCTTTCTGTCTCGGTCCGTTACGATCCAAGCAGATGCACGTACATCGCGCAAATATAATGATCCGAAAAAGTATAACTCACAAAGGTGATGTCATCTTTTGCCTTGCCCGTATCTTACCACATCGGGCTGAAAGAAACAAGAGCAAAATTTCACAAACTTTTCCCAAGGCGAAAAGAGCAACGCCTCTTCACTGGCCATACCGCAGCGGCATATACAACAATACGTGTTGTCTTATCAAAAAAACGAATTGACAAGATTATCCCCATGCTGTTAAAATAAACTATTATTTGCCGCATCAAGTTGACATGTATTACCACTACCAGCGGCAAAACAGTCCTTACCTGTATGCATATATATCGTATAAATTAAACGCCGGCGCGCGATGATTCCGCGGGCCGTTCTCACTGCCAGGGCAGGGGACGGGCCGTTTTCGCCGCCGTCAGAGTTCACAAAAGAGGAGACTCCATATGCTTATTGAAATCGCAAAAGCCGTATTGTTCGGCATCGTCCAGGGCATTACGGAATGGCTGCCCATCAGCAGCACGGGCCATATGATCCTGCTGAACGAATTCGTGACGATGAACATGTCGGAAAAATTCATGGAAATGTTTTTCGTCGTCGTCCAGCTCGGCGCCATATTGGCAGTGCTCGTCCTGTTCGGCGACAAGCTCCTGCCCTTTTCCCTTCGCGGCGGCTTCCGCCTCAAGGCCGAAGCCCTGGCCTTATGGCCGAAGATCGTCGCAGCCAGCATTCCCGCCGGCGTCGTCGGCCTGCTGTGGGGCAACGAGCTGAACTCCCTGTTTTTTACCTATCCCGTAGTCATCGTCATGCTGGCCTTGTTCGGCGTCCTGTTTATCGTCGTGGAAAACAGGAACAAGGGAAAAGAGCCGGTTATCAAAACAACAGCCGACCTGACCTACAAGGCCGCCCTGTGGATCGGCTGTTTCCAGCTCATCGCCGCCGTATTTCCCGGGACGTCCCGTTCGGGCTCGACGATTATCGGCGCCCTTATGATCGGCGTATCCCGTGTTGCCGCGGCGGAATTCACCTTCCTGCTGGCCGTGCCGATTATGATAGGAGCCAGCGCCGTCAAGCTGCTGGACTTCGGCCTCCATTTCACGGCTACGGAGGGAGCCGTCCTCCTGACCGGCATGATCGTGGCCTTCATCGTATCCGTCCTGGCCATCCGCTTCCTCATGTCCTTCATCAAGACCAACGACTTCAAGGTCTTCGGCTGGTACCGGATTATCCTGGCCGCCGTAGCCTCCTTATATTTCTTTATCTTCCAGTAACGAGCCCGGGCTCCTGCAGGCGTTTCCGCAGGGGCCCGATTTTATTTGCCAAAAAATAGATTTATCTATTCAAGTATGAACGCATCTTTTGAGACAAACGTTTAACTTCTTAGAAAACATATTAAATATTGAGATAAAGGACAAAGGCTATGTAAAATTTATTGGAAAACTGCGGATATTTTCTTCTTTTTTCAATAAACTACCTTGTATTTTTCTCCGTTTTGGAATACAATAATAACATCTTATGTTACTGTTGTTGCATTGTACGGAACTACAGTTGCGATAAACAGCTTTTCTGAAGGGGATGAATGGAAAATGTCTATTCAGTTGTGTATTGTCATTTTATATATCGTCTTATTATTCGCCATTTCATTTTACGTCAAACGGCGGGCCAGCAAAAACCCGACGGAATACTTGTTTGCCGGACGGCGCTTCTCTACAGGCCTCGTCGCCGTCAGCATCACCGGCATGGCCGTCGGCGCCGCGTCGACAGTCGGCGTAGCTGAAAGCGCCACGACCATCGGCCTGGCAGCGGGCTGGTACAACGCCGCCTGGGCCATCGGCGCCGTCATCATGGGCTTCGTCGCCGCCGGCAAGTACAGGGCCCTGAATTGTACGACGATTCCCGAGCTCTTTGAACGGAGCTACGATAAAAAGGCCCGGGTCATCAGCGTCATCGGCTTATCTCTCATCATGATCTGCATTACGTCGCTGCAGTACGTCGCCGGCGGGTCTATCCTGCACGCCCTCATGCCCGATATCTTTTCCATGCACGCCGGCATGATTACCAGCGCCGTCGTCTTCATCGGCATTACGGCCATCGGCGGCCTCTGGTCGTCGGGACTGTCCAATATTCTGAGCGTTACGGTCATTTACCTCGGCATCATCTACTCGATGGTGCGCATCCTCATCCGCGACGGCGGCATCAGCGGCATCAACGCCGCCTTGCCCCAGGCTGATTTCGGCTGGTTTACGCCGATGGGCGGCCTGTCCTTCGCCGTCCTCATCGGCTGGATCATCGTCATGACGACCCAGGCCATTACGGCCCAGGGCCCCGTGCAGATCGCCTGCGGCGCCAAAGACGTCAACGCCGCCCGCAAAGGCTATATCTTAGGCGGCATCCTGATTTTCCCCGTCGGCTTCCTCTGCGCCGTACTGGGACTGGCGGCTAAAGCCCAGTTCCCCGAACTGAACCCGACGATGGCCCTGCCGCAGATCATCATGAGTCTCGATCCCTTCTCGTCGGGCATGACCCTGGCAGCGCTTTGGGCGGCTGACGTATCGACGGCCTGCACGATTCTCCTCGGAGCCGGCACCCTCGTCGCCCAGGATATTTTCAAGCGCTTCTTCAAGCCCGATATTTCCCAGGCCAATTACGTCAAGGCCAACCGGCTGATCATCCTGATCATCGGCTTAGGCACGCTGTGGCTGGCCTTCAACGCCGTCGGCATCGTCAAGGTCATGCTCATCGGTTTGAGCCTGACGACGGCCTTCACGCTGGTCTTCCTGTGCACCATGTTCTGCCCGTCCCTGTGCCGCAAAAACACGGCCTTCTGGACGACCCTCGTCGGCATCATCGGCCTCGTAGCCTGGCAGCTGTTCCCGGAAGTCCGCGTGCTGCCGCACGTCATCTACTTCGAATGGCTCATCTGCATCATCACGCTCCTCGTCGTCCGCGTCGTCGACAAGACGCCGATTACGCTGCCTACCGTCAAGGCAGAATACGCCGAAGAACCGGAGCCGGTACAGCGCGTGCTCCCTTCGGGCTCGGTCAAAACGGCAAACTAACGACATACGCCTCATACAAGCAGTCAGGCCTGCCGGCCCGGCTGCTTTTTTATCGCCGGATCCGTCAGAATCTTGACCGGTGAAAAAATATACGATATAGTAAGCATACGGGTGAGCACCTACCGACAGTCAGGCTGAAAAGTCTGGCTGTTTTTCTATATCAGAGGAGAGGGGGAGTCCAAGCCATGACCCTGTATTCCAAAGACCATCCTGCCGCCGTCCTGCTCGTCTTCAGCCTGCCCTTGATCCTGAGCGGGATGCTGCAGCAGCTGTACAGCTGGGCCGACGCCTATATCGTCGGCCACGTCGTCGGCGAAGAGGCCCTGGCCGCCGTCGGCATGACGACGGCTGTCAGCAATTTGTTTACTATGTCCATGACGGGCTTTACCCTGGGCCTGTCCATCTTAGCCGCCCAGAAATACGGCAAAAAAGAGTACGAGACGCTGCCCCGCATCTTGTCGGCCTTTCTCGTCCTCCTCGTCCCGGCCTGCGCCTTCTGCGCCGCCGCCGGCTGTATCTTGGAAGAAGCCCTTCTCGACGCCCTCCGCACGCCGGCAGACATCGCCGAATTTACGGGGCAATACCTGCGCGTCATCCTGCTCGGCATGCCCTTTCTGGCCGTCTACAATCTCTACTCGGCCCTGCTGCGGGCCATCGGCGACAGCAGGACGCCCTTTTTCGCCATCGTCCTGTCGTCTGTCGTCAACGTCGTCCCCGACCTCGTCTTCGTCGCCGTCTGCCGCTGGGGCGTAAGCGGGGCGGCCTGGGCTACGAGTATATCGCAAATCGCCATGGCCATCTTCATCGTCTGGTACGCAGAAACGAAGCGGCCCCTGCTGCACCTGTCCCTGAAAGAAAAACTCGTCCAGCCCCATATCGTCGCCCAGGGATGGCGGTTCGCCCTGCCGCCGGCCGTCCAGAGCAGCGTCATGGCCCTGGGTAATATGGCCCTCCAGCAGTTTATGAACGGCTTCGGCTCCGCTACCGTAGCCGCCGTTACGACGGCTTACCGCATCGACCTCATCATGCTTCTTCCCATCATCAACCTGGGCTCGGCCGTCTCGACGATGGTCGCCCAGAGCAAGGGGGCCGGCAATTTAGCCAAAGCCCAATCGTTCTGCCGGTACGGCGTCGCCCTGAACGCAGCCATCGCCTTCCTGCTCATGATCATCATGGCGGCCTTCGGCGGCAAGCTGGTGGCTATGTTCGGCGTCGGAGCTGAAGCGGCGTTTATCGGCAGCCAATTCTTCCGGCAAATCGCCGTCTACTACCTGTGCTTCGGCATCGCCTCAGCCCTCCGCGGCGCCGTAGAGGGGATGGGCCTGGTCCTGTATTCCAGCATCGTCGGCATCGCGTCCCTGCTGGCCCGCATCGCCTTATCCTACGCCCTGGCCCCGTATCTCGGCAACATGGCTATCGCCCACGCCGAAGGGCTGCAGTGGATCGTCATGCTGATATGCTACGTCCCGCACTTCTTATGGCACAAAAAACGGGCCGCCTCGCCGTAATATATGCGAGTCAGCCCGTTGGCACAGACAATATTATTTTAACGCTTCTTCAGCCGTAGCCGGCAGATCAGGAGCGTCCGTATTGAACCATTGCTTATACAGCTTCTGGAATTCGCCCGTTTCCTTCAGCTTCGCCAGGGCCGCGTTGACTTCCTTCTGCAGCTCCGTGTTGTTCTTATTGATGGCGAAGGCTAAGTATTCCGATTTTGTATCGGGAATGTCGATGATTTCGTACTTGCCCTTGCCGTCCTGAGCCAGGAAGTAATCGGCGACAGGTTTATCCAGGATGCCGGCCTGGGCGCCGCCGACCTGCAAGTCCATGATGAGCTCGGAGTTGTGGTCGAACTGCTTGATGTTCAGACCCTTCTGTTCGGCGTAGCCTGCGCCGGTCGTGCCCATCTGCACGGCGACGGTCTTGCCCTGCAAGTCGTCGATAGACGTGATGCCGCTGCCGTTGGGAGCGAGGATAACCAGCTTCGATTCGTAGAAGGGAGCGGCGAAGAGGACGTTCTTAGCCCGTTCCTGGGTCATGGTCATGCCGGCGGCGGCAATATCCATATCGCCCTGCTGGATGACCGGGATAATGCCGGAGAAGGGAAGGTTGTTGATCTGGACTTCCCGGCCCATTTCCTTGCCGACGGCCTTAATCAAATCCATTTCAAAGCCCTTGTAATCTTCCGGATTCGCTTCGTCCTTAAACTCGAAGGGCACAAAGGTAGCGTTCGTAGCGACGCGGAGCGGTTCCTTCTTTTCAGCAGCCGCCTTATCCTGGCCGCCGCAGCCGGCGATCATCGACGCGGCCATCATGCCGGCCAAGGCTGTAACAACGTATTTTGTAAATTTCATATCGTTCATCCCCTTAGTAATCTCAAATACATATGAATTAATTAAGCAAAATTATACAACATTTATTAGTAAAAATGCAATACATAACATAAAAAAAGTAATTCCCAAATCGCATACTTGGGAATTACCTTTTTATTATCTGCAAGTTATTTCCTCAAATCAAGGGAGCGTACCTTTTCACGCAGGGGAAGCACCAGGGGCGGGCTGACGGATAATTCGTCGACGCCCATGCGCAGGAACGCTTCGGTCAGCGTCAAATCCGCGCCGAGCTCACCGCAGATGCCGACCCAGATGCCGGCCTTATGGCCGTTTTCGACGGTCTGCTGAATGAGACGGAGCACCGCCGGATGGTGGGCGTCGAAGAAGGCGTCCAGCTTCGTCTGCTGGCGGTCGATCGCCAGTGTATACTGCGTCAGGTCGTTGGAGCCGATGCTGAAGAAGTCTACTTCCTTCGCCAGCTCGTCGCTCATGATAGCCGCCGCCGGCGTTTCTACCATGATGCCTACTTCCATATCCTTGTCATAGGCGACGCCTTCGGCGTCCAGCTCGGCCCGGACGTCAGCCAGGATAGCCTTGCACCGCTTCACTTCGTCTGCAGAGATAATCATGGGGAACATGACGGCGATTTTGCCGAAGGCCGAAGCCCGCAGCAGGGCCCGCAGCTGCGTCTTGAACAGTTCCGGACGGGTCAGGCAGATGCGGATGGCCCGCATGCCCATAGCCGGGTTTTCTTCCTTATCCAGCTGGAAGTAGTCGACCTGCTTGTCCGCGCCGATATCGAGGGTACGGATGACGACGGTCTTGCCGCCCAGCGCTTCGGCCGTCTTCTTATAGGCTTCAAACTGCTGGTCTTCCGTCGGATAGTCGCTGTTTTCCAGATAGAGGAATTCGCTGCGGAACAAGCCGATGCCTTCGGCGTCATTGTCGAGGACCTGGGGAATATTGCCGGGGTTGCCGATGTTGGCGAAGATCTTGACGCGGCGGCCGTCTTTCGTTTCCGACACCGCGCCCCGCACTTCTTCCAGACGGCGCTTCCGGTCCGCTTCTTCGCGCTGTTTTGCTTCCATGGCCTGCAGCGTTTCTTCATCGGGATTGATGTATACCGTGCCGGTCAGGCCGTCTATAATGGCCATCATGCCGTCTACATCCGTATGCAGGGGCGTATCCGTGCTGACGACGGCGGCGATGCCCAGGGTACGGGCCAAAATCGCCGTGTGGGAATTCGTGCTGCCTGCCGACGTCACGAAGCCCAGGATCTTGTCCGTGTCGAGCTGCAGCGTTTCGCTGGGAGCCAGGTCGTCGGCGGCGATGATGACGTGGTCGTATTTGCTGAAATCGACGCCCGGTCCGCCGCACAGCTGTTGTTCCACGCGGCGCGATATGTCGAGGACGTCGGCGGCGCGGGCCTGCATGTAGGCGTCGTCCATAGAGCGGAACATTTCGGCAAACTGCTGGGCCGTCCGGTCGACGGCCGCTTCGGCGTTGAGCATTTCATCGCGGATCTGCCCTTCGATAGAGTCGATATAATCGTCGTCGTCCAGCATCATCTGGTGTACTTCAAACACGGCGGCCTGTTCTTCGCCTACTTTTTCCAGGGCTTTTTCATACAAGTCCTTCAGCTGTTCAATGGCTACCTTGCGAGCATCCTGAAAGCGGGCTACTTCGGCTTCGGCATCCTGAATCGGACGCTGGGCCGTCGAAATCGTGTTGCGGTGGAACAGCGCCAGCGGCCCGATCGTAATGCCGGGAAAGACGCTTTTCCCTTTTAACGTCAGCATGGATACATCCCCCTTATGTCGTAGATATTAGAAGTTTTCCTTGAGGAAAGTTTCAACCATCGCGGCGGCTGCTTCTTCGTCGGCGCCTTCTACCTGGACCGTAACGGTTTCGCCCTGTTTAACGCCGAGAGCCATAATGGTAAAAATCTTTTTCAAATCGCCCTTGCGGGAGCCTTTGAGCATCGTAATAGCCGATTCATATTTTTTGGCTTCCTTGACCAAGAGTCCGGCCGGACGAGCGTGGATACCCATAGGATCGGTGACAGTAAACGTAAATTCTTTCATGTGTAGTTCCTCCTTCGCAGGCGCGTGCGCCCAATATTATATTATGTGAAAATATATTACATACTATAAGTGTATCTGATTTTACAGCCGAATGCAATTAATCAGCCGACTGTTTTTTACGAACAATTCCCATCAGCACGGCCGCGACGACGACGCCTGCCGCCAGAGCCGCGACGTACATGAGCGGATTGGTCACGACGCCGAAGACGAAGATGCCGCCGTGAGGAGCCGGAACGGCGCAGTGAAAGAGCATGGACAGGGCCCCGGCGACGGCCGCGCCGACGGCGCAGGGCGGAATGATGTGCACCGGGTCGGATGCGGCAAAGGGGATAGCCCCTTCCGTAATGAAAGACAATCCCATGATGAAGTTCGTCACCGTAGACTGCCGTTCCTTCGCCGTGAATTTCTGCTTGAACAGCAGCATAGCCAGGGCAATGGCAATGGGAGGCACCATGCCGCCGATCATGACCGAAGCCATGATACCCGAAGAAATCGCTTCGCCGGAGGCGCTCATGAGGGAGGCCATACCGAAGACGTAGGCCGCTTTATTGATGGGGCCGCCGAAGTCGATGGACATCATGCCGCCCAGGATAAAGCCGAGGACGATGCGGCTCGTCGTAGTCATGCTGTTCAGGACGTCAAAGAGCCACGTGTTGAACAGGGCCGTCGGCGGGTTGATGATATAGGTCATGATGACCCCGATGAGGACGAGTCCCAAGACGGGATAAATCAGGATGGGCTTCGTGCCGTCCAGGGCCTGGGGCAGGTTGGAAAATACCTTCTTGAGCAGGATGATGAGGTACCCGGCGATGAACCCGGCAAAGAGGGCCCCGAAAAAGCCCGAGCCGCCTGTCGTGGCCAAAAAGCCGCCGACGATGCCCGGCATGAGGGCGGGCCGTTCGCCGATGCTCATGGCGATGTAGCCGGCCAGGATAGGCATCATCATGCTGAAGGCCAGGCCGCCGATGTTTTTCAGGAAGGCCGCCAGAGGCGTGCCCGTGCCGAACTGGGCCGTGCCGGCGTGCTCCATGTCGAAGAGGAAGGCCAGGGCGATGAGGATGCCGCCGCCGATGACAAAGGGCAGCATGTGGGATACGCCGTTCATGAGGTGCTTATATATTTGACGGCCGGCGCTTTCCTTTTCCGCCGCATCCAGCGATACGGCCTCGGACGACGAGCTTTCGCCGTTGAAAATGGGGGCCTTGCCGTCGAGGACAGTCTGGATCAGTTCTTCCGGAATCTTGATGCCGTTGGCGACCTTCGTAAAGACGACGGGCTTGCCGGCAAAGCGCTGCGTCGGCACGTCCTTGTCGCAGGCGACGATGACGCCGACGGCCCGCTCGATATCCTCGGCAGTCAGATGGTTTTTGACGCCGCCGGAACCGTTCGTTTCGATTTTAATGTCGACGCCCATAGCAGCTCCCTTGCTTTCCAGAGCTTCCGCCGCCATGTAGGTGTGGGCGATGCCCGTCGGGCAGGCCGTGACGCCGATGACGAAGGGCCGGTCCGACGGAGCGGGGGAGGCCGGTTCGTCAGCCGGAGCCGCTTCTGCCTCGGCAGCTTCTTCTTCCGCTTCCGCCGCCAGCTGGGCCGTTTCCGTCTCATCGATAACGGCCAGGTATTCGTCGGCCGTCTTGGCGTTCATCAATTTTTCCCGGAATTCGTCGTCCATGAGCATACGGCTCAGGCGGCTCAGCACTTCCAGGTGGACGTTGGCTCCGCCGGCCGGGGCGGCGATGAGGAAGAACAGGAAGGCCGGTTCGTCGTCCAGGCTTTCATATTCTACGCCCGAACGGACGATCATCGACGCCAGCCCCGGAGCCGACACGGCGTCCGTCTTGGCGTGGGGGATGGCGATGCCTTCGCCGATGCCCGTGCTGCCTTCGGCTTCGCGGGCCAGCACGGCCTTGCGGTATCCTTCCAGATCCGTCACGTTGCCGCCTTTATCCATCAGGGATACGAGATGGTCGATCGCCGCGCCCTTGTCGGCGACGACGGCTTGTAAGTCGATACTTTCTTTTTTCAATAAATCTACAATCCGCATGAATTTACAATCTCCTTTTACCTACAAACCTGCGTTACGGCAGCTGGCCGTATACTTCTTTAATATCGTCTTCCGTCGCCAGCCAATCGTGGAAGGCCGAAGCGCTGCCGGCGCTGATGCCCATCTTGAGGGCCTCCTGCAGGTCGCCGCCCGACGATTCGAAGCCGGCTAAGAACCCGGCTACCATGCTGTCGCCGGCGCCGACGGAATTGACCAGCTTGCCCTTAGGCGACTGCATGCGGTATACCCGGCCGTCTTCGCCGAGGAGCAGGGCGCCGTCGCCGCCGAGGGATACGAGGACGTTTCGCGCGCCCATATCCTGAAGCTTTCTTGCGCATTCGGCGATTTCTTCGTCCGTCTTGAGGACGGTATCGAACAATTCGCCCAGCTCGAAGTTATTCGGCTTGACTAAAAAGGGCTTATATTTCATGACGTTTTTCAGCAAATCGCCCGTCGCGTCGACGACGACCCGTACGGAGCGGCCTTCGAGGCGGCGCAGGATCCGTTCGTATATGTCGTCGGGAAGGGCGGCCGGGATGCTGCCGGCCAATACGAGGGTATCACCGTCGGCCATCCCGTCGATCTGGGCCATCAGGGCCTGCAGTTTGTCGTCGGGGATAACCGGCCCCATGCCGTTGACCGCCGTTTCGTCAGCTGCGCTGATCTTCAGGTTGATGCGCGAATAGCCTTCGTCCAGCACGATGAAATCGCAGTCGCTGCCGCATTCCAAAGCCAGCCGTTCTATTTCCCGTCCCGTAAAGCCGGCGATGAAGCCGAGCATTTTCGCCGGAATGTGAAGATTTCCCAGTACCAGCGCCACGTTGACGCCTTTTCCGCCGGGATAAATCGTTTCCGCTTCGGCCCGGTTGATGTCGCCGGCCTTAAATTCCTTCATCTGCACTACATAATCCAGCGAGGGATTGAACGTAACCGTATAAATCAAAGGATATGCACCTCCGTCAAAGATTCGTAAGAACTATAGTCCATGTCTTCTTCGCCCTTGGCCGTGACGACCGTGACCTGGGCCAGGTCTGCAAAGGTAATGTGCGCCGACTGGCCGAACTTGCTGACGTCGGCCAATACGTAGGCTTGCCGGCACTGCCGCACGGCTGCGCCCTTGCAGGCCGCTTCCTCCACGTCGGGCGTCGTGCAGCCCTCCTGAGGCGTCAGGCCGTTCGTGCCGAAAAATCCCTTCGTAAAGTGGTAGCGGCTCAGCATGTCCCGCATTTCGCTGCCGATGACCGATTCGGTCTTTCCCTTGACCAGGCCGGGCAGGACGTACACCTTTACGCCGCTGCGGGCCAGCTTCTGAGCCGTCGGCAGGCCGCTGGTCACAAAGGACGCCTCGGAGCCGACGAGAAAATCGGCCATCTGCTCGACCGTCGAGCCGCCGTCGAGATACACGAAGTCGTCCGGCCGGACCAGAGAGGCGGCAAACTGGGCGATGCGCCGCTTTTCCCCGATGTGCAGGGAGTACTTGTCCTGCAAATCTTCCATGGCCGCGTCGTAGGCCCCTTCCTTCAAGGACGTCGCCCCGCCGTGAACGCGCCGCAGCAGCCCTTCTTCATCTAAGGCGGCCAAATCCCGCCGGACCGTCGATTCGGAAATATCCAGATAATTGACCAGCTCCTGAACCGACACGGCGCCGTGCACGTTGACGATGCGCATGATTTCAGCTTGTCTTTCTTCGGTCAGCATGACCCTCATCCTTTCTGCTAAGTTCCTTTACACCTGCATTATACAATCAAATTCTTTCTTTTTCAATCATTTTCTATCATAATTGCGTATTTTTCAATCATTAACAGTCAATTATGCGCACGAATCATACATTGTGATTTATATCACAGAACAACCGCCAGGGTGGACGCAAATACGGAAGCCAGAAGGCGCAATTTATGATATAATAACGTATAAGCTTACTGATTTTACTACATTAGGAGTGATTGTCATGAATAAAAAAGCCGAAAGCTTCCAGGCATATTTAAAAGAAAAAAATCTGTCCGCCTTTACAGTCGACGAAATCAAGGACGACCCCTTCCATACCGTCGTCTTCCGCTCGCAGCTCAATATCGACGGCAATAACCTGCCGACCATCGTCATCGCCGACGACAGCATTTACGGCATTATCCGCATCTTAGTCGCCCCGAAAGTCCCCGAAGGAAGCGAAGGCCTCGCTAAATTGCTCAACACGTACAACCAGACCTTCAAGGCCTTTAAGTATTACGTTGACAACAAGGGCTCCCTGATCCTGGATATTTCCATCGTCAGCGCCGACGAATCGCTGAACGGCGACCTCGTATACGCCTTGTTCCAGACCGTCATCGAGCACCTGAACGAATCGTATAAGAACATTATGAAAGAAATCTGGAAATAACAATTTGACGTCCCCTGCCGGTAAAGCAGGGGATTTTTTCGATTATATCCCCATTACATTAAAACCATACGAATTTCCTATGGATAGATTAAATACTTTTTCTTGACATGCTGCGTGTAAAGTAATACGCTACTATAGTAAAGTATTACTTTATATCAATAGGGGAATGATAACGTATACCTTTACAGCATAATTACATAGGAGGGGATCCGTATGAAACACACCGCTGCCGCCGTCGCCGTAAGCGACGACACGCGCGGCTCTTTTCTCAAATGGTTGGAACGGGTAGGCAACAAGCTTCCCAATCCAGCTATTCTTTTTTTGATTTTCTTCATGGTGCTGGCCCTTTGCTCTTACGTCCTGCAGCTGGCCGGCGTAACGGCCGTCAATCTCAAGACCAATGAAATCATCCATATCCGCAGCCTCATCAGTGCCGAAGGCTTGGACTGGCTCCTGACGAACCTCATCAAAAACTACATTAATTTCCCGCCCCTGGGCATGATCATCGTCCTGACCTTCGGCCTGGGCGTGGCGTCGGAAACGGGGCTGCTCCAGACGCTCATCCATCACTCCATGCACAATATCCCGCGGAAGTACGTGACCCTGGCCGTCGTCTTCATCAGCCTCATGAGCCATATCGCTTCTGACGCGGCCATCGTCATCATGCCGCCCTTAGCGGCCATGCTGTTTTATTCCATGGGACGCCATCCCTTAGTTGGCTTCGCCTGTTCCCTGGCCGCCATCTATTCGGGATTTACGGCCAACATCCTCATCGTCACGACGGACGTCCTCTTGTCGGGCATTACGACCCAGGCCATCCGTACCATCGACGCGACGATGACCGTCACGCCAATCGACAACTGGTATTTCATGTCCTTCGCCGTATTCTACCTGACGGCCGTGACGACCTTCATTACGGAAAAATTCGTCGAACCGCGCATGGGCGTATATGACCCGGCCCACGCCCAGGAAAATCTGACCATTCCCGACGTGTCGCCGGAGGAAAAAAAGGCCCTGCGCCACACCCTCATCGCCGCCGTCCTGTATTTGGCCGTCGTCTTCCTCATGGCCTTTCCCGACAACGGCCTGCTCCGCAATCCCCAGACCCATTCGCTCCTGGGGTCGCCTCTGCTGCGCGGCGTCATCCCGCTGCTTTGCGGCTTTCTCCTGACCGTCGGACTGACCTACGGCGTATCCATAGGCAAAATCAAAAACGCCGATGACATGATACATTGTATGACCAACGCCGTCAAAGGCCTGTCAGGCTTTTTAGTCATGGCCTTTTTCATTGCCCAGTTTATCGCGGCCTTCGCCTGGACCAACATGTCGACGATGATCGCCATGAAAGGGGCTCTGTTCCTGAAAGACGTAGGCATGACCGGCCTGCCGGCTCTCATCTGCTTCATGCTCTTCGGCCAGCTCCTGGGCCTCTTTACATCCAGCGGCTCCGCCGTATGGGCCCTCTTGTCGACGGTCTTCGTCCCCATGTTCATGCTCCTGGGCTATCATCCGGCCTTTATCCAGGCCGCCTTCCGGGCCGGCGACGGCGCGCTGAACACCGTAGCCCTGGTCAACCCGTTCCTGCCCCTGTTTTTGGAAATCATCCGCCGCTACAAAAAAGACAGCGGCATCGGCACCTACCTGTCCCTCATGATGCCCTACGCCATGGCCTTCTTGGTCATGTGGTACGCCTTGTTCATCTTCTGGTATCTCACAGGCTGGCCCGTCGGCCCGGGTATTCCCCAGCGGTTATAAATTGAATCGTTGAATAGACAACAAAAAATCAGGATCTTCCACCATGAAGGAAGACCCTGATTTTTTATTACTGAAATCTATTTGACAGACGCTTTCCTTGCCGACCAATAGGCGTCCTGACCGGCGATGCCGTGGCGCGTCTTGTATTTCAGGACGGCCATGACCAGCAGGGATGTGACGAAGAGGGCCGAGAAGACCTGCAGGGTAATGGAGTAGCTGTTCGTCGTCTCCTTGATCCACGACAGAAGCAGGGGGCCGGCCACGCCGGCGGCCCCCCAGGCTGTGAGGATGCGGCCGTGGATAGCGCTCAGGGCCTTGGTGCCGAACAGGTCGCTGAGGTAAGCCGGCATACAGGAAAAACCGCCGCCGTAGCAGGTAATGATGAGCAGCACGACGATTTGAAAGCTGAAAGCGTTCGTTTCCGTCGACAGCTTGAAGAAGGCCAGGGCCTCGATAAAGAAGAAGAGGACGTACGTATTAGCCCGGCCGATATAATCCGATACGGTCGCCCAGGCGATGCGGCCGGCGCCGTTCAAAAAGCCGATGAGGCCGACCATGGACGCGGCAGCCATGGGCGACATGCCGACGACTTCCTGGGCCATCGGCGAGGCGACGGCCAGGAGGGCGATGCCGCAGGTGATATTGACGAAAAAGAGCCACCAAATCGTATAGAGCTGCCAGGTCTTCATGGCCTCTTTCAGGGAAAACTGCGGCATGGCATCGGCATAGACCGGACCGGATGGCTTCGCCAGCTCTGTATCGGGACGGGGTATTTCGTCGTCCTTCGGCGGCGCTAAGTACAGGGACGAGGCTGTCATGACGACGAGATACACTGCGCCCAAGATGAGGAAGTTCGTCGCCAGGCCAAAATTAGCGACGAGAAGCTGCATCGCCGGACCGGCGATCATGCTGGCAAAGCCGAAGCCCATGATGGCCAAACCCGTGGCAAAGCCGCGGTTGTCGGGAAACCATTTGACCAGGGTCGAGACGGGCGTAATATATCCCGTCCCCAAGCCGATGCCGCCGATAACGCCGTAAAACAGATACAGCATAGGCAGGCTGCGGAACTCCATGGCCGCCGCCGTGCCGAACATAGCCGAAACGAAAAATAAGGTCGAAAGGAGGCCCGACTTACGGGGGCCGGCCTTTTGGACGAAGCTTCCCAGGCATCCGGCAGACAAACCTAAAAACAAGATAGCCAGCGAAAAGGTCCACGTCGTCTGCTGGAGCGTAAAGCCCATCGATTCCATAATGGGTTTGGTCAAGACGCTCCAGGCGTAGACGCTGCCGATGCAGATATGAATTCCCATGGCGGACAGGGCAATGAGCCAGCGATTTCTCTTCATGATATCGTCTCCTTTGACTTGTCCCGCCGCGGCAATACAAAAAGCCGGCCGGCTGGACAAAGAATAGATGTACTCTTGCCCAGACGGTCGGCGTGTATGTCACCGTGCAGTCCACGTGGTTATTCCACTTCATTCCGTCAGTCCTGCACTGTATAGGTACGTTGTTATGATATGATTATACGGATTTAGAGCATACCTGTCAAGAATTATGCAGATTTTTTCACAGCTGCCGCAGCCATGTCGGCCGTATCGGCGTCCGTTCCGTAAGCTGTTTCTTGCGCGGCTTTACTCTTAGCCTTGGCGTCCGCCGCAGCCTTGGCCTGCTCCATCTGCTGCCGGCCCAATTCGGTCAGCGTCTGACCTGCCGGGGCCTTGCGGATGATGTAGACGTTTTCCAGGGGCTTCAATACGGAAAAGCCGTATTTCATCAGGGCCTGGGCATCGCCGTAGCGGTCTTCCGAATTCATGATAGCCGCGATGACCGTCCGCCCGTTCTGAGTCGCCGAAACGACGAGGCACGGCCCGCCGGCATTCGTCGTGCCGGTTTTAATGCCGTTTGCTCCGGGGAACCCGCTGGTCAGGAATTCGTTCGTCGAAACGCAATGCTTATAGCTGCCGTCGACGTAGGGCATATCGAAGGTACTGCGCTTGACAATATCCCGGAAAGCCGGCAGTTTCATGCCGTAGGCGCCTATCTTGGCCAGATCCCGGGCCGTCGAATAGTGGTTGGCGTCGGGAAGACCGTGGGGATTGACAAAATGCGTATGGGTCGCGCCGATAGCCGCCGCCTTCGCGTTCATTTTCGCGACGAAGGCTTCTTCCGTCGGTTCAACCGTTTCCGCAATGGCCACGGCGGCATCGCAGCCCGACACGAGCATCATGCCCGTCAGGGCGTTGCGCAGCGTAATCTGGTCGCCCTGCTGCAGGCCGAGGACAGAGGCGTCGCTTTCGACGCTCAGGGCCTTGTCGGTAATGCGAATCGCATGATCCATCATAGCCTGCCCGTTTTCCAGGGCGACGATGCAGGTCATCATCTTCGTCGTACTGCCCGGATATCCTCTCAGGTCGGGCTGTTTGGCATACAGCTCGTCGCCCGTATCGGCGTCCATGACGTAAGCGGCCTGGGCCGCCACTGCCGGCGGTTCCAGATTTTCGGCAAAGGCTACGGAAGATAGGGCTACGCAGGCAGTCAGCGCAGCTAAGATCGTTTTCTTTAAAGACATGATACATGCCTCCCTTGAACATAAACTATAGATGATTACAGCGGATTTTTAGCGGCCATTTTCGGCTTGCGCGGGTATTTGGCCGGACATATCTTCGTCTTTTTGATGTACAGGACGGCCCGCTTGTCATCCAGCCCCGGCAAATGGACGGGGCGGACTTCCGCCGCCGCGCCGCCGAGGATGGACAGGGCCTTTTGAGCCTCGGCCAGCTCTTCCTCATATTGGGCGCCTTTTAAGGAAATAAATACGCCCTGGCGAGCCGTATAGGGAAGGGCCCATTCGGCCAATATCTGCAGGCGGGCTACGGCCCGGCTGGTCACGATATCGAAGCGTTCCCTGTATTCCTCTTTGTGGGCCATTTCCTCGGCCCGGCCGTGCAGGAAGGAAGCCGGCAGGCCCAGCTCCGCCGTCACGCCCTGTAAAAACGTCAGCCGCTTCTGCAGGGAATCGAAAAAGGTCACCTTCAAATCGGGCCGGTAGATGAGCAGGGGCAGGCCGGGAAAGCCGGCTCCCGTGCCGAGATCCAGGACGGAGGCCCCTTCGGGAAACCACGCCGCGTCATAGCACGACAGGCTGTCTATCATATGCTTTACGGCTACGTCGGCCGGCTCCGTAAGGGCCGTCAGGTTCATGACCTTATTCGTCTCGACCAGGCGCTCTGCAAACAGGCAGAATCGGTCGATTTGCTCCGCCGTCAGGGCCAGGCCAAAGTCCTTCGCCGCCGCGATGAGTTCGTCTCTAAACATGGCTTTCCTCCCGCTGGCGCTGTTCCAGCACGATGAGCAGGGCCGTAATATCCGCCGGCGATACGCCGGAGATGCGGCTGGCCTGCCCTAAGGAGCGGGGCCGTATGGCGTCCAGCTTCTGCCGCGCTTCGCCCGACAGGGTATCGATGTCGGCGTATACGATATCTTCCGGCATCAGCTTCTTTTCCAGGCGGTTCATCTTTTCCACCTGTTCCAGCTGGCGGTTGATATATCCCTCGTACTTGACCATGATCTCGATTTCCTCGCATACGTCGTCGGCCAGCTGCGGCAGGGGAAATACCTGGCTCAGCGTATGATAGGTCACTTCGTTGCGCCGCAGCAAATCGTAAGCCTTGAGGCCGGTACGGACGGGAGCCGTGCCGATAGAAGCCAGCTTTTCCTGATTTTCCTTTGTCGGCGTGACGGGCAGGGCCTTCAGCGCCTCCAGTCCCGCTTCGACGGCTTCTTTCTTCTCTATAAAGGCGTCGTACCGTTCCTGCGTGACCAGGCCGATGTCGTAGCCCTTCTGGGTCAGGCGCAGGTCGGCGTTGTCCTGCCGCAGGATGAGTCGGTATTCCGAGCGGCTGGTCATCATGCGGTACGGTTCTTCCGTTCCCTTGGTGACCAAATCGTCGATGAGGACGCCGATGTAGGCCTCCGAGCGGGTGAGGATAAAGGGCTCCTTGCCCTGTACCTTGCGGGCCGCGTTGATGCCGGCCATGAGGCCCTGGGCCGCCGCTTCCTCATAGCCGCTGGTGCCGTTGGACTGGCCTGCCGAAAAGAGGCCGCTGATGGCCTTCGTTTCCAGCGACGGCGTCAGCTGCGTCGGGTCCAGGCAGTCGTATTCGATGGCGTAGCCGGGGCGCATGATCCGCACGTCTTCCAGGCCGGGAATCGTCCGCAGGAAGGCGTACTGCACGTCGACGGGAAGGCTGGTGCTCATCCCTTGGACGTACATTTCTTCAGTCATTTCGCCTTCGGGCTCAACGAAGAGCTGATGGCGCTTCTTATCGGCAAAGCGGACGATTTTCGATTCGATAGACGGGCAGTAGCGCGGGCCAACGCCCTGGATGACGCCGTTGCACATGGGCGCCCTGTCGAGGTTTTCCCGAATGATGCGGTGCGTTTCCTCGTTCGTAAAGGTCAGCCAGCAGCATTCCTTGTTGCGGTTCTTCCGTTCGGACAAAAAGGAAAAGGCGTGGCCCTGCTCGTCGCCTTCCTGCTTCTGCATTTCTTCCGTCCGCAAGGTGCGGCGGTCGACGCGGGCCGGCGTGCCCGTCTTAAAGCGCATAAGCTTGATGCCCGCTGCCAGCAGGGAATCAGACAGGTCTTCTGCAGACCGCTGTCCCATGGGGCCGCCGGAATAGACGCATTCGCCTGTAATGATCTTTCCCTTTAAATAGGTCCCCGTCGCCAGGATGACGCATTTCGCCTTGTACACTTCGCCCATTTCCGTGACGACGCCCGTAACGGCGCCGTTTTCCATCTGGATATCCGTAATCATGAGCTGCTTGACGTCCAGATGTTCCTGATTTTCCAGCACCTGGGTCATGGTCATCTGGTACATCTTCTTATCGGACTGGGCCCGCAGGGAATAGACGGCCGGCCCCTTGCCCGTGTTGAGCATGCGCATTTGGATGCACGTCTTATCCGTATTGATGCCCATTTCGCCGCCCAGCGCATCGATTTCCCGTACGAGGTGGCTCTTGCCGGGGCCGCCTACGGCGGGATTGCAGGGCATGAGGGCGATATTATCTAAATTAAGCGTCGCGACGAGGGTCCGCGCGCCTAACCGCGCGCTGGCCAGGGCCGCTTCGCAGCCTGCATGGCCTGCGCCGACGACGATGACGTCGTATGTATCGACTACAAACATGATTTCACCCTTTTTCTACTTACCTAAACAAAATCTGCTGAATATTTCTTCTATGATGTCGTCGTGGACCGTATCGCCCGTAATAGAACCCAGGAGCTCCCAGGCTTCGCGGATATCGACGATAGCACAGTCGACGGGCATGCCTGCTTCTATCGTGTCCAGGGCCCGCTGCAGGGCTTCGCGGCTTTGCCGGACCAGCTCGATATGGCGCGTATTGGCCAGCAGGGCGCTCTGGGCCGCCATCAACCCCTGCTTAAGAGCCAGCGACAGCATGGCGTCCTTCAATTCGCCCATGCCGGCTCCCGTACTGGCCGAAATCGAAAGGAGGGGCAATCCGTAAGACTGCAGATCTTCCGTTGCAAAGGCCGGCTGCAAGTCTTCCTTGTTCAATACGATCAGAGCCTGCCTGCCTCTGGCCGTTTCCAGAATCTGCCGGTCTTCTTCCTGCAAGGGCCGGGACTGGTCGACGACGACGAGGATGATATCGGCCCGGTCCATGTATTCCTTCGCCCGGCGCACGCCGATCTGCTCGACCGTATCGTCGGTGCTGCGGATGCCAGCCGTATCGACGAGGCAAATCGGCACGCCCTGTATAGTAATCCACTCTTCGATGACGTCCCGCGTCGTGCCCGGCACGTCGGTGACGATGGCCCGTTCCGTTTCCAAAAAGCGGTTGAGCAGGCTCGATTTGCCGGCGTTAGGCGTGCCGGCGATGGCCGCCATGACGCCGTCCCGCATCATGCGGCCGCTTTTGGACTCGGCCAGCATATCGTCCAGACGCCGCTCCATCTCCCGGATAGCGCCGGCAATATCGGGCACTTCTATGTCTTCCAGGTCTTCTTCGGGATAATCGACGGTTACTTCCAGCCGCGTGATAAAGTCGGTCAGGTGAAGGCGCATGTCGCCGACGACCCGGGACAGGCGGCCTTCGAGCTGGCTGACGGCGCTGGTCAGGCCCTGGGCGCTCTTGGCCTGAATGACGTCCATGACGGCTTCGGCCTGAGCCAGGTCGATGCGGCCGTTGACGAAGGCCCGCTGGGTAAATTCGCCGGGATTGGCCAGCCGCGCGCCGTGGCGCAGGACCAGCCCCAGGATTTCGCTCAAGGACTGGCGGCCGCCGTGGCATTGTATTTCCAAGACATCCTCTGCCGTATACGAACGGGGACCCTTCATGATGAGAAGAATAACTTCGTCCACCGCTTTGCCGTCGTCGTCTACGATCAGGCCGTACTGTATGGACCGATCGCGCCGCTGCGCTAAGGGAAGGGAGGATTTGCTCTTAAAAATCGCGTCGCCTACGTCGTAGGCCTTGCTTCCGCTGATTCGGATGACGCCGATGCCGCTTTCGCCCAGCGGCGTGGCGATGGCGGCTATCGTATCGGTTGTATCGTACACAGTGAACGCTCCTTTCAAAAAAACCGGCGCTGCGGCGCCGGTTTTTATTGTACCAGTGACTCGTCCGCTCATAGCTGCCGACTCACTGCCGTGTCATATTCAAGCTTATTTTTCGTAATAAATAACCACGTGGCGATACGGGTCCTGGCCTTCGCTTTCCGTCCGCACATGGGCTTCGTTCTGAAGCGCGACGTGGATGATCTTGCGTTCGTAGCCGTTCATCGGCTCGAGGACGACCTTTTCACCACTGCGCTTAACCCGCCCGGCCAACCGTACGGCCAGCTGCTTCAGCGTTTCTTCTCGGCGCTGGCGGTAGTTTTCTACGTCCAGCATGATGAAATGGCGCGTTTCTTCGCCCTGGTTCGTCGTCAAGTTCGTCAAATACTGAAGGGCGTCCAGCGTCTGGCCGTGCTTGCCGATGAGGATGCCCAGGTTCTTGCCGTGCAGGTGAAGGATGATTTTATCGGATTTGATCATCTTTTCGATCATCACGTCGATGCCCATGTTGCGCAGCACGTCCTGCAGGAAGGCCTTGGCCTTGGCGGCCGCTTCTTCAGCCGTAAAAGTTTCCTCTGCCGGTTCAGCTTCGTCGGCAGCCGGCTCTTCGACCGGTTCTTCCGGCGCTTCCGCCGTCACGGCTTCGGCCTGCGCAGCTTCTGCCGCCTTAGGTTCCGCCGGAGGTGCGGCTTTCCGCTCTTCTTCTTCAATATCGTAAATCGGAGCAGTCTTTCTGGCCTTTTCCGTCAGGCGTACCTTAGCCGGCTTGCTGCCAAAGCCAAGAAAGCCGCTTTTCGGTTCGGCCAGTACTTCGATCGTCACTTCTTCTTCCATCAATCCGAGGCGGACCAGGCCGGAACGGACTGCGTCTTCTATCGTTTTTCCTGTCGCTTCAATGGTTCTCATGCTTTTGCACCCTTTCCCTTATTACGGAACATAATCATCTGCTGGGCCCACTGGAACACGTTGGAAAGGAACCAGTAAATAACCAGGCCGCTGGGGAAGCTCAAGCTGATCCAGCCGATAAACAGCGGCATGATGACGCGCATGATTTTCTGCTGCTTTTCCTGCGCTTCCGAAGCCGCTACCTGCGTGCCCGACATCTGTTTCTGGATGACGTAGGTAGACGCAGCGGATAAAATCGGCATGATATACGTCGGGTCGGCCGCGCCTAAGCTGGGCAGCCATAAAAAGCTTTCGTACGCCGGATCGTAAGGGTAGGAGCGAAGGGCGTAAAAAATCGCGATGAGGAAAGGCATCTGAATCAGGATCGGCAGGCAGCCGGACAGGGGATTGACGCCGGTCTGCTTGTACAGCTTCGCCATTTCTTCCTGAAGCTTTTTCTGATTACCTTTATATTTCTGCTGTAATTCTTTAATCTTCGGCTGCAGGGTCTGCATGCCTTCCATGGAACGAATCTGCTTGGCCGTAAGAGGCGAGAGGGCCAGCTTGATTACCAGCGTCAGGATGATGATGGCCAAACCGTAGCTGGGATATCCGATGCTCTGCGTAAAGGCATAGCAATAATCCATAAACGTGGTCATGATGCCACTGAGAAAATCCATTATTCCACTAAAAAAATCCAATATTCTCAACTCCAGTCAAGGATAAAATACCAGCAGGCAGCCTCTATTTCATCTGCCTGATACTTACGGCACAGGATCATATCCGCCTTTATGAAAGGGATGGCATTTCAAAATGCGCCTGACTGCTAAATAACTCCCCTTCACAGCGCCGTATTTCTGCAGCGCCTCGATAGCGTAAGCAGAACAAGTAGGGTAAAACCGGCAGCACGGCGGTTTTAATGGTGATATACAAAGCTGATAAAACCGTATTAGAATGATGAAACATCTTTTCATGGCATCTCGTTCTTTCGCAATATCCCGGCCTGTCGGAACAGCTGCAGGATGCTTCGTTCCGCCTGGGCGTATCCGGCGTATTTCAGGCTGCTGCGTCCGATAAGCACCAAGTCGACGCCGTTTGCCAGCTCGAACTGATGAAGGCGGTATACCTCTTTCATCAGGCGCCGGCAGCGGTTCCGCTCTACGGCGCAGCCGATTTTCTTGCCCGTTACGAAGCCGATGCGGGCCGGCTGCTTAGGCGACCGCTTCAAGACGTACAAGACGGCCAAGCGGTTCACATAGGATTTTCCCCGTCGGTACACAACCTGATATTCCCGATTTTTGCACAGCCTTTTTTCTTTTTTTAACTCATACATACGTTATTGTCCCGAAAATGCCAGAAGAACAGAAAAATTCCTTAGCGGAACTTTTCTGTTCATCTTGTAATAATTACGCGGAGAGTCTCTTTCTGCCTTTCAAACGGCGTCTTTTCAAAACCATGCGGCCGCCTTTGGTTTTCATTCTTTCACGGAAGCCGTGCGTTCTTTTTCTCCACAGCGTATTCGGCTGATATGTCTGTTTCACGATAGGCACCTCCTTTGTCTCAATCAACAGTAGATGAACTTACACCATAACAGCATAATTATATTCAAAAAGGATAGGGCTGTCAATCGTTTTTTCCGGAATCGCGGCGATGATGCCGCATTTGTCATAGGGACAGCGTCGTGAACGTATACCGTTTGTACATGGCGGCACAGGGTGTCGCCGCCCTTTGCTATACTGAAGCTGTCAGAGGGAGGAAATTCTCATGGAAAGATGTTTCCACATGCATTGTGGACAGCATGGCAAGTTATCAACACGTTGTTCACAAAATGTGGACAAGTAGAAAATACCTATAAGCCCAGGTGTATACTAGCGTTTCTCCCTTCTTTCAAATCGAGTTATGCACTATATCCACAATATGGCCGTAAACATATCCCCAATCATCCTTGCGAAGAAGGATTCTGTTTACGGTATGAACAGAGGACGAGAGAGAATGGCATTATGAATTTTTTGACAAATTCAGCTGCTTCTATGTATTTTTCGAGGATTTTGTTGTACAATGTAATCAGATGTGTGGATAAAAAGTTCAGTTATCAACAGGTTGTTCACAATGTGTGGATAAATCAAAATCAGGCCGGAAATTCGATATTTATCGCGTTTCCGCTTTTTTCAGCCTCTAAATGCGCACTTATCCACATTGTGCTGCAACGCACATATCCACAATATTATGCAGGAAGGACTTTGCTATTATGGAATCAATGGATCTAGCTACATTATGGGCGGGAATGCTGGAACAGCTGAAAAAGGTTCTGCCAAAACCGATTTACGAAACGTGGTTCGTCTCGTCCCTCATCCCGACGTCCTACGAAAACGACGTCCTCGTACTGGCGGCGGCGCAGAAATTCGTATGCAATTTCGTCAATAAGAATTATGCCGATCAGCTCAACGAAGCCGCCGAAGCCGTCACGGGGAGGCCTACGACGGTCAAGTTGGAAGATATGAACGCCCCCGCCGCGGAACCGGCAAAGCCAGCGGAAACGGACGATTTATATAAGGACACTCTGTTTTCCGACGAAGACTTGCCGAAAGCGCCGCCAAAGAAAAAGGCGGAGCCCGAGCCGAAGGCCGTCATGGTCAAGGAAGCGAACGAATCGATCTCGCCGCCGCCGGAAGAACCGACGACGGAAGACAACCTCATTCCCAATTATACCTTCGACAATTTCATCGTCGGCAACAGCAACCGCATCGCCTATTCCATCGCCGCCAGCGTGGCGGAAGCGCCGGCCAAGAAATATAATCCCTTATATATATACGGCGGCAGCGGCCTGGGCAAGACCCACCTCATGCACGCCATCGGCCACCAGATTCTGAAAAACTTCCCCCACATGCGCCTGCGCTGCATTACGAGCGAAGACTTCGTCAACGATTTCATCCAGGCCATACAGGATAAAAACACGGAAAACTTCCGCCAGCAGTACCGCAACATCGACGTCCTCCTCGTCGACGATATCCAATTTTTAGGCCAAGGCGACAAGGACAGCTCGAAGGAAGAATTTTTCCATACCTTCAATAAGCTCTATCAGGGCCAAAAGCAGATGGTATTCACCAGCGACCGGCCGCCTCTGGATATTAAAAGCCTGGAAGACCGCCTGCGCTCGCGCTTCCAGAGCGGCACGGTGACGGGCATCGAGCCGCCGGACCTGGAAACGCGGACGGCAATTCTGCGGACCTGGGCTCAGAAGGAAAAAATCAACATCGATAAGGACGCCATCAACTACATTGCCGCCAACGTCAGCGATAATATCCGCGACCTGTACGGCGCGTACAACAACGTCCTGTCTATGGCTTCCATCGAAAAAAACGACGTGACCTTGTCGCTGACGCAGCGGGCCCTGAAATACCTGGTTGCGGAAAAGGAAGAAAAGAAGTACATCACCATCGACGAAATCACCAGTTCGGTCTGCCGGTTTTACAGCGTAAACTACAACGAGCTCATGGGCAAGAAGAGGACGAAAAATATTGCCCTGGCCCGGCAGGTAGCCATGTACTTATGCCGCGAGCTGACGGGGAATACGTACCCTCACATCGGCACGGCCTTCAGCGGCCGCGATCATACGACGGTCATGCACGCCTGCGAAAAAATTACCAAGATGATGAACGACAGCGACACCTTCAAGGAAATGATCGAGCGGCTGAAAGAGAAGATTTTAGACGTGGACAAGTAAGTGCATAGTCTGTAGATAGTTTGTGGACAGCGAAAATTTGCGGAAGAAAAGTGAATTTGTGGATAGGCAGGCATGAATTATACACAGGTTATACACAGCTGTGCATAGCTGAAAATTCAGAGTTTTCCCCAGTTTTCCACACTATCCACACCCTCTACTACTACTTCTTCTACTCTTTTAACTTACTTCAATTAAAAAACTAAACGCAGAAAAGGGGATACACCCATGAAACTTATCTTAAAAAAGGAAGATTTAAACAAAGGCCTTCAGACCGTCCAAAAGGTCGCCCAGAATAAAAACAACAACCTGACCTCAGAAAACGGCCTGCTTATCAAGGCCATGAACGACGTAATCGAATTTCAGGCCAACGACTACGATATGGGAATCAAAACCATTGTTCCCGGCATCATCGAAGAAAAAGGCGAAGCCTTCGTTGCCAACCCGTACTTAATGGAGCTGACGCGCAAGCTTCCCAGCGACGAAATCGAAATTACCAAAAAAGACGCTGACACCCAGATGATCATCAAAGGCGGCAAGCTGAAATTTGAATGCCTGACCATGAATCCCAACGACTTCAACGAAGTGGAAATCCTGGAAAACGGCTATTCCCACTTTACGACGACCAGCGTCGTATTAAAGGATCTCATCGACAATACGTCTTACGCCTGCGCGACGGACGTAGCCCGGCCCATCTTTATGGGTACCTATCTGGACGTTCAGGGCGATACCATTTCCATGGTCGCTACGGATACCCACAGGCTGGCGCTGAAGACGGCGCCCCTGGATAGTCCGATTGAAAATCCCCTCCAGGCCGTCATTCCCAGCCGGCTGCTCACGGAAATTTCCCGCCAGCTGCCGACGGACATTCCTGAAGCGGTGGAAATTACGGCGGTCCGCAGCTATTTAGCCATTAAGTTCGGCAACGTCTACATCCGCACCCGCCTGATTGAAGGGGAATTCCCCAACTACCGCCGCGTCATCCCGACGGACTTCCAGTGCAGCATCACCGTCGGCCGCAGCGAATTTACGGGAGCCGTCGAACGGGCCTCCATCGTCGCCAAAGACGCCCAGTACAACGTCATCAACTTCGTATTCGGCGACGGGGAAATTCATCTCATGAGCCAGAACCCCGACTACGGCACCATCGAAGACTACGTAGCCTGCCAAATGACCGGGGAGCCGTTGGAAATTTCCTTTAACGGCAAGTTTATTTTAGATATTTTAAAACACTGCCACGACGACGAAGTCGTGTTAAATACGCGGCAAAACAGCCCCATGCTGGTACAGGATAAAGGGAACGAAGCGAGCGTATTCGTCGTGACGCCGATGAGGACAAAATAATGGAAAAGGTAAAAATTGAAACGGAAATGATACAGCTGGACCAGTTTTTAAAGTGGGCCAGCATCTTGCAGAGCGGCGGCGAAATCCGCTTTTTGCTGGACGAACAGCGGATTTTTGTTAACGGCGAACTGTGCTCGGCAAAGCGGAAAAAGCTTTATGCCGGCGACATCGTAGAAATCAAGGGCATCGGGACGTATGAAATCGTTGGTGCATAAGTATGAATATACAATCTGTACGGCTTCATCAATTCAGAAATTATACACAGGAAACGATAATCTTTCCCAAGTCTATTATCTTGTTGTACGGTCAGAATGGACAAGGCAAGACGAATTTGCTGGAAGCCCTGTACCTGGGAGGTATAGGGAAATCCTATAAGGGGATGGCCGACACGGACTTGATTCAATGGGACTGCGGCGAAGGCAGCGTCATCCTGGATTTTGTCCGCAGCGGCGTCGCCCAGCAGATCAAAGTCATCTTATCGAAGACGAGTAAAAAGGAATTATGGGTCAACGAGACGAAGGTCCCACAGAAGGAGCTAGTGGGGACGCTGAACGAAGTCTTGTTTTCCCCGGAAGACCTGCAGCTGATCAAGGGCAGCCCGTCCTTGCGGCGGCGGTTTATGGATATGGAAATATCCCAGGTCAACCCGGCCTACTACCGCCTGCTGCTGCAGTATAACCGGGCCGTATCGCAGCGGAACCTGCTGTTGAAGCAGATGAAGTACGAAGGCGGGGCGTCGCTGGAGGAATGGGACCGGCAGATCGCATCCTTCGCCGCCGCAATCGTGCGGAGGCGCCTCGACGCCCTGCGGAAGATGAGCTTTCTGGCCGGTGTCATTCACCGCCGCCTGACGGGCGGCTCAGAGCTGCTGACGATGGATTACGTACAGCCCTACGGCGACGGGGCGGGAGGCATTACCGACGCTCAGCGGTACTACGACCTGCTGCAGGAGCACCGGCAGGACGACATATACCGCATGTCCACGTCGATAGGACCTCATCGGGACGACCTGGCCTTGGCCGTAGGCAGAGCCGATTTAAAAAAATACGGCTCCCAGGGGCAGCAGCGGACGGCCGTTCTGGCCCTCAAGCTGTCGGAGCTGGAATATATGAAGTCCGAGACGGGCGAGTATCCCGTCCTGCTGCTGGACGACGTGATGAGCGAGCTCGACGCCGGCCGCCGTCAGGCCCTGCTGGATTTTGTGCGCGGCCGGATACAGACCTTTATTACGACGACAGAGCCGCTGATTTTCGAATCCATGGCCGGCTGCTGTCATATCTGCATCGCGCAGGGAAAGGTAATATCCCATGGAGGAACGGAATCATAAGATGGAGAAGGCCGGCCTTTCCATTCCCAAAATATTGGAACGGAACCGGCTTCTCGTCCCCTATAAGCTGTATCAGGCGAAGCTGGACTGGAAGACCATCGTCGGCCCTCAAATTGCCAAATACTCCTATATTCAGGGCTTCGACGAGTCCGTCGTACAGGTAGCCGTGCTGAATTCCGTATGGATGAACCAGCTGTTCATGTACAAGAAAAAGATCATTAAGGCCATCAACGAGTATATCAAGGAACCCTTCGTCACGGATATCCGCTTCGTGCGGAGCGGCCGAAAGCCCCCAGCCGTTACGTACGCCAATACTGCCGGAGAAGAAGAGGAAGGCTTCGCTGTCCGCGTGGGAAACGCGCGGCTTTCAGAAGAAACGGTGCGTCGCATCCGGCAGGAGACGGCGGCCCTTCCCGAGGCCATCCAGGAAAAAATGGCCCAGCTGCGCTTCGCCCAGGCGAAACGGCAGACGGCGTACCAGGCAGCAGGAGTCCGGCAGTGCCCGTCGTGCGGGCGGTGGCTGGAAAAGGGCGAGGAGCTGTGCTTCCTCTGCCGGCTCCGGGCACGTCAGGAAAAGAAAAAAGCCGTCTATGCCACGGTTATGGACATGCCCTGGCTGACGCTGGACGAACTAAAGGCCTACGGCATGATCGGAGACGAGGGACGGCTGTACGAGGAATTGTACAACGAGGTGCGGCGCGAGTGCATTTATAAATACATGGAGCGCATTTACCACGGCTGCGATACGCCGGAAGACGATATGATGCTGGCCCTGCTGATTACGCGGCGGAATCCGACGGAGATGACCGACGCGTTTATTCGCAATTTAACGGAAAAATACAGGAGAAAAAGCGATGTATCTTCACATAGGCGGACAGAAAATGATTGATATACGCCGCATTGTCGCGATGTTCAAGGCCCATCCGCGAAAGATGAACAAGTCGAACCCGCTGCGGCAGTATTACCGCCCCCTCGTGCTGCTCGACGGCATGGACGAAGGGCAGATTCGCTGCTATATCGTAACGGAGGAGTGCATTTACGCTTCGCCCATTACGCTGGAAACGATTATCGGGCGGTACAAGCGGCTGTTTTCGTCAAAGGGGCCCGTGCAGCGATTGTAAACTAGCTATCCCAGGGGGATTTGCTGTATAATAAGATGTTAAGTATGTTTGAAGAGGAGGAATTGCTGCATGCCGCAAGATAAAAAAGTAAATTATGGCGCGGAACAGATTCAGGTCCTGGAAGGCCTGGAAGCCGTTCGCAAGCGTCCTGGTATGTATATAGGGAGCACGTCTCTGCGCGGTCTCCATCATTTAGTATATGAAGTCGTCGACAACAGTATCGACGAAGCGCTGGCAGGATACTGCACGCACATTGAAGTGACGATTGAAGCTGATAACAGCATTACCGTCGTCGACAACGGCCGCGGCATTCCCGTAGCCATGCATAAGATCGGCAAGCCTGCCGTCGAAGTCGTACTGACGGTGCTTCACGCCGGCGGCAAATTCGGCGGCGACGGCTATCCTATTTCCGGCGGCCTGCACGGCGTCGGCATATCCGTCGTCAACGCCCTGAGCCTGTGGACGAAGGTCGAAGTCAAGCGCGACGGGTATTTGTGGAACATCTCCTTTGCCCGGGGCCTGACGGCGGAACCGCTGAAAAAAATTCGTCCCATGGAACGGGGCGAAGAAACGGGCACCAAGGTAAGCTTTAAGCCCGACGCGGACATTTTCCCCGACACGACCTATGATTTTGACACGCTGAAGACGCGTCTCCGCGAGCTGGCCTTCCTGAACAAGGGCCTGCATATTACCCTGACGGATAAGCGCGGCGAAGGGCGCAGCGAAGTCTACTGCTACGAAGGGGGCCTCACGTCCTTTGTGGAATTTCTGAATGAAAACAAGGAAGCCGTCAACCCGACGGTCATTACGCTGGAAGGCGAAAAGAACAAGGTCCTCGTGGACATCGCCATGCAGTACAACGACGGCTACAGTGAAAATATCCTGACCTTCGTCAACGACATCTTTACGGAAGAAGGAGGCACCCACCTGAGCGGCTTCCGTTCCGGCCTGACCCGCACGATCAACGACTACGGCCGTACGGCGGGACTGCTGAAGGACAAGGAAGAAAACTTATCCGGCGAAGACGTGCGCGAAGGCCTGACGGCTATCGTCAGCGTCAAGGTACGGGAACCGCAGTTCGAAGGGCAGACGAAGACGAAGCTGGGCAACAGCGAAGTCAAGGGGATCGTCGACAACATCGTGTCCGACGGATTGAAGGAATTCTTCGAAGAGCATCCCGGCGAAGCCAAGTCCATTGTCAACAAGGCGATTTCCGCCGCCAGAGCCCGCCAGGCAGCGCGCCACGCCCGCGACCTGACGCGCCGCAAAAACGCCCTGGAAATCAGCAGCCTGCCAGGGAAACTGGCCGACTGCTCGGAAAAGAACGCCGCTATGACGGAAATCTACCTGGTCGAAGGCGATTCGGCCGGCGGCTCGGCCAAACAGGGCCGGGACCGGAAATTCCAGGCCATCTTACCACTCCGCGGCAAGATCATCAACGTCGAAAAGGCCCGTCTGGACAAGATCCTGGCCAATGAAGAAATCCGCTCCATGATTACGGCCTTCGGCACGGGCATCGGCGAAGAATTCGACATCAGCAAGCGGCGTTACGACAAGATCATCATCATGACCGATGCCGACGTCGACGGAAGCCACATCGCAACGCTGATGCTGACGTTCTTCTTCCGCAAGATGAAGGAGCTGATCGAGAACGGCCACGTCTATATCGCCACCCCGCCGCTCTACCTCGTGAAGAAGGGCAAGCAGGAGCGTTACTGCTGGACCGAGAAGGAGCGCGACGACATCACGGCCGAATTCGGCAAGGGATCGCACGTACAGCGTTACAAAG
>OGCN01000834.1_pt1 | contig 46884 bp, 34 predicted proteins | sample 1570181 | NCBI WGS metagenome assembly OGCN01 (sample SAMEA4370584, study PRJEB24528) | human gut metagenome | reverse complement strand
AAACCTTCTTATCGATGGAGGCGAGGCGGGCGCCGCCGAATTCGTGTGGCCCGAAGACTAGGTTTTATGTCGCACATTCCGGCGCGCAAGACGAGGTCGGCCCTAAGGCCTCTTTCATGGAAGATGGGCCCCGAGCAGTGCTAACGCACTAAAGTGGACTTGTCATAAGCCCTCTTTTCGGACCGTGCGAATGCGCCTCGATAGCCAAATTCCATCAAGAAAGCCGCCCTTGGGCGGCTTTCTTGCGATGATCGATATTGGCCTTCAAGGTCGATTTCGACTTAGAAGTTTTCAGCCGAAATCTCGAAGTATGCCTGCGGGTGGTTGCAAACGGGGCACACATCGGGAGCCTTCGTGCCTACGACGATGTGGCCGCAATTACGGCATTCCCATACCTTGACCTCGCTCTTTTCAAACACAGCGGCGGTTTCGACGTTGTGCAGCAACGCGCGATAACGCTCTTCGTGGTGCTTCTCGATGGCGCCAACCTGACGGAACTTTTCAGCGAGCTCGGAAAAGCCCTCTTCTTCAGCCGTCTTGGCAAACTCATCGTACATGTCAGTCCACTCGAAGTTCTCGCCATCGGCTGCAGCGGCAAGGTTTTCCGCCGTGGTGCCGATGCCCTCGAGCTCGCGGAACCACATTTTGGCGTGGTACTGCTCGTTTGCCGAAGTCTTGCGGAAGATTTCGGCGATCTGCTCGTAGCCTTCCTTCTTCGCAACCGATGCGAAATACGTGTATTTATTGGTCGCCTGCGACTCGCCAGCAAACGCGGCCTGCAGGTTTTTCTCAGTTTGGGTTCCAGCGTATTTGGACATTTCGAATCCCCCTTTTTGGATTTCCAGCCGTGGGCCCTTCGCCCGTGGCTTATGCCGTAAATGATACACCGTCTCAATACTAATTGGTAGGATTTCAGCGATTGTTTCCAAATCGGAATAAAACAGGAACAAAAATGCCATCTCCGATCGAGCCTTGCTGGTCTTCTGCATGCATATCCGCGAAGTGGTCCGACAAAAATTTCGGGGCGCATAGCCGAAGGACCGACGCCGCCTCGAGCCAGCATTGCGTTGGCCGCGTCCAAGGCCAACGCCGGCTTAGCCGAGCGCGGCCTCTATCGCCCCTACGAGGAATTCCGTCGCACCTTTCCCCGCGCGGGAGTCGTAGTACTCGACGAATCGATCGTCGGCCAAATACCCTCGAGCAAGACAGACGTGCGCTTGCGGCGAGTAAGCGCCCTGCGCCCATTGCATGCGAATCCAGTCGGCATGCATGCGTGTCAATTTCGCCGCTTCAGGGCTCGACGCATCGCCCATCAACATCGCCTTCTTCAACTGCTCGATAATCGCAACTTCAAGCTTTTCTTTCGTCTTTCACTCCTCGTCGCTCATGTCGAGCAGTCTTTCGTTTGATGCATCGACCACCGCATCACCATAGCGTTCGCGAGCCTCGACGCCATAGCGCATCTCGTTCGAATGCACCGCGCTCCAACGTTTCAGATGCGGCAGCACCGCGCCCATAAGAGACACGGCCTCGTCGCGCGTCATTCCTGTGCTTTCCGCCAAGCGCGGTGCGCAGTCTTCAATCATGGCGTCCATTGTTGTTTCATAGGTATATTCGCCCTGCTGATAGCACCATTTGCAATAATGCGAGTCGGCAGAGCCATGAACATCAGTGCCGTATTCTTCGGGCGCGAGCATCATTCCGCAGCTTTCGCAGTAATGCTCAGGCCAATCAAGGAGGTGCGCAACGGGCTCGTTCAGCACATTCGCGATAAGCTTCAGCATATCAATGCCAGGCGTTACTTCGCCCCGCTCCCACCGAGACACCGCCTGACGAGTCACGTACAATTTCGCCGCAAGCTCCTCCTGCGTGAGCCCATTGCGTTTGCGCAAATCAATAAGCGTTTCTCCGAATTTCATTCACAGCCTCCCAAAAAATACCGTTCAAAATGCCGTCCATCGACTTTCCCTACTGAAACTTTATCGTGTGCGAAGCGCCATTCCAAGCAACATCTAGTTGCGCAAAACACGAGGCAACTCGAGCATTTTGCGCTGTAAGCCACCTCCCGCAATGCAAGAAGGGGCCACAACGGCCCCTTCTATGGTTTAATGTACCCTTTTCGATGTGCGGCTTTAACGGCTTTCGCGCTACGCAGCCTTTTCGACTTTCGCCCCCTTAACGCCCTTCGCAGCCTCTTCGGCTTCGAGCAGCTCACGCGCATGAGCGATGGCGTCATCGATGTTCGGACGGAAGTGCTCCTCGCCAACCAGGTCGACGAAGCCAGCGCGTCGCATGGTTTTCATGGGCTGCTCGTTGGCGTGGCTGAAGATGAGCTTCACGCCATTTTCCTCGCAGTAATCGTAGAGATTCTCGAGCGCATTCATGCCCGACGAGTCGAGAGACGGCACGCCGCGCATGCGGATGATCAGGTATTTCGTGAACTCCTTTACCGAAATGTCGGTAATGCGGTCGGTCATGCCGAAGAACATGGGGCCGTTGATCTCGTACACGCGCACGCTCTTGGGCAGCTCGCGCAAATGCGTGACCTCGGAATCGGCGTCGCAGTAATACTGCCAACCTTTAACCTCGGTTTCCTCGGAAACCATCTTCATGAACAGCACCACGGTAATGAGCATGCCCACCGCGATGGCCGTCACCAGATCAAACACAATGGTAAGCATGAACGTGAGCAAAAGCGTGGCGATCGCGCCCTTCGAAGCCGTGTGGCACAGATGCGCGAAATTGCGCCAACCACTCATGTTGTAAGCGACCTGCAGCAAAATGGCCGCGATGGTCGGCATGGGGATGAGGGCCGCGTATGGCATAAGGAAGACGAGCACCACGAGCAGAACGAGCGCGTGCACCATACCGGCGACCGGCGTGCGTCCGCCGCTCTTCACATTGGCGGCCGTGCGTGCGATGGCGCCCGTCGCGGGAATGCCGCCGAACAGCACCGAGCCCATGTTGCCCACACCCTGAGCCACGAGCTCCATATTGCAGCGGTGGTGCGAGCTGATCATGGAGTCGGCAACAACGCACGAAAGCAACGACTCAATGGCGGCCAGAATAGCGATGGTGATGCCGTTTGGCAGCTGATCGCGCAGCAATTCGATCGAAAGCTGCGGCACATGCAGCTCGGGTAGGCCGGCGTTGATGGTATACAAATCGCCGATGGTGTTCACGTTCATACCGAACAGGGGCACCATAACCATGCCCACGATGACGGCAACGAGCGAGCTGGGGACTTTGGCGCCCAGTGCGCCCAGGCGCGGCCACAAAAACAGCACCGCAAGGCACACCGCACCCACCAGGAGTGCCTGCCAATTGAAGGTGCCGAAGTTCGCCGCGAGCGCCGAAACCTTGTCGGCCGTCTCGACCGTCGCCGTGCCAGCGGGGTACGTGAGTCCGAAGAAATCTTTCAGCTGGCCAATGACGATGGTCACCGCAATACCCGCCGTGAAGCCCGTGGTGATGGTATACGGAACAAAGCGGATGATGGTGCCCAGCTTGAGCAAGCCCATAACCACGAGCAGCACGCCGGCGATAAGCGTCGCCGCCACCAGGCCGTCGATGCCGTCGGTCGCGACAATGCCGGCCACGATGGTCGCGAACGCCGCCGTAGGTCCAGAGATTTGCACGCGCGAGCCGCCGAGCAGCGCGATAAGGAAGCCTGCGACGATGGCTGTGTACAAGCCCTGCTCAGGGCCGACGCCCGAAGCAATCGCCAGCGCGATCGAAAGCGGCAGCGCCACGATGGCGACCACGATGCCCGATACGATGTCGTGGGGAAGCTGCTCCTTAAGCTCCTCTTTGCTCGAGTGCTTAATGATGCTGAACAGAATCGGTTTAATTTTGTCGCGCTGCAAAGGTTCTCAATTCCTCTTCGTCGTATATCGATTGCGTCGCGCACGCCGCCCAAAGGCAAAAGCTGTACTGCCAAGATAGTCTAAGCAACCCAAGCAAAGGGCCGCCTGGCCAGGCAGTAGCGCAGCCAGCGAGGCCGCTTCGCCCAGAGCGGTGCCCAAATTCGAGGCCGCCCCGATCGAACAGCGTCCAAGCGAAAGCGACCAGCATAATGCGCCCCGCAAAGGATTTCCTTCCTAAGGGACGCCCAACTGGACATTTCGCACGCGCATCACCCATCCCGCATTTGGGATAGAAAAATTCCACCCAGGCAACCCCGGGTGGAATTCGAATTCTTCAGTTATCGCCAAAAGGCGCGTATGGGAGGATTCGTATTGTAACGACTCAGCAACGCGGCTGCTCACGCCACACAAAATCGCCAATGCCACGGCACAACTTGCCCGCAAGCGAGAAGTGAGGCAAGGCGTTAAAATGCGGCGCAACCGAGACGCGCCCAAAGCGCGCCGCAAGCCTTACGCTTCCCAGTTGCCCACTTCAGAAAGCTCGATGTCGGGATTCTTATCGACCGCCCAGTTCACGTTCCACGGACTCGTGAACAACAGCAGACGGCGCCCACGCATGTCTTCAACCTTGAGCGTGTCACGCGTGACGTTCAGGCTCGAGAACTCGAACGTCTTCGGGTCGGTTTTAATCCAGCGTACGTCGGTGTACGGAAGGCCCGTGCGGCGCACTTCAACGCCGTATTCGCTCTTCAGGCGCTGCTCAAGCACCTCGAGCTGCAGCACGCCCACAACGCCGACAATGACGCTTTCCATACCAAAACCCGGCTCGCGGAAAATCTGGATGGCACCCTCCTGGGCGAGCTCCTCCATGCCTTTCACGAACTGCTTGCGCTTCAGCGTGTTCACTTGCGTGATGCGGCTGAACATTTCGGGCGCGAACGTGGGAATTTCAGGGAACTGCACATGCGTTTTACCCGTGCACACCGTGTCGCCGATGCTAAAAATGCCCGGGTCGAACAAACCCACGATGTCGCCCGCGTACGCCTCGTCGACAATCGCACGGTCGTCGGCCATAAGCGATGTGCCCGTGGCGAGCTTGAGCTTCTTGCCGCCCTGCACATGGAAAGCCTCCATGCCGCGCTCGAATTTGCCCGAGCAAATGCGCACGAACGCGATGCGATCGCGATGGTTTTTGTCCATGTTCGCCTGGATTTTGAACACGAAGCCGCTGAAGTCGTCGCGTTGCGGGTCGACCTGCTCGCCGGTAAGCGTGTCGGTGTACGGCAGCGGGCTCGGCGCCAGGCGCAGGAATTCTTTCAGGAAAGGCTCAACGCCGAAGTTCGTGAGCGCCGAACCGAAGAACACCGGCGAAAGCTTGCCGCAACGCACAGCGCCATAGTCGAGCTCATCGCCCGCACCATCGAGCAGCTCGATGTCATCCATCAGATTCTCGTGGTTCGCCTCGCCGATGAGCTCGCCCAGCTCGGGCGCACCGATCTCGGCCTCGATTTCGGCAACCTTCTTCGTGGCGTTCGCGTGGCCGTCGCCCTCAAATGCGATCACACGGCGGGCCTGACGATCGAACACGCCGCGGAAGTTCTGGCCGCAACCGATGGGCCAGTTCATGGGATACGTGCCAATGCCGAGCACCGACTCGATTTCCTCCATGAGGTCAAACGGGTCGCGAGCCTCGCGGTCAAGCTTGTTCACGAACGTGAAAATAGGGATGTGGCGCAGCGTGCAGACCTTGAAAAGCTTTTTGGTTTGCGCCTCGACGCCCTTGGCGGCGTCGATGACCATGACGGCAGCGTCGGCAGCCATGAGCGTTCGATACGTGTCTTCGGAAAAGTCCTGGTGGCCAGGGGTGTCAAGGATATTCACGCAGCATCCGTCATAGGTGAACTGCAGCACCGACGACGTGACCGAAATGCCGCGCTCCTTCTCGATATCCATCCAGTCGGACACGGCATGCTTGGAAGACGATTTGCCTTTGACCGAGCCGGCGGTTTGAATGCTGCCGGTATAGAGCAGCAGTTTTTCGGTGAGCGTGGTTTTGCCTGCGTCAGGGTGCGAAATAATCGCGAACGTGCGGCGCGAGGCGATTTGGTCGGCAAGTGGTGCCACGGGGGTCCTTTCTATGGGTGCGCCCGCTGCGAAATGCGCCGAAAAGCGGCCGGCGATGCGGGCGAATGCATGCAAACTGGTAAATTATAGCACGCGTCTCGAAAACACTTTATAAAGCGGAGACTCCTTACATAAAACTCCTGATGGGAATACTATTTCGAACAGCTGTCCGATTTTTTCTTGCAAGACCGAAGAGCTGCGTGCTATAGTCGAAATGCACCCGACAGCGGAGCAATCCGCTTTTTATCGCGAAAGCACTGGGGGCGGCAACGGCGGCCCTTGCTTCCCAAAGCGTGTTACAGGCTTTTCGCATTCTGAACGACATGGGGTCTGCAACGGCGGGCCTTGCTTGTAAGCGGCGTACGGCGTCGCGGCGTGTTACATGCTCGTTCCTTTTCTTCCTACAACCGAATACGAGGACATGTATGGCAGGGTCGGCCCTTGGCGTCTTCGTGCGCTTTAAGCCGAACCGGCCACGACTATCCGCCTGCGCATTTGCGCCCTTCGAAAGGAATGGCATGAGCACATCTGTCTACTCGCCCCAAATTACACAAGAAACCGCACTTGGCCTCGAACGGTTCGACATGCGCGACGAGATGCTCGCCTGCCGCGAGCTCGAATTGTGCGGGCCCGTCGACGCGGAGTCGGTCGCAGATATCATCCGCGGCCTACGCCACCTGCAGAAAGCCGACCCCGCCACGCCCATCACGCTGTTCATCAACAGCCCCGGCGGCGAGGTGCAATCGGGGTTGGCGCTCTACGACGTGATGAGCGCCATCAGCTGCCCCGTGCGCACCGTGTGCCTGGGGCTTGCCGCCAGCATGGCCGCACTGCTGTTTATCGCCGGTGACACGCGAGACATGCTGCCGCACAGCCGCGTCATGATTCACGACCCGCTCATCGGCGGCGCAGGCGTGGGCGGAAGCGCCCTTTCGGTGAAGGCGCGCGCCGACGATTTGATGCGCATTCGCGATATAACCGCGCAGGTCATCGCCGAGCATACCGGCATGCCGCTCGAGCGCGTGTTCGAGCTCACTGCCCGCGACACGTATTTCGAAGCCGAAGAAGCCGTTGCCGCGCATTTGGCCGACCGCGTGATTCGCGAATTGTAGAAGCGACGCGCCATTGCGGCCGCAATGCGCACCGCAACAACGGCCGCAATGCGCGCGGCGCATGCCCAAAAAGCACGACGCGGCATGGCGCAGCAGAACGCGAGCTTGGGAATACGCTTCTTCTCCCGTACGCTGCGCCAACGGCTGCGCTGGCCGCGTTTCCCGCACTTCTCATGGGCGAACACGCCCGTCGTATCCCTCATTCGCCAACAGCCTTTACGGAGGATCTTATGAAAATCGCCGAATTTGAAACCCTCGTTGAAAACGCAGCCGAAACCGGGCACAGCGCCTGGACCGACGCCGCCGTGGAATCGGGTCTCATGCGCGAAGTCGACACGCGCGACCCACGCCTCGCATACCGCGGGAGAACTCTGCTCACGGCCCATACCGAAATCGAAACCGATACCTGGCAAAGCGGTTTGAACAACAACGTGCTCGTGCTGGGTTGCTCGGGCGGCGGCAAAACCCGTCACCACGTCAAGCCCAACCTGCTGCAAGCATCGGGCTCCTACATCGTGCTCGACTGCAAAGGCAGCTTGTATCGCGAAGTCGGACCCTACCTGGCCGAGGCGGGATACGTAGTCGACCAGCTCGACTTCTCAACCATGGGCGGCACCGTGGGCTACAACCCGCTCGCCAATGTGCGCTTCGTTGACGGCGAACCCCTTCAGCAAGACATCATCGCCATCGCATCGGCAATTTGCCCTATCGAAGACCACGAAAGCGACCCATTTTGGCCGCAAGCCGCCGCGAATTACCTGTGCGCCTATATCACCTACGTGCTCGAAGCGCTCCCAAGCACCGAAAGGCACATGGGATCGGTGATGCAGGTGTTCGAAGCCGCCTGCTCCGGCCGCGTTGACAGAATGTTCGCCCAGCTCGATGCCGACGATCCGAGCGCATTTGCGCCTGCGCTCTATCGCCGCACGAGGGTTACCTGCGGCGCCGAGAAGATGCACTCGAGCATTCTTGGCATTCTTGCGGCGAACCTCATGCCGTTCGGCTTCCCCGAGGCCACAAACGCGTACCGCCGTGCGCGCCAAGTGGACTTCCGCTCGTTCGGCCGCGAAAAGCGGGCGCTGTTCGTCACCATCAACGACATGGATCGCAGCCTCGATAGGCTCACGAGCATGTTCATTCGCCAGGCGTTTTGCGCGCTTTGCGATTCAGCCGACCACGATTACCCCGACCATCGCCCGCCCGTGCCCGTGCGATTCGTGCTCGACGATTTCGCGAACCTGAACCTGCCGCACATCGACGACGTGCTGGCGGTCATACGCAGCCGCGAGATCAGCTGCACGATCATTTGCCAAACCATAAGCCAGCTTGAAGCGCGCTACGGAACGCCCGCCGCGAACTCGATCATCGGCAACTGCGACGCGCAGCTCGTGCTCGCCTTCCAAGACGAGCGAACCGCGCAGTACTTCGCCACGCGCGCCAACAAGCCGGCGAGCGCGCTGCTCGAAACCCCAGCCGGCATGTGGTGGGTGTTCGTGCGCGGGCAGCGCGGCCGCATGGAGCAGGCCTATCGACTCGAAGACCACCCGCGCTACCCCGAGCTTGTCGCATGCCTCGGGCGCGCCGAGACGGAAGCGGCTTTCGGCACGCCCGACGAGTGGGAATTCGAGGAGTTCTTCGACTTCGACGAGCCCGACGAACCGTTCAGCCCCTGCCCCGCGGCATAGGCGCAGGGCAGGCAGCCCCTACCAGGGGAGCTCGACTTCCGCCGCGCCCTCGTCGGTTTGCCCCGCACCAGCAGGCTTCGCGGCGACAGGCTTCGTGCCAGCGGCTTTCACGCTAGTGGTTTCGAGTTTTTTCTCAGAAGCGTCCTTCGCAAACGCACGGTTATCGCAGGTCACATCGCGGGATGCCTTTCTGACGTGCTCTAAGTACCCGCGAATGCTGTAATGATCGGCCCCGTCGAAAGAGTCCTTCATGTTGCCATCGGCCTCGAGGCTTCCCAAATATCCGTTGTCAACCGTTCTGCCCGTTTGGTCGATAACCGACGCGTACCAGTGGCCCGTTTTGTCGGCAGGCTCGCGCAGCTGACAGGTAATCGCGAGCTTGCCGTTGTCGGCCTGGGTGAAAGCACCCGATTCACGCAGCTGGCGCAGATGCTCGCCATCGATCCAGAAACTTATAAACGGCGCCTCGTAGGCATCGGTCAGCATGCTGTTGCGGTTGTCATAGACGTAGCACACGAGCGCGCGGGTTCGCGCTGCGCACAGCATGTCGACTTCGCTTTCCTTCAGCATGAAGTACACCGTCGTATAACCGCGCACGCCCTCCCCCGCTTCCTGGACGGTAACCACGGCGGTTTTCACCTGAAACATGAGCGTTTCGGGCTGCACGGATGGGTCTTGAAGCTGGGCCTTCAAGTTCACCGTCACCACATCGACGCCCATATCTGCCGGTGGGCGCAGCGCGTCGAGACCATTGCGATACAGCGCGCCTATCAGCTGAAACTCGCCCGTGTAGCCGTTATAAAGAAGGTTGTAGAAGTTCTGGTCCATGGCATTCCTATCGCGATTTTTTATGGGTGCCATTGTACGCCATTCGCTTCTCGACAAGAGGCATCGAACACCCTTCGTTTTTTCGACGAATGCCGCCGCAAACATAATCGCGAAGTGCGTAGGTTTCCCGAAAGCTGTCAAGTAAGCCGAGCTTTCGAGAACGTATGACCTGGGGTTTTACGAAGCCTCAAAAACGGCTGCACGCTGCTCGCGCAATAGGCTACGCACTTCGTGGCATTTTTTGCGAAACGCAGCAAATGCACACGCGCAAAAAGCAGCCGCTTAGGTCCAATCGCGATGCATTTCGCGGAGTGATGCGAAACGCGCTGTACAATCGGTCGAGAAACTTCCCCGTTCGAAAGGTTGCCGCCATGCCGAAAATCGTTATCACCGACTCCGATTTCGAGAACAGCGATTTCGAGTTCGCCATGGCACGCGCCGCGGGCGTCGAAATCGCCGCGTTTCAAGGACCCAAGCCGCAGGATATCATTCGCAACGCCGCCGATGCCGATGCCATTGTGACCTCGTACGGCACATTCACGCCCGAAGTTTTTGCGGCGCTGCCAAACTTGCAGGTCGTAAGCCGCACGGGCATTGGCTACGACACGATTGACGTGCCTGCCGCCACGAAAAACAAAACCGCCGTGTGCGTGGTGCCCGGTTATGGCACGGAAGTGGTCTCCGACCACGCTATTACCCTTGCCTTGTGCGTGCTACGGCGCATGAACGAAACCGACGCGGACATGCGCGCGGGCATTTGGGATTACGCCCGCCACCGCCCGCTGGGACAGGTGCACGGCCGCACGTTTGGCGTGGTGGGCATGGGCGAAATCGGACGCGCGACCGCCCGCAAGGCCGCAGGGCTCGGCTTCCGCGTGATTTGCACGTCGCGCTCGCTCGTGCCAGGGCGCCGCACGCCCGAGGGCTACGACATCGTGGAATACGAGGAGCTGCTTCGCCGCGCCGACGTGGTAAGCTTTCACACCGCACTTACGCCCGACACGCGCCACATGCTCGACGCGCACGCGATTTCCCTGATGAAACCTGATGCCATCGTGGTGAACACCGCCCGCGGAGCCGTTGTCGACACGGTAGCGCTCGCCGAAGCGCTCAAAGCCGACAAGCTGTGGGGCGCAGGCATTGATGTATTCGAAAGCGAACCGGTCGAACGCGATCATCCGCTGCTTTCGGCGCCGCACACCGTGCTCACGCCGCACGCGGCATATTGGTCGGAAGAATCGGGCGAAGAGCTTCGCCTCCGCGCCATGCAAGCCGCGATCGACGTCGTGAGCGGCGTGCGCCCGATGGATTGCCTGAACCCCGAAGCGCTGCGTTTCTAAGAGAAGAACCGGGGGAGGCGAACGCCACGGCGCAAACGGCGCAGACGGCCACACCTATCCGTTTTTCGAACGGGCGCCTAGGCCAGTTCTGCCAATGCGGCGTCAAGCACCTCTTCGCTGAACAGATTCCCGCGACCGAGCTGGCCTTTCGGGTCGATTTGTGCCTTCATGCGCGCGCTTTCCGCGATATGGTTAGCACCATACATTTCTTCGAGGAAGTGGGCCTTGAGTTTACCCACGCCATGCTCGGCCGACACCGCGCCGCCCATGGCCGACACCTCGGCGGCCCACCGCGCGAACAGCTCGGTGCCACGCGCGTATTCCTCGGCGGAGCGCGGCAAAATGTTCACATGCACGTGGTTGCTTCCAATGTGGCCCCACGTGGCACTCTCAAAACCGCCTTCGGCGAGCGTGCGGCGATACATCGCGATCACATCGCGCAGGCGATCGTCAGGCACCGACATGTCGCTACCGAGTTTCGTGATGGAAGGGTCGGTGCGACGACGCCGGTCGATAAGCATGTTCACGCTTTCGGGAACCGCATGGCGGAAGAAGCGCTGGCCCGCGCGCTCGGCTTCGGTCGTCGCGACCCACGCGCCTTCGGCATCACCACCGCACGCTTCCAGCTGCTCGCACAGCACCATGAGCTCGGCCTCGGCGGTTTCCTCATCGTCGCAGCTCAGCTCGACGAACACGCATGCCTGCGCATCGTCGGCGAGTTCGGGAAGCTCGGCGAATGCCGGATTGTTCGCCTTTTGCGCGCGCAGAACGTCGAGCGCAGCACCGTCAAAGTACTCGATGGCCGTCGCATGTTCGAGCGCGCCGCGCACGGCGATCGTGAAATCGACCGCCTCGGCCTCGCCCGGGAAAAAGCAGCTCGCGCCCCATACCTCGACAGGCACAGGCAAAAGCGCCAGCTCAAGCTCGCAAATCACGCCAAGCGTGCCACATGCGCCAATGAACAGGTCAATTGCGTCTATGCCGTCGCACGCAAAATAGCCCGACGCATTTTTCGCCTTCGGCATATCGTACGTGGGAAGGTTCAACACCAGCTCGCGACCGCCCTCGGTCACAAGGCGAAGCTCACGGCCGGTCGCGAACGCCTCGCCGCGGCGCAGGGCGAGCGCATCACCATCGGCGAGCGCCACACGCATCGCTTCAACGTGCGGGCGCGCCGCCCCATAGGCGTAGCTGCGCGAGCCCGACGCGTTGCATGCCACGATGCCGCCAAGCGCTGCCGATGCCTCGGTCGGGTCGGGCGCGAAAAACTGCGCGGGTGCGGCTTTAAACTGAGCCAGCGCGGCGAGGCTTTCATCGTTCCAACCCGCCGTGTCGAAACTCGCCTTCTGCAGCATGTCGCGCAGCTCCATGAGCGAAAGGCCCGGTTGCACGCGCACAAAGAAGCGGCCGTCGGAGCCGCGGCGCATGCCGAGCACGCGGTTCATGCGCGACGTGTTCAGCACGCAGCCGCCATGGGGAACCGCGCCAGCCGCCAAGCCGGAACGCGCGCCCTGCACGGTAACAGGCACACCTGTAGCATGCAGGGCGTGCAACGCATCGCGTACATCGGCCTCCGATTCAGGGAACACGATACTTTCCGCAGAACCCACACTGCGCGATTCGTCGCGCAGGTACTCTTCAAACTCATCGGTGCAGGACACGATTTCTGCCATAGGTTCCCCCTTCGGAGCTTTCTTCAGCTTTTTGCAGGAATGTTCACCATAGCGCATTAACGGACGATGCGGAATGGCCGCGAACAAAGCGGCGAGCAAGGCGCCCTTGATATCGCCCGACGGCGCCCTGCAGCGCTCAGCGACAATACCGCTGGCCATTGTCTACGCCAATGACACTCGCCACCCAAGCTTGCGCCGATGACACCCGACGTCTATCTCCTGCGCCGATGCCTCATGTTCATCAACCATTCTCGCCAACCCCGTAACAGCTTCGTTCCGACGCGTGCTTTCCAGGGCGCCTCGAAGCGGTTCACAAGGAAGACGCTACCCTTAAATCACGACGCCGTTGCAGTGGTCGATTTCATGCTGGACGATCTGTGCGTCAAAACCCGAGAACGACTTTTTGCGCGGCGTAAACGACGCGTCGAGATAAGCGACTTTAATGCGCCTGTAGCGTATGCACGGACGCAAGCCCTCGAGCGACAGGCAGCTTTCCTCGGTTTGATACTCGCCCGACGCCTCCACGATTTCGGGGTTATACATGAGCACCGCACCGCCCGCGCACGCGGCCACGATGACGCGCTTGCGCACGCCAATCATATTCGCCGCGAGCCCCACGCATTCGTGCGCATGCGCCGCAAGCGTGTCGAGCAAATCTTGGCCCACGGCAGCATCGGCAGACGTGGCATCGACGCTCGGCGTCGAGAGCAGTGCGGGGGACTTTACGATAGGGCGAATCATAGAGAATCCTTTCAAGTGGTCGCATGCAGAAATACGGAAGCGCGATTCATCAGGGAAAACGATAGCAGCAGCGATGAGCGGTCGACAATCAGCGGCGTCAATCGGCAATCGTCAACGTTAATCGGAAATCGGCGACAAGCCGAGCACTCGCAGCGGAAAGAACAATATCGCAAGCACTCCGCGAATCGTTCGGAGTTTCCGTCAACTACTCGCGTCTCAACTCGCACGCCTTCGAATTCGATGGCGAATTCTCGCCACAATTCGAAACCGCCCAACAAATCGCCTTCGCCATGCGCACATCGGGCTCTTTGAAATGGTTGCCCGGATTGCTTTCGAAAACGGTTTTGACGCCTTTCGCCTCAAAGGCAGCGACAACGCGCTGCGTGCCGTCGGCCACGCCGCGCAAAAGGCGGCTCGGCGTGCGCGCTTCCTTCGACCCAAGCGAGAAGTATGCACACCGCAGCGGATGCTCGAACTCGCTGGCCTCGACGTATTCCGCGAAGTTTGGGTACCACATCGAGCCCGACGCGCTCGCAACCGCATCAAACAGGTCGGTTTGAAACGGCGCCCACGTGGCGAACAGCCCCGCAAGCGAATAGCCAGCGATACAACGATGGGCGGGGCGCACTCCAAGCCGCGCTTCCGTCTTCTGCACGATTTCCGAAAGCGCTTCAAGCTGGCACTTCGCATGCCCCGCAAACGGCGCGTCATCGGCGAAAATTCCCGGACATTCCCATGGCGTGAGCATGTCGTTCCATTGGGGGACATGAATCGCGACCAGCACAAACGGCGGGCATCCCAATTCCGCGCACCGCTTTAACACGGCATCGCTTTCGTCTTGGATTTCGTGCATGTACACAAACGGCACGCGCGATTCGACAGCGTTGGGCGCGACGCTCGCGCCACCAGAAGCCGCGCAGGTCTCATCGCCAAAGGCCGTAACCGTTACGCGCTCGCCCGCTATGTTCAACGTCGTTTTCATACCCTGCATAATAGCCCATTCGAGGTTCAACCTCACGAGTGCTCCCTAGAGCCAGCGAGAGCCTTTCCCCTTATCCCCTTTTAGCCCTTTCCCCAACCTTGGCGCCGCCTGGTTTCCCTTCTTCGTCGACCTCGCCTTTTTCGGCGCATAATCTCGATCGTAGCCAGGCACGTTCATGCTCGATATCGCCCACAAATAAAGGCTCGCCACGCTGCCGTAGGGGCTGTAGCGGCGGCGATATCGCTCGAACATCTCACGCGTCACCTTGCGATGGTGATACACCATGCGCATGCCGCGGTGGATTGCTAAATCGCCGTAACTCAAAATATCGGGACGGCCCAGACAAAAGAGCAGCAGCATTTCGGCGGTCCAAACCCCAACGCCTTCGAGCGAGGAAAGAGCTGCGATGGCTTCGGCGTCGTCCATCTCGCGCACCGCATCCAAATCGAATTGCCCCGAAACGACCTTTTCGGCGCAACTTTTTATGTACCGCGCCTTCGTAAACGTGATGCCGCACGCCTGCAGCTCCTCTTCGGTAGCAGCGCACACCGCAGAGGGCGTCACCTCGCCCAAGCGTTCCCGCATACGATTCCAGATGGTCGCCTGAGCTGCAGTCGAAATTTGCTGGCCGATAATCTGATGCACGATTGCCGTGAACAAGTCGTCCTCGTCCATTTCTCGGCGCACAACGCCCACCGCATCGATCGCAGCGCCGAGCTTTTTGTCTTTCGCCTTGAGATAATCGACGGCATCGGTGTCATATTCGAAATAGCGAGCCAACGTGAACGCCTCCTTGCGACTTGCGGAATACGGAATCGAAAGCGCGAAGCCGCCATCGTGCTTCTATCTGGCGCCTTTCGGGTCTTCATCGGGCCACTTATCGAGTCTTTTATCGGAGCGCCCATTGAGGACCTTGTTGAGTCCTCTTATCGGAACGCACGGCGAAAACCGCAATTGAAGCTCCGGCGCCAATGCCGTCGAAAGCCTCGCTCTAAGCGATTCCGTGCGACCCAAGTGAACAGAGCCGGCAGTTTCCTATTGGTTGCCCGAAATGAGAAGCGCCTCCGGCGGAACGCCCCAAACCCCCTTCAAGGCAAGGACGAACGACCATCAGGGGGCGCCCAATCGACGCCCCCTGGACTTGCCCGCATCTTAAGGCAACGCGTCAAGCGATTACCGCCGAGCCTTGCTGGCGGCTGCCTTGGGCCGCAAGGGAGCTACAGCTCGATGCGACCGAACTTCGCAAGCAGCTCGCTTGCCGCAGTGCACGAAGGGCAGTTGCAATACTTCGCGCCGGCCTCCTTGCGCTTGAGCTGCTCGGCGAGCATTGCCGCAGCGGCCTCCTCGCCCATGAGCTGTTTGGCAGGGCCTTCGGCAAACGCAATCACGCCGTCGATAGTCGTGGGACGACCCTCGAGCACGTCAAGCAGCTTGTCGGTAGCGGCCGCAACGGTTTCATCGCTCGCATCCGCCGCAACGGCAGCCCCCCATGCGGCTGCTGCGTCTTTGGTGACCTGCGTGCTTGCATCGTTGGTCGCGAGCACTTCCGCTCGCTCGGCCACGTAATCGAACAATTCTTTTTCCATGGGATAGCCCCTTTCTTCAGCGGTCATTACGCTTTGCATGATAGTACTTGCATGCTGGCCCCACGACGAGGGGTAGCCCATTCCGCCATGGAGATAGTCGCGCCGCTCATACGCATTCCCATATAGTTCATGCGTATTCCCATATGCTTCCATACCACATGGGCCATGCGCATTCCCATATGTATACCGCATGAATCAAATCGCGCGTCCGCCTAGCAGCACGGGACGGGGGTACATGCCCCATACCACATGAGCCGAATGAATGCCCATGCCAGAAAATGCCCCAATGGGGCCTCACTGCAGCGATTCGAACCCTATATGGCAGGAAACGCCAGAATGGGGCCCGTTTTCCCTTCGCGCTCAATTGCAACTACGACAAGCGGATTAAGAAAGCCCAGGTCAAAGATTTAAGCAGCCGGCCATGAAGGCTCAGAATCGAGCTTTTCTTCCTTATTTCTCATGCAATGAGGCCCCCTTCTGGCATTTTGCGCCAGAAGGTCCTGAAATCGCTGCACTGCATGCGGGCGCACCATGCTGCACGAGCTTCCGCGCGGCGCGCAAGTTGCGTCTAAAAGCAAAACGCCTCTTATTCCAGGTCTTGCACGAATGACGAAAACGAATTCCTAAAGCCCGCGCAATAGCGCATGCGGCATCGTCAAGCAAATCTGCCGAAGAAACCTGACCATTGGTCACCGTGATTACCGAGAAGCCCATCGCTTGCAACGCGTTGCGTCGCTCGGCATCGCTCGAGATGCCAGCCGCGGAAGTATGGAACGCATCGCTATCGTATTCGACATCGAGGCGGGCGCTCTGCCAAAACAGGTCGAGCACGAAGAACTTTCGAGGCGTGCACTTGCGACCCTCGCCAACCACATCAACCCGATAGTTCATCATCGGCAGCGGCAAGCCGTAACCACCCAACGTTTGTTTGGCGCAGAGCAGAGCGACAAGCTCCGACTCGGCGGGCGACGCCGATTTATCGACCGAAAAACCGAGCGCTTTTTTCGCTTTCGCGTTTCCAGGATACGATACGGCCGAAGACGCAAACGACAAAAGAGACGCAACGCTTGAAACGGGTTTCGCAGAGACGAAATCAGAGCCATCGGGCTTCATTGAATACAACCCGCACAGTTCGCACGCAACAAGCGCAAGAGCTTCTACCGATAAGGAGCGAGCAAGCTGGAGAAACAGTGCCTCCGGCGACAGCACGAACGTCTTTTCGTCGATGCGCATCGCTTTTCCCGCGAAACATGCATCGCAAATATCGTGGCACACAACCCCAGGTCTGTTCCTTTTGCCATTTCGCGCCGAAATCGCAAGGTGAATCGGTTGCTGGAACGGCAAAAGCACTTCGCTCGTCCATGGCTCGTCGAGCAAAGACGCGATTTCACTCCGGTTCGTTTTTGCGGGCAGCGCAATGCGAGCCGCGCGAGGCTTCGGGCGAAACCCGCAGCGCACGGCCCTCCAGTACTGGAGCGCGCTTATATGTGCAAGGCAAATAGTCATACGGAAGACTCTAACGCGAAAACCTTGCCGAATTCTTGTCTGGAGGCCGCGAGATTCGTGCCCTAAAACTGCAGAATCCATGCTCGAAAGCCGCGATTTTCATGTTTGAAAGCGACGTTTTTCATGCCCGAATAGCACGAGAACCATTTCCAAACACCGCGAAAATCATGCTCGATAGCTGCGGGATTCACGCAGAAACTCAAACCCGAGCGTTGTCGACCCCCACGGAATCACGCGCAGATGCCGCCTCGCTCCCACGAATCCGCGACTCGGCAACGCCGCACCACCAGCCATCATCGCCGCGCTCCGGACAGCGGCGTTACGGTGCCGGGTGCCGGGCAACAACCCCACATCACTAAGCGGCACCGTTGGCCAATGGATCGCATTGCCGACTATCGAGCGGCGTCGCTGCGATAGTGTGAGCCGCAGCTTTCTTTGCGCGCGAGCATTGCCGCAACGGTCGCGCTTGCGGTTTCGAGCTGTAAGCGAATTCTCATAGTGGCAGCAATCGACGCGGCATCGGAACACGGCGAAGATGAAGGCGCGAGCCCCGACGCAGACATAAGCTCAGAAGCAGGCTCAGATTCAGACCCAAACGAGGCCACAGGCGCATAAGCCGCTTCCCCGACGCGTTCCTGAAGAGCGAAAATCGCACTCGCCGCCGCCTTCAATCCTTCGGCATCGCGGGAAATCATGCAATGCGTCGACATCGTCTCGCGCAATTCGCGAAGCACCGCGCCGCTTGCAGGATATGCGCGTTCCTCGACTTCAAACGAAACCGACCCACAGCGCGATCGGAAACGAGAGTCTCCTGCGCAACGGCCGTTGCGGGAATCGCTTTTGGTCGCGATTCCTTCCGCATCGGAATCTCTGCAGCTTCCCACATCGAGCCCGCAACCCGAAGCCAGTGTGTCCACGCTTGCGAAACCGAGGGTTTCGCTGCGCGCATTCGCGCCCCCGCCCGCGCGCTCGCCCACAAACCCCCTCGCGAATTTCGCCGCGGCAACGCCCGCACGGCGACCAAAAACCAACGCATTCGCACTCGCGAGGCCGCCGATTCTATCGGCGCCGTGCATGCCGCCCGTGCATTCGCCGGCCGCGAGCAGGCCTGGCACGCCGCACGAGCCATGCTCGTCAATCGCGATGCCGCCGTTCGAAGCGTGCGCATACGGAGCGATGCGCGCAGGGGCGCTCGCCGAAACGCCGCATTCCCGCTCGAGCCATCCGGAAAACGTGCGCACGAATTCCGGCGAGCCATCACCCACGTCGCACGCGATTTCCATGCCCTCATCGCCGCACGCCTCCATGGCGAAATCGAGCGGCGCACCGGCTCGCTCGCACGAAAACGGCCCATGCTCGCTGCGAGCCTCAAGAACATCACGCGCGATCGGCTCGCCCGACGCGTCCCAGGCACGCGCGAACCGAAACGCTTTCTCGTTGAACACGATGTTGCGCCGCGGCGCCACGAGCCCCGGCATGATTTGCATGAATTCCAAATTCACCAAGCGAGCGCCATAGCGCGCGGCAATTGCCTGAACCGTTGCGGAATTGCCAGAAGCAGAAAGGCTGCGCTTGTAAAGCCCAGCCACGCCGCCTCCCGCGAGCACGATTGCCCCACACGACACCGCGCGAAAGCGTTTGACCGAACGGTCGAAGAACAGCGCACCGCGCGCACGGCCATCGTCCATGGCGATATCGAGCAGCTCGCACCCGTCGAAGCGAACAACTCCCCCTTCGCAAAGAGCCCGGCCGAAACCGCGCTCCATCGAAGCACGTTCAAGGCCACGCCACATGCGCAGCGAATGGTCGAAGCAGGGAATGTATTGCGGCTCATTGGGATTCGCGGGTCGCTTCAAAGAAACGCCCATCGCTTCAAGCGCGGCGATAGCCTCGGGGATACCCCGCACGAATGAGTCGACGAGCGCCGCATTGGCAGCGCCGCGGCCGACGTGCAGAATCGTCTCGACCATATCGTCGATATCGGCCGCATCGCGAGGCCCGACAAGCCCCAATCCCCACGTACCTGGATAGAAGCTCGAGCCGGAAAAGACGCCCGACGCACTCGCGAGGCACACCGAAGCGCCAGCGCGCGCCGCCTCGATCGCCGCGCAGCATCCGGCAATGCCACCACCAACGACGACCACGTCAAACGATGATTCCGATTCGATATGCACGATTCCCTCCTGAGCCGCACGCGCGATCCGCTTTTTGTCAAAGGGGATAATAGCGTTTCCGACAAACGAACTCGCCCGCGCGACACATTCGGCGACACCTCAACAAATACATCGCTCGCAACGCTTAAAGCTCGCGAAAGCATACGAAACTCCCGACGAATGGAGCTCGGGCGAAACAAAAACCGTGCACTGCTCGAGGAATTTCCGACAAACGCAAATCGGCTCGACGACGAACCGGCCATCAACGGAAAACGACACTTTAGCGCATTAGAGTGTTGACGTGTGCGATTTCGCCGCTATACTAAACGCATTCCGCGACCAATCGGGAACCGTGCGCGACGAAATGAACGCCCACGGCACACCAAACGAAGGTCGCGCACGTCGCCCGCTTCCCCAGGCCGAGTTTTGGAAGGAGCACGCGTGAGCAACGCCGCCGCACATACCTGCGCAGCCGCCGCCGGCTTCTTCTGCCATGCCCACACGGGCCGCTACCCCGAGTACCTCTATTCCTATCGATACCTCTAGCGCACGAGGGCCGCTCGTCGCGTCGCACGCCAGCGTCGCGTACAGCCACAGCCGTCGTGTGCGCCTCCATGTCCGCGTAATTTCGCGCATTTGGGCATGGTCCGGTTTCTCAACAAGGGGCGAATAGGGCAAACGGGTGCCCCGTCGAGAAATCGGTTCGCGCCCAAACGCGCAAGACCGATTGGAAATTCCAATGATCGCAAAAATCACCATGGTGCTCGCCTTCGCGGCAATCGCCATCATCATCGGCATCCTGTGTCAAAAACACGCCGGCAGCGTGACCGGCTTCATTCTGGGCGGCCGCAACGTAGGCCCCTGGCTTTCCGCGTTTGCATTCGGCACGTCGTACTTCTCGGCCGTCATCTTCGTCGGCTACGCCGGTCAATTCGGATGGAAATACGGCCTGTCGGCCACGTGGGTAGGCATCGGCAACGCCATTTTGGGCAGCCTACTCGCCTGGTGGGTGCTCGGCCCCCGCACGCGCGAAATGACGCAGCGCCTGGGTGCTGCCACCATGCCCGAATTCTTCGGCAAGCGCTACCACAGCCGCGCGCTGCGCATCGCCGCCGCCGCCATCATCTTCGTGTTCCTCATTCCCTACACCGCGAGCGTCTACAACGGCCTGTCGCGCCTGTTCGGCATGGCGTTCGGCCTGCCATACGAGGCATGCGTCATCGGCATGGCACTTATCACCTGCATTTACGTGGTGCTCGGCGGCTACATGGCCACCGTGGTGAACGACTTTCTGCAGGGCATCGTGATGCTGTTCGGCATCACCGCCGTAATTTGCGCCGTGCTCGCCGGCAATGGCGGCTTCTCACAGGCGGTCATCGACCTGTCGCACGTGCAAGCCGAAACGAACCCCTATTTGCAAGGCGCGTTCGTGAGCATGTTCGGACCCGATTTGCTCAACCTGCTCGGCGTTGTGGTTCTCACGAGCCTCGGTACGTGGGGCCTTCCGCAAATGGTGCAGAAGTTCTACGCCATCAAAAGCGGCCCCGCCATTAAACAGGGCGCCATCATCTCAACGATTTTCACTATGGTCGTCGCCGGCGGCAGCTATTTCCTCGGCGGCTTCGGACGCCTGTACTCAGGCCAGATCGAGATGTCGGCCGCAGGCACGCCCATCTACGACTCCATCATCCCCACCATGCTTTCCACCCTGCCCGATTTGCTCGTCGGTCTCGTAATCGTGCTCGTGCTTTCAGCCTCGATGTCGACCTTGAGCTCGCTTGTGCTCACCTCGTCGAGCACGCTCACGCTCGACCTGTTGAAAGACAACGTCGTGAAGAACATGGATGAGAAGCGTCAGCTCACATGGATGCGCGGCCTGCTCGTAGCGTTCGTGGCCATTTCCGCGATCATCGCGCTCGTGCAGTACAACTCTTCAATCACGTTCATTGCGCAGCTCATGTCCATCAGCTGGGGCGCGCTGGCGGGCGCCTTCCTCGGTCCCTTCCTGTGGGGCCTGTACTCCAAGCGCATCTCGAAGGCCGCCGTGTGGACGAGTTTCATCGTGGGCGTAGGCCTGACCAGCGGAAACATGATCGCGGGCTTCTTCGGCCACGCACTTATCGCAAGCCCCATCAATTGCGGCGCGCTCGCAATGCTGCTCTCGCTCGCGATTGTGCCGCTCGTGAGCCTGGCTACCAAGCCGGTTGATTTCGACATGGATATCGCGCTGCCGAGCCGCAAGAGCGCGACCGACCGCGAAATCGAAGCCGAGGCGCGCGCGAAAGGCCTGGAGGAAATGGAGCCGCTTGCGTAAAAGGCGCGCGGAAACCCCATTCAACGAACGATGGATTCGAGATGCTTGCAACACGCACGAAACAGAGAGGCGGCGGCGAAGCCATACAATGGCTCGCAGAGTTTCCCGAACGCAAGGCATTCCATGAGCGAACCAACCACCTGCATACCAGCCGTCAACGCTTCACCCACAAGCGCACCGCCTTCCGGCGCACGCGCCATATGGAACCACTGTGCCGCGAACTGCGGCGGGCGGTGCGCCCTGCGCTTCGATATCGAAGCAGACCGAGTCACACGCGTGGGTTCGTGCGCGGCCGAAACGCCCGAGGGCGCGACCCTGCCCCAAGCCTGCGTACGCGGACGCCGCATGCTCGCCTGGGCCGAAAGCCCGCTGCGCCTGAAATGGCCGCTCAAACGCACGGGGCCGCGAGGATCGGGCCTCTACGAGCGCATCACGTGGGACGAGGCAATCGATATCGCATCGAGCAAGCTGCGCGATACCATCGACCGCTTCGGCAACGACGCCGTCTTCATCGCCTACGGCACAAACGCTAACTGCACCACCGCACGCCCCTTCAACAGGCTCATGAACTGTTTGGGCGGCTACCTATCGCGCTACAACGACTACTCATGCGCGCAGGCCACCTGGACCGCGAAATACTGCTTTGGAATGAAGCCCGACGACGGCAGCTCCTTTGAGCAGGCGTTTTCGGCCGACCTCGTAATCGCCTTCGGCGCAAACCCCGTTGTCGCCAACGACGGCGGCGCAAACATCGGCGCGCAATGGCGGCGCCTGGCGAAGCAAGAGGGCACGCGCATCATCGTCATTGACCCGCGCAAGACAGAATCGGTCATGGGCAACGCCGAATGGCTGCCCATCACGCCGGGAACTGATGCAGCGCTTGTGGCCGCAATTGCGTGGGAGCTTATCCAGAAGAATGCCGTTGATCTGAACTTTCTGCATACATACTGCGTCGGCTTCGACGAAGCGACCATGCCGGAAGCTTTCCGCGGCAAGCATATGTCGTATCACGACTACGTGACGGGCGAAGGCTATGATCGCACCGAGAAAACGCCCGAATGGGCCGAGGGCATTTGTGGCATCGCGGCAAGCGACATTCGTTCGCTTGCGCACAGCATCGCGGACGCCCGGCGCCTTCACGTGCTGTCGGGTTGGGGTCCGCAACGGCGCAGCAACGGCGAATGGAGCGCCTGGGCGGCCATGGCCCTGCCATGCCTCGTCGGCCACGTCGGTCTCGAAGGCACGTCGAACGGCCTGTACCCCTGGCATCATCGCGTGCTTTCGAGCTCGCTTCCCGCAGGCCGCAACCCCGTGGCGGCGAGCATCCCCGTGTTCGAGACCATTCACGCCATTGAGCATGGCGAGGAAATGACCGCCGAAAACAGCGGCGTTCGTGGCGCGGCGCGCCTTGAGCACGGAATCAAATACCTCGTCAACTACGCAGGCAACAGCCTCACCAACCAGCATTCAGACGTGCGTCATTCCCACGAAGTACTCGCCGACGAGAGCAAATGTGAGTTCATTTTGGGCATTGACACCGTGATGTGCGATTCGCTGAAATACGCCGACGTCATACTCCCCGACCTACTGCGCATCGAGCAGCAATCGCAAACATCGGGCGGCGCCGATTGGGGACATATTGTCACGGGCCGGCCCGTGCCCACGCGCCGCGATGAGCAGAAAAGCGCCTACGAGATGGCACGCCTCATGGCCGCGAGCCTCGGCGTCGAGCAAGAATTCACGCTGGGCCGCACCGAAGGCGACTGGATTCGCGTGCTCTACGACGAAGCACGCGAGCAGCAGCCCGAACTTTGCCTTCCCGAATTCGACGAGGCGCAGCGTGCCGGCATCGTGAGCGTATGGCGCGGACCGCATGTCGCACTTAAGGCGTTCCGCGAATCGCCCGATGAGCATCCGCTTGCGACTGCATCGGGCAAAATCGAGCTTTTCAGCGAAGCAATACTGCGCGACACGGCCGGCTGGGAGCTGCGCGAAGGCGATACGCTCACGTGCCTTTCAACTCTCACGCCCATTCCCGCCTACATTCCCGAATGGACAGAAGCAGGCATTCCCAATGCCAAAATGCCGCTGCGGCTCACGGGATTTCACGACCGCGCGCGCATCCATTCGAGCTGGGGGTTTGACGAAAAGCTGAAATCGATATTTCCGCAGGTGATATGGATGAATATGAGCGATGCGGCCAAGCGCGGCATCGCCGACGGAGATAAGGTGCTCGTAAAGAACGGCCAAGGCGAGCTGTGCCTGCCGGCGAAGCTCACAAGCGATATCGTCGAGGGAACCGTAGCGATTTCGCAAGGCGCCTGGTACGACGCACAACACATTGGCGGGCGCGAGGTCGACTTCGGAGGCTGCATCAACACGCTTACCGTGTATCGCCCCTCGCCGCTCGCCAAAGGCAACCCGCAGCACACCAACATCTGTCGAGTAACGAAGCTTGAAGCGAAGTAACCGCGCAACCGGAAACACGCCGAGGGATCGACGTCGTTGACGACAAAGGCCACGCTAGAAACGCCGAAATCAAGCGGCCTGAAGCGACAGCGTCAAAAGCAAAGTTTAAGATTGTGAAGCGGCTGTCCCGAAAGTAAAGCGTATAGGGAAACGTCGCTTCTCGAACTCGCGCACGATAACGCGCGACAAGGTCCCCTCCGTCGAGAAGAACCGCATGAATTGGCCACGCCCGCCCCCGAACGGGAGCTGCCTAAAGAAACAACTCGGCTTCCTTGCGAACGTTGCATTCCTTCGCAATGGCGGCCGATGCGATTTTCACCATAAGGCCATTGACCTTGCGCGCATGAGCGGGACAATCGCACATGCAACGCATGCAGCTTATACAGGTCTGCGAATCGGCTGTAAAATCGTAGGTAGAAATCGCTCGCACGGGACACGCCTTCGCCAAACCAGCACACGCGATCGTTCATGGGAATGGCCATTTCCACGATGGGGCCGAATGCGCCATAGCGGCGACCAAGGCCTTCCATAATCGGGCGCTTCTTTTCAAGCAAATGCCGTAATTCGGGAGCAAAAAAGGAGGGGGCATGCGCGCCCCTCCCGGAGAGGGGACGACCGCCAGAAAGCAGCCGCCTTAGTTGCGAGGAGATACCGCCGGCGAATTACTTCTCGTCGTATTGCGGAATCTCGGTGTCGTCAACCTCGTCGAGATTGCCGTCATAAACGTAGTGCTTGGTTTCACGGGCAATGATGGCGGAAAGACCTAACACCGCGATGCAGTTCGGGATTGCCATGAGGGCATTCATCACGTCGGCGAAGTTCCACACCACCGAGCTCAGGTTCGAAACCGCAGCGCTGCCGGTCGCGTCGCCAACCATCATGCAGCCCCAGAAGACGAACAGCAGAAACACGATGTAGTACGGGAGCACGGCCTTCTTGCCAAGCAGGTAGCTGATGGCGCGGTTGCCGTACTGGCTCCAACCGAGAATGGTGGAGTAGGTGAAGGTAATCAGACCAACGAGCAGCACCAACGGGCCGAACACGGGAATCTTCTCGAAGGCCGCGGTAGCAAGGCCGGCACCCGAGGAAATAGTGCCGTTCGCGATGGCGGTGGAAAGTTCGGGATTGGCGAGCAGCGTGGTCATGAGCATGAGACCCGTGAGCAAGCAGACAACGACGGTGTCCCAGAACGTACCGGTCATGGAAACGAGCGCCTGACGAGCGGGGTTCTTCGTGGTGGCGGAAGATGCAACCAGCGGAGCCGAGCCCATGCCCGATTCGTTGGAGAAAATGCCGCGCTTGAAGCCGAACTGCAAAGCGAGCGTGACCGTGGAACCAACCGCGCCGCCAGCGGCGCCGGCCGGGGTGAAGGCGCCCACGATAATCTGGCGAATCGCCTCACCAAGGAACTGGCCATTTATGCCAATGATGATGATGCAGCACGCCACGTAGAAAATAGCCATGACAGGAACGAGTTTCTCGCACACACGAGAAATAGACTTGATGCCGCCCAGAATGACGATAGCCACAAGCGCCACGACCACGATGCCAACGAGCCACTGCGGAATGGCCGCGCCGTCGATGAGCGACGTGTTGTACAGCGCGTCGGCAAGCGAGTTCGACTGGGTCGAAGCGCCAATGCCGAACGCGGCCAGCGACGCGAACAGCGCGAACAGCACAGCCAGCACGCGACCGAGCTTCTTGTTCTTGAAGCCGCGCTCGAGCGCGTACATCGCGCCGCCGAGCATCTTGCCCGAGTGGTCCTTCACGCGATATTTCACGCCGATGAACACCTCGGAATACTTGGTGGCGATGCCCAGAATGCCGGTGATCCACATCCAGAAAATGGCGCCCGGGCCGCCGAACAGAAGGCCCGTGCCCACGCCGACGATGTTGCCCGTACCGATGGTGGCAGCGAGCGCCGTGGTGAGCGCGCCGAACTGGGTGATGTCGCCATCGGCGTCGGACGGGTCATCTTTGGTGACCGACAACTTGATGCCAGTGCCAAGCTTGCGCTGGATGAACCCAGTGCGAATCGTCATGAAGATGTGCGTGCCCAGCAGAAGCAAAATCATAATAGGGCCCCACACGAAACCGTCGACGGCGTCGATAACGTCAAGCGGGCTCGTGGCGGCGGCCAAACCTTCGCCCAAACTGGTAAATGGCGTTATGAAAAACGATGTGAGGAAGTCTTCCATGGCATTGCCTTTCCCTCGGGAAAGCGCGTGCATTAGAGAGCCGTGAAAGAAATCTCTCCAATGCGCACGCTTTCTTTTTCTTTCGACAAGAAGAAATGCTACAGAAGCTTTTTTTCAGATACGTTTCACGTCGCGTAAAAACGCCTATCAAGAAGCCAAAGGACGATACATGCCCGCGAACGGATGCAGCACCAACGAAACGAACTGCTTCCCATTTCCTTACAATCGAAAAAATGGGAAGCGGCTCAGTATAAGCCCATCCACGTTTCGGAAGGTTCAGCGCCACAGGCAAGCGCTAGCGCGCTGTTCAAAATCCACCAGCGGAAGCGTCCCGCTTGATGAATTTTCTACGCGAACAGCCACAACAGGTCGTTTTCGCTGGGGTCGGCCCACTCCGACTCGTCGATGCGCCACGTGCCGCCGACTTTCTCCAAGTCGACTGTCAAAAACAGCTCATAGCCCATTTCGGCATTCTCGCATGCGCTCGAAAGAGCCTCCTGCGCGTCGACTCCATCCGCGATGGCGTAGCACACTTCCCTCGCGACATCGTAACTGCGATAGGAATTCGCGTAGTAGTACACCGTCGCCTCGTCGGCTTCGTCGTCGACATACACCCAGTCGACCTCATACACGAGCGAACGCATAGCCCAATCGGCGTACGCGTCGGCATCGAGGCCCAGGGAAGCAGCCGATTCACCTGTATAGTCTAAAACGCAATCGGCGAAATCGTTGGCGATAGCTGCATGAAGGACCTCGTCATCGCCCGACGCCACACTGCCAAGGCGGCTGGTCACCACATCGAATATCGCCTTCTCATCATCGGTTTCCGGAGCGTACACCTCGTGATCGGAGCCGATGACTTCGGTATCGTCAACGTCGCCATATGTAGGGGCCTGTTCGTCGAGAAAAGAATCGAACGCGACAATGGCACCCAAAATAACCGTGAAGGCGACGAACGCCGCCACGATAATGCCTACGACAACCGCGGGCGACTTGCCCTTGGGCCTCGAAGCGGCTTTACTCTGGGCCGCCCTCTTGCCCACGCCTTCGAAATTCGGGGGCGGTGGCGGAGCCGGTACAGAAGATGGGGCCGCATTGCCGGCGGGCGTGCTAAAAGGCGAATCTTGGAAAGAGGAATGATTGGGCCACACGGACTGATCGGAACGAGAAGTATCGCTAGGCTGAACGGGCTGGGCGGGATGGACGGAGCAATCCACTTGCTCAGAAGCCGCCTTCGACTCCACGACCGGCGCAGGAGCGCCGTCTTCTGCCGGCTCGCCGAACGGATTTTGCGGGCGATTCTTGTACGCCTTCGTCGATGAGGAAATATCCCACGGCATTGTGGGGTCGCCCGCGTTGAACGGGCTCTCGTTCGCACGCTTATCGTTTTTCTTATCGCCCCAGGCCATGCGCGCCTTCCCTTCCGTCGCGTTGTACGGCATTCCGAACGCTTGTGCAATCGGAACAGCTACAAAAAGTATACGACACTAAGAAGCGATCCCACGGTGCATGGGGCACATTAAACGGGGCAATTGCGGCATCGCGCAGCGAAGCCGCGAACGAGAGCCGCCGCCCCACAAGCACACCCAGTGCCGGCGAGCGGCGAGCGTACGGTCAAAGCGCCATTGTCTCCTACACCGTGGCGCTTGAAATAGCAGCGCTCATCGCGCTCGCCATTACGCTCCACCTCGCAAAGCGCTAGGACCTCGACAAAAGCGTACAACGGGCGGAAGGGCGAATACCAAACGCGCGCATGAATCGAGCACCAGCTAAAAGCAACCTTCGCATGCACCAGCCAAAAGGCTTTCTGCGGAACTTGTTGACATATCAACAAGTTTATGCTCAACTTCCACATGTTGATTTGTCAACATCACACATTTGGAAAGGCGCCATGGAAGACCGATTCGAGACATTCACCATTCTCATAAGCCGAATCAATCGCAGCATTCGCAAAATCAAAAACCAGGAAATGGCTGATTGGGGACTGAAAAGCATCCATGTGTCATGCCTGCACTACTTGCGTTCGCAGGGAAGCCTTACCGCGGCCGAGCTGTGCGAGCGCTGCGAAGAAGACAAGGCAGCTGTGTCGCGCGCGATTGACCATCTGAAGTCGGAAGGCTTCATCGAAGCCTCGACCAATGGCGCCAAGCCCTACAAGTGCCCGCTCGTGCTCACCAAGAAAGGCGAGCAGGCCGGCGACGCGATTGCGCAGAAAATCGCGACGGTGCTTCGGGAAATCGACGACAGCCTCACCGATGAGCAGCGCACGGCGTTCTACCAAAGCCTCGCCGCCGTGAGCAATCGCTTGGGCGCCATCGCGCGCACCGCTCAGCCAACCACCGCCCCCAAGAAAGAGTAATTGCCATGTTCTTCCTTAAAAAAGCCTACTGCCGCGTCTTTCAAATCGGCTTTCGCGCCGTGCTCCCAGTGCTCCCCTACCGCGAGCCCGAAATCATTCGCTCGTGCGCCGATTTAAGCCCCGTTCTTGAGAAAGAGCACGCGCACACCATACTCGTCGTGACCGACCGCGGCATCGTGGAAAACGGCCTTACCGCGCCGCTCGAGGCGGCGCTGCGCGACGCGGGCGCGAACTACGCCGTGTACGACAAAACCCAGCCCAACCCCACCGTTGACCAGGTTGAAGAAGCCCTTGAGCTCTACCACCAGCGCCAATGCACCGCGATTATCGCGATTGGCGGCGGCTCGTCGATGGACTGCGCCAAAGCCGCGGCGTGCGCGTCGCGTACCCGAACAAGTCGCTCTCGCGCATGAAGGGCGTTCTGCGCGTGCTCAAGGCGACGCCCCCGATTATCGCCATTCCCACCACCGCTGGCACGGGCAGCGAAGTCACCTTGGCCGCCGTGATTACCGACGGCCACGAGCACCACAAATACGCGATCATGAGCTTCCCGCTTATTCCCCACTACGCCGTACTCGACGCGCGCCTCACCTACACGCTGCCGCCACACCTTACCTCCACCACGGGCATGGACGCGCTCACGCATGCCGTGGAAGCCTATATCGGCAGGTCAACCACCAAGCAGACGCGCGAACTCGCGCTCGACGCGACCAAGCTGATATTCGGAAACATCCAACGCGCCTATGAGCATGGCGACGACCACGAAGCGCGCGAGAATATGCTGCACGCCGCGTACAAAGCGGGCATCGCGTTTTCCATGTCGTACGTAGGCTACGTGCATGCCATCGCCCACTCGCTCGGCGGCCAATACGGCGTGCCCCACGGCCTGGCCAACGCCGTGATTCTGCCCTACGTGCTTGAAACGTACGGCGAGGCGGCGCACAAAAAGCTTCACCAGCTCGGCGTGGCTGCGGGCGTATGCGCCGCGACCGATTCCGACGCTGAAGGCGCAGCGAAGTTCATCGCGGCAATCAAGGAACTCAACGCGAGCATGAACATCCCTAAGAAAATCAGCGGCATCAAGCGCGACGACATCGCGCACCTGGCCCATACGGCCGAGCGCGAAGCGAACCCGCTCTATCCCGTTCCCAAGCTCATGACCGAGCACGAACTGGCCGCCCTCTATGAAGAAATCGCAGATTGGAACGAATAATGACCGGCGAAGAAATCCAAGCACTCCTCGGCGCGCAACGCGCCTTCTTCAACAGCGGAGCCACGCTTTCCGTTGATTTCCGCATCAAGAGCCTGCGCAAGCTCTACGACGCCGTGAAGGCACACGAAGACGACATTCACGCGGCGCTCACGGCCGATTTGGGCAAGAGCGCCTACGAAGGCTTCATGTGCGAAAGTGGCCTGGCGCTCACTGAAATTTCCTACATGATTAAGCACACGCGCAAGCTTGCTCGACGCAAAACCGTGCGCACGCCGCTCGCCCAGTTCGCCTCGCACAGCTTCACGCAGGCGGTGCCCTACGGCAACACGCTCGTCATGAGTCCGTGGAACTACCCGTTCCTGCTGACCATCGACCCGCTCGCCGACGCCATCGCCGCAGGCAATACCGTTATTTTGAAACCGAGCGCCTATTCGCCGGCGACCAGCGCGATTATCGAACGCATTGTCGCGGAATGCTTCGCACCCGAACACGTGGCGGTTGTCACGGGCGGCCGTGCGGAAAATACCGCGCTGCTCGAGCAGAAATTCGACTTCATCTTCTTCACGGGAAGCCAGAACGTGGGCAAGGAAGTGCTGCGCCACGCCGCCGAATTCCTCACGCCTGCCGTGCTTGAGCTGGGCGGAAAGAGCCCGTGTATCGTGGACGCAAGCGCAAACATCGAGCTTGCCGCCAAGCGCATCGCGTTTGGCAAGTTTTTGAACTGCGGCCAGACATGCGTGGCACCCGATTACGTGCTCGTGGAGCGCAACGTGCACGATAAGCTCGTCGCTGAGCTGGTAAAACAGGTTGAACGCCAATTCGGCACAACGCCGCTCGAGAATGCCGACTACGGCAAAATCGTGAACCAGAAGCACTTCGAGCGCCTGTGCGGGCTTATTGACGAGAGCAAAGTGGTGCACGGCGGCGAGCGCGACGCCCAAAGCTGCCGCATCGCGCCCACAATTATGGACGGCGTTGTGGCGGGCGACGCAGTTATGGGAGAAGAAATTTTCGGGCCGATTCTGCCCATTCTTACGTTTGAGACGTTTGACCAGGTGGCGCAAGGCCTCAAAGGCAAAGCGAAGCCGCTTGCCGCGTATTTGTTCTCGAGCGACAAGGAGAACATCGACCGCTTCACGCACGAACTGCAATTCGGCGGCGGCTGCATCAACGACGTCGTCATCCATCTGGCAACGAGCGAGATGGCATTCGGCGGCGTGGGCGAAAGCGGCATGGGCGGCTACCACGGCAAGCGCGGGTTCGAGGCGTTTTCGCACGTCAAATCGATTGTCGACAAGAAAACGTGGCTCGATTTGCCCATGCGATACCAGCCTTATTCGAGCGCGCTTTACGAAAAGCTGCTGCACGTGTTCCTGCGATAGCGTCGCGCACCCAAACGCTGCGGGCCTCGCGCATCTTCCGCGCGAGGCCCGCTTATGCTTTCTGGGATTTTCTTTACCTATGCCGCGTTCTTGCGCGGCGGCTGGCTATTCGTCGCCTTCGACTTCCTCTTCCTCAACGTCGATAAATTCCAAATCGGCGTGCAGGTTGAGCCAATCGAGGGCGTCCTCGATAACGGCGTCCTTGTCGTATTCGTTGAAAATCTCGTGATAGAGACCGGCGTAAATGCGCAGGCTTTTATCCCACGAGGCAATTTGCTCGTAGAGCTCAAGGCTGTCTTTCGGGGCCACCAGGCCATCGTCACCGCCATGCAGAATGAGCACGGGGTCAACGAAGCGGCTCGCGTTCTCGCGCATCCACGCATGGCCCTTGTGCAGTGCGCGGAACAGGCCAAACGACATTTCTTTAATGACATAGGGGTCGGCCATGTACGCCTCGCCCACCGACGGGTCGGAGCATACGCCGTCACCCAGCTCATTAGGCATGTAGGCCAAATCGGGAGCGTCGGCCTCAACCGCACCTGTGCCCAGGCCCTTATTGTCGCGGGTCCATGCGCCCGAGAGCACGTAGCCGTCGACCTTGCCCGGATGCAGGTGCCCATATAGCGCCGCGCCGTAGCCGCCCATGGAATGGCCCACGATGAACAGCGGGGACTCGGGGTTTTCGGCAATCGCGCGGTCGACCACAACGTCGATATCTTTCGCGATTTCATCGAAGGCGGAATAAAAGACTTTGGTGCCCTTCGAACGGCCATGGCCGCGATGGTCGAAGCGATACACCGAATAGCCCTGCGCGTTCAGGCGCATAGTGAGATAGTCGTAGCGACCTTGATGCTCGCACAAGCCGTGCACGATAACCACCACGCCACGCGGATCGGCCACCGAATCGGTTTTGCCGTAGAGCTCCGTGCCGTCAAACGACTCGAACATGTATTCCTGCACCATGGGATTCCTTTCTCCCGTCGAATACCCGAGACCTGTTAAATGCTCGTAGCGTTTAACAGGTCTCGCGAAAACGCGAAATGCGCCTGTTTGAATTATACGGCGCGCCGCGATGCGACCCGGCGGAAAACGGCAGGTGAAATAAGTTCTTTTGCATTCATTCGAGGCGTCAAAAGCTTGGTTTGCCGCAGCTGGCACAGCACAGACGCCAAAGGAAGCTCGCCCCTTCGCCGCAATGCACCAAAAACCTGTTAAACGCTACGAGCATTTAACATGCTACGACTCGTAGATGATGGAGCCCAAACGTGACGCGTCAAAACCCAGGGCCTCGAGCTCGCGGCGCACGCGAGGGTCGTCGCCCAGGCGTTTGGCTGCGCGCACGAGCGAACGCGTGCGCTCACTTTTCTTCACCACGATATCAATCCACTCGTTTTGCATGGGAAGGAAATCGACGCCTAAGGTCGCCTGCGCGAGGTTCGAAGTGCCCACGCCCGCTTCGGCCGCACCCTTGGCCACAAACGCCGCCACCGCATCGGGAGAGGCGACTTCGCGATCGTAGCCGCGCACCGATTCGGGACGCGCTTCGAGCTCGCACAGCACTTCGTCGAGCAGCACCCGCATGGCCGAGCCGCGGGCGACGTTCACGAGCGACGCATCGCGCGTGAGCAGGCTTCCCCACGAATGCAGGTGCTTGGGATTGCCAGCCTGCACGATAAGGCCCACACTTCGGCGGGCAACACGCACCACCGACACCGGAACGCCAGGCGCAAGGCGCTGCACATACGGAATGTTGTATGTGCCCGATTTGCGGTCGAACAGGTGCACAACGGCGGCATCGGCGCGGCCCAGATACAAATCGACAAGCGCGAGATAGCTTCCCAGATAAGCCCGAGAACAGGGAAAACCCTTGCCAGAAATCGCATGGGCGATAATGTCGCCCGAAATGTCGCCACCCGAAATAACGAAGGGATCGGCGGCGGGAGCTATCTCGGGAATAGCCGTCGCATAAGGAGAGGAAGGGGTCGCGACAGATGTGGGCGCAACGGGAATGGGGCCCGTCGAGGCTGGCGAGCCGCCCGTTTTCGACGCTTCAATGTAGCGCTCGACATCGGCGCGCGTGAAACGCAGCTTGCGACCCACGCGATACGACGCAAGCTCGCCCGATTTCGCAAGCGAGTACACGGTGTTGCGACCCACGCCGAGCAACGCCGATACATCTTCGACTTGCAATGCCTCGTCTTCGCGCACGAAAGCCCCTTTCCCGTCAAAACTGTTCTCGATTATAGATTATTCGGAACAAGAAATAATAAGGAAAAAGAAAAGGCGGCCCGAAGACCGCCTTTCGTTCGATATGAAATGGATGGTGGCACGCTAATCGCGCCTTTCGTCACGCAATCTGATTCACAACCGCGGTCGGCCAGGCAAAGCATTCGTTATGCAGGGCGGCTAAGAAGCGAGCGGGTGCGCCAATCGCGTCTTATGCCGCCCATATGCGTCGTGGCGCGGATTGCCCAAGATGCGCTTACCTATTCCACGCCCACCATAACGTCGGTCGACTTGATGATGGCGACAGCCTTTTCGCCCTCGGCCAGGCCGAGCGACTCGATTGCCTCGTTGGTAATGGAGCCGATGACCTTGTTGCCGTCAGCGAGCTCGAGCGCGACATGGCCGTTCACAGCGCCTTCCTTAATGGAAGTGATGGTGCCCACGAGCTGGTTGCGCGCGGAAATGTTCTTGATGGGCTCGCTGCCTGCGGCGAACATCGCGTTGGAAGCCTTGATGATGGCGAATGCCTTTTTGCCCTCGGCGAGCCCGAGGCCCTTGATGGATTCCATGGTAATGTCGGCCTTAATGGCATAGCCCTCGAAGTCGATAGTCACAACACCGTTCACAGAGCCTTCGACAACGTTGGAAATGGTACCTTCGAACTGGTTGCGTGCAGAAATCTTCATGCGGGCGCTCCTCTCTTGTTTGATGTATGCGTTTAGAAGCCGAAGCATTGCGAATGCCTTGATGCCCGAGCTCGCGTTTCTTGACGCTTCGATAATCGCACATCACTGGTACCAAGGAAACGTCGCACCAAAATCGCCATGCCGCTCGACCCCGTTCGCCCCGCTTCATATCAAACCGCACTCATTTACGCGCCGCGAATCCATTTGTCCTCGGCGTCCACATAGTCGCCGTCAATCCACTTCGAAGATTGCATGACACCCGATTCATCGAAGTAGTAGCACGAGCCGTTGTCCATTTCCAGCCCGTAACCATAACGCCAGAATCACAATGCCCATCATGGAAGCACCGTCCCCGGTCAAATGTCTACGGCGAAAAAGGCACAGTACAACTAGGGGATTGGGTAATTGTCGTTTATTTTTTTGCTTAGACGAAACTCTGTTCTTTGCAAAGCCGCGAAAGGCTAAAATGACTATGTAAATTACCTCTGGGAAATGCCAACCCTCCATCAGAAATCATACAGAGAACTCATCAATCCTAGACAATGGTGAAATATATGCAGTCTTCCAAGCAACGACGCGACTTTATCGACGTGACCAAATTCGCCCTCAGCATTCTGATTGTGGTCATCCATATCAGCCCTATCGAATCCCTAAACCCCGTCTTACGCCCATTCCTGAGAACAGCGGTCCCCTTATTTTTCCTTATTTTCGCCTATCTTTTCTTCAAGAAATATGGTGAAGCGGAAACCATCGAAAAGAAAATCGCTAGAATCGAGCGCTACGTCAAACGCAACCTGCAGCTCTATTTCTTCTGGCTCATAGTATTGCTTATTCCGACGCTCTCTTACAGGCAATGGTTTAGCGACGGCCTCCTCTCCGGCCTTTTCTGGGCCCTTCATTCCTTTCTGTTCGGAAGCACATTCATCGCCTCTTGGTACATTATGGCAAGCATTATTGCCACATTGATCATCGTGGTTGCCTCAAGATACCTTGGAAATAAAACGATTCTGCTGCTTTCAGCGATCCCTTACCTTGCTTGTTGCGCAATGAGCAACTATGGAGCATCGCCTTTGGTGGCGCCCTACTACGACACGCTTTGCTACGCATTTGGGTCCAATGATTACAACTCGTTCTGGGTTGCCATTTTCTGGATAGCCGCCGGCAAATGCATCGCCGACAATGAACTGCGCCTTTCGAAAGTGAACACTCCTTCCCTTTTGGCGATAATGCTTGTCGGTCTAGGTGCTATCTATACCGAACAGTTCTTTATCCTCGCAAATCAATGGTCCTATGCCGACGATTGCTATCTTGGACTTGCCGTCTTCTGCATCCCGGCTTTCGTACTGTCTCTAAGGGTTAACGTCAGCTGCAAATATGCGGCATTCTTGCGAAATGCAAGCATTGTCACGTACTGCCTTCATGACAATCTGAACTACGCCATCATGCGCTTTACGCCGTTTTCGCCAACCCCTCTCGAAACCTTTTTCATCGTGCTTGTGGCTTCGTGGCTTCTAACGGCGCTGATAATGAAAATGGAAAAGAACGAACACCTCAGCTGGCTAAAGTATTCCCATTAACTTACCTTGCTGAGCAATTTCGCCGTTGGGCTCGCTTTCCCAACGGCGAAACACAAGTTTTCTTGTTCTCGAAAACGAATCGATTATACATCCCGCAGCACGCATGAAAAACCAGCACAATGCCATTTCGTTTTACAAGCTCGAGCCCTACTCCAAGCAAAATGCCAAACCGCACTCATTTACGCGCCGCGAACCCATTTGCCCTCGGCGTCCACATAGTCGCCGTCAATCCACTTCGAAGATTGCATGACGCCCGATTCACCGAAGTAGTAGCACGAGCCATTAATCCATTTCCAGCCCGTAACCATGGCGCCGGAATTCTCGAAATAGTATTTCGAGCCGCCAATAGTGCGCCAACCGGTAGCCATCTCTGCGGCATCATTGAACCAATACCAGGAACTGCCCAAACCCAGCCAGCCCGTTTCGAATCTACCAGACGCGTTCGCATAATGCCATGCGTCATTAAGATTGAGCCAACCGGTTTGCATAACGCCCGATTCGTCGAAGAAATAGTACGCAGAGCCAATTCGCTTTAACCCAGTAGCCATGACGCCAGAATCATCAAACCAGAACCACGCATCGCCGATTTCGCACCAACCCACGGCCATCGCGCCCGACTCTCCAAAATAATGCCGCACACCGTCAACCGTTTGCCAGCCGGTGGCCATAATGCCCGAATCGCCGAGCCAGAACCGCGAACCGCCCACATTCAACCAGCCAGTTTGCATAACGCCACTGCTCGTATCGAGGTAGTACCAGAAATTGCCTTCCTGCAACCAACCCGTGCTCATGGCGCCCGAAGGGCCCAAGTGGTACCACGAGCCTCTGTTCTGCCAACCCGTGAGCATCGCGCCCGACGAATCAAACAGGTACCAATCGGCGCCCACGCGCTGCCATCCCGTGGCCATTCGGCCATCGCCGCCATCGGCGAACCAATAGCGCGAACCGCCCTGGTCAAGCCAGCCTTCGTGCATCGCATACGTGTCCGTATCGAACCAATACCACGAACCATTGATGGAATTCTTGCCCAGCACAAGCGAGCCCGATGAAGTGGCATAGCGCCAAACCCCGTCGCCCGCACACCAGCCCGTAGCCATAGCACCCGAGCTCTCGAAGAAATACCCGCTGCCCTGAATTGTTTTCAAACCCGTTGCCATAGCGCCGCCCGCGTTGGCGTCAAAGTAATACCAGGTTCCCTCGATGCTGAACCAGCCCACTCGCATTGCTCCCGACCAGGAATCGAGATAGTACCAATGCTCGTTGGTCCAAAGCCAGCCGGTTTGCATCCAGCCCGACGCGTCGAAGTGGTACCACTGGTCGTCAATCTGTGCCCAGCAGTTCGCGGGATAGCTGCCGTCAGCGTATCGATACCACCATTTCGACCCCGATTTAACCCAATGGTCGCTGTTGATGGGCTCCATATAGGTGTAATTAAGGTCGACCCTTTCACTTATTCCCGGAATAACGCCATAGTCCGAGAACTGCCAAACGCCATTTCCCTCGCTGAAATTCGACATGGGCGTATACGTCAGGCCAATTGACGTATTGTATGCGGCAACCCATTTCGAATATTTGTCGAACACGGGGGACGTGAGGTACGTGTTCCACCAAGAAAGGTTTGCATACGTCCCCACGGGATAGCCCGCCGCCGTGAGCTTGTCGAAAAACGCCTGCGCAATTGCGGCGTAATTCTTCCCCACCATTTTCTTATCTTCCATATCGAAATAAACGGGGAAAGCCAAATCGGCGCCCGTAAGGCCTTCGCTCTTGAGCTGGGAAATAACGAAGTCGGCTTCCTTGCTCGCCTCTTCGGGCGACGTGGCCCTTGAATACAGGTATACGCCAAACGGCATGCCGGTCGACAGGCACCCCTGCACATTGTTGTGCCACTGAGGGTCTGCATAGGTGGAGGCGTATCCGCAACGAAGAATCGCGAAATCGATGCCCGCGGTTTTCACCTGGGCCCAATTGATTTTCCCCTGCCATTCACTTACATCGATGCCTTTATACGCGCCGACGCCGGTGCAATACCCTTTGCTGAACCGGTCAAACCAATTAAATACCGGATAATGGCCATTGGGGTTGGTTTCAATCGAACACGCCATTACGCCATCGGCGGAATCGGCAGAATCGGCAGAATCGGCGGCCGCTTCCTCGAATGTGCCCAGATTATCGGTGCTCGCACCGCTGTCGCTTAAAATGAGCTTGCCATTAAGGAAGCGCCAGCTGTCCGCCCCATCGAAAGGCTCATCCGCATAAGCGCAGTTCAACGCGCCGCATGCAAGTAGTGCCATCCACACGCACGCCGCAACAAGAAAACAGGTTTTACGCTTTGCCATGCGCAGCCCCTCCAAAAACCGCCATGCACAGCGAGCGCTCCATCGCACGTGGCGCGAAGAAGTGCCCATGTGCCAATCAATCGTAATCAAACATGCCCACCCCCAGCTCCGCCGCCTTGAGCAGACGGCTTCATTGAGGTGCCACGCGCCACCAAAACAGGCAGACAACCGTCGCCTCCGAGCAAATAACGAATAAGAGATTGCGGGAAAGAGGCGCGACACTCCTCCATTCTACCGCATGGGACAACAACGGCAAGAAACGAAAGAGCCCATGTTGGGCCAAAGACAAGAAAACTCCCCAGCCTTCTCCCATTCAAGAGAGAAAGCCGGGGAGTTTTCGCATTTAGATTGAAGGATCAACCGCATGGGACAATTCGAAAATCGGGTTGCGCATTGCTGAAAGGCAAAGGTGAACACCCTTCAGCGAAATGCGCGTAAAAGCGGCCGGAGCAAACGCCCCGGCCGCACGCCGTTCTGAAAACGGTGAAACGCCAGCACAGAGAAAACTATGCGCTTTGGTCCCATCGCCCATCGGAGTCGACGTAGGAGCCGTCGATCCACTTATCCGCCTGCATAGCTCCCGAGCCGTCGAAGTAGTAGCACGAGCCATCGATCCACTTCCAGCCCGTGGCCATCGCGCCGGAATCGTCGAACCAGTACTTCGCGCCGCCGATCGCCTGCCAGCCGGTCGCCATGACACCCGAGTCGCCGAGCCAGTACCAGGCTCCGCCTCGATTCAGCCATCCCGTTTGCATGGCGCCGGAGCCGTCGAAGTAGTAGTACGAGCCGTCGATGACGCTCCAGCCGGAAGCCATGGCTCCCGAGCCGTCGAAGTGGTACTTCGCTCCGTCAATCACCTGCCAGCCGGTCTGCATAACACCGGAGTCGGACAGGCAATACCACGCGCCGCCCGCATTCAGCCAGCCCGTTTGCATGGCGCCCGAGCCGCCGAAGTAGTAGTACGAGCCGTCGATTTGTTTCCAGCCCGAGGCCATCGCGCCGGAATCATCGAAGAAGTACTTCGCTCCGCCGATCGCCTGCCAGCCGGTCTGCATGGCGCCCGAGCCGCCGAGCCAGTACCACGCGCCGCCTGCGCTTAGCCAGCCCGTTTGCATGACGCCGGAGCCGTCGAAGTAGTAGTACGAACCGTCGATCACGCGCCAGCCCGAGGCCATCGCGCCGGAATCGTCGAACCAATACCAGGAGCCGCCAATCTTCTGCCAGCCAGTCTGCATAATGCCGGAGCCAGAAAGGTAGTACCACGTGCCGCCCAAATTCAGCCAACCCGTTTGCATATAGCCCGAACCATCGAAGTGGTAGTAAGAGCCGTCGATGATGCACCACTCGTTCGCGGGATAGCCGCCGTTGTCATACGGGTACCACCAACCGCCAGATCCAGTCGCCCAGTGGCCAGGAAGCGCGATGTAATTACCGGCACTGCGCACAATGTCAAAACCCGTGTACATGCCAGCCCCGCCAAAGCGACCCATTCCAACAATTGTCGCCCGCGCTTTTCCGGGAGCTACATTGTTGTCATAGGTAACGTAGTAGTCGGATCCCTCTTTCAATTCCGAGCCATACCTCGTTACCGTGGGGTGCGGCTCAAGAGCCTTCCCCGTATATTCGAAGGTCGCGCTCTCAAAATCTACTCGAGCAGCCGTCAAATCCTCATGGATCCCAAAGAAATACGGAGCTCCATTCGACGACTTGTACCGAGCGGTACAGCACACATAGTACGTTCCCGGCTCCAGAATACCGAAATGCATCGTCGTGGTTTCATCTGTATTAGGAGTTTCTTCAACAAGATATTTGCCCGTTATCGAATCGACTATCGTGTCGCCGTTCTCATTAACGAGGGCGAACATCAAAGACTTGTTCGTCACTATATCCATCGAAACGGGACCATACTCCGGCAAAGTGAACTCATAGTAATCGAGGTCGAAAGAGCCGAGCGGATTATAGAAGGAACCTGCAACCAAACTTCCCAGTTCGATTTTGGTTGCAACCTCAGGAATCGTCTGCTCTTTTGACGGGGAATTCGGCTCCATCTCATATTGGAAGCGGGCATTATCCCCGAATTTAACAACATCGTACCGGGCCCCTACCGTTCCATAGCCGTATTGGGTGCTACCAAGCAATGTGAAGTAGTACGAACCAGGAGCCAATGCGAAGGAGCCATACGTTTCGCCCGATTTCGGAGACCAAGCGTAGAGAACCTCGCCATTGGAATCACTCAGACTGCACAGAACGGACTTTACGCCCATCAAGACAGTTCCCAGGTAAACCACGCCTCCTTTCGGAAGATCGATTCTGTAGGTCGTTAAACCCATCGTGTCATTCCAGAAAGACGGATCCGATGCAACGCCCTCTTTCAAGACAAAGTCATATTGCATGGTCTTAGGCTTGACCTGGAAATTAACCGTACGCTCACCAGCAAAATTTCCCTTGCCAGTTATCTTCAGAGAAGCCGAACCGACCTTTGTATTGTTTGAATACTCGACGGAGTAGTCCTCACCCTGGACAAGGTGCTTTCCGTTGTAAATCAGGTCGAGAGCATCTTGCATTATGGGCTTGCCGGTATATTCCTTATCCTCAACACCAGCCACTTCAACCAAGTTGATATCCGCGGGCTCAATGTTAAATGAAGATTCCAAATACCCCGAATAGCCAACAAGCCCAGCGCCCATATGCGCCAAAACCTTCGCCGTACCAACGTCCACATTGTTGGAAGCGGAAATATCATATTCTAGACCAGGATCGAGCGCGCGGCCATTGGCATCACGTACGACAACATCGGGAACAATGGGGTCGCCCGTGTACACCAAAGAAGGAATCGCATCGATAGCGCAATCAGAAAGCGACGAGCGCTTCAGCTTATCGACGATATTCACCCCGACAGACACCGTGCCCGTATAACGGCCCATGCCGTGAATAATCACCTTTCCCTGGCCCACTTTGTCGCAGTTCTCGTATGAAAGCCTGTAGTCGACATTCTCGACAAAGTTATCCGACGGGAGAAGCTTAGGCTTCGCGGGGGCAAGATATTCATCGCTCTCAAAATCGTAAAGCCCAAGGCCAAGCGACGAGACATCAAGCGAATTAACGATTCGGAATGACTTCGTTACCGACCCCGAAAGCCCATTAATCCCCTTGACGTTAATATAGCCTGTACCAACAGAAGTGTTGTTCGAGTACGAGAGAGTGTAGTCAACTCCCTCAACCAATTCCTTGCTCGAGCCGCCGACCTTCAAAAACACGCTCACTGAGGGCTCGACCTTAGAACCGGTCAGCAAAAACTTATCGCCGCCATACAAAAACGGCTCACCGCTCAAATAAACCGAGCCATTGCTCGACAGGCTATAAGAGCTCGCATCGATGATTCGGAACGACTCTCGCATTTCCCCCGTATAGTCGCCCATACCCGAAATAACTACGGTTGCAACGCCTTTATTCACGTTGCTTTCGTAACGAAGGGAGTAATCGATGCCTTCCGTCAAATCATTTTGAGCGCCCGAAACACGAACCGAGACCTCGGGTTCCACGGCGGAGCCGGTATAGAACGCTACGCTGTCAATATGCGCAGTTGCTGCACCTTCATTGGAGAGATCAATTTTGTCGACGATGGAAAACGTTGCTTCCGCAGTTCCGACATAATCGCCAATGCCCCGCAGAAGAGCTTTCCTGTTCCAATGGCGTTATTGTCAGAGTACTCAACGGTGTAATCTACGCCCTCGCGAAGGGAAACACCCGCGTTCTTCATCACGAGATACACGCGAGGAGTAATCGGGGCGCCTTTATAGACAAATTCTTTTCCGTATATAAGAGGCGAGCCATCGGCAATACTTGCCGCGCCAATGCGGAAATTCAATCGAAGCTCACCAGTGTAAGCGCCCTTTCCGGACACAACGGCAACGCCCGTTCCAACGTGGTCGTTCGATTCATACGTTAGATCGTAGTCAACGCCCTGCACAAGAGAATTGCCGCCGAACGAAACAGTGACAGCCGGAGTCGCCATGCCATTGACGAGAACGCTATCTTCGACGCTCACTTCGTCTGCCTCGCTCAAATCGCGAAGAGAAGAATCGCCCAACTCGCTAGATGAACCAGCGTCTGAAGTCACCTCGGCACTATAGACGCCCTTTTTGCCCGAGGGAATATCGACAAGACTGAATATGTTGCCAGATTGGTCAACCCAGTTTCCCGTCCATCCCTCAATCTGAGAAGGCTCCAAAGCCACTGCGCACAGATCAAAGCCGTCGCCAACTGATATTTGTCCGAGATTAGAACAAGCTTCGAATATAGAGGTCGTCTTTGTCGATTCCGAAGCAACGAACGAGGAGATATCGAGCGACGCCAACGAGGAGCAGCCATAAAACATGGCCTCCATGTTCTTTGCCGCAGACGTATCCCAGCCAGAAACATTTAGAGATGTCAACGAGGAGCAGAGCTCGAACATACATCCCAAATCAATCGCAGATGACACGTCAAGATTCGACACATCCATCGATTCGGCAGAAGAAAGCTGAGCGAAGAGCCCCCTCGAATACTGCGATGCCTTAACGCCCTTTGAAACGTAAACGCTCTTTATATCCTGACGACAGCCATCATCGCACCAGGGCGCGACAGCGGAGTCAAACGAATCGGGCAATGCTCCGAAATCCGCTCCACCCTTAGGGCGAATCGTCAGGCAGCCATCGGCATCCACCGCCCATTCGCAGTCGCCCCAAGATTGCCACTCGCTACTCTGGTCCGATTCGCCAGGCAAAACAGCACTGGCGGCATCGATTGGCGAACTGGTATTCGCGGAAGACGTACCCTCGATCTGCGCGGCTCCGTTTTCTTCGGCCCCAGCTTCATCAATTGAAGTCGCGGCATCATCGGCTTGCGCCTCTATCGATGACGATTCTGCACCTCCTTCTCCACTCGTAGTCGCGCCTTCTTGCGCCATCGCTGGCGTAACAGGACACAGACCCACTGCAAGTACGACCGCCATCGCACCCTTAAGTGCGCGGCTCCCCAGGTAGTCGGCCTTTTTCATAGACCCTCCTATCAAGCAATAGCCTACCCTTTCGTTCTATTATCCCCCCACATTTTAAAAATTTGTTGCGCAACATTTTGCGGCGCCCCCTTGCCGCTCTGTGCTCGATTTATGTGCTCCGCTATTCTGTGTTCGGTTTTTGTGCTACACTTTCGAAATCCGAACAAGAGAGAGAATTCCCATGGCACTTACCCATAACCAATTCAAAGTCATCAACGCCCTGTCGCAAACGGCTGGGCTCACGCAGCGCGAAATCGCCGAAACCACGGGCATGGCCCTGGCCACGGTGAACGTCGCCATGAAGGAATGCGCCGAGGAAGGCCTCCTCGAAGACGGGCGCCTTACGGCCAAGGGCATGGCCGCGCTCAAGCCTTACGCCGTCGACAACGCGGTTATCCTGGCCGCAGGCCTCTCCAGCCGCTTCGCCCCCATCTCGTACGAACGCCCCAAGGGCCTGCTCAAAGTACGCGGCGACGTGCTCATCGAGCGCCAAATCGAACAGCTCAAGACCGCCGGCGTGAACGACATCGTGATTGTGGTCGGCTACAAGAAGGAATCGTTCTTCTACCTCGAAGACAAATACGGCGTGAAAATCGTCGTCAACCGCGCCTACGCCGAGCGCAACAACAACAGCTCGCTCATGCTCGTGCGCGAGATTCTGGGCAACACCTATATTTGTTCTTCCGACAACTACTTCGAGGAAAACCCCTTCGAGAGCCACGTGTGGAAGGCGTACTACTCCGCCGAATACTCCGAAGGCCCCACAAAGGAATGGTGCATGCAAACCAAGTCGCATGACCGCATCTCGAAGGTGACCATCGGCGGCAGCGACGCCTGGTACATGATCGGCCACGCCTACTTCGACCGCGCGTTCTCTGAGCACTTCCGCGAAATTCTGGAAGCCGAATACGACCTGCCGCAAACGCGCGACAAGCTCTGGGAGAACCTCTACATCGAGCACCTCAACGAGTTCGACATGACCATCCGCCGCTACGAGAATCCCATCATCCACGAGTTCGACTCGCTCGATGAACTGCAGGAATTCGATCCGCTGTTCCTGGAAAACCTCGACAGCGAGATTTTCGACAACATCGTCGCCGTGCTTGGCTGCGAGAAATCGGAAATCCACGACGTGTACCCGCTGAAGCAGGGCATCACGAACCTGAGCTGTCACTTCGCTACTAACGACGGCGAGTGGGTCTACCGCCACCCCGGCATTGGCACTGAGCTGCTTATCGACCGCAACGCCGAGAAGGCCGCGCTCGAAACGGCCGCCAAGCTCGGCCTCGACGACACCTTCGTGTTCGAGAACCCGCGCCGCGGCTGGAAGATCTCGAAGTTCGTCGTCAACTGCAAAAACCTCGACGCCCACAATGGCGAACAGCTCGACCAGGCCATGCGCATGGCACGCAAGCTGCACGAGTCGAACGCCAAGGTCGAGCGCAGCTTCAGCTTCTACGACGAAGGCCGCAACTACGAGCGCTCGCTGCTTGCCCGCGGCCCCATTAGTGTGAACGACTGGCAGGAAATGAGCGACCAGGCGGCCAAACTCAACGAATACCTCGCGGCCGACGGCGGCGAGCCCGTGCTATGCCACAACGACTTCTTCGGCCTGAATTTCCTCATCGACGAAGACGGCAACACGAGCCTCATCGACTGGGAATACGCTGGCATGGGCGACTACGCCAACGATTTCGGCACCTTCTGCGTATGCGAGCAGCTCAGCGAAGATGAAATGCTCCAGGCGCTCACCAGCTACTTCGACCGCACCCCCACCGACGTCGAATGGCGCCACAACCTGGGCCAGGTCGGCATGGCGGGCTGGTGCTGGTACGCTTGGTCGCTGCTTAAGGAAAGCGAAGGCGACAACGTGGGCGAATGGGCATACATCTATTACCGCCACGCCAAGACGTATTTGAAGAAGGCACTCGACCTCTACGAAGCAGCCGGCAAGTAACCGCGCCGGCACAACGAAAGCACGTACGTTATCGGTCAGGAGAAGACATGCAGCAGGATATCGCGGCCCTTCGCAAACAAAGGCACCGCTCGTTCATGATGAAGGGTATCGCCTTCGCCGTGGCTTCGGGCATTTGCTACGGCCTGTACACGGCGTTTCTTACCTTGGGAGAAACCCAGGGCGTGTGGGGCGCATGGTTCGCGGGCGAAGCCTGGAACGGCAACGCCCCGCTAAGCGCGTTCGCCATCACCTTTACCCTTGCCGCACTCGCAGCAGGCCTCAACGACCTGTTCAGCGGCCTGTGGTCGCTCGTTATGTGCGCCAAGAACGGCCAGCTCGGCGACCTGCGCAAAACCATCGCGACCAAGCCCGGCCGCGTCATGATGCTGTGCGCCGCCATTGGCGGGCCGTTCGCGACCATCGCCTACGTAGTTGCGCTCAACTCGGCAACCGCCGCAGGCAACCCCGGCGTCATCGTGCCCATCGCGGCGCTCAACTGCGCCATTGGTGCCGTGCTCGGCCGCATTCTGTTCAAGCAGAGCCTCGACGCGCATAAAATCGCCGGCGTGCTCGTGTGCCTGGCCGCCGCCGCCGCGATTGGCGGCACGAGCTTCGCAAACATGGGCCCCGAGGCACTGTTCGGCTGCCTGTTCGCCTTCCTGGCCGCATTCGGCTGGGGCTTCGAGGGCTGCGTGGCCGGCTTCGGCACCGTGCTCATCGACTACCGCATCGGCATCGCCATTCGCCAGCTTACCGCGGGCCTGCTCGAGCTCGTCATCGCCTTCCCCGTTCTCGCCGCCATCGGCGGTGACATCGCCAGCGTGCCCACGATTCTCGCAGGCGCCATCACCGACCCGGCCATCGTGATCTTCGCCATTTCGGGCCTGTTCGCGATGCCCGCGTTCTCGTTCTGGTACAAGGGCAACTCCATGTGCGGCACCGCCCTGGGCATGGCCTGCAACGGCATGTACGCCTTCTGGGGACCGTTCTTCATTTGGATCGTTCTGGGCGTGCTGAATATCGGCGGCATGTCGGCCAACTATCCTCCCCTGTCAATCATGCAGTGGGTTGGCGCGCTCATCATGGTCGCAGGCATCTTCCTGATTGCCGTGAACCCCGCCGATCACCTGGCAAAACGAAAGGAGCAGAACAATGAAGAATAATCTGCCGCCCCTTTACTACGCCATTATTGGGCAATTCAAAGACGATGCCGAGCATTGCGCCGCCGACATCGTGGCCGCGCTCGAGAGCGACTACGCGGGCTACAAGCTGCTCACCAACAAAGACGTTGAGGAAGCCCTTGCAACCGCGAAAGAGAACGGCATTCTCGACGAAACGCGTGCCGACCTCGACGACAACGGCCAACTGCGCGTCTTCTACCGCATGAGCGTTTTCGGCGGCGTTATGGTGAACCAATACCTCTAACCCCGAAAAAAGACAAGCCGCCCAGGGCGAATGCCTTCGGGCAGCGTGCACGAGACGATATGAGCAGGACATAGCAACATTGAGAGCCCCTGCTGCATGCAATTC
>OGCN01000824.1_pt1 | contig 47233 bp, 38 predicted proteins | sample 1570181 | NCBI WGS metagenome assembly OGCN01 (sample SAMEA4370584, study PRJEB24528) | human gut metagenome | reverse complement strand
ATAGGGGCTAGACTCTCTTCGGGGGCGTCTCTTTGCCTGCGGCAAATTCCTATTTTCTTATTTCCTTGTCTGTGCTATACTCTGTTAAAATAGAAAGGAGAATAAATTTCTATGAAAAAGAAACAAAAACATCATTTCACGGGGAAGAAATGGATTGCAGCGCTCGTCGTTGTTGTTCTGATTCTTGCAGCAATTTACTATTATATTGCTCTTCCCGCAATAAACATCCATAATCCAGAGTTGTGGAAGTTTGTATTATTTTTAGCAGTGATTATTTTTGCACTATATGCCCTTCCAAAGACAACATTTACCGGTGACCGGAGACATCCTGTCAATTTCAGTGGCAATTATAAGACAAAGACATTCAAGTTTTTGGCTTCTCTTGTTGTTGTCATTGCCGCCGCTTATTTTGTCGGCACGCTTTTATCTTCTCCTGTTATTAATGCTTCCAAATATCAGAAGCTGATGAAGATAGAAAAAAGTGAATTTACAAAGGATATTGACCAGATTTCTTACGACCAGATTCCTCTGCTTGATAAGTCTTCCGCAGAAATTCTTGGAGAACGTAAGATGGGAAGTCTTGTAGACCTTGCTTCTCAGTTTGAAGTTGCAGATGAATACAGTCAGATTAATTATAAAAATAATCCGGTTCGTGTGACTCCTCTCCGCTATGCGGATCTGGTAAAATGGTTTACTAATAAAAAAGCGGGTATTCCTGCCTATATCAAAATTGATATGGCAACACAGCAGACAGAACTTGTCCGCTTAAAAGAAGGAATGAAGTATACTCCTTATGACCATTTTGGACGTTATCTTTACCGCCACCTTCGTTTCAAATATCCGACCTATATGTTTGATGACATTAATTTCGAAATTAACGAAGAAGGTACCCCTTACTGGGTATGCAGCGTAAAGAAATATAACATCGGTCTTTTCGGCGGTCAGACCATCGGACGCGTTGTCTTATGTAATGCCATCACCGGCGAATGTAAAGACTACAAAGTCGAAGACACTCCAAAATGGGTTGACCGTGTATACTCTGCCGATATGCTTGTAAATCTCTACAACTACTACGGCACATTAAAACATGGATTTATCAACAGTATTCTCGGTCAGAAAGACTGTCTGACCACAACAAATGGTTACAATTACCTTGCCATCAACGATGATGTGTGGGTATACACTGGTGTCACTTCTATCACAAGTGATCAGTCTAACGTAGGCTTCGTTCTTATGAACCAGCGTACTATGGAAACAAAATATTACGAAATTGAGGGAGCCATCGAAGATTCCGCCATGACTTCCGCAGAAGGAAAAGTACAGAACTTAGGCTATAAGGCAACATTCCCACTTCTCCTGAATATTGATGCGGAACCAACTTATTTCATGGCATTAAAAGATGCCTCCGGCCTCGTCAAAAAGTACGCAATGGTAAATGTACACAATTACCAAATCGTAGCAACCGGTGACACAGTAAATGACTGCGAAGCTTCCTATCGTTCCCTCATCCAGTCAAATGGCATGGGTTCTGATGAAGAAAGTAAAAAAGCTTCCACTAAAACAACAGCCGGCACTATCAAAAAGATTGCTCAGGCAGTTATTGACGGAAGCTCCCATTATTATATTGTGTTAAATGATTCTGATACGATTTATGATGTGGATATATCCAAATATTTGGATGCAATATTGCTGGAAGAAGGAGATAAAGTAACCATAGAATACACCGAAGGCAATCCTTCCACAGTAAATAAAATATCTAAATCCTGATTCAAATGAGACGCTCTCAGTAAATAAAAATAACCTATATTTGTGACTTTAGTCGCTGCGGTTTGAATACTCGCTTACACACGCTCGTATCCAAACCTTGCTCCGAGGCCACAAATATAGGTTATTTCCTTTTCTGACTTCGTCTGTCAGTTTTCCCGACCCTGCAAATCAAAATCCAAGTTTGTTAAAGTAAACAGTAAAGAGAATCTAATTTTTAGATGTCTGATAATATACGAATATCGTTGCTATTTTATCCATACATTATTTTTCATCTATTATTTTTTCACAAACTTACATTTTCCGAGTCCATACGTAGATAAGAGTTTCTTATAAACTTTATATTTACTCTTTGGAACGTACACTTTCGCATGGTTCACACAAATAAATACATGTGGGTCTTTCAAAGTCTTTAATTTTTTCCCTTTGAAAACTATCTTTGTAATCTTTTTGTTATTACAAAATGCATGGGCACCAAAGAAGGAAACATTCTTTCCAACTGTAAGCTTTTTCATGTTCGCACATCGATAAAATGCTTTGTGGCAAATCTTTTCTACAGAATCTGGTATGATGACTGTTTTAATCTTTTTGTTTGCTTCAAATGCTCTCGTTCCAACAGAAGTTACATTATACTTAATTCCGTTCCATGCTATACTCTTTGGAAATGTGACGTTCTTTGCTCTGCGTCCTTTGATAAAACCAGCCACTTCCATCTGACCAGTTCCGTCTACGCTGGAATCTGTCACTTTATAGCGATAGATTCCACTTGAAATCACGTCACCCTGACGAAGTCCTACTAATACATTACAAGATGCTTTCTTTCCACTCTCTGTTGTAACAGTAATTACTGCTTTTCCCGGAGCTGCTGCGCTAACATTTCCATTCTTATCGACGGAGGCAATCCTTCGGGCTGTACTACTCCAGCTTAACTTATCTGTGCTATTAGATGGAGATACGATAGCTTTTAGAACTTCTCTGTTCTTTGGAGCAATTACCAGATTATTTTTATTGAGTTTCACGCCAGTTGCTGGAATTTTATTACTTACAGTAATCTTTCCTGTCGGTTCATCCATATAAGTATCTTTGATTGCATATTTTACTGTATATACTACATCTGACTTTCCACCAATGTTCGATGGAATATCAAGTGTGGCACTCTGACTGTCTGCATTTCCACTGGTACTAGCTTCCGTAATCAGTCTGCCATCTGCATCAAACAATCCAGCCTTCATGTTATCTTCCAGACATTTTCCTTCTAAAGTGATTGTGTTTGCTCCTGCAGTAGCAATCATCTTTTCTGTGTTCTTTAATGACTCTACTTTCGGGCCTACCCAGATTTTTACGCTGGAAATGATAGTATTACCATTCTCATCCTGCATCTCATTGGTTGTGCTGCTATTTACAGCCATTGCAGAAATTGTAATATAGCCATATTCATCATATGTCTGAAGAATATTCTTCGCTGTATCAAGCTTGCAATTTATTCCATTGGCATCTAATGAGAAAATAACTTTAGCAGGATATGCTTTTAAATCTTCCTCACTATATATTTCACCTAACTCATCATAGCAAGTTGCTTTCAGTGCCGTTAAATCCAAAGTACTGTTAAATGGAATGGCCTCCGGTACTTCTTCTAACGTAATCTTCTGGAGCGAACGTACTCTAGGAACGCTTAATTCTACTTCATTACTTACCACATTCTGATTCAGCTTATTCGTTGCGCTGACTGCAATATTCGCTTTCTTGCCTGCTTCTACTGCTGCGATAACTTTATTGTTCTCAAAACGGAACGCTTTTTCATTATCCGAATTCCATGTAATGTCTACTTCATCCAGTCCATATTCCTCTCCATACTGGTCAAGACCTTTTACAGTGAAGTATTCATCGACATAAGCATTCTCTCCGTTTTTCAATGTACTTTCTGCATCTTTCTTCTCTAACTGAAGGGTATCCAGTACAGGCTTTTGTCTTACAGTTAAAGTAAACTGTACTGCCTGTGCTTCTATTCCATTCTTATTAGTAAACGTTCCCGTCAAAATAACATTGCCAGTTTCTCCATAGCCAAGTGTTCCCTCCGCTACAGATAACGTCTTTTTAGCTGCACTAAAAGATGCCTGTGTACTCTTAATCGTTCCTTTATCTGTCAATTTCCACTGAATGCTGTCAATTTCTTTCTGCGAAAGAATATATGCCTCTCCATTCTGATCTTTTGCTGTAAAGTTTACTTTCGTAAGATCATACTCTTCTCCTTCTCTTACTACCGCCGAGTCACCGGTATATAATTCCTTCACATATGGTTTGGTAACAATGGCAAAGTCTATTACATTCGATTCTATCTTTGCATCATCTTTGCCTACGATTAACTGAAGCGTATCAGAACCTTTTACAAGACCAAGTAAAGTATCTCCTGTAACTTTAGAATACTTTCCGCCTGTCAGCCATTTGTATTCCTCTTTTGTCCAGTCATACTCGTCTCCATACTGATCAAGTGCAGTTACTTTTACATCTTCTTTTAAATCGCTGGAATAAGAATCTCCAATACCGATTCCGTCTTTTTCAATATCTGTCTCAATATTAAGTGAAGTCAGCTTCCTTGTCGGTTTTACTACCAGTTCTAATACATTAGATTCTGCATATACCGCTCTGCCTTTTCTTGCTCTTGCCTGAATCTTATAGGTTCCTGCCTTATCTATTGGAAGTTTATTCGCTACCAGATAATCAGAGAAACTATCTTCTGCTTTTTCTCCTTCAAAATCAATATGCCATTTTACATCAGAAAGATCATTCCATTCGCCATCATACTGGTCAAATGCTTTTACTGTAAGTTTGGATAAATCAATAATGTCAGGAGTTCCTTTGTCTTTGAAAATAAAGCTTTCTAATGTAGCTGGTTTTGTATCATCAGAGATCTTAAGCGTTGTCAGCGCTTTTTCTGGAAGTGCTTTTACACTAATCCATTCTGAATGTTTGCCTCGGTATGTTGCCCGAATCTGATAGGTTCCTTCCTTTGTAAAAGATACCCGGTTATTCTCAAGCTTGATTCCATCTTCTTCGTCAAGTCTTGCTTCCCATACGATAGGTGCACCGGAAATCTTCTTATCTGTACTGTCTACTGCATATCCCTTAATGTCTTCGTTACCAATCAGATTGACAGGTTCCTCACCAACATATATTGTCGTAGTTCCCTCTGCCTGAACACTTCCGTCAAATGGTTTTGCTGTAACATTTACCTTAATTTTTGCTGTTGCGTCAAGGCCTGCATTCGTAGCTGGTTGCTCATTCTCAAGACTGGTATATGTAGTATCATCATTAATCATATACTTAAGATACAGTGTTCCTTCTTCGTCTCCTGCTGTCAGAATCGCTTCACCGTTTGCTTTATCCTCTGTAAGAGATGCAATATTACTGCCTGTCAGTTCCTTACCATTCTGATCAATAAGTATCCAATGGCCCTTATTCTGGTCAAATCCATAATACTCTACATCATTCTTGTTACTGCCTTTCAAGGTAACTGTACTAAGATCAAACGTATCTCCACTAATCATATTCAATGTCTTCACGCCATTTGTGACACTGATTTTCTTTAATGGATATAATGGTACAATTTCCTTAATATTTGAATTCATACTTACTGTATCATAATTAAGTACACCACCTGTGACGGACATCGGACAATGTGTTGACAGCCAGGAAACCTTATTTATAAGACTGTTGTTTGTTCCAGCTGCTGCTCTTTGTGCAGTATTGGCAGACTGTTTTACGGCCTTATTTGCTTTCTGATTACTATTGGCACGCTGTCCTGTTGTTCCACTTTCTGGTGCATTTTCCGTATAGTAGAAATTCACGCTGTTCAGCGCATCAAGTTCTTCCTGAGATACGCCCTGTTCCGCTAATGACTTCTTTTCTTCCTCACCAATTGGCTGAATCCATTTGTTATAAGTATCTCCATTCGCATTATAATTTATGTCATTATCTACTTCTTCACCATTACTATCCTTCACAGTTTTGTCATATATCGTATACTTCTTTGTATTTTGTGTCATCGTTGAAGGAACTTCTATTAATGATTCATAGCCAATCGGATATTCTGTTCCAGAAGGTTCGGATGAAAAAGTTTGCTGAATTACACCGTCCTCATCTACAAGAATTCTATTTAGTGTAACTTTCGTCTTTTCATCTGTAAGTTCTTCTTCCTTAATCGTTCCGTTTAAAATATCTTTCCATTCCAGTTTCTCTAATTTATCTGCCGGATTTCCATCAGACCGTTTCTTTGTCCATCCATAAGTCTGTCCATATGTCTGCTCGTAATTTGGTGTCGCGGTATATCTTACTGCACGGTTATAAAGATTATCCATTGCTGTCGTTCCGCCTTTTTCAGACTCAGAACCAAAAATTGTGCTGAAATGACTCTGACGATAGCCTGCCGTAGAGAATGATTGTATTTTCATATTATCATCATATACAGTGCCTGATAAAGAGAAAACCGCTACTTTATAAGTAATCGCCACCGGACAGTCATATCCAAGCTGCACATTTGTTACTGCCTTAGAAGATTCCATTCCAACCGCTGTCTGTGCCGGAAGTGACATGCTGGAAGAAATCGTATTCTCGGAAGTCTCACTATATTCTTTTGTTTCAGAATATGCTGTGGATAATGCCTGCTCACAGGTCACCTCCATTTTTAAAGTCTGTTCCACCTCTGCAATCAGCGGAATCTCTCCGGAAAGTGTTGTTTCTGAGCCAATCATCTCACTGTAAGAATAACTTTTTCCTGTCTCTAACGTATTAGAAGTCGTCAGGGAATTCGACTGTTTAAATTCCATTCCAATATCTGCTTCCTCTTTCGACTCATTCTTATAATAACTCAATTTAGGATTCGAGTTGGCATTTGTCTTATAAGTGACACCCGCAGCCTGTCCATTTACTGCTTCTTTTAAAGAATCATACTTCTGTGCCTTTGTAATATACTCTAACCCTTCTCCGGCAATTACCGATAATTTGAAATCATAAAAAGCCAGTCCAAAAGTGTTATAACAAAATCTTGGTGTGGATCCTACACGGTCCACGCAAGTTACAAGCGAATATAAAACATCCTGCGTTGTGTCATCATCAATCTGCTTTAACGCAGCATCCTGCCCTTCTGTACTGTTAAGAATGCTGCTTCCACTAACCTTTCGATTAATTCCGGAAGCGATTTCTTCTGCTGCCTGCTGGCGAACACTCTTTAAATTCTTAGCATAAGCAAGTCCTGTCCAATAAGTATTATCTTTTCCACTCTTTCTATCACTCTTAGGTTCTTTTTGTGATAGTGCATAAGCAACATCAGCATAACCATTTCTTGTACGGTTTTCTTCCCCAGTAAAGTTCTTAGCAAAACCTCCACCTGCATTCACAAAAGCAGCATATTTGTTATGGGTTCCATAAATCTGCTCTGCCAGAGATGCCCACTGTCCAATCAGACTGTCTGTTCCACCATCTGTTTCATTCCCACTTTGGAGTACGGCCTGTAAAAATGCAATCTGGTTGTTCGGATCTACGCGATCTGTCACACTGCCATCATGAATATCAAAATACTTCTTATCATTAATAATGACAGAGCGAATCCCTACACGATTCTTTGTTTCAGTTCCATCACCATCATATCGATAAAGAACAGATACATTGGAAGCCGCCTGTGTTATCAGCGGAGCGGATAACCCGAATACTGCTGTTAAAGTAAGTATTACGGCGAGGACTCTCGCTAATACATATCTTGTTTTCTGGTACTTCATACATTTCACCTCTTATTCTGCGTATCTCATACTTTCTTCTTTTTGTCTGATTTCTTATTCTGAAACCAGATACATACCATCGTAAAAATCGCACCTGCTACAAAAGCAGCAACGGCGATAATCACATATAAATCCGCCCCATCCCTTAGTAGAACAGAGCCATAACTGTCAACAACAGCAGGTACACCAGATAAATGCATCTCTTGAAACATTATTCCCATACATACTGCCAATCCGACAGAAAGGAGTATCAAACTAAAAATGATACATCTGTCATATCGAATACGCAGAATATGAATACGCTGATGAATCTTTTCCCGCCTAATCTCCTTCGGGTTCATCTTTCTCCTCCTCTCTACTCATTTTTACATTGTACTTCTATAAAGACATAATAAAAAAAATCCTTTCACCTATTTAAAAAAATAAATGAAAAGATTTTAAAAAGAATTTCATGCCTGCTTTGCTTATCAAATCAAATACCCTGCAATTGGATCGCAGGGTATACCCGCTTCCTTTTCTTTTGTAAGATTCCAATTTCCCTGACTTTACTTCATATGATTTAACTTTACCATCAAATGCCATACACTCACCAGAACAATAATCATGCCCGATGGAAACAAATACCCCATCCATCTCCAAATGCCATCTGCCGAAATAAGCAGATTAAAAATCGCATGAAAAACACCACATGCGCCAAGAAGTCCAACCATTCCCGTAATTGCAATTGCCCTTTGTCTAAATATATAGGCAAGTCCAAAGCCGATAAAAATGCCACATAATATATGAAGCGCTCCCGTCGAAATTCCCCGTATTAATAAAAGATCAAAATCTGCAGCCCCATTCTCTGTTAAATAACACACATTTTCAAAAGTAGCAAATCCTACCGCAATTGCAATAGCAACTCTTGGAATCTGGCTTCTTTGCGGCTCAAATATTAAAATATAAAATAATAACGGAAAAAGCTTCATTACTTCTTCACAGACCGGTGTAATTTCAATGGAGGCCTCTATTGTATCCACTCCATAATAATTCATAAAAAAACTGCTGACATATGCAGAAAGCACACATATTCCCATTCCAATACAAACAAATAATGTATATTTACGTGCTTCTCCCTGAATAAAAATCAATGAAAGCAATAATGGAATACTAATACAAATAAAAATATTTTCAATGTACATCATCTTTCCCCACCTCCATAAATGTACAAGGTAATAACATCGCCATCGAGATTGTCAGCACAATATCAATGCAAAAATACAAATTAAACCTTGTATAGTCATGAAAAAAAGACGAACTTATATATAGACTCACCTGTAAAATTATACATAATAGAATACAAATGCTGCTTTTATATGGTGCATCGCCATATAAAATCTGAAAAACACTAATGTAGACAATCGCTCCTGCTGCTAATGTAAATACTCCCGTTGAAAGAATCGCCGGACCAAAAATCCCACTCCAGATTGAAATAATCGCCACACCAATTCCACAAATCAACGGAATCACTGATATCTTCATCCTCTGTCCCTTATATCCTACAATCTGATACGAATGCAGAAACAAATAACTGGCAATCCAGGAAATCTCTGATACATAAAAAAACTGTGGTACCTTTCCCCGGATAACAAGATATAGTACAAAGTAAAGTGTTCCCATCATAAAACAGCTATGCGCCAAAGCCAATATAATATACAAACGATTCTTGTGCAAAAACCAGCACACAATATCTGCCACCACAATTAGAGAAAATACTATTACCTGAAATATATTATCAATTATCTCAAAATTCATTCTATTTTTCCCCGCTTTGTTATTGTTATTCTTTTTTCAGCCTGTTTTCGCGCACCTGCTGCGATTGTTTATATTCTTCTGCTTTTTTTCGATGTTCTTCCGCCTTACGCAAACGATACAAAAGTATCGTTACACAAACACCAAGTGCAAATGCCAAAATTCCCATACAAATGTATCCAAGTGCCTCATAATTTCCCAACATACTAGCCATTCCTGTTGTATAATTAGTTTTTGCCCCAGAAACAGAAGCCTGTTTTGTCACTTCTGGCATCAGACATCCTATTCCAATGATTATCATCAGACATGCAGCAATCCCTGATCCACTGATTACTCTCTCTCTTTTTTTCTGCTGTTCTCTTTGAATCTCCAGCGTTCTTCTATGAATCAATTGCTGACGTTCTTCATTCGTCCGCATATATAAAACCTCTTTCCTCTAAAATCTTTTTTAAACTCTTCTTCCCTCTATGTACCAGATTTGTAATCTGTTGTTCACTCTTACCAAGAATCCGAGCTGCTTCTCTATAACTCATTCCTTCCAGACTAACCAGATACAGCGCTTCTCTATACTCTGTCTTCAGATTCGCCATTCCTTCATAAAGATGCTGCTCCCGCTCCGACTGCAAAAGTTTTGCATCCACCAGTTCTTCGCTTGGCAGCTCAAAATCCACCTCATCCAAATGTAAAAACCATATTTTATGCTTCTGTCTATGCCGTATCGTCAAATTTCTTGCTGTTTTATACAGATATGCCCTAAAACTTCCTTTTCCATCAATCGGACGCTCCTTTGCAAAAATCTGTGCAAAGGCCTCTATCATCAAATCTTCTGACTCATGAATATCATGGATATATCCATTTATGTAATATGTAAGTGCATCCCCATATCTCTCAACAAGAATATCCGCGCTCTCTTCTTTCCCGTCCAAATACTGCCAATAAGCCATCTCATCCGAAATCATGCCACTCCCCCTCTTCCGTATATTCTTGTTCTTTATTGTATATGAGTATTTGATATTTTGCAAAATTTTTTTGAATTTAGGGGGAAGCTGATTCTCTCTCAAATGCAAATAAATCATTTCATTTTACTCTTTTCGTAGCTACTAACAATTCCTGTCGTATCTCCTCATACATCTGCTATTTCATTAACGGTATCCCTATTCCATTTGATATCTCCTTTAACTTTTCTAATGCATAACCTGTATATCTTTCTATTTTTTCAACCGATTCTCTTTTCTGTATCATCATCTGTGCCATAGATATATTTCTTTCTTCTCTTCCTAATTCTAGTATCTCTAAATCACTACTCTTACCCACATCTCCCAGATTGAAAATTTACATTCCATTATGTCACTATTTTAATATTTCTTCTTTCTATCTACCGGCTACCTGTTACGAACATTCTACCATATTTCACTTAAACTTTCTATTTGAAAGCTTCTTAACTCTTTATTTTTCATGATTCTATAATACTGTCGATACCATAACATTCTAACTACATTAGCAATCAATATTTTCCCATTATCTATCATAAAAAACACTGCCAAATGAATCTGTCATCTGGCAGTGTTAAGACCGTACTAAAGCGTGTTTTAATTAACAACTCTCATTTTCTACTCCAACTGGAAATACCTGCTGTATTTCATAAGCGATAATTCCCATCGTTGCGATTGCATTTTTATAAATAGGATAATGTCTTGTTGATAGGAAGGCCTTTGCTACGGACATCCTCCACCAGATGACAAATGTTCCATCTTCTTCAAGATTAACATCATATTTATATTTTTTATCGAGTATAGTTAGTTCCCCATTATCTCCACGTTCAATTCCCCAATTGTATTTTGAGATAAAGACTGGCTGCATTTTTATAAATAATTCATCAGCTGTGACATTTGCCGGAAGTTTAAACTTCATTCTTCGAAGCCGTCTTACTTTATGGTCTGCATATGTATCAATCAGGCAGACAAGACATAACAATATAAATGCAGCAATCGCTAACCATCCTGTAAAATCCCCTTTGATAAGTCCAATTACCAGACTAAGCGGAACCAAAATATATAACTTACGGAATTTCTTTATTTCATCTGGTAATGGTTCTGGCGAAGTAACGATTCGTGCCTGAGAAGTATCTTCCTCCCCTCCCATGCTGCCCCTTATATAACCATCATGAACGGACTCTAGTAAACCTTTCTGTTTCTGCTTATTCTTTGCCATTTGTATTCCCTCCATTATTTTAATATTCTATCGTACCGGTGTTTTATCATTCGATTCTCAAATCTACAGTTAATCAAACACTCGATAAATCATATCCGACATCTAGTTTCTGCTAAAAACTTCCCAAAACAAGTAGCTTTGCTATCTGAAATTCTTTCTTGCATCCCCACTTTCCTATTCTTTGCATCTTTATCTCCGTCGATTTATCTGCTCTTATTTAGCGAAAAATCAAACACTTTATAATAGCAACTGGAATTAATACCCAGCCAAACATAAAACCAAGTATAAATCTTTTGATCCACAATATTCCCATCGGACCAATAATAATTTTGTTTGCATAAATCGTCTGACCTACGGACCAGTAGCCAAGTACTATGTATAAAATCCATACAATTCCACTAAGTATATCTGCCATAACTTTCTCCTCCTGTGTGATGTGTTGTTGTTTTGTTGGTTTTATTATACGGATTGGCATGGACAGAAGTTGTCCATGTCATAAAAAAATAATTATTCGAAAAGAAATCTTTTTACTCTTCCCAGAGAACCGAATGGTGCTGGAGCGTGTATAGGATTTTTTATTTCTGTAGATGAAAGCATAGCGCAGGTATCTTCTAAACTAAATATTCTGAATCTGTCTATCCATATTCTGCTTCTTTATAGAAATTCGCACATACCCATAAATCTTTCTCATAATTTTCTTTCTGTATCACAAAAAAACGACCGTTAGATTTGACACTTAATTTTATATGATTTGTCAAACCTAACGGTCTACTTTTGACACTATTCAGTTATAGGTTTCTTTTGATACTGCTGACCTATTCTATTTCTTACAGAAAAACGTCAGCAATTTCTTTTTCGTCAGATTATCTTCATTCTTTGCTCACAACCTGTTCACAAATTTCCAGTATCATAAAACCATCAAAAACAACAACAGATTTTTGATAGATTTTTTCATACTTTCCTCTCTTTTGAAGCCGGCGTTATGTCGGTTTCTTTTTTATCTATTAGATTGGATTACTCATTCTCTATAATTTCCCGTACCTGCTCAACTTCCATATCTAATAAATCACTTATCTGTTCTGCCCCACATCCTTTCTAATGTCACTTTCCACTGATAAGTACCGACTACACTTTCCTGTGTTAAATGAATATAATTCATACAGTTTTGCGACATATTTATACAAACCCATATGGAATATACTCGTTTTATATCATTATACTTGGAATTTACAAATTCTCTACCTTTCTGTGAAGAAATATCCTGCTGATGTAGAAGACTGCTCTATTTAATTAAATAATAACTAAATACCGTAAAATCCTCCTCGTTTATGATTACTTCCACTACATTTAGGAAGTCCCTTTGTATCCCATGACATTCCAATTTCATTTCTCCAGGTTTTGCTGCCTGCCAGAAAATATCCGCTCTGAGCATCGACAATATACCATTTTCCATCCACTTTCACCTGGTTCCATTGATGGCTTGGATTTAATGCCTTTTTATTGGCATGAACATAATAACATGGTACTCCAATGGCATCGCATAAAGCTTTCATCCCTCTTGCATATCCAGAGCACTGTGCTTCACCATATACCAATGCTCCCCAAGCTGTATTTGCTCCATTATACTGCCAGCCTCTTGTCGCATACTTACAATTCTGGTTAAGATAATTAAATGCAATAAATGCTTTCTCATAGTTGCTCATACCTTTTTTGATATAGTTTGTTTTAAAACTCTGAACAACTCTTCGAACCTGCATTAACTGATTGTTATTAAGTGCCGGGCCATAAATACTGCCCTTTTTGTAGGCTCCTTTTACAGTAGGCTTTTTCAATGATGCTTTACATACATATCCAAAATTGCCATAAACCTTTTTACCTTTCACAGTTCCGTAAGCACGTACTTTATAGCGGTATACCTTATTCTTCTTTACCTTTTTATCTACAAATGTAACCTTTTTACCGCTTTTGATTGTCTTAATTACTTTCCATTTCTTACCTTCTGTACGATAAATCTGATATCCTTGCGCTTTGCTAACACGACGCCATTTTATCTTTACTTTCTTCGCATCAGCAGAATAAATATTTAAAATCTCTGCTGTATCTAATGTTACTGCAACAGATACCGTTCCAGACGTAATTTTACTTCCATCGTAACAGGTGAGAACTACTTTATAAGAATAACGATTTCCCACAGTAACAGAATCATCTTCAAATACTACTTGTCCAGCTACCTTTGTATTATCTGCATAGCAAGTTACCTTTTTCTTATTACCTACAGTATACCAGCCTTCACTGTAAGTATTCCATAACTCCCCTTCTTCTGTGAAATTATCAACTAACTGAAATGCTCCGCCTGAAGTCGAACGGTAAATTTCAATCTTCTGATAACCATTCATTTTAAATGTTGCCTCAAAAGCTACCTGACTTCCACCATATGCCTGAATATTTCCAATCTTCAATGAATTTGCCGCCTTAACCTGTACAGAATTTGTAAAAATTCCTATTCCTAAAGTCAGGCAAAACATAAGAGCCAGCATTAGGTTTTTCTTTAAAAGTTTCCTGTAATTGTGCATTGTTTTTTTCATTGCTTTTCCTCCTCCTTGTTTTTATATATTTTATCACATCCTTCTTATACATTCTATAGAATTGATTTTCCTTTCGGCGCAACCTTTCTTTTTGCCTTTATAATTTCTTTCGTCAGCTGTGCTGCCTGCTCGTTTGTTAAATCAGAAATAACTGCTACTACTCCATTGTTCTTTTTTCCTGCCATGATTTTTCTCCTTTAGTTTCGTTCTTGTTTGTGATTGTATAATAGCAAACAGGGAATCTAAATTTGTAATTGTGATTTACTATTTAATTCATTAAGTAAACTATAGACGAGGCCAGGGCCTCGAATAAGGGATTTTTGTTATATCCTCATAATTTTCAAAAAATAGTGGTTTTTTCCAATATGCTATAGTATAATAATTTTACAGGAGGATATTTATGACAAAAATTAATACAGGGAATGCAAATCGAGAGTACAAAGACCGTTTATTTCGTTTTGTCTTTGGTGCAGAAGAGAACAAAGCTTATTTATTATCCTTGTGTAATGCAGTAAGCGGTACAGATTACACCGATGTAGATGATATTGAAATCACAACATTAAGTGATGCTATCTACATTAAGATGAAGAATGATATTTCATTTTTAATAGACAGTCAGATGAACCTATTCGAACATCAAAGTACTTTTAATCCTAACATGCCTCTTCGTGGTATGGAATATTTTGCAGAACTGTATGGAATTTATATTACAGAAAATGGCTTAGACATTTATGTGAGTTCTCTACAGAAAATCCCAACGCCAAGATATTATGTTTTTTACAATGGAACAGAGAAACAGCCAGATGTAGTTAAACTAAAATTATCTGATGCCTTTCAAGTTCCAGACGATTCAGGAGAATTTGAGTGGACAGCGACAATGCTTAATATTAACTACGGACATAATCGAAAATTATTGGAACAATGTCAGCCATTGTATGAATACGCACATTTTATTAAGCTCGTAAGGGAATACTCTGAAGCAATGGAACTAAAGAAAGCTATAGATAAAGCAGTCGAAAAAGCCAGAGAATGGAAATGTATAGAAACGTTTTTATATCAATGTAAAAGTGAGGTGAGCGTTATGTTATTAACCGAATTTGATGAGAAAAAACATGAAGATAATTTAATAAAACTTGGTGAAAAAGAAGGTAGAGAGAAAGAACGTATGAAAAATATATGTAGTATGCTGGCATTAAGTCTTTCGCCCGAAATAATAGCGAAAGCTTGTGAAGTTTCTGTAGATTATGTATTAAATTTGAAAAAAGAGTTGGAAAGGTAAGACTACGAGTTAAATTAACCTAATCCATCTACAGCGAGACTGTAATTAATTCTGTGTAAACTCAAAGAGCTATATATCCTCTTGGATTGATGTTAAAATAAATATCAATTCAGGAGGATTTTTTTATGGCACGAAGAAGAAAAATCGATCCGGAACGCAAAGCGTTCATCAGTAGCTTGTTGGAACACTATCAACCAAAGGATGCCCAAGACGTCCAGGACATGCTGAAAGACCTGCTAGGCAAAACGCTGCAAGGTGTGTTAATATTGCCATTTTTTCGTGTTGTCCTGTTTTACATTTTTTCTTTTCAGCTATATCTCCCACATGCCACATGAACATTCTCTTCCACCTTTCTTTCCGTTATTATACGGATTCAGGCAGACAGAAAATGTCTATCCATATCTTTTTTATAGTTTTCTGACATTTTTACAAGTTCACCAGCCGGAGGGATTTGGAGAAGAAGGCTGAAGGCATAGAAATATCCAGAAAAATAAATTCTGAATTTACTTAGGCAGCCAAAACACAGCCCACAGAGAATATAATATTCTCTGTGGGCGTCTCTCCTGCTACGCAAACCAGAAGTTATTCAATAATTGTTCCGGTTTTCTCCAGATAGCCTTCTAAAGCTTTATCAATTGATGTAATAATTACCTTTCTTCCATTGCCTTTTTCAAGGAAAGAAACACCTGCTTCAATCTTTGGAAGCATTGTATTTGGCTCGAACTGACCTTCATCGATGTATTTCTGTGCTTCTGCTACAGTAATATGCTCTAATGGAGATTCCTGTTCTGTATTGTAACCAACACAGACATTCTCTACACTTGTTAAAACCATGAATACGTCTGCATTCAACAGTTCTGCCATTCTTCCACTGGCATAGTCTTTCTCGATAACTGCGCTGGCACCATGAAGTTCTACTCCCTGTGCTAACACTGGAATTCCGCCACCGCCGCAGGCGATAACTACCTGCCCCTGATCAGAAAGCGCTTTGATAGAATCAATCTCGATAATTCCCTGTGGCTTTGGAGCTGCTACAATTCTTCGATAGCCGCCCTCTACTTCTGTAACATAGTTTCCATGTTTTTCTTCCTGCTCTGCTTCTTCTTTCGAAAGAAGTCTTCCGATAACTTTAACAGGCTCATTAAACGCATCATCATAAGGGTCTACCATTACCTGTGTGATAATTGTACATACTGGGCGATACACTCCTCTTTTTAAGAGTTCGGCACGAATCGCATTCTGTAAATCGTATCCGACATATCCCTGACTCATGGCAGAACATACGGACATAGGCGCCTGTGTATAGTCTTCTCTGTCCTTGCTAAATTCATTCATCGCTGTATGAATCATTCCAACCTGTGGTGCATTACTGTGGGATATAACAACGTCTGCCCCTGCTTCTACTAAATCTGCAATTGCCTTGGCTGTATTTCTTGTTGCTTTGTACTGTTCTGGCATTGTTGTTCCTAATGCTCGGTGTCCGAGGGCTATTACTACTTTTTTCTTGCTCATAATTCCCAATCCTTTCTACAGTTATACTTGAGTTATATTTGTCTTTTAGTCTACCAGAAAATAAAAAGAATTTCCAGAGCGTGTTTATAAAATTAGTTTCCTGTAAAAGATTACAAGATATAAAAAATATTTAAATCACGCCGACTATTTCTCCAAATATTCTTTCATTGCCTCTATTGCCTTTTCTCCGTCATGAAGTCCCTGTTTATAAAGGACCGTAAGTTTGGCCTTATCCTTTTCAATTCTTCCTACTTCCACTTTTGCTTCCGGACGAATGATAAAGACTTTTCCCTCTTTTTCCTGTTCTTCTAAGAAATCTATTGTCTCATTATAACGGATATGTCTTGTCTCCATAGCATGAAGAAATTCTTTATACTTTGGATAACGAAGACGCATAATCGGCATCAGCTTATTCGGCGCCTTACGATATCCGTGGTCTCTTGTGAGAATGACAACATTCTTCTCATTGCCATCTTCTATTGATTTACGAATCGGAATACTGTCAGCAATTCCTCCATCAAGAAGCTTATGTCCTTTTACAACGATTGTCTTAGAAACTAATGGCAGCGAACTTGATGAACGAATCATCCACATCTGCTTTCTAAGATCGCGCACTCTTAAATATCTTGCAGCTCCTGTTTCCACATCAGTAACTACTGCATAAAACTTACCTGGATAATTTAAAAATGCCTGATGATCAAATGGATCTAACACATCTGGAATCTGTTCATAAAGCATCTCTGGCCCAAAAACATTTCCTGTTTTCAAAAATGTTTTTGCTCCACAGTAATTCGGGTCATCAAGATAATCTACATTTACTCGAAATGCCCTTCCTCTCTGTTTAGAAAGGTAGCTGCATGCATGGCAGCTTCCGGCAGATACTCCATATACACTGGAAAATTCAATTCCTGCATCTAAAAAGGCATCTAATACACCGGCTGTATATACACCGCGCATTCCGCCTCCTTCTAAAATCAATCCTGCATTATACATAATCGACCTCGCTTTCTATTTTGCATTTTCTTTGCTGTCTTTTTATATAGAACATAGTATAACTCGATTTCGGTAAATTCTCCACAGTTATTTTTTATAGTAATTGCTGCGGGCATCTCCTTGCCTGCGGCAAACCAAATTTCACCTTATCACCTGCTGGCGTTTATATTCGCTGATTGGTTTTCTTCCTGCTTTTCTGGCAGCAATCTGTTCATACAAGTCTGCGGTTCGTATATCTATACTGTAAATCTGTGCCTGTGCTGAACCGTTGGAATAAAGTTTTTTGCCCTCTGCAGGACGTTGGATGATATCCAAAGTGGCATTTTGACGTATTTCTTTTAGCAGGGGAGAAGAGGATTTGGAAAAGCCTAATATTCTTGCATATGGTATCGGAATGTCTTTGGCTTCTTCTAAGAATGGATAGTATTTCATGTGAAGTACGATATGCAAAAGAACTCTTCTCAATGCCGCATCCGTAATCTGTCTGGCGTGAAGGCCTTCTATCAAATCTTCGAAAGAAAGTCCTGGCTCATAAATATTTTGAAATCTTCTTGCTAAATCAAGATTCATTCCAAAGTATTTGCCAATTACTTTATTTTTCAGAAGAAACGTATAGTCAAGATAGGGCATTAAATCTTCCCAGGTCACAAAGTTATTCTGTAAAAATCCTTCTATAAAAGGAAGATATTCTCCACAAAGTGCTTTTTCAAATGCCTGGGGTGCTTCTTTTTCTTTGTTATAAGTATTATTATAGATATTGCTGACTCTGTTATTGGTATTTTTTCCCGTATTTCCACATTTTCCGCTATTACAAGTTTCTGTATTATACGGATTTTTTCTACTGAAGTTTCTATAAAAATGGTACATTTCCTGGCGGATTGCTGTTGCGGAGGAATAGTTTTCTGTCAGTTTATTTTCATGATAATGATTTCCTTTTCTTTTAATAACAACTGGCTTGATCAAAGAATTTCTTCTTTTTAATGCTTTGATATATTCCAAGCCTAAAATATGATTTGGCTCTTTTAAAAATTCTATTGCTTTTTCTGGTTTCGAATCGAATAATAAATTTCCCGCTGCGAAAGCTCTCGCTTCTGGAAAACTTTTTCCTGATTTTAATTTTTCCTGCAAAATCTGTTTATATTCTTCCGGTTCTTCAAGAAATAAAGTCGCATATGCCGAAAAATCTTCTACTTCTGCCCATTCGCTTCCAAAGGAAAGATAATCGACACAGCCTAATTGATCAAGAATCCCAATCCCTGCTGTCGCAAAATATTCGGCACTGGCTGTCGCATAGATTGCCGGCATTTCAATAATCAAGTCTGCTCCGCCAGAAAGCGCCATCCGGGTTCGCATATATTTATCTGCAATTGCTGGTTCTCCACGCTGTACATAGTCCCCGCTCATAACTACAACAACATAATCTGCCCCTGTTTTTTTCCGTGTTTCTTCTATATGATATTGGTGCCCTTTGTGAAATGGATTGTACTCTGCGATAATTCCCGCTACTTTCATAAATGAACTCCTTTCTCCTTTTATTTCTACCTGAATGCAATTCATCTCCCACCTTAGAGATCGGAGTATTCTTGCTGTAAGCGGATAAATCTGCTTATCTTTGTCCATATTATAACCGAAAACAAACGAAACAGCAATCTTCCTATTTTTTGTATTTCTTACTATTTTTTATCGTTTTTTGATGAATTTTTTTGATTTTTTTGGACATTTTTATATTTTTGTCTAATCATGTTAACTTTCAAACAAAATCATTTATTGTTTACTATGAAATACAATTACCTATCAAAACTCAAAAAAAAGTGCCGAAATAACAAAAAAACTCCATCATAAGCTGAATAAGTACATTTTCAAGATAAAAAAAACAAGCTATAATATGCCTAGCAAAATAAAATAAGCGAAATTTGGCGTTTCGTAATAAATAATTATACAAAAAGGAGATATGAAATGAAGGTTTTAGTAATTAACTGCGGTAGCTCTTCCCTGAAATATCAGGTTATTGATTCTGAGACAGAACACGTTCTCGCAAAAGGTTTATGTGAAAGAATCGGTATCGATGGTGTTTTAACTTATCAGCCGGCCGGCCAGGATAAGATTAAGTACGAAGCTGCAATGCCTGCACATCGTCAGGCTGTTGAACTTGTATTAAAACAGTTAACAGACCCTGAAAATGGTGTATTAAAATCCATCGATGAAATTGATGCTGTTGGACATCGTATGGTACATGGTGGTGAGAAATTTGCTTGTTCCACATTACTTACAGAAGAAGTATTAAAGACAGTAGAATCTTGTAACGACTTAGCTCCTCTTCACAACCCTCCTACATTAGTTGGTGTTGCTGCTTGTAAAGAGCTTCTTCCTACAACTCCAATGGTTGGTGTATTTGATACAGCTTTCCATCAGACTATGCCACCAGAAGCTTACATCTATGGTCTTCCATATGAGTACTATGAGAAATACGCTGTTCGTCGTTACGGCTTCCACGGAACATCTCATAAATATGTTTCTTTAAGAGCTGCTGAGATTCTTGGTAAAAAACCTGAAGACTTAAAGATTGTTGTATGTCACCTTGGTAATGGTTCTTCCATCTCCGCTGTTGATGGTGGAAAATGTGTAGATACTTCTATGGGTCTTACTCCATTAGAGGGTCTTGTAATGGGTACACGTTCTGGTGATATCGACCCTACTTGTATCGAATTCATCGCTCACAAAGAGAACCTTTCTCTTGAGCAGGTTATGGATATCATAAATAAGAAATCCGGTGTTCTTGGTATTTCCGGTGTTTCTTCTGACTTCCGTGATCTTGACGAGGCTGCAAAAGCTGGTAACAAACGTGCTGACTTGGCTTTAAGAGTATTTTCTCATTCCGTAGTTAAATACATCGGAAGTTTCATCGCCGTTATGAACGGTGTTGACGCCATCGTATTTACAGCTGGTATCGGTGAGAACGACGATATCATCCGTTCAAGAATTATCGAACATTTCGATTACCTTGATACAACTTTAGATCAGAAAGCAAACAAGATGCATGGAGAAGAACGTATTATCTCCACTCCAGAATCAAAAGTAAAAGTTATCTGTATCCCAACAAACGAAGAGCTTGCAATTTGCCGCGATACAGTTGAAATCGTTACTAAGAAAATGGTAGAAGATACAGTGAAAGATGTTTTAGGTAACAACTAATTCTTTCCTATTTTTTATCATATCTTCATTACTTAATATAAAGAATCCCCCGGAAAGTTCCTCATTCGGGGGATTCGATTTTTATTCGGGAATGACAGAGGATAGACAAAAAATTCAAAAACAGACGAATCCAGGAAGATAAAATATCCCTATTTGTGGCTTTCGTCGCTGCAGGCTGAATGTTCGCTTTAAGCGCCCGCATCCAGCCTTTGCTCCCAGGCCACAAATAGGGATAAATGCCACCTATTCGATTCTTTCAAACACCATTGTTGCCTGAATGCGGTCACCGCCTCCAAGTCCTTTACTTCCACCGGATGTTGTGCTGATGGTATGTAAACGATATCCTTTATCTGCCTGTTTGTTAATTACATCTTCTAACTCGCTTAGGTTTTTAGATGCTGTTCCGATTAACTTCTCCTTTAATGTTACCTGTAATACAACGTATTTCTGCATAAGTTTCCCCTTTATCGTTTGCATTTCCACATGTTTCTTCATTTAATTATACTATACAGCCAGATTTTTGTACAGAAATTTATACAATAAAATAGGAATTTGCCGCAGGCAAAGGAGACGCCCTCTGTAAGATAAATAAAGCATATTTGTGACTTTAGTCGCTGCAGGTTGAATGCTCGCTTTAAGTGCTCGCATCCAACCTTTGCTCCGAGGCCACAAATATGCTTTATTTATCTTACAGAGGGCTGTGTTTTGGCTGGGGATGGAATTGCTATTTATTGTTGGAGGGATTTGAGGACACTCCAGAAGGTTATAGCTTTCGTTGTAACTGTTTTTTGAAGGATTGACTCGAATTACTTCTATCTCTCCTGACTTCTTCCCCAAATCTTTCCACTAATTTGCCCGGGCAGCCAGAAAGCAGAAGTCCGAGAATCCAATCATCTATATTTGTGGTCTGGGAGCTACGAGACTATAATAAAATATTAGAAAAGGCCGACTTCTCGTAGCGACGAAAATCACAAATATAGATGATTTGATTCTCAGACTTCGTCTGTTTACTCACCCCGGCAAATTCCTATTTTCTATGCAGGATTCTGATGGAGTTGAGCAGGCACAATACCGATACTCCTGTATCAGCAAATACCGCAATCCACATATTTGCGAATCCAAACAGACCCATAATCATAACGATGATCTTGATTGCAAGTGCAAATACAACGTTCTGCCATGAAATACTATTTGTCATTTTCGCAATGCCGATGGCTTCTGGGATAGCTTTCATTTCGGAATTCATGAATACGACATCTGCTGCTTCGATTGCTGCGTCTGCGCCGCTTCCCATAGCTGCTCCAACATCAGCTCCGGCAAGTACCGGTGCATCGTTGATACCGTCTCCGACAAACATAACCGCTCCATGATTTTCTCTGATTTTCTTCAATTCAGATAATTTGTCCTGTGGAAGCAGTTTTGCGTGTACTTCATCAATTCCGGTTTCTTTTGCTACAGCATCTGCACTTTCCTGTGCATCACCCGTAAGCATTGCTGTAATAATTCCCTGTTTCTTTACAGCGGCGATTGCATCTTTGGCATCGTCTTTTACGGTATCGGAAATGACGATATTTCCAACAAATTTGCCATTTACGGCAACGAGTACTTCTGTACCAAAGTTTTCTTTCTGGTATACACTTAAGTCTACGTTCTGTGCATCCATAAGTTTTCTGTTACCACAGAGAACAACACCTCTGCTAAGTTCTGCACGAATACCATGTCCGGCAATTTCTTCTACTTTCGATGGTCTTTCGATAGAAAGTCCCTTTTCTTCAGCTGCTTCTACGATGCTATTTCCAATTGGATGTGTAGAAGACAATTCACAACTTGCACTGATTGCTAATAAATCATTGGCAGTCATTGCATTTCCTGCTGGATTGGCTTTCTGAACAACAAAGTTACCCTTTGTGATCGTTCCAGTCTTATCCATTACGATTGCTTTTACATTTTTCAGGCTTTCAATTGCAATTCCACCTTTGAAAAGGATACCTTTCTTAGAGCCTGCTCCGATTCCAGAGAAGAATGCCAGCGGTACACTTAATACTAACGCACATGGACAACTGATAACTAAGAATGTCAACGCTGTGTAAATAGATGCGGTTCCGCTTGTTCCATGAATCGTATTTACTGTTCCTGTATAGGCACTGTCTACGAAGAAATGCCAGTTCAGGGAATCTGGTAAAATAAATGGAAGTACTACTGCTACAAATAATGCGAATAATACAACGAATGGTGTGTATACTCTTGCAAAACGAGTAATAAATTTATCAATGTTTGGTTTACTTGCCGCTGCATTTTCCACAGAGTCAAGAATTCTTGTTACCATAGATTCTTCAAGAATTTTTTCTACACGAATCTTTAACTGTCCAGATGTATTCACACATCCGGAAACGATGTTGTCCCCTGCCTTTGCCATAACAGGTACTGGCTCACCGGTAACTGGTGAAGTATCAATACGGCTCTCTCCATCAATGATAACACCATCTAATGGAATACGGTCACCCGGACGGACTAAAAGGATATCTCCTACATTTGCTTCTTCCGCATCAATAATACGGACATCATTTCCAATGACAAGATTAACAACTTCTGGTCTTAAGTCAACCGCTTCCATAATCTGAGTACGGCTCTGCTCGGTTGCTTTTTCTTCAAAATACTCACCGATACGATAGAAAAGCATTACGCCTACTGCTTCCGGGAATTCCTGAATACAGAACGCACCAATTGTTGCAATACACATAAGGAAGTTCTCATCAAATACCTGACCTTTCATGATATTCTTTCCAGCTGTGATTAATACCTTGCCGCCAAGAACTAAATAAGCAATCAGGAACAGGGCAAACATTGGAATGGTTGGTACATTTCCCACATGTTCAAGAATTTCACCAATGATGAAAATAACTGCTCCCACGCCGATGCTTACAAGAGGATTGTTAAAAGAGAACTTCTTCTCTCCTGCTTCTTCAGATTTTATCACTTTATTGTCTTTTGGAACAATTGTGATCCCATCTTCCATTGCATCAATTGTCTCTTTAATCATCGGAATCATCTGGTCTGGATTCTTAGCAGAAAGTTTCATCTGCTTCGTTGCATAAGTAATTGTCAGGTCATCCACACCATTTAATGTTCTTAACTTTGCTTCGATCTTTGCTGCACAGTTTGCACAGTCAAGACCTTCTAAAATATATACCTTTGTATTGGAAATGCCGCTTAGCTTCTTACGCTGTCTTGGAACAATTGTTACTCCATCTTCAATAGAATCTACAACTGCCTGCATCTTTGGAAGTAACTCTGCCTGATTATTTGCTGAAACTCGAAGCTGCTTTGTTGCAAATGCCACTGATGCGAATCCAACTTCCGGCATCTGACGAATCTTCGCCTCAATCTTTGCTGCACAATTCGCACAGTCGATTCCCTCTAAAATATATACTTTCTTCTCCAAATCTTCATCTGGCATATGACAGTTACATTTTGCAAGGCTCTCTCCACAAACATCACAATATTCTACATAGGAATTACACTGCTCACACTGACAGCCTTCCGGATGTCCTTCTACCTGATGATGGTCTACCTGAAAATGTGTGTGTGAACGAGTTGCCTGTGGTTTTGCCGGACCGTGATCGTGATGATGGTGATGATCATGATCGTGATGGTCGTGACCACATCCGCACTCTTCTCCATGTTCATGATGGTGATGATGATCATCATGGTCGTGGTGGTCATGGCCGCATCCGCACTCTTCTCCATGCTCATGATGGTGATGATGATGATCATGTTCCTCGTGGTCATGATCATGGTCGTGATGGTCATGGCCGCATCCACACTCTTCTCCATGCTCATGATGGTGATGATGCTCGTGTTCCTCGTGGTCATGATCATGGTCGTGGTGGTCATGGCCGCATCCACACTCTTCTCCATGCTCATGATGGTGATGATGATGCTCGTGTTCCTCGTGGTCATGATCATGGTCGTGGTGGTCATGCCCACATCCACACTCTTCTCCATGTTTATGGTGATGATGCTCATGATTGTGAGTTTCTTCTGCTTTACGTCTGCTGCGGGTTCTCTCAACAACTTCTACATCTGGTTCCATAGACTGAATTGTCTCTCTGATTTTTGGCAGAACCGCTTCCGGATCTTCTGCTGCAAATCGAAGCTGCTTGGTTGCAAATGTAACGGATACATCGCTAAGCTCCGGCAGCTTACTAAGCTTTCTCTCAATCTTGGCTGCACAGTTTGCACAATCAAGGTTCTCAAGAATATATACTTTTCTCTGCATTGTGATACCTCTCTTTTTGATATTATAGAATTACCCCAGTACATGTTGAAAAACAACAAGTAATCTACATGCTCTAGAGCATTTTTCAAACACTCTCTAGGAATCGGTATGTGTCATATGTATTAATGCTTCTTCCATAATATCTACAATATGCTGGTCATCCAGTGAATAAAAAACATTTTTTCCTTCCCGTCTTGCTCTTACCTGATGCATCTTACGCATTACGGCAAGCTGGTGGGAAACTGCAGACTTAGTCATGTCAAGGAAAACTGCAATATCACCGGCACACATCTCCTGCTCCTTTAGTGCATACAGAATCCGTATTCTTGTGTCATCTGCTAAAACTTTAAAAAAGGATACTACCTTATCAATCTCGCAGTCTTTCGGCATACTCTTCTGTACCTTTTCAATACTTTCAGGAAACATTGCCACACAATCGCTCTTTTTCGTTCCCATAACTTCCTCCTTCATCAAACAAATAATTGAATACTTGTTCAACTGTCCTTATTATAGTTGAACGAGTGCTCAATTGTCAATAGGTATTTTTAAATTTTTTCTACTTTTTCAGTATGATATAAATTTTAAATAAATTTCTATTGTAAATCACATGGTAACCCTTACTCAGTCAAAGAAACCTTTTTTCTGAAATTTTATTAAAACCTGATTACATTTCCTGTGCAGTTAAAAATAAATTTTTCTCCAAAGTTATTTTTTATCGTTTCTAAATTGTCCTCTCCCGTACAATGGGAAACGGCAATAAAATTTATATTCATTTCTTTTAAGTCATCTATTGTCTTTCTAAGCCGCTCTCCGTCAGCTTCCATCAAATGGGTTCCTCCGACAACTCCGCAAATCTTTTTACCACTTCTCTTTTCAATTGTTCTAAGAATATTCATAATGCCCGGATGAGAACATCCCACTATAACGACAATGCCTTGCTCGGTATCTAATGCTACGGCAATTTCGTCTGTGAAAGAATCCTTCGTATATTCAGATATTACTTTTTCTATTGCCGGCTTCACGCTCAATTCGTCAGAAGAACAATTGGTACTGTACGCAGTCATTCCTTCCTCTGTTCCAGAGTGTGTTTGAAAAAAGCTTTCTGCAAAGCAACCAGCAACAATTTCCTTGTCTTCTTTTTTTACAAAAAAACGAGGATTTAACTGTTCATATCCTACAATGCGCTCAAAGTTACGATATAATGTTACTCCCGGAAAAATCATTTGCATATCTTCTTTTACCTCACAAACGGTTATTCCTTTTTTCTCTAATTCTTCCTTGGAAAATGCAATCCCAATATCTTTCATCGTTCCATCGTTTTTCTCATAATATTTTCCCTGAAAAAAATCTTTTCCCACATATATTTTTCTGATTATCTCTTCTTCTATGAGTCTTTTCACACCACCAGCATGATCATAATGGGCATGGCTAATTAATAATGCACTTAAATTTTCAAGAGAAATCCCCATTTTCGCTGCATTTTCATAAAATATTCCACTCTGCCCTGTGTCCATTAACAGACAAACCTGTTCCTCTTGATTCTCACTTTCAATCAAAATAGCAAGACCATGCTCACACATATATCTTTCCTCTTTATCCACATGATTTTCAATCAACGTAGTCAGCTTCCATCTCATAAAAAGTTCCTCCATTCTCTATAAATCATGATACAATAGATTTAGATTTTTGAGAAGTTTTTTTAAAGTTAAGCTGTGACTATAGTAATTCCACAATTACTATAAAAAAACCATCATTATAAAATGCAATTATTACGCTATACAACTACACTATATCTCAATACTTTCCTCTTTTTTAAGTGTCCGTAGTGTAATATCCATTCAGTAATAACAGTTTATGAATAATGATTTGACAGTTCACAATAAAAGATGTACAAGGTAAACTGGCAAAATTATATTCAATAATACTTTTAGAAACCAAATGGATGAAGCAGTAGTTACATCTATAATTACAATAAATTATTTCTGGAGGTTTTATTATGAAACATTCTCTTCATTTATACGGAACTCTTGGTCCTGCCTGTGCCACAAAAGAAAAAATCCGCACAATGTTTTTATCTGGCATGACCGGAATGCGCCTTAATCTTTCCCACAGCAATCTTGATGACTGTAAAGACTGGCTACAGCAATATTACGAAGTTGCCGAACGTCTGCACATCGTTCCTGAACTTCTTGTTGATTTACAGGGTCCTGAACTTCGCATCGGAACTCTGGATATTCCACTCTCCCTTTCCGAGAATGATCTTATTTTTCTTGTATCAGAAAAATCATTTGATAAAAGAAAAGAAAACTCCGCTATATTTTCACGAATCATAGCTGGAGAAGATGAACTTTCTATTATTCCATGTCCTGATATTCTTTTTTCTTATTTCAATGAAGGACAGGAAGTAAAATTAAACGATGGAAAAATTGTATTAGAATTATCGGCACCTTTAGAAGAAGATATTTTCTGTGCCAAAGTCAAAAAAGGCGGTGAACTGACTTCAAGAAAAAGTATTGCAATAAAGGATGTTACCGTTCCTCTGCCTGTACTCACCGAAACAGATAAACAAAATCTGAAATTACTCAGAAAATATCACGTTACCGGCGTTATGCTTCCTTTTGTAAGAAATGCCGATGATTTAATCACCCTCCGAAAGGAACTGTGTGCCGACGGTATGGATTATATACGCATCTTTGCAAAGATAGAGTCGTTAGAAGGTGTAGAAAATCTGCCTTCTCTCCTGCCTTTCTGTGATGAAATTGTTATAGCAAGAGGGGATCTCGGAAATGCCATTCCTCTGCCAAAACTTCCCGCCATCCAGAAACGAATCGCCATGACCTGTCTGCGTGCAAAGAAACCATTCATGGTCGTAACCCAGATGCTCGCCTCGATGGAGCAAAATCCTGTACCAACCAGAGCAGAAGTAACGGATATCTTTCAGGCAGTCTTAGATGGGGCTTCTTCTCTCATGTTAACGGGAGAAACTGCTGTTGGGGCTTATCCTGAAGAAGCGATAAAAATACTGGCACAAACAAGTGAGGAAGCCCTTCGCTTTAAGATAGCGAAATTCTGATTTGTGAGGCTGCGGAGCAGACGAACTCCTGAAGCTAAATAAAGCATATTTGTGACTTTAGTCGCGGCGGTTTGAATGTTCGCTTAAAGCGCTCACATCCAAACCTTGCTCCGAGGCCACAAATATGCTTTATTTAGCTTCAGGAGTTCTGTGCATTGACAGCTCAGAAAATCACAACCTGTTGAAGTCTCCCTCAAATCTTTCTCAAAATAAATCCTGAATTTGCATGGGAGGCCAACAAACAGCTTCCAAAGAGAGCCGATACCCTGTATTTGTGGCCTCGGAGCAAAGGTTGGATGCGAGCGGTTAAGCGAACATTCAACCTGCAGCGACTAAAGTCACAAATACAGGGTATCGGCTCTCTTTGGAAGCGTCTCCTTTGCTGCGCAAATCAGGATTTATCTTCTTACTTTTACTCCCTTTCCATCTCTTCCCATGAGTCGTATTTTACTGAATACCAACTCTTTTTCTTTATAAATAATCGATGGGTTGTCTTCGTTTTCCACTCCGGTAAGATATACATGTTTTATATGATCATCTTCCTGAAGTTTCATGCCACGGATACCGATGGCTCCCTTTTTCTTTCTTGTGACTTCTTCTAATGGAAAACGTAGGAAGTATCCTTCTTCACTCTGCATGATAATCTGCGCATTTATGCTGCCTTCTTTCGCGGCAACGAGGCGTACTGCTGCCAGGATATCGCCTTCTGCGAGTTTAGTGGAAGCTACTGTTTTCTTTTGTACGATAAATTCTGCTCCATCAACAAGCTTTATCATGGATGAGGCTGTTACAAAGAGAAGGGAGGATTCTTTTAATGTTCTATCTGGAACAATGAGAAGAATCTGTTCATTCCGGCTATCATAGTTTCCGATATTATCAAGAGGAGTTCCCTTATCTCGGAGCCGTCCTGACGGAATATCCTGTACTTTTATCTGATGCATCACACCAGTATCGGTGAATACACAGATCTTATCAGTATTCATACAGTGTACGATATGACGGTATTCCTTTAATACAGTTTCTTCATTTCTCTCATAAGTGTTTTTATCAAGAATCTTGGAGTAACCGAAACGATCCATAACAAATACAACTTCTTTTTCTTCGATTGGCAGCGCTTTTACAACAGCTGCTTTTGCGTTTGTAAGCTCTGTCTTTCTGTCAAAGCCGTAGTTCTTTTTAATTTTTTCCAAATCCTTTTTCATGACACGCTTCATGGAGGCTGGATGCTCTAAAATATCCTGATATTTGTCTATCTTTTTAAGAATTTCCGCATACTCTTCCTGTAATGCCATGATTTCAAGTCCGATGAGGCGGTACAGGCGCATTTCAAGAATGGCGGATGCCTGCTTTTCCGTGAAACAAAGTTTGGATGCTTCTTTTTTCGATTTCTGTGTTTTAAAAGTGATATTTTCTGTATCACCATTAATCAGGCAGGATTTGGCATCTTTTAAACTTTTACTTCCACGAAGAATCTCGATAATCAAGTCAATAATATCACAGGCTTTAATCAGACCTTCTTTAATTTCCTTTTGTTCTAATTCTTTTTTAAGAAGAGTCTCATACTTTCTCGTAAGTACTTCATAATGGAACTTTGTGTGATGGCTGATTATATCCTTTAAACTTAAAAGTTCCGGCTTACCATTAGCGATGGCAAGCATATTTACTCCAAAAGTATCCTCTAGTCTCGTCTTCTTGTAGAGAAGGTTTTCTAAACGCTCTGCATCTGCATTTCTGCGAAGCTCTAATACGATACGGATTCCCTCTTTAGAGGATTCATTAGAAACATCAATGATATCACTTGTTGTTTTATTCTCAATTAAACTGACAACATCGGAAATAAACTTGCTGATATTAGCTCCAATCATTGTATATGGAATCTCTGTAATGACAAGCTTATCCCTCTCGGAGCGCTTCTTTGCTTTTTCAAAATGGACCTTTCCACGAAGCTTCATTTTCCCGCTTCCAGTCTCATAAATATTCTTTAATTCTTTCTGGTTTACTACGATTCCTCCTGTTGGGAAATCCGGCCCTTTCACATATTCCATCAACTCTTCTGTTGTAATTTCTGGATTATCCATGTAAGCTTTTACCCCATCCACAACTTCAGAAAGGTTGTGTGGAGGAATACTTGTAGTCATACCTACCGCAATTCCTTCTGCGCCGTTAATCAAAAGGTTCGGAATACGAACTGGAAGAACAACAGGCTCTTTTTCTGTCTCATCAAAGTTTGGCTGAAAGTCAACAACATTCTTATCCATATCTGCAAGATAGACATCCTGTGTGAACTTCTGAAGCTTTGCCTCCGTATAACGCATGGCCGCCGCTCCATCTCCCTCGATAGAGCCAAAGTTACCATGTCCATCAACTAAAGGCATTCCCTTTTTAAAATCCTGTTCCATTACGACTAACGCTTCATAAATCGAACTGTCGCCGTGCGGGTGATATTTACCCATTGTATCTCCCACAATACGGGCAGATTTACGATGTGGCTTGTCTGCTGAAAGACCTAACTCCTGCATCGCATACAGTACTCTTCGCTGTACTGGTTTTAAACCATCCCGCACATCTGGTAACGCCCGCTGACAGATAACGCTCATCGCATAATCAATATAAGACTTCTGCATTACGTCAGAAAACTCTGTTTTTATAATCTGCTCAGACATTTCTTTCTCCGTTTCTCAATCTGTTTGTAACTATTCAGGTTTATTATACATTTTCAATAAATATATTTTAAAAAGCTATATAATAATCACTCTTTTCCGGTTACATCTATTCATAATTTTCTAAAATTATTATTCCTATTTTATAAATCTAAATCCGCATCCTGCGCGTGTGCATGAATAAATGCTCTTCTTGGTGGAACTTCGCTTCCCATCAGCATAGAAGTCACTTCTGAAGCCAATCTTCCATCTTCAATCTCGACCTGCTTTAAAATACGGGTTTCTGGATTCAGTGTTGTCTCCCAAAGCTGCTCGGCATCCATCTCACCAAGACCTTTAAATCGCTGTAAAGTAAAGTTACTCTTATGGTTCTTACGATAGTTCTCCAACGCTCTGTCATCATAAAGATATTCTTCCCTGCCTCGCTTAGGAATCGCTTTATAAAGCGGTGGTGTTGCCAGGTAAACGTGTCCCTGATGAATGAGATCTGGCATAAAGCGATAGAAAAATGTCAGCAACAATGTTGCAATATGGGCTCCATCGACATCGGCATCCGTCATGATTACGATTTTATTATATTTTAACTTGGAAATGTCAAAATCGTTGCCGTAACCTTCTGAAAATCCACAGCCAAAAGTATGAATCATCGTCTTAATCTCTGCATTTGCAAGGACTTTATCCATAGAAGCCTTCTCTACGTTAAGAATCTTTCCACGAATTGGAAGGATAGCCTGTGTACGGCGGTTTCTTGCCGTCTTTGCAGAACCACCCGCGGAATCTCCCTCCACAATAAAGACCTCACATTCTTCTGGATTACGACTCTCACAGTTTGCTAACTTTCCATTCGTATCAATGGAGAACTTAGACTTGGAAATGAGATTCGTTCTCGCTCTCTCTTCTGCCTTTCGAATCTTGGCAGACTTCTCTGCACAGGCAATGACCTTCTTTAATTCTTCAAGGTTTCTGTCATAATATAAAGGAAGTTCTTCACCGAGCACTTCACTGACAGCCTTACCTGCATCTGGATTATCAAGTTTTGTCTTTGTCTGTCCCTCAAATCTTGGGTCTTTATGCTTAATAGAAAGAACTGCTGTCATCCCGTTACGCACATCTGCTCCGGTAAAGTTCTTATCTTTTTCTTTTAAAATGCCGAGTTCTCTGGCATACTGGTTCATAACAGAAGTAAACTTTGTCTTAAAGCCAGTAATGTGGGTTCCGCCTTCCATTGTGCAGATATTGTTGCAGAATCCCATAATTGTCTCCTGGAATTCATCTACATACTGGAATGCAGCCTCTACCTCGATATCGTCTACTTTTTTCTTAAAATAAACAATCTCGCCAACTGCAGGCTTGCCTTTATTTAAATCTCTGACATACGCCTTTAGGCCTTCTTCTTCATGAAAAAGGACGGTTTCCTCTTCTCCCGGTCTTCTATTTTCAAAGGTAATAGATAATCCCGGATTCAGATAAGCAGTCTCATGTAATCTGCTCTTAATGGATTCCGCCTTAAAGTATGTCTTATCAAATATTTCTCCATCTGGTAAAAAAGTAACAGTTGTTCCTGTATCACCTTTTCTACAGGTACCGATTACTTCTAACGGGGCAACTGCTTTGCCTTTCTCGTACATCTGCTGGTATACCTTACCCTCAGAACGTACCTTAACTTCTAACCATACAGAAAGTGCATTAACAACAGAAGCACCTACACCATGAAGTCCTCCTGAAATCTTATACCCGCCTGTACCAAACTTGCCTCCGGCATGAAGCATGGTAAATACCATCTCCACCGCCGGAATGCCTGTCTTACTGTTAATTCCCGTAGGGATACCTCGTCCATTATCCTGAATCGTCGCTGTTCCGTCTTCATCAAGAATCACCTGAATATTACTGCAATATCCTGCTAAATGCTCATCTACTGCATTATCTACAATCTCGTAGATCAGATGATTCAGACCTCTGGTAGAAACACTTCCGATATACATTCCCGGACGCTTTCTTACCGCTTCAAGTCCCTCCAGAACCGCAATACTATTCGCATTATATGTTGTCTGCTGTTCCATAAATACCTCGCAAATTTACTTATAATCGCTTCTTTTCTAAACTATCTTGTCCGTCCCTTTTTATAAACAGGTATCTGTTGCTGCCAGTCAGGACAATCTACATCATAATATAATTTATTCTCATAAATCATATTTATTTCACCATTTTTATATTCAAATGCTGCAGAAGAGCAATTTCTTCCAAAAGGCGTCTTCCAGAACTCGCTGAGAGGGCGCTTTGTAAAATTAAGGATAAAACTTCTTACTACGCAGCCATGTGCCACAATAAGAATATTCTCTGCCTTTCCCTCTAGAGGAACAATCTCTTCCTGGAAAAATTCATCTGTTCTCTTTAATACATCCTGAAAATACTCTCCATACTTTGCAGGACGGAAATGTGCCGGATCAAGACGGAATCTCTGATAACGAACCATTGCCGGATTCGCCATTATTTTCCCGATGATCTTTCCTTCTGACGTTCCAAAACTCATCTCTTTTAAACGGTCATCACGGACAATCTCTATCGGGCGGTCTCTTCGAACAACCTGTGCTGTCTTGTAAGCCCTCTTTAACGGACTTGAAAAGATATGGTCAAAGGGAATATCCTTCATTCCTTCTGAGGTCATCTCTGCCTGCTCGATTCCCTTCGGAGCCAGGGGAATATCCACCTGTCCCTGAAGCTTACTTCTCTTATTCCACTTTGTCTCTCCGTGTCTCATTAAATATATCTTCATTTTAATACCTTCTTCTCATTCTGTAAAAAAGCTTCTGCAATCTCCTTTAACTTCATTCCGTTCGATGCTTTTAATAAAAGGACATCATCTGGATGTACATAAGTCAAAAGGTAATCCTTTAACGCATCTCTTGACTCAAAATGCTTCACAACGATTCTTTCGTTATTATCTTCAACACCTTTTAAAATCTCTTCGGAAAGTTCACCATAAGCAGCGACCTCATCCACCTGTGTTCCTGCAATAAACTTACCTACTTCATAGTGATATTCTCTCTCTTTTTCTCCAAGTTCAAGCATATCTGCCAACGCTGCGATTCTTCTTCCTTTCACACCTTCCATAGAGGAAAGAACGGAAACACTTGCCTTCATAGAATCCGGGCTTGCATTATATGTATCATCAATTAATGTGCAGCTCTTTAAGGTATGCATCTGCTGACGCTGTCCGTGGAAAGTAACAAGCGCTTTCGCAGCCGCTTTCATATCAAGTCCCATCTGATGAGCAACTCCAAGAGCAACTAATGCATTACGCACGTTATGTTCGCCCATTGTTCCGAGAACAACTTCCATATCTTTTATTACTTTCCCTTCTTTATAGAAGAAATGAAAAATGGTCTGTCCGTCTTTTACATGCACATTCTCTGCTCTGTAATCACAGGCTTTATCCATTCCATAGAAAAATGTCTTATGAGATAACTTATCGCGATATGGTGCAAGAAACTTGTCATCCCCATTAAGGAATACCATACCATCTTCTGGAAGTCCCTTCACAATGTCCATCTTCTCAAGACAGATATTCTCCTGCGTCTTTAACTGTGCGATATGGCTTACACCAATCATTGTAACAACGGCTACATTCGGGCGAATCATATTCGTAAGCTTCTCAATCTGTCCTCTCTCACTCATGCCGATTTCAAGAACAGCAATTTCATCCTCTCTGGTCAAATGAGAAAGTGTTAAAGGAACACCAATCTGGCTGTTCTGGTTTCCAATTGTCTGAAAAACCTTCTTCTGAGAAGCCAATACCGTACTGATCATCTCTCTTGTTGTTGTCTTACCAACACTTCCTGTAACTGCAACAACAGGAAGATTCATACGATTTCTGTAGAAAGTCCCTACCTTCTGCATCGCTTCCACTGTATCTGCAACCTTAATCCATGGCTTATTCTCAAAACCCTCTAACGGTTCGTCATGTTCTGATGTAAAAGTCGCACCGTTAATCTTAAGAGCACCATCAATAAACTTGTGCGCATCTACTCTCTCTCCGATAATCGGAACAAAGATGCTATCTTCACTTCCAGAACGGGAATCAATTGAAAACTCCTTAATTACTTTATTCTCATCTCCACATAAAAGCTGTCCACTGCAAGCTTCTACGATATCTTTAATTGTTATATTCTCCATTACTATCTTCTCCTGATAATCATACTTATCCTTAAACGACTTTGGAATGTCCAGCGGACATTCCAACATAATATCTTACAGCAATCTCTAAATAGATGCAAGAAAATTCTCTTTTTTCAAACATTTGTTCTGGTTTATTATATAACATGATAAGAAATTTGTCAAATCATATTAAATCCTAATTTGCCGCAGGCAAAAGAATAGAACTCAGGGAGATAAATAAAGCATATTTGCGGCCTCGAAGCAAGGTTTGGATGCAAGCGCCTAAGCGAATATTCAAACCGCCGCGATTAAAGTCACAAATATGCTTTAATTTATCTCCCCGAGTTCGTCTCCATTGCCTGCGGCAATCAGAATCTATTCCGGTATTGTAATTTTCCCATAAATTGCAGAAGTAGCTGCTGTCGCAGGGGATCCTAAATAAATGCCTACTTTAGATGTTCCCATACGTCCTAAGAAGTTACGGTTATTCGTAGCGAGTACCTTTTCTCCATCACAAAGGATTCCGCCAGAACGTCCACAGCACAGTCCGCAGCCTGGCTGTGTGATAATTGCTCCGGCTTTCGCTAATGTTTCCATATAACCTGCTTTTACTGCCTCAATATAAATCTTACGGCTTGCAGGTGTTACGATTGTACGGCAAGCTACTGTTTTTCCCTCTAGAATCTTAGCTGCTCTTGCTAAGTCTTCTAAACGGCCATTGGTACAAGAACCGATAAATACCTGATCAATCTCCGTTCCGACAAGTTCACTTACAGGATGAATATTATCTACCTGAGATGGACAGGCACAGACCGGCACAAGTTCTTCTGCCTGATAAGTCATCACACGGCAGTAAGATGCATCTTCATCTCCATAAAGCCAATCTACATCTTCGAGATTCACTTCTGAATACTCACAGGTTTTCTCATCTGGACGGAAGAGACAGCACTTCGCCCCAGCTTCAATGGCCATATTGGAAATAGTCATTCTGGATGCAACGCTCATTGCATCTACTGCAGAACCTGTAATTTCAAGTGCCTTATAAGTAGCTCCATCAGCACGAAGGTCACCGATCAGACGTAAAATAACATCTTTTGCTGTAACATTGGCCGGAAGAGTTCCATTAATCACTACTTTAATTGTTTCTGGTACACGAATCCACATCTCTCCTGTTCCAAGAATAGATGCCATCTCTGTATAACCAATACCAGAAGAAAAACAGCCAACACAACCATAAGTTGTTGTATGAGAATCTGTACCAAAAACAATATTACCTGGCTTTGCATAACCAGCTTCTGTCATAAGCTGATGACAGATACCGTCACGTCTATGTACATGTGTTAAACCATATTTATCTGCAAAGGCATCACCAATTTTAAAATGACGAACATCCTCTACTGCACTTGTAGGTACAAGATGGTCATAAATTAAAACAACCTTATCTGGATCCCAGAGTTTTGTAAATCCCATCTCTTCAAATTTATCTGCGACAAAAGGAATGAAAATATCATGAATCATTACTCTGTCAACATTTACAGTAACAATCTGACCTGGAGTTACTTTAGAAAGGCCAGTATTTTTTTCGATAATTTTTTCAATTAATGTACTTCCCATGACTGCCTCCTAAATAATTCCGTTACGTTTCTGCATTGCTTTTACAAGACCACCTGCATTGATAATATCCATCAGATTATCTGGCAGCGGATGAATCGGATATGTCTTTCCATCAAATTCTAAAGACTCTCCCATATTTACTGTGAGACTGTCTCCTTCTTTGATTACATCCTGAATATCACTATTCTCAATAAGTAAAAGTCCATTATTGATAGAGTTTCGGAAGAAAATACGGGCATAGGACTTCGCAATAACACACTTTACCTTTAATGCCTTAATAATTTCCGGTGCCTGTTCTCTGGAAGAACCACAACCAAAGTTCTTGCCGGCAACAATAATGTCACCTTCCTGAATCTGACTTGCAAGTTCCGGTCTTAATGGAGAAAATCCATACTGCTTCATATCTTCAACGGTAGGAAGTGCCAGATATTCTGTAGGAATAATGATATCGGTATCAATATCATCACCGAGCACCCATACCTTTCCGGTAAATTGTTCCATAATAATACCTCTTTCTGTTACATAAACACTATATATAATCTTATATCGATAGTTATAATAGGCATGCACCGTACTTATGTACTACATAGACGATGTAACATAATTATTATAAATTCGTAGGAATCTTTAATTTCTAATCTTCTGGTCCTGTAATATAGCCTGCGAGAGCGGATGCAGCTACGGTTGCTGCACTTGCCAGATAAACTTTAGAGCTTGGTGCACCTGCACGTCCCTTAAAGTTTCTTGTACCTGTGGAAATAAGCACTTCATTCTCACCGATAACGCCCTGGCAGCTTCCCCAGCATACGGAACAGTTGCAGTTCATAACCATTGCACCAGCTTCCATTAATGTTGTAATGATTCCTTCTTCTAATGCCTGAATATAGACTGCTTTTGAAGCAGGAGCTACAATAAAACGAACCTTAGGATCAACCTGCTTTCCTTTTACAATTTCAGCCGCTACGCGTAAGTCATCAATACGTCCATTATTACAAGAGCCTAAGAATGCCTCATCAATCGCAATTTTCTCTTTTTTTACATCTTTAAGAAGTGCAAAGTTATCTACAAAATCCGGACGTACGACTACAGGCTCAATCTTACTTAAATCATAATCATATACTTCACAAAAATGTGCGTCTTCATCACTCTTAAACATATGTACTGCTTCTCGGCCATGTGCTTTACAATATTCTACAACCTTTTCATCTGGTTCAACAATACCAGCCTTTGCTCCTGCCTCTACAGTAAGATTACAAAGAACCATACGGTCATCAACAGAAAGATTATGTGCTCCGTCTCCTGCAAATTCCATAATCTTATAGTTGGCCCCATTCGCTCCGATATCTCCGATAATGGTAAGGATTAAATCTCTTGGATAAACACCCTCTCTTAACTTGCCATGTAAGTTAAAACGAATTGTTTCTGGAACCATAACCCAGGAAGTTCCTGTTGTCATCGCATACAAAAAGTCTGTACATCCAACCCCTGTACCAAATGCACCTAATGCACCGTAAGATGTAGTGTGGGAATCCGCACCGAAAATAAGCTCACCTGGGCAAACATAATCTTCCATCATAATCTGATGGCATACTCCCTGTCCCTCGTACAGCTTAATATCATTCTCAATTGCAAAATCACGCATCTTCTTATGCGCTTCTGCAGTTTTTGGATTCTCAGCAGGAACGTTATGATCCATAATGAAAACAACCTTATCCTTATCTGCGATCTTTGGATTTTTCAATTTATTATGGTACATATCAACAGTCAGATGTGTTGTACCATCATTACTCATCATGCGATCAAGTGTAACAGTATGTATATCGTTTGGTTTTACAAAATCAACACCGGCAGCGCGGGCGATAATCTTTTCTCCTAAAGTCATTCCCATGATTTACGCTTCCTCCTTATTTAAAGATGCAATTAACCCTCCGGCATTCAGAATATTCTGCATATATTCCGGAAGTTTTGTACAGGAAAATACCTGCCCATCAACGGTAACTGTACCAGCAGATAAATCAAGATCTGCCTGTCCGCCATCTTCCACATGTTCATATAAATCTTTGCATACAATAACAGGAAGTCCGATGTTAATCGAATTACGATAAAAAATTCTGGCAAAAGACTTCGCAATAACTGCCTTAATTCCAAGTGCTTTTAAAACACTTGGTGCCTGCTCTCTTGAAGAACCACAGCCAAAGTTCTCACCGGCAACAATCAAATCTCCTGGCTGAGCTTTCTTTGCAAAATCAGGATCTAAAGACTCAAAAGTGTATTGTTTCATTGCTTCAATATCTGGTAAAAGCAGGTACTGAGAAGCAATAATCTGGTCAGTATCCACATCATTATGAAACTTCCATACTTTATTCATAAATATTACCTCCAATAAAATGTTCTATTTATTAGAATACTACAAATTAAAAATGAAGTCCAGAAATTAAATTGCGAACTCCCCAGCTTATAAACGCTAGAGTTGGTTTGAAAAATGCTTTCTGTAAGATGTACGTTACAATTTATGGAATATTTTTCCTGAATTAGGGCGGTGTGGCGGGCTACGGCAACTGAATGAAGGCAAAATATACCGTAAATTACGGCGTGCATGTTGTAGGAATGATTTTTCAAACATGCTCTAAAAGTTTCTACTACAAATTATAAAAATAATAAAATGCATAATTATTAAAAATGATATTGTAACTTCCACTCTTCCAAAATTTACAAAAAGAAAATGAATGTACTAAAAATAGTGCATTTTTCTTTCTTTTTTCCCTTGCTTTTTTCTGCAATTTCAGATACAATTTAGACATAAGTTAGATAATGTAATTCTAATTTTAAAGAGATGCCCTCCTCTGCTGGTTCTTTGGTATTTATTTTTTATATAGCATACGGGGCATCTCTTTTTTTGCATTTTTATAATTATTCAATTATATTGTTAAGAAGAATTCTTAAATCATTATATCAGATGTGCGATGACTCGCATCTCTCAACAAGAATGCCGAGACATTCTTGAATTTAGGAAAGGACATAAAAATGGGACAATTACCACAAGATCCAATTATGCTTTACAGCGTTATTAACACAAAATTAAGAGATTTCTATTCTTCATTAGAAGTATTATGTGAAGATATGGGCCTCAGTGAGGAAGAACTAAAAGAAAAATTATCTTCTGCAGGATTTGAATATGATAAAGATAGAAATCAGTTTATATAGTATTACAAAAACTTTTTTCTAATTCCTGTAATATTTCTTCTGACATCTGCTCAGCCACTTCTATTACTTCTTTTATCTGTTCTTTTACTATTCCATCTAAATGAAACCCACCGATGCACACTATCACTATTTCCATCTTACCACATATCTTCTCTATTAAAATCCGGGTCATCTGCTTTATGAACTACCTGCTGGCACGGTGCATTTCCCTTATACTCTACTTCTACATCTGCTTACGCACTATCTTATATTCATCGTCCATCTGAAAATACGGACAGCTATCTGATGAGCCGGACAACATCCTTGCCAGATCATCCTCATCCAAATTCACCTGACATTCCCCTGTTCCATCTTCCTCATCAATCCAATAATATGCACATAAATCACATTGACTTGTCATAATCAATCTCCTTCTTTTATTTGTAAAATTCTTACATTTATCTTATCACATTTCCAATCGCATTTCAACCTCTTTTTCACACATTTTTTTACAAAAATTTGACTTATATTTCTTTCTTTTTTTACCAATACTTGTTATTATAATAATAATACTGACTTTTTCGGAATATATTATTTTTTCAGGAGGTTTTACTTATGAAATGTGCTATTGTCGATTTAGGATCTAATACAATTCGTCTTTCCCTTTATAATACCCTGGAGAATGGCGGATTTGAAACTTTATTTTCTAAGAAATATATGGCAGGACTTGCCGGATATGTTTCTCACGGAATCATGTCTAACGATGGTATCAATCAGGCTTGTGCTGTACTGCTTGATTTCAAGATTCTTCTGCAGCAGCTCGGCGTAAAAGATATGCATGTATTCGCTACCGCATCTCTCCGTAATATCAAAAATACAGAGAAGGCTCTTGAAACAATCAAAAGAAGAACCGGTCTCTCCGTTGATGTAATCGAGGGAAGCGAAGAAGGTATTCTTGGTTACTACGGTGCTTTATATACAACCGATTTAAAGAACGGTATGATGTTTGATATCGGCGGTGGCAGTACTGAATTTGTACGCGTAAAAAACGGAAAGGTTAAAAATTCACAGAGTGTCTCTATCGGTTCCCTCAATCTTTTCCACAGTAACGTTTCCGGTTTATGGCCAGAGAAAAAAGAACAGAAAGCAATCACAAAACAGATTAATAAGAAACTTAATACCGTAGATTTTCCAAAAAAATCTCCAGAAAAGGTTTGCTGTGTCGGCGGTACCTGTCGTGCGATTTTAAATATTGTAAACTATCATTTTAACAAGCAGGAAAATAATCGCATTATCACAAGAGAAGAATTTGATAAAATTTTAAAAATTTTAACCAAACACGATATCACTTCCCGCAATTATATTTTAAAATTATGCCCAGACCGTGTGCACACAATTATTCCAGGTATGATGGTTGTAAAAGAGATTATGGACCGTCTGAATTGTAAGGAATTATGGGTATCCCGTTACGGTGTACGAGAAGGATATCTTTGCAAAAACTTTCTTATGACTGGCTCCACACAGGAAGTTACGAAATAACTTTCTTCTGTAAGACTCCTTGAAGATTTCACAATAAATGCTATAATTATTAATTGTGAAGATTTTAAGGAGGAGAATATCATGACAATACTTGAAAAAAGAAAATTAGCTCCAGAACGTGACGAGCATTTAAAAAAAGGAGAATTCACTGTTTTAAACGGAGAATATTCCAAGAATTTTAACGTGTACGTTGTAGGTGAGAAACATAAAGAAGCAGTTGATTTTATCAAAGTTGCTTTAGACCGTTCTACAGATAACGTTCTGGGCTTTGGAATTAAAATGGGATGCCAGAAGAATTTTAATGTCATCGTGTGGGATGAGGAAGATATTCCAGAAGAGTATAGAGTATAATTCCGGGTTGCAATATTGATCAGCGATACAGACACATTATTTGTAATCAGGTCAATACTTGTTGACTGTTGTGTAACATCTGTATAATCATAGGCATTCGAAGTTTAATGGCATTACAATATCTTCCAGTGCAACAGAAGAACTTGTTTCTTTAGCAAAATCATATTGAACAAAATCGCTGCGCGATGGCTTGCGAAAGCTACGTGCAGCGATTTTGTTCAATCAGGATTTATTCACAGTGTCCTTTTTCCTTGATGACATCAATTACAGAGTCCACATATTTTTCGCACTCTTTCTCGGTCTCAGCCTCAACCATAACACGAATCACTGGTTCTGTACCACTTTCGCGTACGAGGATTCTTCCTGTACTTCCAAGTGTTTCTGCAACCTGTTTTACTGCTGCCTGTACATCAGCATCATTCTGTGCCTCTGGTTTGCTCTTTACACGGACATTTTTAAGTACCTGTGGGTAAATGCGTACTGGGGATGTGAGTGTTGCAAGAGAGGACTTTTTCTCTAACATAACTTCCATCATCTTGATGGCTGTGAGGATTCCATCTCCTGTTGTTGCATATTTACTAAAAATGATATGCCCAGACTGTTCTCCGCCGATACGGTGTCCGTTCTTTACCATGTTTTCGTAAACATATTTATCACCAACCTGTGTTTTTTCGTAATCAATACCAAGTTCATCAAAGGCTTTATAAAGTCCGAAGTTAGACATGATTGTTGTTACTACAGTGTTGTTGCGAAGTGCACCTTTTTCTTTGAGATATCGTCCATAAACGTATAAAATTAAATCTCCGTCTACGATATTTCCGTTCTCATCAACAGCGATACAACGGTCTGCATCTCCATCAAAGGCAAATCCAACATCAAGCTGATTCTCTTTTACGAAGTTCTGAAGGACTTCAATATGTGTAGAACCAGCATTCATGTTAATGTTCAATCCATCTGGTTCTGCATTGATTACATAAGTTTTCGCTCCTAATGCATCAAATACACTCTTTGCAATCATCCAGGAACTTCCGTTAGCACAGTCAAGCCCAACCTTGATGTTCTTATAAGAACGTGTTGCAAGAGAAATCAAATATCCGATGTAACGATTTCTTCCTGCCGAATAATCAACCGTACATCCAATCTGGTCTCTTACTGCCATTGGGACTTCAATCTTTCCATCAATATAATCTTCGACTTTAAGGATGGTTTCTTCATCCATCTTTTCACCTTTTGAATTGATAAGCTTGATTCCATTATCATAGTATGGATTATGGCTGGCAGAAATCATAATTCCGCAGTCAAAATCTTCTGTTCTTACTACATAAGAAACACTTGGGGTTGTTGTTACATGTAACAGATAAACATCTGCTCCAGAAGCAGTTAAACCTGCTACTAATGAATATTCAAACATATAGCTTGAACGGCGTGTGTCCTTTCCAATGACAACTTTACATTTTTCTTTTTTATCTTTTCCATAATACCATCCAAGAAAGCGACCAACCTGATATGCATGTTCTACAGTTAAATCTACGTTTGCTTCGCCACGGAAACCATCTGTTCCAAAATATTTACCCATCGTTTTTCTCCTGTTACCTATCGTTCTTTATTAATCTTATCTACATTCTATTCCTGTAATTTTGTAATATATCTACAAAATATAGAGTTGGCATGTACGGATACATTGATATTCAAAACCATATTCTCTGCCCGTATATCCGTACAAATGATTTCTCTATTACAGATATTTGCTTTTTAGCTTTAGTATCATAGCACTATTCATGACGTAATGCAACGATTGGATCTAAGTTTGCAGCTTTTACTGCCGGTAATAATCCAAATACAACTCCGATAACTGTGGAAAAGGCAATAGCAAGGATTACGGCCGGTATACTGATAGCAATCGGAACATTAGATATCTTTCCGATAATTTCAGCTAAGGCAATACCTGTAATCGTACCAATGATACCACCTAAACTTGTAAGTACCGCCGCTTCAGTTAAGAACTGGGCAAGAATTCTATTCTTTCTTGCACCAATCGCTTTTTTAAGACCGATTTCTCTTGTACGCTCTGTTACCGATACCAGCATAATATTCATAACACCAATACCACCAACTAACAAGGAAATACTTGCAATCCAAATTAACTGTTTATTCGTTGTTGCACTTACCTGCTGGCTTTCTTCCGCAGTCTCATTCATATTGGCTGCACGATACTTAATACTCTTACTTGTTACCGTCTCATTTAATAAAGTCTGCGCCGCCTTTCCAACGGATGTCATATTATCTGTTGAATCTGCAAGCAGCTTCGCATTCTGTGGCTCATCATACTGCTGCACAATATTCCAGTCAACATCTGGAATTACAACAATACCACTGGCACTTCCATCATTATATACATAGGTATAATAATCTTCCACCGAATTAATTACCGGACTAAATGCTGTTGATTCCTCAATAACACCGATAACGATAAATGGTTCTCCCTTAATATCAATAGTCTTTCCTACCGGGTTGGCGTCTCCAAAAAGAGAATCGGCAGCTACACTATCTATTACCGCAACTTTACGATACTTTTCATAATCGCTGTCTGTAAATCCTCTTCCTCTTTTCATAATGTATCCACAAGTCCCAAGATAATGGGAATCTGCTCCGATAAGCTGTCCGCCTGAAAGTGATGTATCATTATAGTAAATGTAGTCAACCTGTGTACGGGATACATATAAAGATGCATCTTTTACATGGTCAATATCTGCAAGCTGCTGGCGCATATCGTCATCAAGAACTGGGATTCCTTTTGGAATTCCATATTCCATCTCTGCTGGATAGTTTCCTTCTTCTGTAAGCTGCACTGTTGTCGTGTTCGTTCCTGAACCAATCAGGTTTTTCTTAATCTGTTCATTTGTTCCTTTGATTGTTGATACGATAGCAATAATTGCTGCGATACCAATAATGATACCTAACATTGTCAGGAAGGAACGTAGTCTGTGACTCCACACACCCTGAAAAGATAATCTTATATTTTCAAGCATTGTTCTTCCTCCTAATAAATCATTTCGCTATCGTCTTCCGAAATTTTTGTCTTTACTCCTTCTCTTAAATTCTTTCCATAAGGGAAGGCAATATTATCGTCTTCTGTAACACCTGAAACAATTTCGATATATTGTCCATTCATTGTCTTTCCAACCGTTATATACTGTTTTTTCAAGCGTTTTGTCTTCTTATCTCTAAGATACACATAACTCTTCTTATCTTCTGTTCGAATATACGCTTTCTGAAGATATACTGCGTTTTCGTTGGCCGTTCCCATAGATTTCGAACTGTAAGAAACTTCAACACTGCCTCCAGGACTTAGCCCATCTGCATCTTTTATAAATGCAACGATTGGATAATAGGAACTGTTTGGATTAGATACATCTCCGCCATTACTACTGTCTGCTGTAGGAAAATCAGAAATTTCTTTTACCTCTGCAGTATATTCATCTCCGGTATCACTTGATACACATTTGATTGTTCCACCGACCTTTACACTATCAAGTTCCATCTCGCTGATTGATGTTTTTACATACATTCCATCTGCAGCTTTTACCACGATTGCGGCTGAACCATCCGTTGGAAGTGTTCCCTTGCTGTACGCTGTCGTTACTGTCCCGGCAAGCTTTGCCTTTACTGTTGCCTTATCTACTTCTGCCTTAGCTTCTTTATAACTAATCTGTGCATCATGAAGATCTTCTTTGGCCTGTGCGATATCATCTTCCTTATCAGAAATCGCTGCTTTTAACTCCTCGGCTGTATAGCCGTTATCATCTCCGCCGCTGCTATCTGTTCCGTCATCTATACCACCGCCAGAGCCTGAACCTGAACCATCATCGGAGCCACCTCCATTATTATCATCTCCATCATCACCAGTATCTGCACCTTTTACAATCAGTGTTCTTGAAATCTGCTCTTTGGAAATTCCTTTTACATTCTTTACCTGTGCTGTGATTGTTACAGAAGAAGACGGCTCTCCCTCGTCCACATACAGCCAGACACCTGACTTTTTTTTTGTGATTGTCGTATCTTTTGAGATATTATCACTAAGCTTCCATGTAACTTTACTCTGATCAATACTCTTTCCATCTTCTGTTACAACGGTAAGCAGACATCCATTTCCTGCGGTTACCCTCTTACGATTCTGTTTAAACTTAATCTTTTTGTCTGTAGAAGGAGTTGTTGGATTTTCATGTTCTGTAGTTGGCTTCGATGGGTCATCTTTCTTCACCTTACTCTTTAAATAAGAGATGGTATATCCTGTCCCATCTGCTAATTCTACTGTAAACTTGCTGGAGGAAGTAATCTCTAATGTATTTGCATTCTCTGTATTCTCATTGTCATAATCTTTTTCTGATGCGTACTCAATAAACTTGGCATTAATACCCTTTTTAATCAAGTCATTCAATAAAGAACCGCTGATTTTTCCACCTTTTTGTAAATAGAAAATGTATTTGCCGTTGGAATCTTTTTGTCCATCCTCTAACTTATCTGCTTTTAAATCTTTGTATGCAGGTCTTATAGTTAAGTTGTCGAAATCTGACACTTTATATAATCCATCTTCCTCTAAATCTGTAAATACTCTGTCTGGATTATATTCATATCTGTTCTTTTCCTTGCCGTTTTCATCAAATTCAATAAACGTAGCATACTTTTTAGAATCATGTAATGACTTAATGACTGAACCTTTTACTCTTCCGTTAACGTTCAGATAATAAATATAGGCATTGCCAGCAGAAGAACCATCTCCACTAGAACTGTCTCTTTCACTGACTGATTCTATCGAATTATGTAAAGTTCTTGAATCTCCACCTTCGTTTAACTTATTAACTGTATAATTATCGTTATCATAAACATTAACTTTCGTGTCTGGCGAAAGCTCAAATGTTGCAATTGGATTCTTAGATTCTTCCGATTTATATGAGCGGAACTCTGCATATTTTCCTTCGGAAATAAGCTTCTTGACAAACGCTCCACTAATCGTTCCATTTTTTGTAAGTGTGAAAATAAGTGAATCATCTTCTTTTGTTCCTGCACCGGACGTTGCAGCTTTATCTGCTTCACTACTAACATGATCCCGTAAAACTAACTTTGTCTCTCCAGAGCCGGAGCCACTCTCGGAACCTGAGCCACTTCCGGAACCACTCTCGGAACCTGAGCCACTTCCGGAGCCACTCTCGGAACCTGAGCCACTTTCGGAGCCACTCTCGGAACCTGAGCCACTTCCGGAACCACTCTCGGAACCTGAGCC
>OGCN01000821.1_pt1 | contig 47332 bp, 40 predicted proteins | sample 1570181 | NCBI WGS metagenome assembly OGCN01 (sample SAMEA4370584, study PRJEB24528) | human gut metagenome | reverse complement strand
CATCTTGTATTCCGGACTCTGCCTGCGTTCCTTTTTAATCTGCTTTATCTCCTTTTATGCCCGCATCTTGTATTCCAAACGTATTTTATCTGCGATCAATGCAACGAATTCGGAATTGGTTGGTTTTCCTTTTCCGGAACTTACGGTATAACCAAACAGCTCTTCTAACGTGTCCATCTTACCACGCCCCCATGCTACTTCGATCGCATGACGGATCGCACGCTCCACACGGCTTGGCGTTGTCTTATGATTCTTGGCGATTGTTGGATATAATCGTTTTGTGATTGATCCCATCATTTCACCATCATTGACCGACATTATGATCGCATCCCGCAGATATTGATATCCCTTGATATGTGCCGGCACACCGATCTCATGAATAATATTAGTCACATCTGCTTCTAATGTACTTTCCGGTTCTGTTTTCCGGTTGGTAAAGACTGTACTGATCACTTTCGATTCCTTTACATCATGAACACCGACCGCTTTTACGCGTGATAGGATCACTCTTGTGTCAAATGGTTTCAGAATGTAGTATGCAGCTCCGAGTGAAAATGCATTTTCTGTTACACTTTCCTGACTAATTGCGGATACTACGATAATCTTGGGTTTCTTTTCCAATGACAAATGATTCAACCGTTCCATGACACCAAGTCCATCAATTTTAGGCATGATCAAATCCAGCAGTACAACATCCGGTTTGAGAAATGTGATCATCTTAATTGCTTCTTCCCCGTCCCCTGCTGTTCCAACAACCTGCATTTGTTCATCTCTCGAAAGTACATCTTTTAGTAAACTCACAATTCTTTTGTTATCATCAACTACTAATACCTTTACCTTCTGCATGATGTCTCCTTTTTTTCCATATTTTAGGGAACCTTCCATTTACAGCCGATTCATTTTTCTTTCATTCCACGTTTTCTTTCAATTCTGCTGCTAAATCAGCTGCATTGGAAAATGACTGTTTTTATATGTTCCCCATTCCTATCCATTATAGCAGTCCGGCTTTTATCAGACAGAAGATCTTATTTCCAGTTTTCGACACCCTTAGCGGCCTGATTCATAAATAAAGGAATCTTCGTCATATTCCCACATATCCTGCCTAATTCAACATATTTTCTACAAATGTAGCATAGCCTCTTGTCGGATCATTCACAAAAACATGAGTAACTGCTCCGATCACCTTATTCTTCTGGATCAAAGGTGCACCACTCATACCCTGTACGATCCCGCCTGCTTTGTTTAACAGCTTATTGTCCGTGATCCGTATTACCATACCTTTATTATCTGTTGAATTTACATCTACATCTTCTATCGAAACCTGATATTTTTTTACCTTTCCATCTATCTCACATAAAATATATGCTTTCCCTTTTTGTACTTCCTGCTTTAATCCTACAGACATGGCTTGTGATGGATGATATTGATATTTTGCGTTTAGGATCGTCCCTGTAATTCCCAGACGTGTGTTACTTTTTACCCAGCCGATCCGGTTATAATCTCCTAAAGCCACACTGCCGATCAATTCTCCGGGATTACCGGCTTTTCCTTTTTTGATATCACTGATCTTTGCCGGGTATACTTTTCCCTGTAACAATGTGATCAGTTTTCCAGTATCCATATCTGTAATTCCATGGCCTAATGCAGCGAATGCATTTTCTCTTGTAACAAAAGAAAGCGTTCCTATTCCTTCCGTATCCTCTCTGAGCCATGCTCCTATCTTGTATTTTCCATCCTTTGCCATGACTTTTTTTATACGAACCGTAATCCGTTTTTTATCACGTATCATATCAATTTTGACTGCTTCTTTTTCTGTTTTTTGAAGGTACCGTGTCACTTCATCTATATTTCCGACTTTCTTTCCATTCATCTTTTTAATACAATCTCCTGCTTGTAAAATGTCTTTAGACGGTTCATATGTCAGTCCGTCCTTCCCTTCTATTTTTGTAGTACCAAGTACCATGATTCCGTCCGACACAATATAGAGTCCGACTGCTTTTCCTGACGGCATTATTTTTTCTTTTTCGATCACATCAAACCGGATTTTTTTATAGGGTAATACTCCAAAAAGCTTTAATTCCGCCTGACAGCTTCCTACAGTTTCTGCCTTTACCGTAACGGAACGGTTCCATGCAAATGTTTCCCGGTCTTTTACAGCATGTTCATTTTGTATTGCAAGAACTTCTCTGGCATCTGAATGTTTCATTGAAAGAGGGACATTCCAATTTAGCTTAGCAGTCTGGTCTTCAAAAAGATACATGTGATCCGGTATCATGCCATCCACTTTTTTGTAATACCAGACTGTGGCAATACACAGATCCACAGCTAAAAGCGTTCCAAGCAGTATCCGGTATCGTTTCTTTTGCTTATGATCTGCCTGAAACTTTCCTTTTTGTCGTTTATTTTGTAACTTCCGTATCCACTGGTTCATGTACGCCTCCCTCTATGTGATAAGAATAATGTATATCTTATTGCTATTTCGATCACAATAAAAAACCGATATATAGTATCATATACCGGTTTTTTAAAAATATACTTCTGTACCTGCCACATAGAAATTGCGTATGGGATTTTTTACATTTTTTCTTTTTTTTCAATTGCTAACTTTTTCATTTCCTTCGCACTCTCCAAAACAGCATCCGTAATCTGTGCACCGCCGAGAATCCGGGCAAGTTCCTGTACGGATTCTTCCTGATCTAACTGTCGGATCGTAGATGCCGTATGTAGCGCATCATTCTCTTTTTCGATTAAAAATTGTGTATCTGCCATAGCAGCAATCTGTGCCAAATGAGAAATACAAATGACCTGATGTTTTTTTCCGATCCAGGACATCTTCTCTGCTACCATTTGTGCAGTCCGTCCGCTGATTCCCACATCAATCTCATCAAATATCATTGTATCGATCTCGTCATGTTGTGCCAACACTGCTTTGATCGCAAGCATGATACGTGATAATTCACCGCCGGAAGCCGCTTTTTGCAAAGATCGTAATTCTTCACCCGGATTGGTTGATATCATGAATTCGACATCGTCCATTCCTTTTGCACTAAATTCGGTCTTTGGCTGGATCGCTATCCGGAATTTCACCTGCAGGAAGTTCAGATCGATCAATGCCTGTGTGATCGCTTTTTCCAATTCTTTTGCACAAGCATGACGGATTTTTGAAATCTCTGTTGACAATGTAAGCATTTTATCCTCAAGTTTACGTTTCTGATCCGACAGGTTTTTCTTATATTCTTCGTATTCACGATATCGTTTGAGTTTTTCCTGCAGCTTTTGCTGATAAGCAAGAACATCTTTTGTTGTTGCTCCATATTTGGATTTAATCGTACGGACAAGATCGAGTCTTTTTTCTACACCTTCAAGTTCTTCACTGCCTGTATCATATTCATCCATATAATTTGCTATATCTCGGTTCAGATCTGTTACCAGTGCATCAATATCTGATATCTGATCACAAAATTGAGATACCTGCTCATCATATTCACCGATCCTTGATAAAATATGCATACACTCACTCAATTGGTTCGATACAGAAGAAGACTCTGTACTTGTCATCCTGTAAACACTTGATAATCCCTGTGCAATCTCTGTCGCATTTGATAATCGACGGTATTTTTGTGCCAGCTCTTCTTCTTCTCCGGAACGAAGTTGTGCATTTTCAATCTCTTCTATCTCATATTCCAAAAAAGAAATTTCACGAAGCCGTTCTTCCTCCGGAATCTCATTTTCCTCCAACTCAGCACAAATATCTTTATATTCTGCATAGGTCTTTGCCAAAAGAACATCTCGTTGTCCTAATTTTTCTTTTGCATAGCGATCTACGATCTCCAAATGCTTTGCTTTGTGGATCAAAGACTGCTGTTCGTTCTGCCCGTGAATATCGATCAGATCAGCCGCAATCTTTTTGATCATCGAAACGGTTACACTTTCTGCGTTCACACGATTGATCGTCCTTGTCGCCGTAATCTTACGTGAGATCAAAAGCATATCGTCTTCTAATGTCACACCCAGCTCTTCTAAATGCTCTTTTACTTTTTTATCCTCTATCTGAAAAGCTAATTCGATCAATGCATACTCTGCATCTTTTCGAATCATATCTTTAGCAATCTTGCCACCTAATGCGGCATTGATCGAACCGATGATGATCGACTTACCGGCACCTGTCTCACCGGTCAAAACATTCAAATGCTTCGTAAAATCCACATCAACCTCATCAATGATCGCCAGATTCTTCACATGTAAATTCAGTAACAATCCTTATCTCCTTTCTTTCTCCATCACATTCCTCTCCCCACACAGCACATCCTGCCTGTGGCATCCTCCTCGTATCTCCATAGATGAATTACGTCATCTTCATAACCCTATCTATCCTTTTTCTATATTTTATTATCTTTTGGGTAGACACGACGTCCGGTTAGGATATCTGATTTTTTAGGCTTTTTGCTGATTGGGCGCGGGTCATAACTATAGGGGCGACTCAGCCTGAGTAGCATTGCTGTGTAGGGCACGCTCCCGCTTCGCAAAGCCACGTAGCGCACACATAGCACATTAAAAGCTAAAAACTCCTTTTAATGTGCAAGTGGCGACGGGCTTAGAGAGCCCAAACAGCAATGTACATCAGGACTGGCCTTGCCCCTATATCAGATGAGAGCGCCCATAATCAGGGCAAAAAGCAAAAAATCTTAGATATCCTTAACGGACGATACAGTGCCCCAAAAGATAAAAAATATAAAAAAGGATCCAGTATCTTACAAGATGACGTAATTCATCCTGAGATGCTGTGAAATGATGCCAAAGGCAGGATTGGTGTGCTGTGATCAAATGTGTATGCGTAAAGTATGGTCTGTATTTGTTCACATCTGTACCTATGAGGGTATATTACAAAAGGTATTGTAACAATCCTATTATAAACCATCTTTCGGATTGCTCCAATACCTTCTTGCTTTTTTATGAATATTTGTATGTGCGCTTAATGTGTCGGTGTATTGACAGATTCTACCTGTACCCGGCATGCCATCTTACAACCGTTGACGTAAGCATAAATATATGTTGTTCCTAAACCACGACCTAAGATTTTACCATTCGTAACCGTTGCGATTCGTGTATTCGCAGAATACCATGTGATCGTCTCGCTTGTTCCCAGCACCATTAAAGTCTCTGTATCATACTGTCTGAATCTTACAAATGATTTATTCAAAGATACGACATTAACAGTAACTGTTGTTGTCACACCGCTCGTTGCAGTGATCGTGATCGTCGCCGTACCTGTTCCAACTGCTTTGACCACACCGGAATTAGATACTTTGACAACTCGGGTATTATCCGATGCCATCTTGATCGAATCAGAAGTATCTTCCGGTAAAACGGTGTAAGAAAGTTTTGCTCTGTCACCTTTCTTCATTGTCAGATTGGTCTGTGCTACTACAATACTTGTAACCGGAACCGGCTCTGTTACTTTAACATAACATCTTGCCTTTTTATTACTTCCATCCGTTGTCTTTGCTGTGATATAAACTTCACCTTCTGAAATACCGGTCACTTTACCATTGCTTAATACACTGGCTACTTTCGGATTAGAAGAAGACCATTTAACCTTCTTGATCGAAGCATTTTTTGGCTTAATAGAAGCCTTTAATCGTAATGTCTTTCCTATGTAGCAATTTGCATATGTTTTATTTAAACGGATCAAAGTTGCACGTCGAATAACAATGACACGACATTTTGCTTTTGCATGAACCGAATCTGATGTCGTTGCCGTGATCACGGTAGATCCTACCCTCTTACCTTTGATCTTACCGGATGTCTTACCTACCGATGCAATTCGTTTGTTCTTAGATTTAAATTTAACTTTCGGATTCTTAGAACCATTTGTCCAGACTGTCTTTTTCAATCGATATGTCTGACCGATATTGATCCGGATACTTGATTTGTTCAACTTAACGGTACTTCTGAGTTTCGCTACCTTTACACGACAGGTTGCACTGACATCATAGTTTTTCAATGTACAGGTAATATTCACAGAACCATACTTCTTACCGGTTACTTTACCGGCTGAAGTTACTTTCGCGATCGCACTGTTTGACGATTTCCAGTCTGCAGCGGCATTTGCTGTACTTGGTGTTACCTTCTTCTTGATCGTAAAACTGTGTCCTTTTGCAAGTTCACGGCTGCTTGGTGTCAATTGCAATGTAACCGCCTGTTCTACAGTAATAGAACAGCTTGCCGTCTTACCGCTTGCTGTTGCCGTACACTGAATCACTGCCATACCGACTCTTACACCGGTTACCACACCATCAGCAGATACCGTAGCTACCGATTCATCAGATGAAACGTACGTTACACTCTTATCCGATGTATTTTCCGGTGTAAAGATTGGTGTCAACTGTGTTGTACCACCTACTTTGATCGTATCACTCGTTGGTGTGATCGCAAAATCTGTTGCCGGAATCACTTCTTTTGTGATCGTTACGATACAAGATATCGGATTATCAATACCACCGGCATAACCTTTCAGATCATCGGAATAACAGGTAATAACTGCCATTCCTTCTTTCAGACCGGTCAACTGTAATACCGGTGTCGGATTATTATCATCATCTAACTTCTGTGTTACTGTTACCAGACTTTCGTCAGACGAATGCACATGAAGTTTCTTTTCTACATTATCTAACGGATTAAAGATAACATTCAGATCAGCGGTACTGTTCACAGCCACTTCTGCTGTTGTCTTTTCAAAATTGATCGTCATCAATTTATTTCTAACCGTAACATTGATCATCACAGGCTCACAATCCGCTGTCGGATTATTGGCTCTGACCATGATCGTTGCCGTACCGACATCGACTGCGGTAATAATACCGGCATCATCTACAGTCGCAACATTTTCATTCGAAGATGACCAGATCAGCTTCGTATCGGTTGGCGTTGATCCTTCCGGTTTACCGGTCAGCGTTGTTAATACTTCATAAGTGTCACCTTTGATCATTTTCAGATCTGTTTCATCCACCGAAATCTTATCAACCGGCACGTCCGTAACAGTCAGATAACACTCTGCATTGACATTATTCGGATTATACGAAGGAGCAACTGTAATTCGAGTGGTACCTTCCTTTAAGATCGTAACACGACCGCTCGCATCGATCGTAGCAACACTTTCGTCTCTTGATTTCCATACCATATCGGTATTTGTTGCATTATCCGGTGTATAAACCGCCTTTAAGAAAAGGAAACCGGTTGTAATAGGGGTTTCGTAATCATCTGTCGTCTTATAGTTACTTCCACCGGTACTGACTGCGATCTGGATTGAAGATACCGGAGCCGTAACCGTAACGACGCAGGTTGCATACGCATTATTATCTACGTTAAACGCCGTAATAACGGCAGAACCTGTCTTATCTGTTGCAGTTACTTTTGCTGCCGTGTTTCCTGTCTGGGCATCCACCTTAACCAGTTTTGGATCCGATGAGATCCAGGTGATGTTTTGTGTTCCTGTCAGATTTGTTGTCAGATATTCACTTTTTCCAACTTCTAATTCCAATTGTGATGGATCGATTGAAAAATCCGTCGGTGATGTAATTACGGTAATCGTACAATACGCTACCATTGTGGCACCGCTTTCATCTGTCCATGCCAATGTAACCCTTGCCGGAGAATTGTTCGGTGTGATACGCTTAGCAGTTACCGTAACATACTGTCCATCCGTCTTATCTAACGTCAGATACGTTTCGCTGCTTACGGACCATTCGAATTGCGAAGCTTCCGCAGAAGCATTCGAACCGATAATTCCATACAGATCAAGCGAAGCGCCAACGGACATTGTTGTACTTGCTATATTCAGGTTAAAGGTATCGCCTACCGTGATCTTAACCGTAATCGGATCATAGCTTGTCAATCCCGGAATATCCGATAAGGCAACTCCGGCATTTGGCGTAACCGTCAATGTTCCGGTACCAAGTTTGATCGTATCAACTTTCATATTAATCTCATCTAATGATAAATAGGTACTGCTTGTTGTACCGGTCAGTCTTGCCGTAAAATTCTGTTTTAATACATCTAATGGGATATTAAATGCATCTGCAAGATTATAGCTTCCGCCTAAAGGCAATGTAACTGTTTTATCTTCAAAACTGCATCGAACCTTTGTTGATAAGTTGACAGTCGGAATGCTCGAAGGATTTGTCTTTGACTCTTCAAATGTTGTATAGGTACCTTTTACATAGAACTGAACATTATAAATACCGGCTTTTGCCTCAATACGGTATTCTTTCGTAGAAGGGATATAAATAAGCTGTGCCTCGTCCGCATCTTCTCCTTTGTGTCCTAATGAATCACGTACTAAAACAGCCTGTTCACCGACACCTTTTGAAATAACCCAGGTTACTTTATCGGCGATCGCAATTTCAGGGTGTGCATCATCAATCACAGAAATACCGATCTTATCTTTATTATTGACTTCTACAGAGTTCGGGCTGTTTGTCGTACCGGCAATCTCGCCGCCGTTTTCATCATATAAGGTAGGACGCACATAAACCTTCATCTGATCTGTATAGGTTGTCGTTCCTTCTGTATACGATACCGTGATCGTTGCGACACCGGCACCGGTTGCTTTTAACAAATGACTGCCTTCATTATAAGCCACAACATCGACGTTACTACTGCTCCAGTCTGCATTTAATGCATTACCGAATACTAATTTCAAATGGGTAGAATCTGCAGAAGAATCTCCAAGAGAAAGCGTAGAATTATAATTCATGTACAATGCCTTACGCTCATCTTCCGCATAGATTTTTTCCATATAGACACCGCTGGTACTTCCACCTGTCAGATATTCATTGATAGAGAATACGACATCGATCGTCATAGACACTAATTCCGATGTACCGTCTGCGTGGGTAACCGTAACGTTGATCGCTACCTCACCGGGTCCTACAACATCCAATGTTGCATTTCCGGGACCGTTACCGGTACCTGTACGTACTGTCAGGACATTCGTATCCATACTGACCCATTGACAGGTATCTGTCGAATCCAGTCCAAGTAGTGTATAACGCTCACTGGAACGACGCATCGTAAACGTTCCACCCTCATTGACCGTACTGCCGGAACTATTCTGGAATGAATAATTATTCGCGGCTTCCGTTCTCTTATCCGATCGGAACGAAAAGGCAACAATAAACAGAATTGCAAACAATGCAGCAACTCCAACATGCCATCTTCTTCCTTTCCATTTTTTATTCTTTCTTTTCTGACTCATCCTAATCCTCCCATAGTGCAGTCTGTTCTTCTTGACATACAACTTTCATTCTATGCTTTAATACTTTTCTTTGTCACTTTTATGTTCAAAATGCATATTGTTTTTTATATCTTTCAAAAAAAGCACTCTTTTATTATATCGGCATTTTTCTAACATTCTAAATCATTTTATAGTATAGCATTACAAGTGTTAGATTTCAATGAATATTCCTAAACAAAAGTTTCCTGCCTCTTTGCCAAAGGGCATTGTGATACCACATGGCATATAAAAATCTAAAAGCCGTTTGTATCGCACTATAATTTCCTATAAAATAAGAAAAAGATCAAAAAAATGTTTCCTGGCAGGTTTCCTGCCAGAAAAAATCTTTCTGATCTTTTTATCAGATTCCATAGAATCCTATCTTTTTTTGAAATCCGATTGGATAACTTTTTCTTTCTGACCCATCCATGAATTTTTAAGAATTCATGTCTCGCAGAAAAGTCAGAACGCTGCTTGCAAAGGAACTACTCATCCCAGTTATGATATACAGCCTGTACATCATCATCCTCATCCAAAAGATCTAATGTACGGTTAAGCTGACGAATATCATTCTCATCTGTTAATGTTACATATGTCTGCGGAAGCATTGTCACCTCAGCATTTGCCATTGGAATTCCTTCTTTTTCCAATGCTTCATGAACCGTAGAAAAATCTTCCGGTGCTGTTATGATTTCAAAAGAATCCTCTTCTTCCGCAAAATCTTCTGCGCCCGCATCCAATGCGATCATCATCAGATCATCTGCTTCCATTTCACATTCTTCTTTATCAATAATGATCTGTCCTTTTTCGTCAAACATATAAGATACACAGCCCTGTGTTCCAACACTTCCGCTTCCTTTTGTGAAGGCATTTCGCACATTACTTGCTGTACGGTTTTTATTATCTGTCAATGCTTTTACAATAATCGCTGTACCACTTGGTCCATAGCCTTCATAAGTTACTGCTTCATAATTTACGGAATCAGCACTTCCTGCTGCTTTTTTAATACCACGATCGATCGTATCATTTGGCATATTGCTCGCTTTTGCTTTTGCGATCACATCACGAAGTTTGCTGTTGTTATTTGGATCTGCTCCGCCCTCTTTTACAGCAATGGCAATTTCACGTCCCAAGATTGTAAAGATCTTTCCTTTAGCTGCATCATTTTTCTCTTTCTTATGTTTGATGTTTGAAAATTTTGAATGTCCTGACATTGCTTTTTCTTCCTTTCTTTCCATTAATAAAATAGTTTTATAACAGCTTGCCAGCTATTCTAAAACTATTTTATTAACTTTTCCTATCCATTTGTCACATATTTGTATGCGTATAACCCTTATATTTTATCACTTTTTGTAAGATCTGTCTAGTGCAGCCAAATAGTGCAATGTATGCACATTGCTATATCCACCATTGCTCGTATAGTGGTGACATTGCACTTTTTATTTTGTATACAATTATACAAAACACTTGAAAATATGCACAATTAACGATATAGTATATATTGTGTGTTTATAACCTTAAAAGCCGATACCGTCAGAAGATATGGCGAAACATCTGCTTACAGCACAAAAATAGTACATAGGAAGGATAAAACAATGTGGAAAACAATCAACAACATTCTCGTCAATATTGACAACTTTGTCTGGGGTGTTCCTTTGATGGTTCTGATCCTTACGGGAGGAATCCTGCTTACGATCCGTCTGGGCATTCTTCAGATACGAAAACTGCCACTCGCACTAAAATGGATGGTGAAAAACGAGGAAGAAGCAGAAGGAGAAATTTCAAGCTTCTCTGCCCTTTGTACAGCCCTAAGCGCAACGATCGGTACCGGAAACATTGTCGGTGTTGCAACTGCTGTCGGCACAGGCGGACCCGGAGCTCTCTTTTGGATGATCGTTGCTGCATTCTTTGGAATGGCAACTAAATTTTCAGAAGGACTTCTTGCTGTAAAATATCGTGTTGTCGGGAAAGACGGGCACAGCCTTGGAGGACCCTTTTATTATATTGAACAAGGTATGGGAAAGAAATGGAAATGGCTTGCTAAGCTTTTTGCATTTTTCGGTGTCTGTGTAGGACTTTTTGGTATTGGTACTTTTAGTCAGGTAAACGGAATTTCAAGTGCAATCCATGGTTTTTTTGATCCTAATGATTTTCATTGCGTAAAACTCTTACCATTCCTTGGAAAATATTCCTGGTCTGTAGTTATTTCTTCTTTGATCCTCGCATTTTGCGTTGCTGCCGTACTGATTGGCGGAATCAAGCGTATTGCCAATGTCAGTCAGATCATCGTTCCATTTATGGCTGTTATTTATTTCCTTTTTGCAGCAATTCTGATCATTACAAATATCACACAGGTACCTGCTGCAATCGCAGTCATTGTCAAAGCAGCATTTGCTCCAAAGGCAATTACCGGCGGTGTTGTCGGAAGTATGTTTGTTGCTATGCAAAAAGGTGTTGCCCGTGGTATCTTTTCGAATGAAGCCGGTCTTGGTAGTGCACCGATCGCCGCTGCTGCTGCTCAGACAAACGAACCTGTCCGCCAGGGTCTGGTCAGTATGACAGGAACTTTTATCGACACGATCGTTATCTGTACATTGACAGGTCTTTCTATCGTGTTGACCGGTGCATGGAAAGTAAAAGGTTTAGAAGGTGTTGCTGTCACAACATATGCATTCCAGAAAGGTCTTCCTTTTCCCGGTGAAGTATCAGCATTTATTTTAATGCTTTGTCTTGTATTCTTTGCATTTACAACGATTCTCGGATGGGATTATTATAGCGAACGCTGCCTGGAATATTTAAGCGGCGGTAATATGAAACATGTTAAGATTTATCGTTGGATCTATATTCTTGCTGTATTTATCGGACCATATATGACCGTTAGTGCGGTATGGACCATTGCCGATATTTTTAATGGCTTGATGGCTATTCCAAATATGATCGCTATCTTTGTATTAAATGGTGTCGTTGTCAAAGAAACAAAAGAATTCTTCCGTCGTCACAAAAACGGAGAATTTGATTAAACTTCTTATCGACACAAAAAAATAATTTCCTATAAAAGACAAAAACTTTCCGGGAAAATCTTAAATGATTTTCCCGGAAAGTTTTTGTTTTTTCAGATCCCGATCAATACCACAGCATGCTGACGTTGCATTTTCCAATTCTCGATCAGTGCCACAACATGGTGGAGTTTATACAAGAATGCTTTTGCATTCTTGCTAAGGCAAAACGCTGGTTTTGCCTTTTTTTCAGGTCTCAACAAACGCCACAACGTAGTGGTTCTTCAACAAGAATTTCTTTGAAATTCTTGTTAATGCAACGTGCTGACGTTGCATTTTTATTCATCAAAAATAGATACGATCTCTCCATCTAAAATACGGTTCATATTCTTTACTGCACAGAAATTACCACACATTGAACAGGTATCTTCTTTTTCCGGTGCTGCACTTTCATGATAATTTCTTGCTTTTTCCGGATCGATCGCAAGCGAGAACATCTTATCCCAGTTAAGTTCTTTACGTGCCTGGCTCATCTTTTTATCCCATTCCTTTGCTCCCGGAATTCCCTTGGCAATATCGGCTGCATGTGCTGCGATCTTCGATGCGATGATACCTTCTTTTACATCATTGACATCCGGCAGGCGCAAATGTTCTGCCGGTGTTACATAACATAAGAAAGCGGCTCCATATGTTGCAGCGATCGCACCACCGATTGCTGCCGTGATATGATCATAACCCGGTGCAATGTCGGTTACTAAAGGTCCTAATACATAGAAAGGTGCTCCCTGACAGATTGTCTGCTGGATCTTCATGTTTGCCTCGATCTGATCTAACGGCATATGTCCCGGTCCTTCTACCATAACCTGTACATTCTTTTCCCATGCTCTCTTAGTAAGCTCTCCGAGTGTGATCAGTTCCTGAATCTGCGAAATATCCGATGCATCTTCCTGGCAGCCCGGTCTGCAGGCATCACCAAGACTCATTGTAACATCATATTTCTGGCAGATGTCAAGGATCTCATCATAATGCTCATAAAACGGATTTTCGTTTCCTGTCATTTCCATCCACGCAAAAATGATCGAACCGCCGCGTGATACAATATTTGTTAAACGTTTCATCGACTTAAATCTCTTTGCTGTTTCTTTGTTGATACCGCAATGGATCGTCATAAAGTCCACACCGTCTTTTGCATGCATTTCTACGATATCAAGCCATTCCTGTGTTGTGATATCTTTCAATGCTTTGTGATAATAAACAACAGCATCATAGATTGGAACCGTACCGATAATAGCAGGACACTCACTTGTTAATTTCTTTCTGAATTTCTGTGTATCGCCAAAAGAACTTAAGTCCATAATCGCTTCTGCACCCATATCTACGGCACTCTTTACCTTTTCCATTTCCATATCAAGATCTGTCCAGTCACGGGATGTTCCGAGATTCACATTGATCTTTGTTGATAATTCTTTACCGATTCCGCTTGGATCGATACAGGTATGTAATTTGTTTGCAGGAATAATTGCCTGTCCTTTGGCTACCAGATCCATTAATTTTGCAGGATCCATATGTTCTTTTTCGGCTACGCGAAGCAGTTCTTTCGTCTGAATTCCTTTTCTCGCAGCATCCATCTGTGTTGTGTATTCCATAATTACCTCCATTTCAAATACATTAAAAATTGCAAAGCCAGTACTTTGTCAAACGTTTAATGGTATATTAAACGTTATAAGAATTACTTTAGCAATTCTTGTTGATACACTGCTACTGTATGAACATTTTCCTATAGAGCAAAAAAATCTCCGGATATCCAAAATATCCGGAGACTATCATTCTCTTAGTCTGCATTATACTCCCTACGACGGCATTACCCGTATCAGGTTTTGGGTCGGATCACAATCCCTCTCAGCCATACCAGCTCCCCAGATAAATCTTAATTTAGTATAGTAGGCTGTCTGTAAAATGTCAATCTATTTTAGAAAAACTTTATCGAAGCGCAGCTTCCTAACATCTTCTTGGGGTGATCCTTTCTATTCTTCTTTTAATAAACGTTGGATCTTTGCCATGACTGCAGGTACTTCCCCCACCGAATGGATTGCACACATCACGGTGTCATCTCCGGCAATGCATCCTACCACACCCGGAACCTCTAAGTTGTCGATCGCTGCTGCTACTGCCATTGCCATTCCTGAAATCGTCTTTATCACCAATAAATTTTCTGCCTGATCCATTGAAAGATAGCCGTCCTGAAGAACACGGATATATTTATGTGCAAGATTTGTTTCTTTCTCCTGTAATAAAGTGTACTTCTGGTGAACTCCATCAACCGATACTTTTGTCAGCTTTAACTCTCTGATATCACGCGATATGGTTGCCTGCGTCACGGGAAAACCCGATTTTTCCAGTCTCTCTGCAAGCTCTTCCTGCGTTTCAATCGGATATTGTCCGATCAATTCAATGATCTTTGCTCGTCGCTCATTCTTCATGCCTTCTCCTCTTTTCCGTATTATACTTCGCCATTTAGTTTTTCACGCATTTTTTCGTAAAAATCCATTCCGGATAACTTGATGATCTTGGTATCTGCTTTTGGTACCTGAATCTCAAGAACATCGCCTGTCTGTAAATCTCCTACATTTCTGCCATCTGCGATCAGCACTGCCAGATCTTTTGTCACATCTTTCGTCTGCCCGATCTCCAGTGTGATCCTGTCACTTCCATCAAGTACAAGACTTCTTTTGTTCAGGGAATGCGCACATATCGGCGTTACAACCATGGCATGGATATTCGGTGCCATAACAGGTCCTCCTGCAGAAAGATTATAACCGGTCGAACCTGTTGGTGTCGAAATGATCAGGCCGTCTGCACGATATACATCAGCAAGTTCTCCGTTGACACAGACTTTTACCGTGATCAAACGACAGTTTCCACGCTTTGAGATAACCATATCATTTAATGCATAACAGGATGATACACTATCGGGCTTATAAAACATCTTACATTCTTTTAGCATAATACGACTCTCGATCGTATAGTCCCCCTGAATCAGACGCGTTAATGCAGCATCAATATAATTTTGTTCTACTTCCGTTAAAAAACCAAGCGTTCCCGTATTTACACCAAGGATCGGCAAATCCTTATGTACCAGATCGATCGCAGCCTGAATCATCGTTCCGTCTCCACCCAGAACGATCACACAATCCAGCTGATCAGAAAGCTTTGTCACATCTGTAAAATGACGGATATTACCGGCTAACCATAATTTGTTTTCCATTACAGAACAAAAGCAGTCTTTTTCTTCTAAAAAGTGAACGATATGCTGAACCATTTGTGCATTTTCGCCCTTATCTGTATTGGTAATAATACAAAATCGCTTCATTTTCTTCCTCCATATGATTTCATATAGAACTTATTTTTCCTGTTTCACAGAACCATGATCCATGCTTTATTATACTTATATTGACCCAAGCTTTATATATAGAATTGGCAATTTTTTGAACAGATCAATCCAGATTACCATGTGCATCCGCTACGATACTTTTAGCAAGCCCGCTATAGTTTTCTTCCCACTCTTTTTGTGCGATTGTAAGCATTTCTTCTGTCGGATGGCTGCCATGTTCTGTTTCAACGATGCCTTCCTGCTCCCGGATCCATTGCACTTTCTTTGCATCTTTTTGTAAATACAGCAGATATTCTATATTTCCTTCCGGTCCTTTGATCGGTGAAAAGCTTAATTCTAAGATAGAAAATCCAATACTGAGTGCAAATGTCATGATCTCCTGCACCACTTCAAGATGTACTTTCTGATCACGTACAACACCTTTTTTTCCGACTTTTTCACGTCCTGCTTCAAATTGCGGTTTTACTAATGCCACAACCTGTCCGTTGTCGCCAAGAAGATTTCTTACCGGGATCAGAACTTTTTTTAACGAAATAAAGGCTACATCAATCGAAGAAAAATCAACATCCTGCGTCACAATTTCGTGTGTCACATAACGGATATTTGTCTTTTCCATTGAAACAACACGGTCATCCTGTCTGAGTTTCCACGCAAGCTGGTTTGTTCCAACATCGATTGCATAGACCTTGGATGCACCGTTTTGTAACATACAATCTGTAAAACCACCTGTTGAAGAACCGACATCCATGCAGATCTTATCCTGAAGCGGTACCTGCCACAGATCGATCGCTTTTTCTAACTTATATCCGCCACGGCTGACATATTTCATCGGCGTGCCCTTGATCTCAATCTTACAGTCTGTCGGAAAAGTGCTTCCTGCCTTATCTTCTCTCTGGTCATTGACAAAAACATTTCCTGTCATAATAATGGCTTTTGCTTTTTCTCTGGATTCCGCCAATACCCTTTTTACCAAAAGGACATCCAGACGTTCTTTCTTTTTCTGCTCTTTCATGCAAAACCTCAACTCTCTTTTATCGCCTCTATGATCTTTTGTTCAACTCCCGCTGCGTCTATCCGATATTTTTCTTTCAGCTGTGCAACAGAACCATGCTCTATAAACTGATTCGGCAACGCAATCGGTAATACTTGTACTTCCTTGTGATATTGCTGACACCACGCTGCTACCGCTTCGCAAAAGCCACCGTCATAAACGCCTTCTTCCATCGGAACGATCAGATGGTGTTCTTTTGTCACTTCTTCTAATGTTTCCTCATCCATTGGCTTTACAAAACGAACATTAATCAAAGAAACTTTTTTTCCATGTGCTTCTAAACATTCTTTGACTTTTACTGCTGTTTCTACCATACTTCCTACCGCAAGCAATGCAATCTCTTTTTCCCGATAGACCCATTCGCTCTTTCCCATCTCGATCGGAGCCGTAAATTGTGTCAGTCCGCTATAGGCTGCCCCTCTCGGATAACGGATTGCTGTCGGTGACGGTGTCTGCAGTGCAAAATGAAGCATTTCCTTTAATTCCCATGTATTCTTAGGTGCCATGACTGTCATATTGGGCATATGGCGCAAAAAAGAAATATCAAAGATTCCCTGGTGCGTTTCTCCATCACTTCCCACCAAGCCCGCACGATCGATCGCAAAGGTAACCGGGAAACTGTCCAAACAGACATCATGCAAAATCTGGTCATATGCACGCTGTAAAAATGTCGAATAGATCGCAACTACCGGATGTAAACCGCCTGCTGCCATACCGGATGCAAATGTCACGGCATGTTCTTCAGCAATCCCAACATCAAAAAATCGTTCCGGATACTGTTTACTAAACTCGGTCAACCCCGTTCCAAGAGGCATGGCAGCTGATATCGCAGTAATATTTCCCTGTTCTTTTGCTTCTTCTATGATGCTGTCTGAAAAAATATCCGTATACGTTGTTGCCTTTTTATCTGCTCCACGCATGGATCCGTCTTTTACATGAAATGGTCCTACACCATGAAAAACAGACGGATTGTTTTGTGCCGGCAGATAGCCTTTTCCTTTCTTCGTACAGACATGCACGATCACCGCTTTGTTTGGTTTTGCAGCATTTTCCAACGCTTCTTTCATCTGTTTGATATCATGTCCGTCAATCGGTCCGATGTAGGTTAATCCCATGTCTTCAAAAAGCATTCCCGGAATAAAAAGACGTTTGATCAGATCCTTGATCCCTCGAATTTTTCCCGTCAGACGGTTTCCGATATGAGGCATCTTAGAAAGTGCTTTTTCGATATCTTCTTTCAAACCCGTATAATTTGTATTTGTTCGAATCCGGCTTAAATACCTTGACATTCCACCTACGTTTTTGGAAATTGACATCTGGTTGTCATTCAGGATAATGATCAGATTTGATTTCAAACGTGCTGCATTATTCAAAGCCTCATATGCCATTCCACCGGATAATGCACCATCCCCGATCACTGCATAGACCTTATGCTTCTCACCTTTGATATCTCTTGCTTTTGCAAGACCGATCGCTGCACTGATCGAAGTTGAACTATGTCCTGTATCAATACAGTCACAATCACTTTCATTTCTTTTTGGAAAGCCGCTCATTCCACCAAACTGGCGCAAATGATCAAACTCTTCTTTTCTTCCTGTTAAAAGTTTATGCGTATAACACTGATGTCCTACATCCCATACGATCTTGTCTTCCGGAAATGTGCTGCAAAGATGCATTGCGATCGTCAACTCTACAACACCGAGATTGGATGCAAGATGCCCGCCGGTACGGCTGATATGCTGCACAAGAAAGCGTCTGATCTCTTTGGCAAGTTCCGCATATTGCACAGTTTCTATATTCTTTATATCATTCGGTTCTTTTATCAGATCTAGTAACTCAAACACAACAAATATCTCCTTATTTTTTGCGACTGATCAATGCATAAACCAGCGTATTTAAAAATGCACTCTGTACCGGCAGCTGCTCTAAGAATGTCAATGCTTTTTCCGAATATGCTTCTACAGCTTCTTTTGCCTGTTCCATTCCATAAACAGTAACATAAGTGTTCTTTTCATTCTTCTCATCACTATGCACCGGTTTCCCAAGCTCCTGTGTCGTGCTTGTAATATCCAGGATATCATCCTGAATCTGAAAAGCATAACCGATATTTTTTCCGGTCTCTTCTAGCACACGGATCATATCGTCCGATACTCCGGCAAGTGCCGCTCCGACCATAAAGGAAGCTTCTAACAATGCACCGGTCTTTAAACGATATATAAAATCAAGCTGTTCTTTATTTAAACTTTTGCCTGTCATTTCTACATCAACAACCTGTCCGCCTACCATACCATAGATACCTGCTTTGCGAGCAAGGATCTGCAACGCCCTGACTGCATCTTCCTTCTTTTTTGCACAAAGGATACCGTTTACTGCCGTCTCATATGCATAGTTTAGTAACGCATCTCCGGCAAGAATTCCCATATCTTCACCAAATTGTGCATGTGTTGTCTTCTTCCCACGTCGGAATGCATCATTATCCATGGCCGGAAGATCATCATGTACCAGAGAATATGTGTGGATCATTTCCATGGCAGCCATAAAAGAAGAGATCACCGCTCTTTCCTGACCACCAAATAACAAATAGGTTTCCTGCATCAAAAGCGGTCGAAGTCTTTTGCCTCCTGCCATCACACTATATTCCATTGCGTCAAAGATCGTCTTTTGCAAGGATGGATTCTGCGGCAGTTGTTCCTGCAAGAGAATTTCTATGTTATTCGTTTTGTCTTTTAATAACTGCTTAAACTCCTGCTCTGCTAATCTCTGTCTCATGATGCACTCTCCTCTCCGTTGATCACTTCTAACTTCTTTTCCACTTTATCGATCGCTGTATTGCAATTTTTGATCAATTTCATGCCCTCTTCATACTTCTGAAAAGATTCCTCTAATGTCAAATCACCATTTTGCAATTCCTCTATGATCACATCTAATGACGCAAATGATTCTTCTATTGTAATTTTCTTTGGCATAGCATTCTCCTTTAATCTGAATATATGATCTCCTCGACGCTTACTTTTGCTTGTCCATCTGTCATTTTTACCGTCAGGATCTCTCCTTTTGTAAGATTTTTGACCTGATTGACATTTTTCCCTTGTGCGTTTTCCACATAAGAATAACCATCCTGTAATTTTTGTAAAGGTGACAGGCCTTTTAACTCTTCTGCATACAGGGCAAGCTGGTGTTTTGCCGACAGAATCTTTTGTTCGATCAGATAGGTCATTCTATCTGCACATTCCGCAAGAAAAAGCCTTCTTTGTGCAATGAGATCTTTTGGACTTGCATGGCTTAATACTGTCTCATACTGCTTTAATTGTAACCTTTTTATCTGTAATACATTCTCCATATACCGGTTCAATGTATAGCGGTATTCCTGCAAAGCGATCTCATAATCACGATATGAAAAAACTGCAAGCTCCGCAGCAGCCGATGGCGTTGGTGCACGCAGATCCGCTGCATAATCCGCTATCGTGGTATCTGTCTCATGTCCTACTGCAGAAATAACCGGTTTCGTACATGCAGCGATCGCATAAGCCAGCTCTTCCTGATTAAACTCCCAAAGATCTTCGATCGATCCGCCGCCACGTCCGATGATCACGATATCAACATCAGTCTTTTCAAAATATTGTAAGCCTTTTATGATCGTCTGATGTGCATCTTTTCCCTGTACTTTAGCCGGATAGAGGATGATCTGTACATACGGATTCCTTCGATTCGATACATTACGGATATCCTGGATCACCGCCCCGGTCTGTGCCGTCACTACACCGATCTTTTGTGCAAAACGGGGGATCTTCTTTTTTTTGCTGTCATCAAAAAGCCCCTCTGCTAAGAGGCGCTTTTTGAGTTTTTCATATTCTTCATATAGTTTTCCCACTCCGTCCTGTGTAACAGACAGCGCATACATCTGATACTTCCCATCACGTTCATATACACTGATATTACCGGAAACGATCACGCTCTGCCCTTCTTTCATACGAAAAGTCAGACCTCTCGTATAAGTAGCAAACATCACACAGGATAGCTGGGATGACTGATCCTTGATTGTAAAATAAATATGTCCGGAAGAATGATATTTGCAATTGGAGATCTCACCTTTTACTCTAAGCTGCCGTAATGCATAGTCGCGAACAAACATATTTTTGATGTACATATTTACCTGGGATACGGTACTGACTTCTTCCATGCCAACCTCCAACACAACTTCTATTGTATGACTTTATGCCACTCTTTTCTGCCCGTTCTTTTTTAATGCTGCTCTTCTTCCTTAGAAAGTTCTTTTGCGATCGATGCCAGAATGCCATTGACAAAACGATACGATTTATCTGTTCCGTACTTTTTAGAAAGTTCTACTGCTTCATTGATCGCAACGCCGGCAGGAACCTGTTCATCATATACCATCTCAAAAACTGCCAGGCGAAGAATCGTCAGATCAACCTTCGCAATACGGGATAATACCCATCCTTTTGACTTTTCTTCAATCTTTTTATCAATTTCTTCAAGATGGGAAAGAACCTGTTCAAAACGATCCTTTAACTCTGCTTTTGCTTTCTTCGTCGCATCCGGATCGCTTAAGTCTTCCAGATAAATCTCCGCCTGCTGTGTATGATCGCTGTCTTCATAAAAATTTGTCTGAAACAGCATGATATATAAATTTTCACGTATTCTCTTTCTTGTCATTCTAACTGTACCTTTTCTTTCCTTTAATCTTCAAGATTCACACCGGCAATTCTTACATTCACTTCCGGCACGACAAGTCCGGTCATGTTCTCAATCTGCTGGCTTACTTTTTCCTGTACCTGCTTTGATACTTTCGGAATGCTGTAGCCATACATCATGTTAATCGTCATATCTACATGAACCGTATCACCCGATAAAATGACTTTGACACCTTTTGACATATTCTTTCCGCCAAGCTTACCGATGATCTCATTGGTCAGATTGCCTGCCATAGAATGTACACCTTCTACTTCATTGGCTGCAAGACCTGCGATCACAGCGACAACTTCCGATGCAATCTTTACTTCTCCGATGCTCTTTTTTTCTACTACGATCTCTTCCTGTTCGAGTTCTTTATTCACAATGCTACCTCCTTCGTTCTTAGAAAGCATGAAACTTCCACGTTATCTTATCCATTATACCAAATTTCATACCTTTTGCAACATTTCCTTCAAATAGAACATGATTTTCTTATGTATCAAATATTTAAATTTCAAATGAACCAGATGTTATTTTTCTGACTTCACTTTGACAGGTGTGATTACAATCTTATCTGCTGCAATTCCTGCCTTTCTCTTTACGATATCCTGTACCTGGGCAATCTGCTGACTCGTAAGTTCACCGGCATTGATCACGATATCTGCACTGTCATCGGTAATGCTTACGACTGCATCTTCAAATCCTTTTGCCTCTAACATCAACTCTGCGGCATTTTCTTTTTCCGCTGCATCAGTGATCGCTGCCACCTGGTTGACTGCAGTCTTTTTTTCTTTGGTATCCAGTGATTTGTTGTTGATGATCTCCATTAATGTCTCTTTGTTCTTTGCACGGCTTTGTTCTCTTGCAAGCTTTGCTGAGGAAAAATAATCATTTCCAATGCTGTTAGAAACCATAACAGCTTCTCCCGGATTTTCTTCGGAAGCAACCACTTCTCCGCTATCTGTTACGGTATAATCGTCTTTTCCCTCATCCTCTGCTGAAATATCGGTTGTTGTCTCTTTTGCATCCCGTGTTCCTTTCTTTGTCTTGCTGACCTGCTTCTTGTTGCTTTTTGACGATGCATTTGCACTATCCTGTGTCTTTTGCTGTTCTTTTTTCATTTTTGCAGTTTCTTTTGGCGTTGCGGTAGCATCTGCAATGACATTTTCATTCTTTTGAGAGGAAACAAGTCCACTTGTACTAATTTCCTGACCTGTAAAATTTAAATATCCTGCCACAACGATCATGATCGCAAGTGCAGTAATAATGATCTGATTTTTTTTCACTACATTCTTCACGACACCCTCCATTCTCCATTTTACCGGCACGGCAAATATGAAATCTCTGCCTCGTATGGCAGAAAACAAAGATTTTTGTGCCGGTTTATGAAAGTCAGCTTATTCCATTTTCATTACTTTAATTTTATGAGCCTCAATTGAAAATAATGCCTGTATTGCTTCAATTATTTCCGTTTTCATCGTGCTGTTTTGTGCACCTTTTGCTACTACACAGATCCCCTCTATCTTCGGCGAATTGATCTGCACAACATACGGACTTTTCGTTCCATCCTGCTCGATCAGAACATTCTCTGACCTGGATGTATATTGCGACCGGTTCTGTGACTCCCCGTCTTTTTGTGTCTGTGTCGTATCATCATTTGATACATCATTATCCTGCATGGTTACTTTTTCTTCGGAAGAAGCTAATGTGATCATAACATCCACTTTACCGATACCTTGTACTTTCGAAAGGATATTCTCGGTTTCTTTTTCCTGTATCTTTATATATTGTTCTGTAGCATCCCATGCAAGTTTTTGTGTATCTTTAGACGACACACTTTTTTGATCATTATCTGCTGTTGCACTTCCTGTCAGAGAACCTGATGGAAGAGAAAGCACCAAAAGTGCAATACCTGCCAATACGATCACAATAAAACGTGTCACACCGATCTTTTGTATCAGCTGTTTGATATCCATCTTTTCTTTCATCCTTTTATCACCACCTGCTCTTTGGAGATGGAAAGATCATTTGCAAGCTTTTTTTGTAAATGCAATGCTTCCTTTTCATTCTCTGCCCTTCCTTCTATCTTACGAATCTCCCAACCGGTCTCTTTTTGATTGAGTTCGATCGTAAGATCAGACAATGTGATCTGCTCTTCTGAAGCAAGAAAAAGGATCTGCTCCTGAATTGCCTTTTGATATTGTTCTTTTAATTTTACATCCCATTTTCCATCTGCGATCCGCATCTCACTGTCGATCCGGTTTCTGTCAAGCTGCAGCATATTCTCTTCAAGATAACGATACCAGCCATCTTCCGACCGAAACAAAGATAATACAGGAGAGATAAGAATCAGAATCAGGATCACACCACTAAAGAATTGAAAATACTGCCCATAGCGTGGATTTTTCACAATACCTCGTAAAACCGTAACGATCAATATGTAGACTAATACACTCTGGATCACTTTTTGCAAAGTTTCTGCCATATTTTTCCTCTTTTCTCTATTGCTTTTAACCTATTCTGCCTTCCTATTACTATTTTTCTATCTTTGTAACTTGTTCTACTTTTACAAATACAACCTGATTTTTTACAACGGTATCTTCTTAGAACTTTCACTCTGTTAATTACCATGATCTGTTATCACACTTTTCTATTTCTTCAAAGCATAAGAAGAATATGTGACTCTGTTAATTGCCGTTGCCTGTCATCACACTCATCAACGCAATAGATATCACAAACATCATGCAGCCGACAAAAACAGCATATGCGAGCAAAGCTACCGTCTGAGCCATTGCACTGATGCATTGCACAATTCTTTTATCCGCAACCGGCTGGATCACGGCATTAACGATCTGAAACAAAAATTTATGCAGATACAGACGAAGAAGCGGTATCCCGCAACAAAAGAGAACAGCGATCACTCCGACAGCACCGATCGCATTTTTTACAAGAGCTCCGGCACAAAGCATGGTACCGGCAACGCTGCTGACAGTATTTCCGACTCCCGGGATGGCTCCTGCCATTTTCAGAAATGCCGACTGTTCTAATTTGGTCGTAAGCGGAACGATCATTCCCTGTATCACATTGATCCCCATCATAATGCCAAACATTGCTTTCATCACAAAACGCACGGCATCATGGATCAGATCTGCCATTTTGGAAAACATATCCTGTGGAGAGATCTGGTTAGCTACCTGTAACAGAAAATAGATATGGATTGCCGGAAGTGCAAACTTCACTAAAACACAATCGACAACTGCAATCATACATAATGTAAACTGATAATAAACTTCTGTCCCTGCACTTCCCTGTGAAAATACCATTGCTGAAAAGAACGAGGGAACCAGAACACGCACAAAATCAAACAAACTTTCCAATGTCGCCTGAGCGATCTGTGCTATGCTTGTAAATGCAGTTAAAAGCACAGAAAAAAAGAGCAGATATACCGCATAAAATGCGACTTCCGCGACTTGTCCGCCCTGCATCAGTCCGGCAAAGTTTCCAAGAATTGCTCCAAGCAGGGCAATCAATACCAGATACATATACATTTTCTTTTCCTGTGCGATATTTGCGGCAAATCCACGCAATATCGTCTGTAGGGTATCCTGCATGGAAAAAGGAAGATTTCCTTGCAAAATCTGATCAATATAACCGGAAAATGAAAAGGTATTCTGTCCTAGCATCTGATCCATCATTGACTGGATCTCATCGCAGGATATTTCCCCAAAAAGCTCGTCAGTCTGTTCCATTGCTTTCCCTTTCTTAAATAGTTGCGATTGTGTCCACTAAGGTCAATAAGATTGGCAGACTTACCGCCATGATCATGATCTTTCCATAAAACTCTATCTGATCGGCAACAGCATGATACCCGGCATCCGCACAAAGATTTGAGGAAAATTCCGCTACATATGTAATACCGATCATCTTTAATAAAATCCCGATATAAACAGAACCTTTTCCTAATAAGTTCTTCATCGTTCTGACTCCATCAAGTATTTCTCTGATACGGTCAAGAGATAATGACAGAATCAGCAGACAGGCTGCTAAGATGACTAACAAGCCAATCTCACCTTTTTCTCTTTTTAACGGGATCACTAAAAGAGCTGCCATAACTCCGATTATCGCTACTTTGATCATTATATCTCCTATTCTTTTTACAATTCAAAAAGAGACTGTATTGTCCTAAAAAGATCCAAAATATATGGTATCACCCATAAAAGCACCATGATCAGTCCTGCCAGGCTGACTAAAAAAGCCTGCTCATCTCTCCCGGAATGCTTTAAAACCTGTCCAAGAACCGAAACCAAAATACCTACTGCTGCAATCTTAAAGATTAAATTGATCGTCATTTTCCTATAAGCCTTTCTTTTTCTACACAAGTAGAACCGAAATAAAAATACCTGCCGTAATTCCAACGATCCCACTGATCTTTCTTTTTTCCCGGTATTCGCCTTTTGCCTGTAACAATATCGCATGCAATCGTTCCAAAAAAAGACGGATCGTATGTAACTGTGCATCCCGGTTCATATTGCCAAGGTTTTTTCCCAATTCCTGTAACAGCAAAAGTTCTTCTGTTTTCAGACAGGAATATCCTTCGATACCGGTAATATGCTCTTTCCAGTTCTGATAAAAAAGTTTGCCCTCGCAGGACAAAAGAGCTTCTTCCATCCTGCACCAGAACATCCGGCAGGCATTGCTTCTTGCCGCAAGCATATGCATGATCTCAACCATATCGCATGCTGCATACTCTATTTCACTATAGATAAATTGCATTGCCTGTTCTATTTCTTCTAACAGATGAATGCGGATCAGATAACGCATAGCAGTATACAAGCCTACTCCGGTACATCCTGTAAGTATCAACAATACTCCTGCAATCTTTAGCATGCATACAAGCCTCCTGTCGTGCGGCTGCGTTCCCCTGCATATAGCACGCATCCTCTCTCGTCAAAGATCTTACGGATCACACCGATACAACCGGCTTCTAAAAGCACATACCTCTCAAACATCCTCTCACGGATCATTCTTCCAAGCACCGGCTTGTTTTGAAGATCTTCAATCGAGTTACCATGCACGGTTGCCAAAAGCCGGATCCCGCAATTCATCACATAAGCCATCGCCTCTACATCTGCCCTTGAACCAATCTCGTCGACTGCAATAACCTGTGGAGCCATTGACCGTACTAACATCATCATTCCTTCTACTTTCGGGCAGCCATCTAACACATCGGTACGGCATCCAAGATCATTTTGCGGCTTTCCCATATAACAGGCTCCGATCTCTGACCTTTCATCAACGACACCGACATTCATTCCATCATAATTATTTCCTCCGTCCGACAACTGTCGTATCAGATCACGAAGCAATGTTGTCTTGCCACACCTTGGCGGAGAGATCAAAAGCGTATGATGAATCCGGTCCTGACACCGCATATATGGAAGTACAATATCAGCACACCCCTTGACTTCATGTGCAAGACGAATGTTTAAAAAAGAAATATTTTTTAAGTTCTTCACACTTCCTTTCTCTCCGATCGCTCTTCCTGCTACTCCGACTCTGTGCCCGCCACGAACTGTAATATACCCCTGACGCATCTCTTCTTCAAATGCATAGAGCGAATAACTGCTGATATATTCCATCGTTTCACGGATGTCTTTTGCACTTACAAGATATGTCCCCTGTATTCCTCCCTGCATTCTGCCTGCATGGTTGACAAAGAACTCTTTCCCTTCATATAAAACGCATAAAGGTTCTTCCACTCGCAAGCGGATCTCTTGCAATTTTTCCATTGCGATTTCTGCATGACAAAAAATCTCACGGACAGACTGAGGCAGAATACGCATGATACTTTCTATTTTGTCCACCTTTTTTCACCTCCCATACTTCATTTATATTAACAAGTTCAAAAACTATTCCTACTATCTTTCGCTTTTACCGGCAAGCTATTTTTTGACTTTTTGCCGGCATACAACGTTCCATTCTGTGCAAATGTACGATCTTTGTTTTTTTGTATACATTGTCTTGTATAAAGATGCAAAATAGGATAAGATAAACGGGGAATACATGGTTCAAAACCCATTCGAAACGGAGGAATATATTATTATGAATTACGGATTGATCGGAGAAAAATTAGGACATAGTTATTCAAAGGATATTCATGAAATGTTAGCAGATTATACTTATGATCTTTGTCCTTTAACCAAAGAAGAATTTAAGACATTTATGGAGAAACACGCTTTTAATGCAATCAATGTAACGATTCCTTATAAGCAGGACGTTATCCCATATCTCGATGAGATTGACGAGAATGCTAAAGCGATCGGTGCAGTCAATACAATTGTCAATAAGGACGGAAAGCTTTGCGGACATAATACAGACTTTTCCGGCTTTATGTATATGTTAAAGAAGCATGACATTTCCATTGAAGGCAAAAAATGTGTGGTATTAGGTGCCGGTGGTGCTTCAAAAGCAGTAGTGGCCGTCTTAAAGAAAATGGGGGCAAAAGAAGTCGTGATCGTTGATATCGTTCCGACAGAAGGTGCGATCACATATGAAGAATGCTTTGCAAATCACACCGATGCAGAATTTATCGCAAATGCAAGTCCGGTTGGTATGTATCCAAAATGTGACGCAAGCCCGGTTGACTTAACAAAATTTCCAAAATGTACTGCAGTAGCAGATGTTATTTATAATCCATTAGAGACTAAACTTGTCGCGCAGGCGAAATCACTTGGAATGACCGGTGTAAACGGCTTGGAAATGTTAGTTGCACAGGCATTATATGCTGTTGAATTTTTCTTAGACACAACATTGGATGAAGCAAAGATCGATGAAGTATACAAAAAGATCTACCGGGAAAAAAGCGAAGATTAAACAAGTGCCATACAAAAAGCGGCCGCTTCTATTTTGCGAGAGAAGAAGCGACCGTTTTTTTAGTGTAATTGATTCTTATCAGAATCTTTGTTTTATAAATTTGTTTGTGCTATTTTTTAGCAATGATACAGAATTCAAAAACTTTGTATCATTACACACATTTCTCCACACGAACCAGATTCGTAGCCCCGGATATGCCAACCGGTACACCTGCTGTAATTACAGCAAAATCATCCTTTTTGATATATCCTTTTTTCTTCGTCTGATACATTGCGTGAAGAAATAACTCTTCTGTGTCTGTAGCTTCCGCGATCAAAACGGGATGCACTCCCCATGACAGACTCATCTGATAATACGATCGTAATGCCGGTGTACAGCCTATGATCGGACAGTCAGGACGATATTTTGAGATCATTCTTGCAGTTCTTCCTGACTTTGTAACCGTAATGATAACCGGTGCTTCAATATCAATTGCTGTCATACAGGTAGCATGCGAAATAGCATCCGTCACATCCGGATTGCTATTCTTCTCCATCGAACGGAATCTTTTCTCATAGTCAATGTCCTGCTCGGTATATTGTGCAATCTCAACCATCGTCTTCAATGCTTCCACCGGATATTTTCCTGCTGCCGTTTCACCGGACAGCATGATCGCACTTGTTCCATCATAGATCGCATTTGCTACATCTGTCGTCTCCGCCCTGGTCGGTCGCGGATTCTTCATCATGGAATCTAACATCTGTGTTGCCGTGATCGCGATCTTTCCTTTTTCCAATGTCTTTTTGATTATCTTTTTCTGGATCGGAGGGAGTTCATATAACGGGATCTCAACCCCCATATCACCTCTCGCAACCATAACACCATCTGATGCTTCTAAGATCTCATCGATATGTTCGATTCCCTGACGGTTTTCAATCTTAGCAATGATCTTGATCTCTTCATGTCCGTTTTCCTTTAACAGATTTCGCAGATCCATCACATCATGTGCACTGCGTACAAAAGAAGCGGCAACAAAATCAATTCCCTGTTTTGCTCCAAAAGTAATATCTTCTTTGTCTTTTGGACTAATGTACTTCATAGAAATCTCTGCTCCCGGTACATTTACGCCTTTATGCGAAGAAATGACACCGCCATTCTCCACACGGCAGACAATATCCTGATCTGTCACCTTCAGGACACTCATTTCGATCAGACCATCATCTAACAAAATTTTCATGCCCTCTTTGACATCCTGCATTAATTTCTTATATGTGATCGATACCATATCTTTCGTTCCGACAACATCTTTTGCGGTAAGAACAAATTCTTTTCCCTGTTCCAAAGTTACTTTTTCCTGTTCAAAGTTACCCAGACGGATCTCAGGACCACTGGTATCCAGAAGAACTGCTACCGGAAGATTCAGTTCTTCCCTCATCTTCTTTACACGGTTGATCGTTTCTAAATGTTCTTCCATTGTACCATGTGAGAAATTAATTCTTGCTACATTCATTCCTTCTAACATTAGCTGCTTTAAAACTCTATCTTCATTCGTTGCAGGTCCTAATGTACAAATTATTTTTGTTTTTCTCATTTTAGCCCTCTTTTCTGTGTCATACCATATAAGAATATCGCCAGCAAAACATTATTTTTCTGATACCTTTTGTTCTGTATCTTCCGGCTGAACGCTTTCTGTCTGCTGCGTATCCACCGCGCCGCAATTTTCAAATCTCCAGCTGAATACAGCCAGGCCAACTGCTAAAATACCTACGATAACTAATATAATTGTGGTCATATTCTACCTCCCTGCTTTGCAATGTTTTCAATTACAAAAGGCAGACTGACTTATATTCCCCTCGTTCATGGATGTATCGTATGATACAATGCATCATTGTCGTTTCCACGCTGTCTGTAACCCGGAGTTTGCGCAGAAACTTTCCTTTCCAAAGGAGTATGTTGCAAAAGAACAATGTACCAAAGAAAATTTCTGTACCGGAAGCATTTTTCAAATGCCTTGCTTCCTGTGCAATCTTTTCACCTGTCTTTTTTAAACCAAAAAGATCAACCAGACACAGATCATTGTTTTTATCCCGCAGGGTTAAGGACTTTCCGTTGATATGTGCACAATCTTCTATTGTCGTATTCTGAAAGAAAGAATCGAAGGCAGCCTGATCAAAGCCCATCGTAGAGATGACCATACAAAAGACTAATATGATACAAATCCATTTTCTTTCCTTCCGATACATAGTTCTATTTTTCCTCTTTTCTTCTTTTTTATTAGTTTTCAGGAAAATACAATTCAAGCACCTTCAAGCAACACTGATATATAAGTAATTCCCCAATTTTATAAAAAGAATTTTAACAGATTTTTATAGAAGATACAACTAAAAATATAACATCAATATATTGTCAAAAACAGCATGCAGACTCACTTTCCGCATAAAGCAGAATATGCTGTCCGACACGCTGTTTTTCTTTTTCTATTCTATATTCTGTTATCCCATAATTCCAACAATCTCAAGATCGTCATTTTCTTCGTCTGACAGATCAACGGTAACGCCATCAAAGTAACGAACCACAGGTCTTGCTGTATGAAATTGTTTATTTTCTACTACGATTGCCTTTTCGTTGTTATTTAAAATAACAGTACGTCCTTTTGGATATAAAGGAATACAATCCAGGAAAATACGAACTATCCCCGGCTGGAACATCGTACCGGAACGCTGCATCAAAAAATCTACCGAAGCTGTTGGCAGCTGTGCTTTTTTGTAACTTCGTTTACTGCATATTGCATCATAAACATCTGCAATATGTATAATCTTCGCGAAAAGATAAATCTGGTCACCTTCGAGTCCTAACGGATATCCTGTACCATCCACATTTTCATGGTGCATATATACACCCATTTTAATCTTGGAAGTCATCATCACATTGTCTTTTAACAATTCGTATCCATACTCAGAGTGTTTCTTCATCTCTTCGTACTCTTCCGGCGTTAATTTACCCGGTTTATGTAACAGCTTTGTCGGTATTTGTAATTTACCGATATCATGAAGCAATGCCGAAACTGCCAATTCTTTTAGAAGGCCTTTTCGCATTCCCATACCGATCCCGATCATAACTGCATAGATTGAAACATCAATAGAATGTTCATATGTAGAGTTTGATTTGGAACGGAGACTTGACATATCCAGACTGATCTCTGACATATCCGTAATCTCATCGACGATCAGCTCTGCTACATCCATCGCTGCATCAATATCTAAATTTTGCAACGCTTTGACTGCCTTACGCTCGGTATCTTCACTGATCAGCTCTTCTAGGAAAATATCTTCGGATAAAGCATCTTCGATATAAATTCCTGTCAATTCCCTTTTTCGCATCTGCTGAATCAGCGGCTCTGTCAACATAACATTAGCATGAACTAAAATATCGCCCTTTTCATTCAAGATTGCTTTAGCAACTTTCATTCCCGCTTCAGCATCCATTATCCCTACATATCTCATCCAAAATATCCTTTCAAAATGCCCCCACTTTTCTCCTATACAACGTTTTACAATCTATCACAGTTCTTTTTTTCTGGCAATACTGTTTGAAAAAATCTAATAAAGAATTCATATTTTTTATCTTGCTTAAAGGATTCCTCACACAGACTTTTTTATTATAGACCGGAGATAAACCTCATAAAGCCTTCCATACCCTGTTTTGTATTTTTATAAACGCCGGCATGCTCTAATACTTTCTTAAAGACTTCTCCGATCTCTTTTTGCAAAATTTCTTCTACATTCTCTTCTGTTACAGAATCATAACTGCCAATAAAAGTTTCTACCCAGTCTGCATGCTTTGCAAGTTCTTCATCACTGCTGATGTCTTTTCCTGCCACAATAAATTCTCCCAAACGCTTCATTTCATTTTTCAAACGTGCCGGAAGCACGGCAAGGCCCATTACTTCGATCAGACCAATGTTTTCTTTCTTGATATGATGAAGCTCCTGATGCGGATGAAATACGCCGAGTGGATGTTCTTTGGTTGTAATATTATTTCTTAAAACCAGATCAAACTCATATTTGCCGTCGCGCATACGTGCGATCGGTGTGATCGTATTGTGCGGCTCTCCATCTGTCTGTGCATAGATAAAGAAATCCTCATCGGTATACTTTCTCCAGCTTTCCAAAATATGAGAAGCTGCTTTCACCAAAAGACCGGCATCTGTATGACGGATTCGGATCACGGACATCGGCCAATTGACAATACCGGCTTCGATCTGTTCAAAGCCCGGAATCGTAATCTCTTTTTTAATACCGGCACGCTCCATTGCAAATTCATAATGTCCACCCTGAAAATGCTCATGGGCAAGGATCGATCCTCCTACGATCGGCAGATCGGCATTCGAGCCGATAAAATAATGTGGAAACTGACGAATAAAGTCTAACAGCTTACGAAATGCAGATTCGTCAATCTTCATTGGTGTATGCTCTTTGTTAAATAAGATGCAATGCTCATTGTAATATACGTATGGCGAATATTGAAATCCCCATGGCTTTCCGTCAATCTCAACCGGCATAATACGATGAGACTGTCTGGCAGGATGATTGATACGCCCTGCATATCCTTCATTTTCTTTACACAACAGACATTTTGGATAAGCACTCTGCTTTGCATTTTTCGCTGCAGCGATCGCTTTTGGATCTTTCTCAGGCTTTGACAGATTGATCGTAATATCTAAAGTGCCATACTCTGTCTCGGCTTTCCACTTACGGTCTTTTGCAATACGGTAACGGCGGATATAATCTGTATTGCAACTGAAATCATAATAAAAATCAGTTGCCTTCTTTGGTGATTCTTTATAAAGCTCCCGGAACTTTTTGATCACAACACTTGGTGCAGGAACCAAAGCTCCCATCAGCTTAGTATCAAAAAGATCACGATATACCACGCTGTTTTCCTGCATTACGCCATTTTCATAAGCCCAGTCCATGATCTGTGCTAAAATATCTTCGAGTTTCATCTCCTCTTCACATACAGTTTCTTTGTATTCGTCAAGATGCAGGATCTCTAACAGACGATTGATCGTATAGATCTCGTCTTCTTTTGCAACTAATCCCTTCTCTTTACCATATTGTACTAATTGTGCTATCAGACTGTTTATATCTTTCACGTTGTGCCTCCACTCTTTTTCATGTATTCCCGAAATCTTCTAATTGAAAATTTTCGAGACGGATTTTTGATATACAATGACATTTTATACCATTTAACGGATCCGGTCTTTTTTCTGGTCAAGCATTACGTTAACTGCATGCTCTAATGCGTCAATCGATGCGGTAATAATATCCTCATGAATACCTGCACCCCAGTAAAGCTTCTTCTCGTCCTGTGTAATACCTACATAAGCAATTGCCTGTGCATCTGATTTCTTTGACAATGAATGCTCTTCGTATTCATCCAGTGTATAGCTGATATCAAAATATTTCTTCACAGCGTTGTTGACTGCATTGATACGGCCGTTTCCTTTTGCTTCCACAACTTCCTTAACACCGTCCTGTCGGATCGTCACTTTCGCCACAATACCGTCTTTCTGCTCAAAATGTGCTTCAACGATCTCAAATATCTTCTTAGGATTGCAATACTTTTCCTTAAAGACATCTAACATTTCCTGTGGGCTAAGTTCAGCATGTTCATGATCTGATACGCCTTTCATCAGATAACCGACTTCCTCACGCATCTTGTCAGGCAATACAAGACCAAAGTTGTGCTTTAAGACATATGCTACGCCACCTTTTCCTGACTGGCTGTTGATACGGATCACATCGGAATCGTAAGTTCTTCCGACATCCACAGGATCGATCGGCAGATATGGTACTGTCCATTTGTACTCGCCTGTCTCTTCGCGGTGTGTCATGCCCTTTGAGATCGCATCCTGATGAGAACCTGAGAATGCAGTAAATACTAACTCGCCCGCATATGGTTCACGCATAGAAACCTGCATATCGGTTAAGCGTTCATACGTTTCTTTGATCTGTTGCATATTTGTAAAGTTTAATTTAGAATCCACACCATGAGAATGCAAATTCATTGCAACCGTTACAATATCTAAGTTACCGGTACGCTCACCATTTCCGAACAATGTACCCTCTAAGCGGTCAGCTCCTGCTAACACACCAAGTTCTGCTGTAGCCACGCCGGTACCACGGTCGTTGTGTGGATGGAGTGATAATACGACATTGTCACGATATTTCAAATGCTTGCTGACATATTCGATCTGGCTTGCAAAAACATGAGGCATTGCATTTTCTACTGTCGATGGAATATTGATGATCGCTTTCTTATCAGCAGTCGGCTGCCATACATCCAGAACAGCATTACATACTTCTACCGCATAATCAACTTCTGTTCCATGGAAGCTTTCCGGACTGTATTCAAAACGGATATTTCCTTTTACCTCATCGGCTAACTTCTTTAATAAAGTAGCTCCGTCAATTGCGATCTGCTTGATCTCCTCTTTTGATTTCTTAAATACCTGTTCTCTTTGTGCTACAGATGTAGAATTATATACATGCACCACTGCATTTGGTGCACCATCTACGGCTTCAAATGTCTTACGGATAATATGTTCTCTTGCCTGTGTCAATACCTGAACGGTAACATCATCCGGGATCAGCTTACGATCGATCAATGTTCTTAAAAAGTTATACTCTGTCTCGGAAGCTGCCGGGAAACCGACCTCAATCTCTTTGAATCCGATTTCTACAAGCATTTTAAAATATTCTACTTTTTCCTCTAAGCTCATAGGCTCGATCAACGCCTGATTACCATCACGCAGATCCACGCTGCACCAAACAGGCGCTTTGTCGATACTGTCCTTCTTCACCCAGTCATAGCTTTCTTCCGGTGGCATAAAATAACTTTTCTGATACTTGTCAAATCCTTTCATGATTAACCTCCATTCTAAAGTCTCACCTGCATTGCATATATCCATATATCTTTTGTGATACGGCATCGTACTATAATAAATATACAATAAAAAAAACGCCTCTACAAACATAGAGACGGAGAATACTCACGCGGTACCACTCTAATTCAAATAAAACATGCTCTCACAGGTACATCTTGTTACTACTGTCAATACCTTTCCCTTATAACGGCGGGATTCCGTCCAAGTCTACTTTTCTTTCAACCGGCAACTCCGAGGCGAGTTCACTCATTTGCTTCTACTGCTTTCCATCAGCCAGCAGCTTTCTATGATCCACGCATCAGCTACTATTCCTCTTCTTCGTTTTCTAAGAGCAACTATAGCACATTTTAAGCTGTTTGAAAACCCCTAAAAAGAAACTTTTCCATTTCTGCTTTTCTTTTTATCGGTCTTATTCTAACAAAAGCTTTGGTTTCCTGCTATACTTTTACCGGCTTATTCTAATGAATGCTTTTATTCTCTGATGTCTTTTACCGGCTTATTTTAACGAATGCTTTGGTTTCCTGCTGTTTTTTACCGGCTTATTCTAATGAATGCTTTTATTCTCTGATGTCTTTTACCGGTTTCTATCCTTACGATTCTCTTTTTTGTTGCCCGATTTCACCTTTTTAAAGTATCGTTTGGATGAAAAGCAGAATTGTTACCGGATCTGTTTTTTACTATAATGAATTATGGTGTCGAAATTCCGGTTTAACACGTTAAGCCTATCGTAAAATGGTATGGTGTCAGAACCATCCTGCTCACTGATCATGAATGAAATGCACGGTGTTAAAACCAGTCTGCTCACTGATCATGAATAAAATGCACGGTGTTAAAACCAGTCTGCTCACTGATCATGAATGAAATGCACGGTGTTAAAACCAGTCTGATCACTGATCATGAATAAAATGCACGGTGTTAAAACCAGTCTGATCCGTGATCATGAATAAAATGCACGGTGGTAAAACCGGCCTGATCACTGATCATGAATGAAATGCACGGTGTTAAAACCTATCAAAAATATATAGAAATGGGGATTACTATGACTACATTAAAAGAAGATCTTATTGCCCTTGGCATTGATTATAACAAAGCATTGGAACGTTTTCTTGGAAAACCGGATTTTTATCAGGAGTTTTTATACCAGTTTCCCGATGATCCACAGCTTGATACACTGCTGGCTGCCACAAAAGATCACGATGTAAAGAAAGCGTTTAAAGCTGCACATACATTAAAAGGACTTTGCGGAAATCTTGGTCTTAACAACCTGTTAAAACCAATCCTTCCTCTTGTTGAAATTCTCCGCAAAGACAGCTTTGATGGAATAGATTCACTTCTTAATGAGCTTGTCATACAACACAAAAAAACCTGTGATGTACTAGAACTACATCGAAACGCAGGATAGATTGATGATCTGATCGAAACAGCGTATCACCAATTAACGCTGTTTCGAGATTAGATATAATTTATTCATCTAAAGCAGAATAAACAATATTGCGGATCACCTGCACATCCCTAAAGCCGTTACCGCCACACTTCTGGATCACATAGATCACTGCAAGATCCTCTTTCGGATCCATAAAGACATAGCTTCCAAGCCAGCCATCCCAGCCAAACTCTCCGACTGATCCGATTCCTTCTGCTTTTCCGACATCAATCATCACACGCATCAGATTGCCATATCCATAACCACGTAACTGTTCCCAGTCATACATCTTAAGCTGGTTTGCGTCCAAATGATTCTGTGTCATTGTCTCTACTGTTTTTCTTCCTAAAATACGGATTCCCTGATAACTGCCCTTACCAAGCATCATTTTGACAAACTTCTGATAATCATCGATCGTAGATACCAGACCGGCTCCACCTGACTCAAATGCCGGTTTCTTCAAATGAAAATAAGACAATCCAAGATGCTGCCATGTACAAGGCTCTAACGTCTGTGTCTCCGGCATATATTGATAATTTTGCATAAAACGGTTCTGCTTCTCTTTAGGTACATAAAAGCCGGTATCTTTCATACCCAATGGTTCAAAAATGGTTTCTTTTAAATATTCTCCATAACTTTTTCCCGTTGCCACTTCGATCACAGCACCTAAAACATCGGCACAAAAACTGTAACGCCATCCTTCCCCCGGGTGGAATTCGAGCGGCTGTTTTCCAATCAGATTTGCCAGATCATATGTCGATGTCGGTGTATCTTCTTCGAATATTTTACGATAATATTCATCGATCATTTCCTGCATTTTCTCACCTGCCGGGAAAGAAGCATCCGGATAAGTAAGTCCTGCTGTCATATCCATTAAATCCTGTAGGCGCGCTTCTCTCTTTGCCGGTACCAACCCTTTTTCCGTAAGCACTTTTTGGTCTTTAAATCCCGGAAGATAGGTACTTACCGTATCCGAAAGAGATAAGACACCTTTTTCTACTAACGTCATAACCGCAACCGATGTCACCGGCTTTGTCATCGAATAACAACGGAAAATACTGTCCTTTGCCATCGGAATCTTCTTTTCCTTATCTGCCATACCGTATTCATTACGGAAAACTTCCTGCCCTTTATGTATGACGCTGATCGCTGCTCCTACATTACAATCCGGATCTTTGCTTTTCCCGATCAAAGTAGAGCTGATCGCGTTATCTAATCTTTTTAAAATTTTCTGATTCATTTTATGGAATCCTCCTGCGTTTTGATTCTGTGTTTTATATTTTTTTGCCATTATTGATCTGACATTTTTTCATTTCAAAGCTTCTATCTTCTTTTACAATGCTTCAGTAAGCATCAGGTAAACCTCGCTTTTGCCTGGTCACTCTGCTTTGCAAACTTTTGCTTGTTGAAATATGTCCCAAAAAGGAAATGACTTTTTTCTGTCACTTATTTTTCTAATCGCATTTTAGTATACCATAAATTTGCAACTCAAAAAAGCTCGTATATTTTTTTCTATAAATGCCATACTAATCTTGTTTTCATTACGACGCAAGGAGGACGATCATGACACAGATTCAGGCATATTCTATCATGTTTTTTACCGGTGGCTTTTTATATTGCTGTATTGAGATCATTGCCCGTGGCTATTCCCACTTTTCGATGCTGCTCGCCGGAGGTACCTGCTTTCTGCTGGTCGGATTGATCGAATATCTTCTTGGTGATTCAGCCTCTTTGCTTAGCCAAATGATCCTGTGCGGTCTTATGATCACGTTCGTAGAACTTCTTTTTGGTCTGGTTGTCAACCGCCAGATGCATCTAAACGTCTGGGATTATTCTTCACAACCATATAATTTTCATGGCCAGATCTGTCTGCTCTATTCGAATTTGTGGTTTTTATTGTCCTGCCCGGTTATACTTTTTCATGATCTGATGGAGTCTGTGCTGATGGGGAATGCGTTGCCGAGGTATCATATTTTTTAAGATGATACCTCGACTAAGCCATAATAATAATTTATACCATTATTTTATCTTATAAAAATGTCAGTCCAAAGGTAAATGCTTCATAGTCAGTATATAGAATGCTTTATGATTTTTTGAGAAAATAGACTTAACATTTTATACCAGTCCAAAAAGTTTAGCCTAAACTTTTTAGACACTTTGTTTTACGATAACTCAATTCTTTCAGGTACTAAAATAAGTTTTGCGAATGAAAATGTTTATCTTGGTTTTACGATAACTCAATTCTTTCAGGTACTAAAATCGTAACACAACGCAACAAAACGTACAAAAGTTTTACGATAACTCAATTCTTTCAGGTACTAAAATTGAGCCTATGACTAACGCTGACAGAATAAGTTTTACGATAACTCAATTCTTTCAGGTACTAAAATAATACCATTGCAACATTTTATCCGCTATTAGTTTTACGATAACTCAATTCTTTCAGGTACTAAAATTTGTGCGCATGATACTCGTCAACGATTCCCGTTTTACGATAACTCAATTCTTTCAGGTACTAAAATTACGCTGTACTTACTGCGTCCTCTTCTGCTGTTTTACGATAACTCAATTCTTTCAGGTACTAAAATTGTGTCCTGACAATATGTTTGTATCAACTGGTTTTACGATAACTCAATTCTTTCAGGTACTAAAATTATGACCTCTTCCCCCTGTTCATTCTTTTCGTTTTACGATAACTCAATTCTTTCAGGTACTAAAATGCAATGTAACAATGAAATCCAAAGATACGGGTTTTACGATAACTCAATTCTTTCAGGTACTAAAATTGAAATATATGATAACCCGATTACGATCGGTTTTACGATAACTCAATTCTTTCAGGTACTAAAATCATTTACCTAAATTAGCATGCTTTAATGATGTTTTACGATAACTCAATTCTTTCAGGTACTAAAATTGATGTAGGTTAACTCCGGGTGTTCCTTTTGTTTTACGATAACTCAATTCTTTCAGGTACTAAAATCAATATACTTTTCCATCTGTTGTTATTCTTGTTTTACGATAACTCAATTCTTTCAGGTACTAAAATCCTTAATAGAATTTACAGATATATCAAGTAGTTTTACGATAACTCAATTCTTTCAGGTACTAAAATTCATCAATAATTGAATTGTATTCAAAATAGTTTTACGATAACTCAATTCTTTCAGGTACTAAAATATAACTTGAATAAAGGTGGCTTGACTGCGAGTTTTACGATAACTCAATTCTTTCAGGTACTAAAATAATGTTTTAAAGTTTACTACATGGAACGCTGTTTTACGATAACTCAATTCTTTCAGGTACTAAAATAGCGTGTGGTTCGGCAGTAACAAGCTACGGTTTTACGATAACTCAATTCTTTCAGGTACTAAAATCTGCACTTCTATTTGTATTTGATATTAAAAGTTTTACGATAACTCAATTCTTTCAGGTACTAAAATGAGCTTATCTATTGTCACATATGCAGGAACGTTTTACGATAACTCAATTCTTTCAGGTACTAAAATATACGCTCTTTGTTATAGAACTTACCAGAGTTTTACGATAACTCAATTCTTTCAGGTACTAAAATATCAAATTCAAATATAATCGTCATTAAATTTACAATAATAATATTTTTGTACCATTTTTACCTCCTAAAACAATACTATTATACCATATTTTCACTCTGAAAAAAAGTGCTAATCCATTATAAAATCAAGTTCCATCTTATCTAATTTTTCCGACTCTTTTTGTCTGAGCACTAAAGAATCATTCAAAAGTTTTAAATACACATTTTCTCTAGTTATCATTTTATATTGATCACATCCTATTTTATGCATAATCTCCTTACAAAAATTTTGAACATCTTTTTCTGATACTTTTCTTCCACTTGGATAATGATCCTGCACAAATTCTTTAACTCTTTCTAATTCCGGCATTTGATATACTACATCATTTATAATGTGAATTCCTTCAAAAAACTGTTTTCTGATATCCACATATCCCTCCATACTCAACGTACAGATAATCGAAATATCAAAACCATTAGATATCTTCTCAACTTTATCAACAAAAAGCTGATATTCCTGCCGTTCCAATAAATGATCTATATTCTTAAAAATCAACAATATTTTCCCCGGCTGATAAAGAAGATTTTTTTCGATCAATTGCAAAAATTCTGTCAATAGTTCCAAATTATTTAACAGATGGATATCCTGACCATCATAAGATTCTACTTTCGCATTTTGTATTAAATTGAAAATATTATTTTCTTCAAATGATAATTTTACTTTTGAACCATTTTCTAAAAATGTTTCATTGATATTTTGAAAAATATTCTCCAAATGCTGTACGATAACACTCATATCTTGAGTACAATTATATTCCATCAAACAATTTGAAAAATACTGCATCATTATACTACTTTTGCTTATTTGAATATAGCGAATTATATCCTCTCGATTTTGTATCGAATATGTTTTAAAATAATTCCTTCCCAAAATTTGTCCATCAACCAGAAAGCATTCCTGATATTCTTTTTCATAGTCTTTATATTTTCCTGATGAAAAATGTTTCTCAATGCTATTGATAATAAACTCTTTTTTCTTACAATTCATTCCACATAATTGTACAAATGGTAAAATGTCAATTTCAAATTCATTAAATTTCAGTTTCACAAAATCAACATCCTTTCTGTTCCCACATTTTTTCTCATTTCTTTTTTACTCCCAATGATCAGACGCATATCTTCATATTGTTTTTCTGTCACCGTCAGCAAACGGATATTCCCCTTCTTAGGAGCTATTTTCTGTACTCTTTTTTCAAGTCTCTTACAATAATCTCTACTAGGGCATGTTCTTATGTACACAGAATACTGCATCATAGCAAAGCCTTCACGGATCAAATCCCTTCGGAAACATCGATATGCCCTTTTTTCTTCTTCTGTTTCTACCGGCAAATCAAACATACATATCATTCTCATTACTTTATATTTCATCCTCTTCTCCTACATACCCTCTGATATCCGGATATACTATTTTACTGTTTTTTCCACAGATCAATGATGCTACTTTGGCTACATATGCTTCCATGACATTACATAGATACATTTTTTTCTCATCATACAACACAATGTGATTTAAAAGATTAACCAGCTTGTGACGGTGTTCTATTTGTAAGTATTTTTCTCCATTTAATAAATGATATGTCACCAAATCTACATATGGACGAAAAGGTTCAATCAAGTCATCTACTAAATTAAAACGATTATATTCATTGCAATGATGAATTCCAAGCTGACTGTTTAATCCATAAGCTACACAAACTCTGGCCAGATAAGAACGCAGTATACTATATCCATAGTCCAAACCTGCATTCATCACTAAGTCTTCATTTCCTCTTGAAAAAGAAGTCCCCATTAACTCATTAAAATATACTTTTGCTGCAAGTGCCTCTCTATTTGTTACATCTCCCGGGGCAATCTCTTTACAAAATCCGCTGAGTTGTTCAATTTTTTCTACATTTTTATCTAAAATTTCTAAAACACCGATTTGATTCTGAATTTTGGCTAATACAATTTCTTTCCATAATTGATCATAAAATTCTCTGTCTTTATTAATCTGATAACCAATATTTTTAGATACTCTGCTATGATTATCATAAGAAGAATAAAAACCGATCGGTAAATGCTCTTGATCACAAAATAAAATTCCAACATTATGCTTTGCAAAGGAGCACAACATTCGTGTAGTCATTTCAATCTTTAAATTATCTACTACCAGCATGGAAATATCATCAATCGGTATCCATGTTTCCTTTTCCTCTTTTTTTACAATCAAATTATCCAGTTTAATACTCAGTCGCACATCACTTTCTATCATAACAACACGAAACCCCATACTATTTATTCCCCCTTATATAGACAAAAAAAAGGACATCCGTCGATGTCCTTGATTTCGGCATAAAGCCTTGTTTTAGTAGATCTGAAAGAATTGAGTTATCGTAAATCTACAATTAAATTGTAACTCCCTTTCTAAAATTTGTCAACCATTAATGAAAATTTTTCTTTCGATGCATAATATCGATTTCCAAGAATGTCCACACGTATTTTTTTGATAGATTTACTTTTAGCAAGTCCAACGAGATTCTGCTTTTTATTTTTAATTTTAGGTGCATCTATTGGTTTTGTTTCAATATAATTTTTTTTCTTTGGCATTGTTCTTGACAAAAAACGTTCTGTTTTTATTTCATCAATTTTTTCATATTCCAAATAATCATTTTCATATAAAGAAAATTGAAATTCCGTTCCTATTGCAGCCAGATCATCTAATGTATGCTGCTCCGTTAGGACACCTTCTTCTCGCATTATTTGCAGATATCTTTTACTATCTATAAAATATTCTCCTTTTAAAAAGCGAAGGTCGGAGTATTTTATACCTACTATATAATATTGTTTTAATCCTGCATTATAATAAACATCTGATCGATATGGCGATAAGCTTTCCAGTATCACTTTTCGGGAATCTTTCTCTAAACCATATTTATGCGAAATATCTATACAGCTTCCAAGTTCTTTCGCACAATATTTCAAATTAGTGATTTTAGAGCCATTATGCTTCTTAGCATATTTTCTAACATAATCTCCGGTTTCTTCCTGATATGCTGCAAAAGCATTCTTAGCATCCGAATATTCCCTATAAACCTTCATAAGATCATCCCATGACCTACGATCATTCCGATACATTAAAAAATCTTTTTCTTTTCCCTTTTGTATCATATTTTTAAATGTTTTATATCCATCTACTGAATAAATACTAATCTTATTTATTTTTTGTATACTACCATCTATAACACGGGTTCCTCGAATGGTCTGATTGCATAATGCTCTATTTGCTTTCGAATCTACTTTGTGCCAAAATTTCACTTTCTTTTCAGCTTCTTGAATCTTCCCTCTATTTTCAAGCCATTTTGCAGTGTATAAAACTTCATCATACTTTGCTTCTGTGATTGTTTCTTTCCAAAGTTCCAGATCACGAATTTTTTCAGAATCAGGATCAATCAAATCTTCCTGTAATTGTCGATATGCCTCATATCCCATCTGCGAATAACATATTAGCATCGCATCTACAGCATGATGTGCATAACTTTCGTCTCTATTTTTCGACAACTGTAATTTTTTTCGCATTTGATGCGTAAAACTTCCACGGATAACCTTAACTTTTGTATCTGACTGCTTTGATTCAAAATATTTCTGAAATGAATTTAAAACCACCCGGGAAGCATATCGTGTATCATTTATATTTCGTGCAATAAATCCTTTTAATACTTCTATCTTTGTAATATCTTCTCTAAAAAGCAACTTATTCATTTTCGCTTTTGAAATCAGTTTCCTATCTTTTAATTCTATAACCTGATTCATATATTCATCAAAACTCCACTCTTTGCCATTCCCTTCAAGGTACTGATATGGTGTCTGATTGGTCTTCTTCTGATTCTCAGTTGAATACACCAAAACTTTATTTGATCTGCTATCATCAAAAGAAATTGATTTTGGAATAACATGATCTATTTCAAATTTACTGCAATCATTTAACAACTCAGAAATGTCTATTACCTTTCCGGAATATAAACACCTTCCATCCTGTTCATGCCATAACCGTAATTTCATTCTTAAATTTTTATGATTTCTAAAATGAGTATCTGTAATTTTGATTCCATACTCACTTTCTACTTTTTCTATAATTTTTTTCAATTCAGTATCATTTTTCTTTTGTTCATCTTGAATACGTTTCTTTTCTTCATCAGAATTTCGATCTCTCGGCATTTCAATAACTACTTCTCTGGGATATCCATATTTTTTTATAAGTGCATTCACTATTTTTACTGTAATTCGGATAGATCTTTTTACAACCGGATTATAAATATCTTCAATGATCACATCAGTTGGTATTTTGTCATAATTTTGAAATATTTCAGTTTTTTTCTTAAATACACCCATATCAGTTAAAAGCTGCATTTGATTTTTAGATTGTAAATACAGTTCAGGAATTAATTTTTTCATTATTTTCAATGAAAAAGAATGCCATTTGTTAAATAAAGATCCATTCTTTTTTCTAATTTCAATAAAAGCTTCTTTCTCTTCCTGACTTAACTCAAGTTTGCTTTTATTAAAAGCTTCCAAAATAGCTTCTTTTTCCGTATTCAATGTTAAAATATTGCCTATCTCATCCAAGTCATCTGTTGATATTTTTTTAAAATCAAGTCCATTCTTTTCAAAATAGTGACGCATTTTATTATACGTTTCCATTTTGTGAAAAATTTCTTTATCATTTTTATCTTTTCGTGCACCCTCTAAGGTTGTAATATCTTCATTGATCACTTTCTTGATTATTTTAAGCATATTAACAGAAGAAGCCTTTTGAACCTCCTCCACAATACTTTTTTTCTCTTCGTATTCTAATTTTCTACCATTAATAGTTAGATTGTTCAGATCATTCAACATATTATATATCTGTGCTGTATATGAAGCTGCTGAAGCTCTCATTTCCTTAGAATATACGCTACATTTTCCGATTAATTTTTCAAAAATATTTTTTTCTGTAACATATTCACCTGTTTCCGGATTTAACTTTGTTGTATACTTTCCATAATCTGTTCTTGACTGTTCATTTCCCGGACCCTCATAATATTTTCTTTTGCGTCTCAGTAATGCAAGATAATTATCTTCAAATGCCTCTGTAATAAAGGAATGATACTGTTTTTGACACTCTAAAATTTTTTTAGCCTCTTTACAATAAGCGTCCAAAGTAAATATATTAGAAAGAATCATCTCTTCTCCTGATTCATCTTTTACTTCAATATGACCACGATATGATCCATATTTCATCAATCTTTCATATTGAATTTCACATGGCATTTTATCACATTTCAAAGCTTTTTGATTCACTTGTAATCCTTTTTCATATGTACTCTTTCCGCTCTGCTCCTCATCCAATGCATCTTCCAAATAAGAAATCCCTCTATGTTTCAACATGTTTTTTAAAGCGGCATATAATTCATTTTCCGATAGTTCCATAGTCATTCCCTGAACACGAAATTGTAACTGTTTATTCATTTTTTCCTTGGGAATATCCAATCCTGCATTTATCCAAAGAATATCAAAATCTCTTAATCTCGTTTTTTGCCTTCTTAACAATCTCTTGGTCTGACGAAAAGTTCTTCTGTCAACATTGCTTGCAGCCTTTGCCTCATTAAAAATATTAGCTCCTGATTCTATAATATTATAATCATCATCAACTACAGCCCATCCTACAGATGCTATACCTATATCTAATCCAATTCGTATTCCCATATGTTCCTCCTTCTTTTTCATCTTTCTGTAAAATTCACAAAATAATTACTTTTTTATTATACATTATGATACATTTTTTAACAATTATTTTCTTTCATATGATAATAATGATTCTTTTGTAATTTTTTCAATTTTAGTAGTGCCTTTTTCAATACATTTGATTATACTTTTGTGCATAGGGTAGTTCTCCTTTGCGTTTTTTGTTTCGGCACTTAAAACTTTATACAAAGGAACTGCCCTTTTCAATATTTATTTTTCCGAAAACTTAATTACGCCAACCTTTCATATACACTCTTGCATAATTTAAATTTTGATTCTATCCCATATCTTGACAAAAAGCAAAATCCCGACAAAACATCTCTCTGAATCTAATTTTTCAGTAAAATGTCCCATCAGGATTCTTCCAGTCAACTAACATGATCTGTAATATTTTTTTCGTATCACATTCTTTTTTCAAATTCTTCAATTGATTCAATCGTACAAGCTTCTTGCTGCCAATCTTTCAAAATAGCCATATCATTTTGGTTTTGGATCTTTTCTTTTAATACTTCTGTTATCTTGCCTTTTTGTTCTAATATTTCCAGGATAACTCTTTTTCGTTCCTCTAACTTTCCTATCGCTTCTCCCTCGATCCTTCCTGCTATCTTTCCTGCTGCTTCTCCCTCAATCCTTCCTACTATCTTTCCTGCTGCTTCTCCTTCAATCCTTCCCGCTTCGTTTCCAGCACTCCAGCCATCATCATACCCTCCGCGCCTCTCACTTGCCCGGATCTTTTTAATTTCCTCTTCTTCGTTATATTCCAGTATAGACATCGCTACCACCTCTGCTCTTTGCTTCTTATGTTCAAGATCAACTATTGCTTTCAAATTCTTCAATTGATTCAATCGTACAAGCTTCTTGCAGCCACTCCTTCAAAACAGTCATATCATTTTGGTTTTGGATCTTTTCTTTCAAATCTCCTGTTATCTTGCCTTTTTGTTCTAATATTTCCAGGATCACTCTTTTTCGTTCCTCTAACTTTCCTATCGCCTCTCCCTCGATCCTTCCTGCTATCTTTCCTGCTGCTTCTCCCTCAATCCTTCCTGCTATCTTTCCTGCTGCTTCTCCTTCAATCCTTCCCGCTTCGTTTCCTGCATTCCAGCCATCATCATACCCTCCGCGCCTCTCACTTGCCCGGATCTTTTTAATTTCCTCTTCTTCGTTATATTCCAGTATAGACATCGCTACCACCTCTGCTCTTTGCTTCTTTAAAAAGTCTGCTAATATATTTTCACGAATACACTCTGTGACTGCTTTTTCTACCGCCTGCTCGATTGGCATGACTGCACGATATTTTCTGACTCGTTCTACATAAATGCTATACTCTTTCA
>OGCN01000813.1_pt1 | contig 47635 bp, 32 predicted proteins | sample 1570181 | NCBI WGS metagenome assembly OGCN01 (sample SAMEA4370584, study PRJEB24528) | human gut metagenome | reverse complement strand
TACAAAAATATAAAGAATCAAGACTGAGTTCTGACGGGGTTTACTGAATGCTTACTGTTAACCAAACAATTAAAACAGTTTTTGGAAATATGGAATGTCAGAATGCAGTCCAACATTATGGTCTTTGTTCACTCTGACGAGTTTGTACCTTGGCATACTCCAACTATATACTTTCAGAAATCATCAGAAAATTCAGAAATAATAGAACATAATTATGATCGGTCACTTATATATGACAGAACCAATCGGTTAGTATATAGTGAGTTTGCATATAGGAACATTCTACCTTTAGATTTTGAATTGTCATCTTTTGATAATATTTCAGACCCTATTGCAAAATTATTTGCTATAGCATATTTTTATTATACACTTTCAAGCATATTTGATTTCAGTTCTTTTGCCGATAATCATATCAAATACAAAATCAATGGATTCAAAACTCGTGAATTCACGGTGCCTATCAATCTTGTCGATTTACAAATAAATATTCCCAATGTCAAGATATTAAGTGAAATCTATAATTGGATTTATTTAGAGGGTAATACCTATGACAAAATGGTTATAGCACGAAATATTATTTCTATCAATCTTATTGATGGAGAATCGATTAACTTTACAAACTCTACATTTAGTGCTATTCAATCCAATTTTAGATATTACTCAAAAGAAAATGTAAAAAATTTTATAACTCTACGAAATGAGATTTCAAAAATCCTACTTGATCAAGAGAATAAAATAGCTTCTTTCGTATCTGATTTCGCATCTGATTTCAAGAAAAGTATTCTTCCTTCTATTACTTTCTTTATATCAGTCATAGCTATACGGGCTATATCACATCAAGAAATATTTGACGGATTTTCACCCAATATTATGAAAATCTCGATTCTATTAGTTGTTCTTTCATTTATCAATTTACTATATTCATTGTTTTTTGAGCTAAATAGAAAGTTACACTATTCACAACAACAAATAAAGGATATAAAAGAAAGATATAGCAAACTTTTAACCGAAGAAGAAATTGCAGATATATTTCATGAAGGAGATAACTGCAAAAAAAGAAATTGTTTTATTTTTGCTCGTAAGCAACGTTGTTATAGTGTTTGTATGTGGGGGGCATGTATCCTCTTAATGTCAGCTTTTCTTTATTGGATAGGCTTAGATCAAGATTTAAAAAAAGTAGAAAAAAATGAGCACAATATTGAATATGTAGATTCTGTCAAGCGCGTATCACCAATTATTGATAATGCACCAGTTAATAATACTACTTGCGATACATTAAAGATAGATACAAATTCTTTAAAAAAATGATTCCTATAAGGAATTATATTGTATTTTTGTATTTGGAACCTCCACGCAACCTTGTGCAAAATATTGCAAGAATCCGGTGGAGCAATAGCGGGAGATTACTTCTTTAGCTAAAAGTTACATCAAAGATATTCAGCCACTTATCGTTAGATTACGATTTCTGGTGGCACCACTTTGAAGAAAAGCAAAAGATAGTAAAATCCTGATTTCCAAGCAAAATCAGGATTTTTTGTTTTCCCCAGACAGGCAAAAAATATTATTCGATCCTATAATACTCATCATAAAAGCAGAAAAAAAGCTGTATGCATCGGTTCATCAAAACCGGCATACAGCCTTCCGCCTCTCTTTTTATATGTTGTTTATATTATTCAGAAATCAATCTGACAGAACGGAATTTTGGTGTAACATCAGATTTGCCACACATAATCTTTACATCCCATTCCGAATTTTTAAGCAGCTCTTTAGGCAATTTCAAGACATGAATTGAGTCTCTGCCGTTTATTTCACCTATCTTCACGCCATTTACATGGATTTCGGCACTTCTTGCTTCGTCAGGGAAAGAGTTTATCATAACCGCATTCACAGGTTTGCCATTGGATTTCATTTTGTAGGAGAACCATCCCTTGGTTTCACGCCATGGTGTACCTTGTTCACTGCCAATTACAGAATTCTCCATTTCTATGAAATGGTCACTTTCAGGCTGTTGCTCTCCACATGCCACCATATCAGCTGTGATATTTTCCAACCTCACCCGTTCTGCCTCCTGTTTTGCAAGTTCTGCCTGTCTATGTTTCAATTCATCTCCAGAAACTAGTTCCCAATAAATCATGTATCTGCATTCATGAGTCTTATAGAATGGTTTTAATATCATTCCATCGTATCTTGAAGGATATACGCCAGACAATCTGAATTCAAGCTTGTCCGGACTTACTCTTTTAAGATTTGCCAGAAAGTCTTTCTCTTCACCTACTATAACAGGCATATTCTGCAACGGAAGCTGTGGACCGAATGCTACGTGCCCCCCCCTGCTGTCATCGGCAAATTGTCCGTCAAGTCTCTCCTTACCCAAATCGGCAGCCAATACCACAGGACCGTACATAAACGAATAATACGGTGATTTGTCAGGAAGTTGCACAGCACGCAAAGTCATAGGCAGAGACATTTCTACAGTATCTCCATCTTTCCACTTTCTGTTTATGGTATAATATCCGTCATAAAAAACAGCCTCAACCTTTCCGCCGTTTACCTTAAATTCTACTTTTTCTTTATCAAGCCATTCAGGACAGCGGAAACTTATCTTCATTTTTCGCGGTTTTTCACTCTTCACAATAACACGTGTCTGTTCTTTTTCAGGGAAAGATGTTTCCTGAGTGAAACTCATGCCGGTTTCTTCCCAATTGAGGACAGAAGATATAAACAGATTGACAATAAGCTCATTATCACGCGACGCGTATATCATCTCGCCATTTCTGGCATGGTTCTCCATCCCAGAACCTACACAGCACCAGAAGCAGTTCTGCGGCTGCGAATAAACCCTGTAATGCCCCGAACGCATTGGTGTGAAATAAACAAAACCGCCCTGCACAGGATTCTGACTGGACAATATATGATTATACAGGGCACGTTCGTAATAATCCATATAGTTTACATCTCCTGATGTACCGTAAAGCAGTTTAGTCAATCGGAGCATATTATATGTGTTGCAAGTTTCCGGCCCTTGCTCACTTGTCATCATGCTTGAAAAATCATCCGACTTGTGGAAATGTTCTCTCACGCTGTTTCCGCCAATAGACACACTTCTATTCTCCACTACAGTATTCCAGAAAAACTCGGAAGCGGAACTCCATTCCTGGTTGCCGTCCAAATCGGCTATCCTTTTAAACCCTATCACTTTAGGTATCTGCGTATTTGCATGATTGCCGGTAAGCATATCCTTTTTTTCTACAAGCGGATCAAGAATAAATCTATGAGAGAAACGTTTTGCCAGTTCCAGATATTTTTCATCACCGGTAATGGCATATACATCGGCAAACACCTCGTTCAATCCGCCATGCTCACTTCTCAACATATCCTGGATCTGCTCGTTAGTAAGTGCAGACACGATATTCATCATCCAGTCCGTAAGTGCCACCAACATACCTTTAGCTTCTTCCTTACCTGCCACGAGATATGCATCTCTCAGTCCGGCATAAGTTTTATGGATGTTATAGAGTGGAACCCATCTATCGTTTAACCCGAAAGGATTTGCATTGATCTTGCCTTCCTTTATTTCATTCCATATAGTTTTTCCATCAGGCACTCCGCACAGATAACCGTTTCCGGAAGCATTCTGGCAGCGTTTCAGTTCCGACAGAAAATAATCAAGCCTTTTACCTATCTCTTCATTACCCGTAGATGCATACATATACGACAAAGCGGAAAGATAATGTCCGCCTATATGACCATCAAGCCCGGTATTCTCCCAATTGGGATAATTCTCTGCCTTTGGTTTCAAACCGGCTTCCTTCATATATGGAGCAAGAAGCCTGTCAGGGTTCAACCCCATCAGATAACATATATCCAAATCTTCAGCATGTTTGAACATCCCTGATGTAAGCCTTACATCACTAACTGGAAATGTATTGATTTTTTGTGGTAACCCGGCCTCTGCACCAACAGAAGCGAAAAAGAACAATCCTAAAAGATACAGTTTTCTCATGTTTTTCGATACTTTATTAAGTTAACTTTCAATGATGACAAAGATACAAATAAGTGTATAATATACATTAATAAGACTATTAAAATATTAGATTTTATGCCTCTGAAAAAAACGGGCGCACGTTTAAGGTAAAATGGGCGCACGCTTCAATTGAAATGGACTTTCGTTTTGATTAAAACGACAGGGTGTTTTCAGAAGCGCTATTTTGGCCCTTATTGTTAACTGAAGTTAAAGGCGTATTTTACCTATTGTTATTTCAAACAAAAAGCATACATTTGCAGTGTACTAATAAACTAATACACTAAAGCAATATAATTATGGACACAACAATGATTAAAGCCGAACATCTCTGTTTCGGATACGGGAAAAACAAACAGGTGTTCAATGATTTCAATCTTGAAATAGAAAAAGGGAAAATAATAGGCCTGTTGGGAAAGAACGGAGCAGGTAAATCCACTCTGCTGTATATCATCTGCGGATTGCTCAAACCTTCTCATGGAAATGTAACGATAAAAGGTATAGACATCAGAAGACGTCTTCCTCAAACACTGTCGGACATTTATCTGGTTCCTGAGGAGTTCGACTTACCTAACCTGTCGATGAAACAGTTCGTTAAACTGAACAGTGCTTTCTATCCTAATTTCAGTAACGAAACACTGAATACTTGCCTCAACGATTTCGACTTAGGAATGGACATCAACCTCGGCGAACTTTCCATGGGACAGAAGAAAAAAGCATATATGTGTTTCGCTCTTGCCACAAATACCTCTCTCCTACTCATGGACGAACCTACAAACGGACTGGACATTCCGTCGAAAAGCCAGTTCAGAAAAGTCATCGCATCGGGAATGACAGACGAGAAGACTATCATAATCTCTACACATCAGGTAAGGGATATTGACAGACTGCTTGACCACATAACTATAATAGACGGAACTGAGGTGCTACTTAACAAATCGGTAAAGGAAATAACAGAAAGGCTTTACTTCTGCGAACAAAGCATGAACGAGCCTACAGACGGGGCACTGTTCATACAACCGTCTGTACAGGGTAACAGCATCATTATGGAAAACAAATTCAACGAAGAAAGTCCTATGAATCTGGAAGTCCTTTTCAATGCCATATTGGCTGAAAGAAACAAGATACAGGAAGTATTCAACAAATAAATATGGAGGAACGGTTATGACTACAAATACTAATTTCAGTTTTACAAGACTCATGGCGGTAATGAAACGCGACATGATGGAAAATTGGAAAACCAACCTATACAGGCTTATAGCATGCTATTCCGGTGCGGCTATGGCTTTCTTGTTCGGTATGTACGGAGTTTTGTCCAGCAATCGTGGAGAAACCGGAGAGACACAATATCTAGGTTTCTGCAATACATTCCATTCCATACTAACTTTTGTGACATTTTTCTATCTAATTGTATGTGCCTCAAGAATAATGGAAGTGATGAATACAAAAAACAAACGTATCTCGTATATGATGCTTCCGGCTACAAACGGAGAAAAGTTCATAAGCAGAGCAATATATGTATGTATTATTTCTATTGTAATATTTTTTGTGGGACTGTTTTTTGCTGAACTTACCAGACTTGCTTTACTGCCGCTATTCGATGCCCCGAAAGAATTTTCCAGTTTCTGTCTGTTTGATATAATGTCAGTTTCTTTTTATGATACAATTCATATCAATCCTGAAGCATACGGAGCATCATCAACATTCATGCCTTACCTGTTTTTAATTTCAAACGGTTTATGGGGACACTCCATTTATATTTTGGGTGGTACATACTTCAGAAAACATCCTTTCATAAAAACATGGGGAATATGTATGGCAGTATTTTTCCTTATATTATATTTGCTGATTAATATATCTGACGAAGGAACTTTTATATATATATTAAAATGGATGGAAGACCTGGCAGATAAAAGTTCATGGATAAATGAGGAAGTTATATTTTCTACCATAAGCATTATCTTCCTGGCACTTACAGTTTTTAACTGGACTCTTAGTTATCATTTGTTTAGAAATTCACAAATCACCGATAGAAAACTGTTCAGAAGATGAAATTTAAAGAATCGAAATCAATATATTTGCAGATAGCAGACAGAATTATGGACGAAATCCTTCATGACACATACAAGGAAGAAGAACGAATACCGTCCGTAAGGGAGTATGCCGCAATGGTGGAAGTGAATGCAAATACCATGATGCGTACTTACGACTATCTGCAAGGAATGGAAATTATATATAATAAAAGGGGTATAGGGTATTTCGTAGGCGAAGGCGCAAAGAATAAAATTCTTTCATTCAGAAAAGAGACATTCCTGAACGAGGAACTGCCGGAAATGTTCCGCACAATGAAAATTCTTGACATATCAGCACAGGAAATATCTGCTCTCTACAAACAATTTCTGAAAGATAACAAATAAAGAAAACCACAAACTAATATCATTATTTAAAACAAATAAAGCCATGAAACTAAAGAATTTTCTTTCAATACTCACAATCAGTGCCGTAACTTCTTTTACAGCCACATCTTGTATGATCAATACTGTAGCAAGCAAAAATGAAGCCACTTCCACATATGAAGTAAGCACCTCATATAAATCATTAAAAGTGACAAATGCAATAAGAGTGGAGTACAGACACGATATTGACACACTTCAGATTATTGCAGACTCTTCTATTCTTTCCAAAATAAAAGTAAACTACGATGATGAAGGCATTGAAATTTATGCTTCTGATTTCAGAAGATCATACAGTGTCACTGCTATAGTGCCGGCAAGCAAAGATCTGAAATCCATTGAAATAGGAGGCGCATCTTCATTTACTTCCGACGGAGAGATTAAGGCCGAAAAACTCGATATCGAAGTATCCGGAGCATCGCACTTTGATGCCAACATAGACTGTCAGTCTTTGGAAGTAAGTGTAAGCGGAGCATCATCTGCCGAAATAGGCGGAAAAGCTGTCAATGCCAATATAGAAGTGAGTGGAGCTTCAAAATTGTCATCAAACGGCGAGTATCTGAATACCGATTATGCCGATGTGGATCTAAGCGGAGCCAGCACGGCCGAAATTATATGTAATAAGAACATAACAGGAGAAGCATCGGGAGCATCAAAACTTTCGTTCAGAGGTGCAGCAAAGGCCGATGTATCAACAAGTGGAGCTTCAAAAGCAGTAAGAAAATAAAATCCAGAAAAAATGTCATCTAATGTTTTAAGGGGATTTATATGTATCCTCGTATGTCTTACTACCGCTACGGTGTTTGCACAAAAGCAGGGCGGTTTATATTCAGTGAAAGGAACTTTAGTTGACTCACTTCTTAACGAAAGCGAGCCATATGCCACTGTGAGAATATCAAGTGCGGCAAATCCTGACGAAAAAGTAAAACTTTCGGTCACCGACGAAAAGGGACGTTTCAATGAGAAACTGTCCGAGCCGGGCGACTACGTCATAACTCTCTCATCGGTAGGAAAGAATACCGTAAAAAGAAACTTTACATTAAGCACAAGCAAGAAATCTGTTGACCTCGGAACTATATTTACTTCCGAGGCAACGGAAATGCTTAAAGGAGTGGAAGTAGTGGCACAGAAACCTCTCGTGAAAGCCGAAATAGACAAAATAACCTACAGCATGGAGGACGACCCGGACTCAAAGACCAACACCACACTGGAAATGCTTAAGAAAGTACCTCTGGTAACTGTGGATGGAGAAGACAATATCCAGGTGAACGGATCAAGCAGCTTCAAGGTACACGTAAACGGTAAGCCAAACACCCTGATGAGCAACAATCCGAAAGAGGTATTGAGAAGTATGCCTGCCAACAGCATAAAATCAATAGAGGTGATAACAGAACCGGGAGCGAAATACGATGCCGAAGGTATCGGAGGTATTCTGAACATCATCACTACGGATGCAAAGATGCAGGGATATAATGTCACACTTGGAGGAAGGGCAAGCAATCAAGGCTTTTCCGGATATGCATACGGTACTGTTCAGGTGGGTAAATTTACCGTATCCGGCAATTATTCGTACAACTATAACACACAGCCACGCAGTTACTTCAGTTCCGGACGCGAGGACTACACATCGGATACAAACAAGTATCTCAATAGTGAAGGTTCCTCAAAAAGCAACGGCAATTTCCAGTTCGGCAATCTGGAAGGTAGTTATGAGATTGACACATTGAACTTGATAACATTCTCCGCAAATATGTTCGGAGGTAACTTCAAGACCAACAGCAACTCGGAAAACCGCATGCTGAACAATATGGAAGAGTTGACATACCGATACAATACACTGAATAAATCCACAAGCGGTTTCGGCAATGTAGGCATCAACTTCGACTATCAGCATTCCTTCAAGACCAAAGGCGAATATCTTACCGTATCGTATAAATACAACGATTCTCCAAACAACAGTGAGTCAGCTACGGAATATATGGATATGGAATACGTTCCTTTCTCGCTGGAAAATCAGTATTTTGACAATGACGCCCACACAGCTGAACATACCGGACAGATAGACTACGTTAATCCTATAAACGACAAGCACTATATTGATGCCGGTATGAAATACATCTATCGACTGAACGCGAGCGACAGTAAATATTTCATTCAAAAAAGCGACGGTTCTATGCTTCAGGACAACAATATGTCGAGCATATTCGACCAGGGACAAAGCATCGTAGCTACATATGCCGACTATCAGCTGAAGCTGAAAAAATTCGGTTTCAAGGCGGGTGTACGATACGAGCATACTTTTATGGATGTGAAATACGACCTTCAGCCTGAAAGAAACTTCAATGCCGGTTTCGACGATGTTGTTCCTACTGTGAATATGTCATATATGCTTGGCGCAACTTCTACCCTGAAGGCGAATTACAATATGCGTATCAACCGTCCGGGTATATGGTATCTTAACCCTTTCCGCGATGAAAGCAACCCGACATCAGTAAGTTACGGTAATCCTGACCTGGAAACAGAAAAGGCACATATCGTTGGATTGACATTCAGTTCTTTCTCTGCAAAGTTCAATATTAATGCAAACCTGAACTATACATTCACAAACAACGGTATAGAAAATTATTCTTTCATGAAAGACGGTATCCTAAATAGTACTTACGAGAATGCGGGCAAGAAACAGATCACTCGCCTGTCATTGTGGATGAACTGGAACCCGGGAAACAAGACCAGAATATCAATCAACGCATCAGGCTCTTATTCGGACTATAGCAGCGATTTGCTTGATACAAAAAATTCCGGCTTCAACGGTAACCTGTTCGGAAACGTACAACAGACACTTCCATGGGACTTGCGTCTGAGTGTTTACGGAGGAGGAAGTACACCGTATATAACCTTGCAGGGTAAAGGCTCGTCATATTATTACTACGGACTGGGACTGACACGCTCTTTCCTGAAAGATAAGAGATTGAGCATCTCACTGTCTGCAAATAACTTCTTCAACAAATATAATACATACGAAAACGAAACGGTTACAGACACATTCCGCTCATGGAGTAAAAACAAATACTATAATTTAGGTTACGCCATAGGTATCAGCTGGAGATTCGGTGAACTGAAAACCCAGGTCAAGAAAACAAGCCGAAGCATCAACAATGATGATGTTAAATCGGGAGGAAACAGTGGTTCTTCTGCCGGAGGACAGAGAGGAATGTAATAATTCTATAACTTCTAAAAAATGACAATATACATAATAATAGGAACAATAGTAGGATGCGTATTAGGAATCATTATAGGACACCTGGTTTCTGCAAAGAAATCGGGTATATTGCAATCGCAACTGAAAATGCAACAGGAACACTCAGCCGAGCTGTTAAAAAACGAACAGATTAAGGCAGCACAGCAGGCTGAAAGCATGAGACAAAACATACAAAAACTACAGGACAAGCTGGACGAGAATGCACGTCTGCTGAACGAGGCTTACACTGTTTCGGCATCGCTGAAAGTAGAGAACCGCAATATGGCCGAGAAACTTGAAAATCAGAAAGAAGAGATTGCAGCGATGCACAAGCAGTTCAATCTGGAGTTTGAGAACATAGCCAACAAGATTTTCCAACAGAAAACAGAGACTTTCAACAAACTGAGTACCGAAAGCCTAAGCAGTCTGCTAAAACCTTTCGGAGACAATCTGAACGAGTTCAAGCATCAGGTGGCAGAGGTATATGAGAAGGAATCGAAACAGCGTTTCTCTCTCGAAGACAGGATAAAGGAGCTTGTTCTGTTGAACAAACAGATAAGCGATGACGCCAACAATCTGACAAAAGCTTTGAAAGGTGACTCAAAGATGCAGGGTAACTGGGGTGAGATGATACTGGAAACGATACTTGAAAACTCCGGTCTGCACGAAGGCGAGGAGTATTTCCGTCAGGAATTCCTTAAAGACGAGAATGGAGAGTATCTGAAAAACGAACAGGGACAGAGGCTGCAACCGGACGTAATAGTGGTATATCCCGACAACCGTCATGTAATAATCGACTCCAAAGTATCGCTCACGGCATATGCCGCATATATCGGGACAGACGACAAGACAGAGAAAGAGCAATATCTGAAAGAACATCTGCGCTCGGTAAAGGCTCATATAGACGAACTGAGCAAGAAAGACTATTCCAAATACAACGTATCGGCACTGGACTTTGTAATGATGTTCATCCCTAACGAACCGGCTTACGTACTGGCACTTCAGGCAGACAACAATCTGTGGAATTATGCCTATCAGAAAAAGGTGGTACTGATGAGCCCTACAAATCTTATTGCCGCATTAAGACTGGCTCTTGACTTGTGGAAACGAGAGTATCAGGAAAAGAACATACAGGAGATAGTGAAGCGCGGAACTGCACTTTATGAGAAACTTGCCGGTTTTGCAGAAACATTCGAAAAGATAGGGGACGCGATAAACACTGTAAATACGGCATACGGAAATGCACGTTCACAGCTTTCGGAAGGAAAAGGAAATCTCATCCGTCAGGCAGAAATGCTCAAGGAGCTGGGAATCACCCCTAAGAAGAACATTCCTGCCAGACTGCTGGATGAAAAGTAATATTAATATCTATAACTCATTGTTTGTTGCGTCTGATGTGTTTCAAACGCAACAAACTTATTATTGTTCAGAATTATCCGCCAGAACTTTCATCTGACATTGCTTGCAGTCAAACTCCAGGCGGAAGCGTCTGCCATCTGAACTTACAAGATAATACGGTTCGCGGAACGGAGAACGCACCTTGTGATGTACCGGACACCAGCCCATGCTGTAGCGGATGCAATGCTTGCAGAACATCAGAACGGCATCCTTAGGCTGTTCCTTCTCTAATGCAGGCATTACTTTCAGAACTCCATGGTTCTTATAAAATTCGGCTGCAGAGCTGTTCATCACATTTCCAAGATATGTAAGCGTGCTTACAGGGAACTTAGTCTTGCTTTCCTTCAAGCGGAACACTTCCCTGCGATAGTTTATCCTGCGTGCTTCAAGCAGTTTTTCTACGGCATTACGTCTTAGTTCTGAAAGTTCGGATGAAGGAATAAACCAGTTGTCAGACAAATCTATCTTTATATCCTTAGCCTCAAACGGGGTGTTTCCCAATTTACTTAGCTGATTTCTCAGATTATCTGTCTGTAGTGTACGTGCCGGTTCTTTCGCACGCTCCAGTGTAATGGATACGCTATTGTCGTCCTCATCAGAAAAACTCAATGTAAAGCCAAAATTATTTTCAGCCAGACATATATCGACTGCAATCTTTCTTTCTGCCGATTTTTTCTGCATCAGTTTCTCAAATTCCTGGTCGAAGTTACGGTAGAGACGTGTCTTGGGTTTCAGTCTTGGCATATCCTGCGGGAAAAGCTTGTTGTTCTCCACACGGTTCACTCTGAATCCCTGAAGACGACCGTTATCGTCAATATAGCAAAGTCCGTCGCCATTGTTGAAAGATTTCACTCCTGCTACAGTAAAGTAGTTTCCTCTGATTTCCTTCACAGTGCCTACCTCCTCACCCAGTGACTTAGGAGTACTGAACGAGAATATTCCAGGATTTCGTCCACGAAGAAAATAATCAGTAAAGCCACGGCTGAAACTCTTGTCAAGCTGCGGAGTGAATGTAGTCTTCACCGTACCTGACGATGCCCTGACATACTCCTTACGGTATTTGAATATCGAATCCAGTTTCTGACGGTAGTATGCAGTGACATTCTTCACATACGACACATCCTTCAAGCGGCCTTCTATCTTCAACGATGTGGCTCCGGCATCAAGCAATGCTTCAAGATTATCGCTTTGGTTCATATCTTTGAGCGAGAGGAGATGCTTGTTCTGTTCTATTGTCTTTCCGTTGGAATCCACCAGATCGAAAGCCAGACGGCAGAACTGTGCACACTCGCCACGGTTGGCACTACGGCCATAACAAGCCTGGCTCACATAACACTGCCCGCTGTAGCTAACGCACAAGGCACCATGAATGAACACTTCGAGAAGCGTTTCAGGACATGTATCGTGTATCTTCTTTATTTCATCAAGCGAGAGTTCGCGTGCCAGAACCACCTGACGGAAACCTATATCCGAAAGGAACTTCACTTTCTCCGGGGTACGGTTATCCATCTGCGTACTGGCATGCAGTGCTATAGGCGGAAGGTTAAGGCGCGTGATACCCATATCCTGTATGATCAGGGCATCTACACCGGCACGGTACAATTCCCATATCATTTTCTCCGTTTCCGGAAGTTCCTCGTCATGCAGGATTGTATTTACTGTGACATATATACGTGCGTTATACAGATGTGCATGCTCCACCAAAGCCTTGATGTCTTCTATGGAATTGCCAGCAGCGGCACGTGCCCCGAAACGTGGTGCACCGATATAGACCGCATCGGCACCATGATTGATGGCCTCGATTCCGCATTCAAGATTCTTTGCAGGAGCAAGAAGTTCTATAGGACGTTGTTTTATCATTATTTAATCTGATTAATATCGTATGGGGTTTCCTGATATACATAGTAGTTGAGCCAGTTGGAGAAAAGCAGGTTTGCAGTGCTGCGCCATCTCACTACCGGTCCCTTGTCCGGGTCATTGTCGCGATAATAGTTTTTTGGCATGTCGATAGGCAGACCTTTTCCAAGGTCGCGGCGGTATTCTCCGTCAAGTGTAAGAGGTGAATATTCCGAATGGCCTGTCACGTAGAATTCGCGTCCGCCACGTGCCATCACTATATGTACTCCCGAATCTTCGGATTCGGAAATGATTGACAGTTCCGGACATTTCTCTATATCTTCACGGCGCACTTCTGTATGACGGCTGTGAGGTACGAAGAATTCATCGTCGAATCCGCGGAATATCGGCAGCTGGCTGAATCCGTCGCAGATGTGATGCTCGAAGATACCGAACATCTTCTTGTCCAACGCATATTTAGGTACTCCATAATGATGGTACAGTCCGGCCTGAGCGGCCCAGCAGATATAGAAAGTTGATGTTACATGAGTGCGGGTCCAGTTGAATATTTCCTGTATCTCATCCCAATAATTCACATCCTCGAAATCGAGATGTTCCACAGGAGCCCCGGTGATAATCATGCCGTCGAACTTCTCATCACGCATATCTTCGAAATCACGATAGAAAGCTTTCATGTGTTCTATCGGAGTGTTCTTAGATGTGTGGCTCTTTATTTTCATGAAGTTCACCTCTATCTGTAAAGGAGAGTTTGACAGAAGACGTATCAGATCTGTTTCAGTGGTAATCTTCAATGGCATAAGATTGAGGATGACAATCTTTAGCGGACGTATATCCTGCGATGTAGCTCTTGAACTGTCAATGACAAATATGTTTTCTTCCTTCAGAAGATCAATGGCAGGAAGTTTATCGGGTAAATTTAAAGGCATTTTATATAGTTGTTAGTTGTTAGTTATTAGATAATAACAAAAAAGCATCCAGAACAGTAATAACCATTAAGGATGCTTTTTTTGTATTTACTGGTCAATAATTTCAGTTATCCGAATTACTGGTCTCATAAGGATGAATAACCTCATCTATATACATTTCGAATATTAAAGTCGAATATGGTCTAATGACATCACTCCTATTCTCATCTTTATATCCCATCTGATATGGAACATAAACAGTAGCCTTGTCAGACATGTCAGGCTTCATGTGCATCAAAGCTGTAGTCCAACCGACAACATAATTCTTCGAGATATCAAACTTGGTAAAGTTATCAGTAACCTCCTTATCGAAAGTGCCGTAATAGTTACCGTCGAAACGGGTTCCGTTTATTATAAATCCCTGATAAGCCATTGAAACAGTATCACCAAAGTTTATCAACGGTTCGCTTCCATCAAAAATATCCTCTTTCTTGGCATACTTTACATATACATAATCATGTACCTCATATTTATAATTAATTTCATCAAACTTTATCTTGTAGTTTGCATACTTTTTCCATATTTCGCCAGAAGGAGGATTATCTGCAACATCTGCTATTGAATCAATAAAATGCTCATTTCTTTCCTTCCAGTTGGCATACGGATCAGCCACCTCTGTATCTTTAGCACAAGAGGAGAAACCTATAGTCAATACAGAAAGGATTATAACGAGCCAAAATATTCTATTATTCATAAGCATAAATCATTGTAGAGTTTTCAATAAGCTTGTGATACTTACCTTATCAGCGATGATATTGTTAAGTTCAGAAATAGCCACACGTTCCTGTTCCATTGTATCACGGTTACGCAATGTCACGCAGTTGTCCTCCAATGTCTGGTGGTCGATTGTAATACAGTATGGAGTACCTATTGCATCCTGACGACGGTAACGCTTTCCGATACTGTCTTTTTCATCATACTGACAGTTGAAGTGGAACTTAAGGTCGTTCATGATTTCGCGTGCTTTTTCAGGCAGACCGTCTTTCTTAACCAACGGCATGATGGCAAGTTTCACTGGAGCCAAAGCTGCAGGCAATTTAAGAACTACACGTGTCTCGCCGTTTTCAAGCTTTTCTTCGCAGTATGAAGCACTCATGATGCTGAGGAACATACGGTCAACACCGATTGATGTTTCGATAACGTACGGAGTGTAGCTTTCGTTGATTTCAGGATCGAAGTATTTGATACTCTTGCCTGAATATTTTTCGTGCTGGCTCAAGTCGAAGTTAGTACGGCTATGGATACCTTCAACTTCCTTGAAACCGAAAGGCATCAGGAATTCGATGTCTGTAGCGGCATTAGCATAGTGAGCCAGTTTTTCATGATCATGATAACGATAGTGATCATCACCGAATCCAAGAGCCTTATGCCATTTCAGACGGGTTTCTTTCCATTTCTTGAACCATTCAAGTTCTGTTCCCGGTTTTACGAAGAACTGCATTTCCATCTGTTCGAACTCACGCATACGGAAGATGAACTGACGTGCAACGATTTCGTTACGGAAAGCCTTACCTATCTGTGCGATACCGAAAGGTATTTTCATACGGCCTGTCTTCTGTACATTCAGATAGTTTACGAAGATACCCTGAGCTGTTTCAGGACGAAGATATACCTTCATTGCTCCATCGGCAGTAGAACCCATTTCAGTAGTAAACATAAGGTTGAACTGACGAACTTCAGTCCAGTTCTTTGTACCAGAGATAGGACATACTATTTCTTCATCAAGGATAATCTGGCGCAGTTCATTCAAATCGTTAGCATTCATAGCCTTTGCATAACGGTCATGCAAAGCGTCAAGCTTAGCCTGATGTTCAAGAACACGTGCGTTAGTGCTGCGGAACTGAGCTTCATCAAAAGCATCACCGAATTTCTTTGCAGCCTTAGCTACTTCTTTATTAATCTTATCTTCGTATTTTGCAATCTGCTCTTCAATCAGAACGTCTGCACGGTAGCGTTTCTTTGAATCACGGTTATCAATCAATGGGTCATTGAAAGCGTCAACGTGTCCAGAAGCTTTCCATATTGTAGGGTGCATAAAGATTGCAGAATCTATACCTACAATGTTTTCGTGCAAAAGCACCATACTCTGCCACCAATACTGCTTTATATTATTTTTCAGTTCCACACCCATCTGGCCGTAATCATATACAGCTCCAAGACCATCATATATTTCACTTGAAGGAAATACAAAACCATACTCTTTACAGTGAGAAACCAATTTCTTGAAAACGTCTTCCTGTGCCATTTTTCTAACTTATTTTATATTTTTCTAATTGTTTTATTTACTATTGGGCACAAAGATACGCAAATATGAAGAATAATGAACGAATAGTGTATTAATTTATCTTATGAATATAGACGAAATAGCTCATTAATAGGGACAAAAACAAAAAAAACATCTATTTTTGTAAGAAATTTCACCTTATAAGACATTAAATATCACCCTACGAAAAGAATATTCACGATGAAAACAGCACAAGACAAACATAAGATGATGACGACGATGCCTATCCCAAAACTGATAACATCGCTTGCAGTACCGACTATAATAAGCATGCTTGTAACATCATTTTATGTAATGGCTGATACTTATTTCGTGGGACAAATCAATACACAATCCACTGCTGCCGTTGGCATTTCATTTTCAATAATGGCAATAATACAGGCATTCGGATTCTTTTTCGGCCACGGTTCCGGCAATTTTATTTCACGCAAGCTTGGAGCAAAAGATTACGACAGCGCAGAAAAGATGGCATCAACCGGTTTTTTCTACGCTTTTACTTTTGGAATAATAATAGCCGTACTTGGAAACATTTTCCTCACCCCAATATGTATCCTGTTAGGTTCTACCGAAACCATACTGCCATACGCCGAAAACTATTTAGGAATAATCCTCATAGGGGCGCCTTTTATGGCATCATCACTTGTACTGAACAATCAGATGCGCTTTCAGGGTAATGCCGTATATGCCATGATAGGTATAATCATTGGAGCTGTGATAAATATCGGGCTTGACCCGCTTCTGATATTTGTTCTAGACATGGGAGTGTCTGGTGCTGCCTTATCAACAATAATAAGCCAGTTCTGCAGTTTTATGGTGCTTATTTACATGGACAGCAAAGGAACAAACATAAAAATCAAGTTCAAGAATTTCACTCCTTCCTTTACATATTTGAAAGAAATAACATACGGAGGCATACCGTCATTAAGCCGTCAGGGGCTTGTCAGCCTTTCCACTATTATGCTTAATGTAGCTGCCGGAGCTTATGGCGACGCTGCAATCGCAGGAATGTCCATAGTGACACGTATATGTATGTTCATAAACTCATTCGTAATAGGTTTCGGTCAAGGTTTCCAGCCTGTATGCGGATTTAACTACGGTGCAGGATTATACCGACGCGTGCGTGAGGGATTTTACTTCTGCATAAAGACAGGAGTCATTTTTCTTACAATCTGTGCCATAATAGGATATATATTCGCACCTGAAATAGTGTCCTGGTTCCGCAAAGACGACCCACTGGTAATAGAAATAGGCGCAAGAGCACTACGCTGGCAACTCATAACCCTTCCTATCGGCACATGGGTAATATTATGCAATATGATGCTTCAAACAATAAGAATACCAGGAAGGGCACTAATTCTGTCTTCAGCAAGACAGGGACTATTCTTTATTCCACTTATAATAATACTTCCAAAACTTTTAGGATTGCAAGGAGTAGAAATGTGTCAGGCCGTATCAGATTTCTGTTCTTTCATACTGGCATTCCCGCTTACTGTCCCAGTACTAAAGAAGCTGAAACAAGACAATGTATTGACAAGATAAAGAATCGGGAATAAAAAACACCCAATTTTATATTATCAATGTAATATAAAATTGGGCGCAACTGCTATAAACTATTGATTTTCAATGTTTATCGCGGAGAGACAGGGATTCGAACCCCGGGTACCTCGCAGTACAACGGTTTTCAAGACCGCCGCAATCGACCACTCTGCCACCTCTCCAAGACTTCTTTCGAAGTGCTTTATCTCTCAAAAGCGATGCAAAGGTATTGCTTTTTTTTGAATATGCAAAGCTTTTGGATATTTTTTTCTGAAAAGGTACGTTTTTTTTCTGAAAACAGGCTTTATCAAGTAGTATAATCCTGTTATGAACACTATTTTTTATGTTTTCCGGCTCCTTTCAGCAATTCACGGCTGAACTTCATTTCAGCCCGTTGAATATTATAAATTTTCTTTGGACTAAGCACTTTTTTATATTTACCAAGATATTCCAGCTCCAGTTCATCTATTGTAAGGCGCGTCTTTATCACATCTTCCGTTATGCGTGAATATTCGGCATCTGTCACATTATTACCATCCTTAGCCTTGCGTATCTTGTCCCACATATCTTTATTATAAGAAAATTTCTTATCCTGCAATTCAAAATACAAAGGAAAGAACTTTGCAGCCTCCTCCTGTGTCAATCCTGCCTTTTCTACAAGATACTGTTTTTGTCGTTCACGAAACTGTTCCTTGCTCATGCATTCTTTTTTGTCCTGAGCCTGTATGGCAAGACAAGATATAAGCATAGCAATTATAATAAAAAATCTGTTCATATAAGAATAATCGAATTAATTGTATATATCCAAATCGGCATCAGTCAGATACATATATAATGTATAATCATCCATCATAGCCTGATCCAAAATAGGATCAATATATTCATCCGGAATACCTTGCACAGAATCCGTCATAGAGACATCGCCCGCATTAATACCCGTACTTACAGGCCTGTCATTCATCATTACACGCAGTCCGAACATAAGTCCGCAGAACATAGCAACCATATAAACCCAAGGTTTCACTCTTTCCCACATGGTTACCTCAACCTCTTCTTGCACCTCGGCTTCAGGAAGCTGCTTCATTATTTCGGGAACAATATTTTCAAAGTAGCCTTCGGGCACCTTAAAAGGATTTTCCTTCCCTATCCTGTTCTTTAATTCGGTATCTTCCTTCATATTACGATCTCCTTCCTTTATATTAGATTAAAAATACGGTAAAAGGTTTAATCATTTTGCTTGAAATATTCTTCTATTTTCTTTACCGCGTGATGATATGAAGCTTTAAGGGCTCCAACCGTAGTTCCCACTATCTCTGAAATATCTTCATATTTCATTTCGTGAAAATATCTCAGATTGAATATAATCCTCTGTTTCTCAGGTAGTGTTCGTATAGCTTTTTGAAACATGACCTGGGTTTCGTCCCCGTCAAAATACGGATCTCCCTCAATCATGTTTATAAAATTCGAGTCAGCCTCATCTATAGATATATTTTCCTGTGCCCTCTGCCTGCTCAGAAAATTCAGACATTCATTCAGGGCTATTCTGTATAGCCATGTAGAAAGTTTTGCATCTCCTCTGAAATAGTCAATATTGGTCCATGCCTTTATAAATGTATTCTGAAGAATGTCATTGGCATCATCGTGAGACACCACCATCCTTCTTATCTGCCAATACAGTTGTTCGCTGAACTCCCCTACCACTTCTTCAAAAGCACTGCGTCGCGTGTGCGGGTCGTGCAAACGCTCTTTTATATCGTCCTCATTATTATGTGCCATAACCATTTAAACAATATGCTGTAGGAAATTCAAATGTTTATACTCAAATTCTCGTTTGCCAAAATTGTATCGGCAAAAACTTCTTTTGCTTCGGCCAGAAGACATTCATCGTCATCGTATCTTGCCGAGAAATGACCTATAATCAGTTTCTTCACTTCTGCCATCCTTGCAATCTCAGCTGCCTGTCTTGCCGTCGAATGCATGGTAACCTTAGCCCTTGCCTTCTCCGTTTCCAGGAAAGTAGCTTCATGAAACAACAAGTCCACGTTCTTTATCTGTTCAACTATTTTCGGACAAAACATCGTATCAGAACAGTAGGCATAACTTCTTGGAGGATCAGAAGGCACAGTCAGCCTGCTGTTAGGAACCACTGTTCCATCCTCACACACAAAATCCTCACCGTTCTTAATTCTGTTAATCATATACACCGGCACCTTATAGAAATCTATCATATCTCTTATGATATGATTAGGTACAGGCTTTTCCTTGAAAAGGAAACCACACGTAGGCATTCTGTGTTTCAGTGGGATGGTTTCAACCGTCAACGAACGGTCATCGTATATCACAGCCCGCTCTGCCGGATCGATGTCATGGAATATAACCTCAAAGGGTAATCCCTTACAGAAGAAATCGAGTTGAGGTTTGAGCAATATCTGCAAATCAGGATGCGCATATATATGCAGATCGGCAGTTCTTTCTATCATGCCGAAAGTTGATATCATTCCTATGAGTCCAAAGCAATGATCGCCATGCAGGTGTGATATGAAAACATGGTTAAGTCTTGAAAATTTCAGTCTGGATCTGCGCAGCTGCACCTGTGTTCCCTCTCCACAGTCTATCATAAAAAGTTTCTCTCTTACGTTAATGACTTGTGAAGTGGCAGAATGCCGCATCGTAGGCAATGCAGAACCGCATCCCAATATGTTAAGCTCAAATTTTTCCATGCCGACAAAGATAAATAAAATCTTCAAATAGTGTCAAAACGAAGGTATAAATAAACTAAAGCATAAGCCTTTCATGCGTTTAAAAAAAATGAACTGTCGTTTTAAACAAAACGCCCTGTCATTTCAAATCGAATGACAGGGCGTTTTGTAACCGTCAAAATAAGAGCCGAAAGCGGGACTCGAACCCGCGACTTACTCATTACGAATGAGTTACTCTACCAACTGAGTTATTTCGGCGGGATAAGTTCTTATTTTGTGGTTCAAAATTACTTCTTATTTTTTTATTGACAAATGTATTTCCGATTTTTTTATCGTTGCTTCATATATTTATCACATATAATAAAAAGGTAATACGAATATTTTTTCTAAAGATGTATTAACGGAATGCATATATTTCACTGAAAATACTTATCTTTGCACCCCGAATATAACATAAGAAAGACTTAATATAACACATATAATATATATTTATTAAGAGCCAGAAGATGAAAAGATTTTATTCGGTTTTTCTATATTGTAAAACTTCGGAAGCATACAGAAATGCTATTACATTTCTTTTTGCCAAAATCCGTTTTTCATTTTCCAGTATGTTATTTTTGTTTTTCAAACATACAGACTTTTCTTTTTCAGAAAATTCATATTTACCCGGAAATGCTTTTCGGCATATCCGGGATTTTTTTCGTCCAACAGCATTATACGATATACAACAATACAAATATAGATAATTAAGGTATGGAACAACTAAAGCACGAATGTGGGGTGGCGATGATACGCCTGATGAAACCACTGGAACACTACCAGCAGAAATATGGTACATGGATGTACGGACTTAATAAGCTGTACCTTTTGATGGAGAAACAGCATAACCGTGGACAGGAAGCTGCCGGACTGGCTTGCGTAAAACTTCAGGCTGCACCGGGAGAAGAATACATGTTCCGCGAAAGAGGACTTGGCGCAGGAGCCATAACCGAGATTTTCGGAACTGTACACAGTTATTTCAAGGATCTGACACCGGAACAGATGCGTGATGCCAAATATGCCGAAAAGTGTCTTCCTTTTGCAGGCGAACTGTATATGGGACACCTGAGATATTCCACTACAGGTAAAAGCGGAATATCGTATGTGCACCCGTTCCTCCGCCGCAACAACTGGCGTGCAAAGAACCTTGCGCTGTGCGGAAATTTCAACCTTACAAATGTTGACGAAATATTTGCATCAATCACTGCCGACGGACAGCACCCGCGCAAATATGCCGACACGTATATAATGCTTGAGCAGGTGGGACACCGACTTGACCGAGAAGTGGAAAGGTTGTACACAGAATGTAAAGGCGAAGGTCTGGAAGGTATGGACATCACTCATGCCATAGAAGACAGAATAGACCTGACAAACGTTTTGAAGACATCAAGTCCGACATGGGACGGCGGTTACGTGATATGCGGACTGACCGGTAGCGGCGAAAGCTTTGCCGTACGCGATCCGTGGGGAATACGTCCTGCATTCTGGTATATGGACGATGAAATATTCGTACTGGCTTCAGAACGTCCTGTGATACAGACAGTACTGAATGTTCCTGCCGACAGTATAAACGAACTTCAGCCTGGCCAGGCAATAATGATAAGCAAAAAAGGACAGATGCGTCTGGCTCAGATAAACGAGCCGAAAGTGAAAAAGGCTTGTTCTTTCGAACGTATATACTTCAGCCGCGGCAGCGACATGGATATATACCGCGAAAGAAAAAAACTCGGTGAGAAGCTGGTGAACCCTATTCTGAAAGCTATAGACAACGACGTGATACACACAGTATTCTCTTTCATCCCGAACACAGCCGAAGTGGCTTTCTACGGAATGCTGGAAGGTTTCGACAACTATCTGAATGAGCTGAAAGTACAACGTATAGAGGCCTTGGGACATAAACCGAGCCACAGCGAACTTGAACAGATTCTTTCACAACGTATCCGAAGCGAAAAAGTCGCAATTAAGGATATAAAGCTGCGTACGTTCATAGCCGAAGGAAATACCCGCAATGACCTGGCAGCACACGTATATGACATTACATACGGAAGCCTCGTGCCGTACGCTGACAACCTGGTGATAATAGACGACAGTGTAGTTCGTGGTACAACACTGAAACAAAGTATCATAAGCATACTAGACCGCCTGCACCCGAAAAAGATAGTAATAGTATCGTCATCGCCACAGGTACGCTATCCGGACTATTACGGTATAGACATGGCAAGCATGGAGCAGTTCATTGCCTTCAAGGCTGCCATAGCATTGCTTGAGGAAAGAGGTATGAAGGACGTTATAATAAATGCATACAGCAAATCTAAGGCACAATTAGGATTGCCTAAAGAAGAGATGGTGAACTATGTGAAAGAGATATACGCACCGTTCACGGACGAAGAGATATCAGCCAAAATGGTAGAACTGCTGACACCTGCCGGAACACAAGCCAAAGTGGAAATAGTATATCAGACACTTGAAGGACTTCACGAGGCATGTCCTGACCACACAGGCGACTGGTACTTCAGCGGAGACTATCCTACTCCGGGCGGAGTGAAACTGGTAAACCAGGCGTTTATAAACTATATAGAAGAAAATTTTTTAAATGAATAATTAAGAATTAAAAGTTAATAATGAGTGGATGATATCACTCTTAATTCTCAATTATTAATTATTAACTGTTAATTATTAACTCAAACATACAGATAATGAGAAATGTAACATTGATCCTCGACGACGGGAGCCGCTTCCATGGCAAGTCGTTCGGTTATGAGAAACCGGTAGCAGGCGAAGTGGTGTTCAACACAGCCATGACCGGTTACCCTGAAAGTTTGACAGACCCTTCGTATGCCGGTCAGCTTATGACACTGACTTATCCTTTGGTTGGAAACTACGGTGTACCTCCTTTCACTTTCGCGGAAAACGGACTTCCTCATTTTATGGAAAGCGAAAAAATTCATGCCGAAGCGATTATCGTAAGCGACTACAGCGAAAAGTATTCTCACTGGAATGCAGTAGAAAGCCTTGGCGACTGGCTTAAACGTGAGCAGATACCGGGAATTACAGGCATTGACACCCGTGAGCTTACAAAGGTATTGCGCGAACACGGTGTGATGATGGGAAAAATCGTATTCGACGATGAACCGGACAACATTCCTGAGGCTGAATATGCCGGAGTGAACTACGTTGATAAGGTTTCCTGCAAGGAAGTAATCCGCTACAACGAAGGCGAAGGCAAGAAGAAAGTCGTACTCGTGGACTGTGGTGTTAAATCGAACATTATCCGTTGCCTTTTGAAACGCGATGTAGAAGTAATCCGCGTTCCATGGAACTATGATTTCAACTCTCTTGAATTCGACGGTCTGTTTATCTCAAACGGTCCTGGCGACCCTGACACCTGCGATGCTGCAGTACAGAACATCCGCAAGGCTATGCAGAACGAAAAACTTCCTATCTTCGGAATCTGTATGGGTAACCAGTTGCTCTCGAAAGCAGGAGGTGCAAAAATATACAAACTGAAATACGGTCACCGCAGCCACAACCAGCCGGTTCGCATGGTAGGAACTGAAAAATGTTTCATCACTTCACAGAACCACGGTTATGCCGTTGACAACAATACTCTTGGCTCTGACTGGGAACCACTGTTCATCAATATGAACGACGGCTCTAACGAAGGTATCCGCCACAAAAAGAACCCTTGGTTCTCTGCACAGTTCCACCCGGAAGCTGCAAGTGGTCCGACAGATACAGAATTCCTGTTCGACGAGTTTGTAAAATTGCTGTAATCCATTAAAAAGAAAAGTACAATGAAAGAAAATATAAAGAAAGTATTATTGTTAGGTTCCGGAGCACTTAAAATCGGCGAAGCCGGTGAGTTCGACTATTCCGGTTCACAGGCTCTTAAGGCTCTTAAGGAAGAAGGTATAGAAACCATCCTTATCAACCCTAATATCGCTACAGTGCAGACTTCAGAAGGAGTGGCAGACAAGATTTACTTCCTGCCTGTAACACCTTACTTCGTAGAAAAAGTAATAGCTAAGGAACGTCCTGACGGCGTACTGCTCTCATTTGGTGGACAGACAGCATTGAACTGCGGTGTTGCTCTCTACAAGGCAGGTATATTCGAAAAATATGAGACTCGTGCTCTTGGTACTCCTGTACAAGCTATCATGGACACTGAGGATCGTGAGCTCTTCGTTCAGAAACTTGACGAAATCAATGTCAAGACTATCAAGAGTGAAGCTGTAGAAAACATCGAAGATGCACGCCGTGCGGCAAAAGAACTTGGCTATCCTGTTATCATCCGTGCTGCATACGCGCTTGGTGGTCTGGGTTCCGGTTTCTGCGACAATGAAGAAGAACTTAACGTATTGGCTGAAAAGGCTTTCTCTTTCTCTCCACAGGTACTCGTAGAAAAGAGCTTGAAAGGATGGAAGGAAGTGGAATACGAAGTAGTGCGCGACCGTTTCGACAACTGTATCACTGTATGTAATATGGAAAACTTCGACCCGCTGGGTATCCACACCGGTGAGTCTATCGTTATCGCTCCATCGCAGACTCTTACAAACAGCGAATACCACAAGTTGCGTGAGCTTGCTATCCGCATCATCCGCCACATCGGTATCGTGGGTGAATGTAACGTACAGTATGCTTTCGACCCTGAATCGGAAGACTACCGCGTAATCGAGGTTAACGCCCGTCTGAGCCGTTCGTCTGCCCTTGCATCTAAGGCTACAGGTTATCCTTTGGCTTTCGTTGCTGCGAAACTCGGTTTGGGATACGGACTGTTCGACCTTAAGAACTCTGTAACAAAAACTACTTCCGCATTCTTCGAACCTGCTCTTGACTACTGCGTATGTAAGATTCCTCGCTGGGACTTGGGTAAGTTCCACGGTGTTGACCGCGAACTCGGTTCAAGCATGAAGTCTGTAGGTGAAGTTATGGCTATCGGACGTACTTTCGAAGAAGCTATCCAGAAGGGTCTCCGTATGATCGGTCAGGGAATGCACGGTTTCGTTGAAAACAAGGAACTCGTTATCGACGATATAGACAAGGCTCTCCGCGAACCGACAGACAAACGTATTTTCGTAATCTCTAAGGCTATGCGTGCCGGTTACACTGTTGACCAGATTCATGACCTTACTAAAATAGACAAGTGGTTCCTCGACAAGCTGATGAACATCATGCAGACATCTAAGGAACTCCACGAATGGGGCAACAACCACACTCTGCTTTCCCAGTTGCCTAACGAATTGCTTTATAAGGCAAAACGTCAGGGATTCTCCGACTTCCAGGTGGCTCGTGCCATCGGCTACCAGGGTGATATGGAAGAAGGAAGCCTTGCTATCCGTAACCACCGTAAGAGTGTAGGTATCGTGCCTGTAGTGAAACAGATAGATACTCTGGCTGCTGAATATCCAGCACAGACCAACTACCTGTATCTGACTTACAGCGGTGTGGCCAACGATGTTCATTACCTTGGCGACCACAAGAGTATCGTGGTTCTCGGTTCAGGAGCTTACCGTATCGGTTCTTCTGTAGAGTTCGACTGGTGTGGTGTTCAGGCTCTTAACACTATCCGCAAGGAAGGTTACCGCTCTGTAATGATCAACTACAACCCTGAAACTGTATCTACAGACTACGATATGTGCGACCGTCTGTACTTCGACGAGCTGACTTTCGAACGTGTAATGGATATCCTCGACCTCGAAAATCCTCACGGAGTAATCGTTTCTACAGGTGGACAGATTCCTAACAACCTGGCTCTTCGTCTTGATGCCCAGAAGGTAAATATTCTCGGTACATCTGCCAAGAGTATCGACAACGCAGAGGACCGCGACAAGTTCTCGGCTATGCTTGACCGTATCGGTGTTGACCAGCCTGAATGGAGCGCGCTTACTTCTATGGAAGATATCAACGCATTTATCGAAAAGGTAGGTTTCCCTGTATTGGTTCGTCCTTCATACGTGCTTTCAGGTGCGGCTATGAACGTATGCTCCAACCAGGAAGAACTTGAACGCTTCCTGCAGCTTGCAGCCAACGTATCGAAGAAACACCCTGTGGTAGTGAGCCAGTTCATCGAACATGCCAAGGAAGTGGAAATGGATGCTGTGGCACAGAACGGTGAAATCGTGGCATACGCTATCTCTGAACATATAGAGTTTGCCGGTGTACACTCAGGTGACGCTACCATACAGTTCCCTCCACAGAAACTTTATGTTGAGACTGTACGCCGCATCAAGCGTATCTCCCGACAGATTGCGAAAGAACTTAACATCTCCGGTCCGTTCAACATCCAGTTCCTCGCACGCGAAAACGATATCAAGGTTATCGAATGTAACTTGCGTGCCAGCCGTTCGTTCCCATTCGTAAGCAAGGTATTGAAGATTAACTTCATCGAACTTGCAACTAAGGTTATGCTCGGTCTGCCGGTTGAAAAACCTGAAAAGAATCTGTTCGACCTCGACTATGTAGGTATCAAGGCTAGCCAGTTCTCATTCAACCGTCTGCAGAAGGCCGACCCTGTATTGGGTGTTGATATGGCATCTACAGGTGAGGTGGGATGTATCGGCGACGATACTTCATGCGCAGTTTTGAAGGCTATGCTTTCTGTAGGTTACCGCATCCCTGAAAAGAACATCCTTATGTCAACAGGTACACTGAAACAGAAGGTTGACCTGCTTCAGGCTGCACGCGCACTCAAGGCTAAAGGTTACAACATCTTCGCTACAGGCGGTTCATCCAAGTTCCTTACAGAAAACGGCGTAGAAAATACACGCGTTTACTGGCCAAGCGAAGAAGGACATCCTCAGGCTCTCGAAATGCTGCACAAGAAGGAAATTGACATGGTGGTAAATATCCCACGCGACCTTACTCCAACCGAACTTGAAAACGGTTATAAGATCCGTCGTGCCGCTGTGGATTTGAATATTCCTCTCGTGACAAACGCACGTCTTGCAAGCGCATTCATCAATGCATTCTGCACTATGAGTATAGACGATATAGCAATCAAGAGTTGGGACGAATATAAATAACCAATAATATAAATAAAAAGATTAAGACCTCTCTTACGGACATTTTCCAATAAGAGAGGTCTTTTTTTATTTCTTATAACCTGAATTCTGTAATAACCAGTTATTCATCTGAATAATCTTTTCAGGGATTGGGAATACTGTTGTAAATCCGGTCTCTTCATTTTCCAGCTGAGGACGGCTGCTATATGCTTCAGTGTAAACTCCGAACCTTATCATATCCTGACGCCTCCATCCTTCCCAGGCAAGTTCTAGCATTCTTTCATCCAGAATATTTTCAAGAGTAGCACTCCTGGCAGGAGCATTTACTCTACTCCTGACAAGATTAAGCTCTCTGTCACCGTTTTCTCCATTGCGAACCTTAGCTTCACATTTCATAAGAAGCACATCGGCATATCTGTAAAGAACGATATCATTGTCTATAAGCTTTCCGTCTTTAAAGCCTGTAGGATCGACTTCATATTTTTTCATTCTCGCTCCGGCAGTCTTCTCGTACGGTTTTCCTGAAACGTCAAGTTCAACCTTCCAAGGCTCATAGACCAAACGTGTCTTTCCATCATCCAGCATTATAGGATTTCCGTCAAGATCGGTAAGATCGTCATCAAAATAGCAGAAATCAAATCGTGGATCTTCATTTTCTGTACCGTAGCCGAATGTTTCAAGAACATCCAGAGTGGCAGACGCACCGTTCTCTCCACCAAGTCCGTAAGCCTTTGCATGATTATAATGACGCGACCTGAATAAATAAATGAACTGATTGGTATATAATGTCTTATCCATAGGTATAACAAAAATATTCTCGACAGACGATTCGTTGAACACTGCAAAATTAGTCCTATAGTCCGGTTCCAGATTGTATCCTGCCTCTGCTATCTTGTCGCAATAGTATATTGTGGCCTCCCATGCATTCGTCCTTGTTCCGTCTATTATAAATTCTATATCAGCTCCGTTTGGTCTTAAATTGTCAGTCCATACATCATCTGTATATACCTCGGCATTCAGTGCCAGTTTAGCCAACAGAAAATATGCCACATGTCGTGTAATTCGTCCGTAATACTCTCCGGGGATATTACTACGTTCGTCTGCCAGATAAGGTAAGGATTCCTGGAGTTCATTTACAATCAACCAGAAGATTTCACTCCTTTCTGCCTGTTCTTTCACCGACTTCTCAACTTCTGTTTCCCTTATGAGCGGCACTCTCCCGAACAAATCCATAAGATGGTAATAGAATAATGCCCTTAGAGCTCTGACTTCTGACATCAAGGGTTGTGCATCATCATCACTGTGCTCTGTTGCATAGTCCTTTATCCTTCTGGCAGATTCATTACAAAGCATGACCGATTTGTACAAATATTCCCATGTGGCAAGAATAGAATTGTTATTTGTTCCCCAGTCATGAAGATATAGTCCCTGCCAGAATCCACCGTCATACCAGTCCGCGCCACGCGTAGGCATTATAGCCTCATCGGTGGTAAAAGTATTAAGGTCGTATATACCTCTTCCGGTGCCCTGTATCCCCTCACTGTCATTATATCCGCCAATATTATTATAAAGAGTGGCAACACTGTGCATGTATAGTTCTTTCAGATTTCCGGCTATCTGATTTTCGTTTATTGCGTCCTTTGGATTTTCTTCCAAAAAACCCTTGCAAGATGATAGACAAAGGATACAAGCTGTTATGATGTAAACATATCGTTTCATACGCATAAATTTTAAAAGTTCAACCCAAGGCTTAAAGTATATGTCCTCGATACAGGATAGCTGCGTTTATCGTCAACTCCCAATGTACCGTCTATACCGGAACTGTTTATAAGCGGAGTAAGTCCAGAATACCCGGTTATAGTCGCCAGATTATTTATAGTAAAAGCCAGTCTGCAACCCTTCAGCCACAGTCCGTCCTTTACTTTCGGTTGCCATCCTATTGTAAGATAATCGAAATTAAGGTAGTTTCCATTTTCCAGCCAGTAGTCCGTTGCCGTCTGGTCGCGTATCATCTTTTTGGGAGCTTCTTCCATAACATTATAGTCCGGCAGGTTGTTCATGTTCATATAGGTGAGAGCAGTACCGTTGTAAATCTTGTGTCCGAACGCGCCGTTCATCTGTAACGAGATATCGAAAGATTTATATCTCAGACTGATATTTGAACCGAGTATATATTTAGGTATGGCCTGTCCGGCTATATATCTGTCTTCTCCATCCTCTATGCTTACTCCGCCCCCATTCAAATCGGCTATACCATATACATAACCTCCGTTACCGTCATCTTTTAGACCTGTACATTTAGGCAGATAGAAAACGCCCAATGGCTGTCCCACTATCTGATACACTATATTGTTGTTTCCACCATGAAATCCGGCACCATTCAGTCCGGCAATGGCTGTATATTCGGCAGCTGATATATAATTACCTTCATACATTCCGCCAAGCGACAGCAGTTTGTTCTGCTGATAAGTGAGATTTGCGTTTATCATAAGTTCCCAATCCCCTGTTCTCACCGGAGTACCGCCTACAGATATTTCCACGCCATTGTTTTCCATCGATCCGATGTTTGCCAAAAGGGTATTATAAGTGAACGGAGGAACGCTGACATGATAATTATAAAGCATATCGCTTGTTTTCGACTTATAATAATTAACAGACAGAATAAACCGGCTACCATACATTTCAAGGTCGGCACCAGCATTGAAAGTCTTCTTCACTTCCCATTTCAGATCCGGATTGACATTTCTAAGTGTTTCAAAAGTAACCATAGGCAAGTTACCAACAGGAGCTACCCCGTTCGGTTTAGCCAGATTCATAGTGGTATAAGAACTTATTCCTCCCTGGTTTCCGGCAAGTCCGTATCCCAGTCTGACTTTCAGATTATCAACTATATCAACATACCTCATAAAATCTTCCTGCGATATGTTCCACGCCACAGAAGCTGAAGGGAAAAATCCCCATTTATGGTTCTCACCAAACTTGGATGACGCATCAGTACGTGCATTCAATGTGACAACATACCTGTCATCATACGAATAGTTCACACGGCCCAAAAACGATACCTGTCTTGGATCTTCAAAATAAGAGCCTGTACCGTCCCATGGTCTCAAAGCTCCTGCCTGAAGATTATTGAAGCCCATATAATCAGATGAAAAGTTTGTAGCTGTAGTATAGAATCCGGAATATCTGTCCTTAGAGAGTTCACCCAATGCCAATACATCTATAAAATGTTTTCCCATCTGTCTGTTGTATGTAAGCATCATGTTTCCCAGCAATGATTCCGAACTTCTCAAACCTCTGTATCCCTGACCGTAAGCCCATACTGTTGTAGGTAAATATTGGCTATCCTCAGTATTATTATATGTATATGAGCCGAAAAGTACCAGTTTCAGCTGGTATGGAAGATTTACGTTTATTTTAGCATGCGCACTGAAGTATGAAGCTGCTTCACGGTTGTCAACCTCCATCCATGCCAACGGATTTGTTATCTGACTGGCCGTAGTAAGATTATCCCAGGCACCTGAAGAATTCTTTTCTCCGGGGAAAGTAGGATTGAAAGTTGCGGCCGAATAAAATGTCTTCTGCAGGTCGAACAGACTTCTTTCCCTTTTCACCGAGCCGAATATTCCAAGTTCACAATCTACCAAGTTATCTATAAGCTTCTGGTTCAGATTCATGTTTGATGTAAACATCTTCATACCCTCATTCATTATATCTCCTTCCATATCCAAATATCCAAGAGATACACGGTAAGTAGATTTCTCTCCGCCACCATAAAGAGCAATATTATGATTCTGCCTTATGGCCGTCCTTTCTATTGCTTTCTGGAAATTTGTATTATAGCCTTTGTCTATAATACTCAATCCCAGACTTGAAGTGACATTTCTGTATTCATCAGCATCGAGCATCCCTATTCTTTTATACACACTGGAAATACCGAAACTTCCGCTGTAGTTTATACTTGTCTTGCCCTTGATACCTTTCTTTGTCACGACATTTATTACGCCGGAAGCTCCACGCGAACCGTACTGAGCCGTTTCGGAAGCATCCTTCAAAATAGTAAAGCTTTCTATGTCAGTAGGATAAATTGAGGTAAGCAGAGTCATATCCCCTATAACACCATCAACAATGATTAACGGTGAGTTACCTCCCGTTATGGATGTAGTTCCACGCAGACGTACCGCATCAAGAGCAGCCGTTCCGTTCCCCCCTTTATTGATAGTAAGTCCTGCAACTCGTCCCTGAATAGCCTCAATAGGATTTACAATCTGTATTTTGTTCATCTGATCTTCTTTGATCAGCTCCACTGATCCGGACAGTTTCTTAATGCTTCCGGTGGCATAGCCGACATTTACTACAGTATCGGCAGAGACTTTGTCTAATTCTTGTTCTTGTGCATTAATAGTTTGGCCTGCCAATATTAAAGGCAATGCTGCCAACAAACTAAGCGTATTGGTTCGCTTGTGTTTTTTCATAATGATATCGGTTATTTGTTTTTCTCAAAAATAAGTATTTATATAATGAAAAACAAAAAATAGGCATATAAGGTTGAAATCATATGCACATATTATACAAAAAATTATACACTCCGTTCAAACTGGTATTTTAAATATCATAGTTTTTATTTACATTTGCCAATAGTACCTATTATTATATAAAATGAAAAATAATCCCAACAATGTCATATCACCTATACGTGAGAAGATAACCACTCTTATACGACATGAGAAACTTTACAGATCCATACACCGTCAACTGATGAAAAAATGGTTTCAGTATTTCGTACTGTTCTTCATTATCGGATCTATAATTTCAATTATATGCGGCTCGTTTGAGGAATCCGCGCCATATCGCAACTGGCTGTATTTATTCAATTATCTGGCTTCTTTCGTCTTTACCATAGAATACGGATTAAGGATTGCTGCAGCCCCTGTACAGTATGCACAATATAAAAGCCCATGGGTAGCACGTCTGCATTACATATTTTCCTTTTACGGACTTATAGATTTTGTAGCCGTACTTCCTTTCGTTGGTATTTATATCTACAAAGAGACACCTTATATACATCTTGTGGTGTTAGCATACATTCTGATAATATTCAAACTTATACGCTACTCGCGTTCGTTCCAGATGATAGGAACAGTTTTGAAGACCGTAAAGGAGGAACTCATAACATCTTATACGGCATGTGGCATCATGCTTGGTTTCTCAGGAATTCTGATGTATTACATAGAACGTAACGCACAACCCAATGCATTCGAGAATATCGGTGACGGATTCTGGTGGGCCATAGTAGCCTTTACCACCGTGGGATACGGCGATATATACCCTATCACTCCAATAGGGCGCCTACTGAGTAGCTTGATAAGCCTGATTGGTATTGCCATGATTGCCATCCCTACAGGTATAATAAGCTCCGCTTTCATGAACATGCTGATAGAGAAAAAGCAAAAAGCTGAAAAAGAAAAAGAAAAACAATGAATTTATAGAAGGAAAGACATCGTAATGTATTAACTTTGGCCCGGAAACTAAACTTAAATAAATATTATGAAGAAACAACTAGCTCTGATGTCGCTATTATTATGTAGCAATTCCTTTAATTCTTTTTCAAACAATAATCAGTCTGTAACGTTGCCTTACTGGCAGGACATACAAACCGTAAGTGTAAACCGTATGGAGCCTCGTTCTGCATTTATGAGCTATGCTGACAAGTCTCAGGCCATGAGTGGAAAATACGAATCCAGTCCTTATTATAAATTACTTAACGGAGTTTGGAAATTCTACTATACAGACTCACATCGTAACCTTCCAGCCGACATTACCGAAAAGAATACAGATGTATCCGGCTGGAACGATATAAAAGTCCCCGGGAACTGGGAAATGCAGGGTTATGGAGTAGCTATATATACCAACCACGGTTATGAGTTCCAACCAAGAAACCCGCAGCCTCCAAAACTGCCGGATGATATACCTGTAGGTGTGTATAGAAGAGACCTTAATATACCGTCCGATTGGAAAGGTAGAGATATCTATCTTCATATAGCCGGAGCAAAATCGGGATGTTATGTATATATCAATGGAAAGGAAGTAGGATACAACGAGGATTCAAAAAATCCGGCAGAATATCTTATCAATGATTATCTGGAAGAAGGACAGAATGTTCTGACACTGAAAATATTCCGTTGGAGTACAGGCTCATATCTGGAATGTCAGGATTTCTGGCGCATGAGCGGTATAGAAAGAGATGTATTTGTTTATTCACAGCCCAAGGCTTCGGTGAGTGATTTCCGTGTGACTTCCACTCTTGATGATACGTACAGTAATGGTATCTTCCGTCTGGCAATAGATATGAAGAACAGCCGCAGTACAACTGCCGATCTTGAAGTGAGCTATGAACTTGTTGACAGACAAGGAAATGTCATAGCACAGGAAAACAAGAATGTATCTGTTGAGTCTAAAAAGGAGAACACAGTTGTTTTCAACAAAGAAATTCCACAGGTAAAGACATGGTCGTCTGAAGCTCCTAATCTTTACAAGATGTTTATGACTGTAAAGGAGAACGGAAAAGTTACAGAAGTGGTTCCATTTAACGTTGGTTTCCGAAGAATAGAGATAAAGGAAATTGATCAGAAATCAGCCGACGGGAATAATTATAAAGTATTATTGGTCAATGGCCAGCCAATCAAGCTGCGAGGAGTAAATATCCATGAACATAATCCTGAAACAGGACATTATGTGAGTGAGGAGCTTATGAGAAAAGATTTCGAACTAATGAGACAACATAACCTGAACACAGTTCGTCTGTGTCACTATCCTCAGGACAGACGTTTCTATGAACTGTGTGACGAATATGGTCTTTATGTTTATGATGAAGCAAACATTGAAAGTCACGGTATGTATTACGATCTGAGAAAAGGTGGTACATTAGGAAATAATCCTGAATGGCTGAAGCCACATTTGTATCGTACCATCAATATGTTTGAACGTAACAAGAATTATCCTTCACTTACATTCTGGTCGCTCGGTAATGAAGCAGGCAACGGTTACAATTTCTACCAGACTTATCTGTGGTTGAAAGAAGCAGACAAAGATATTATGAATCGTCCGGTAAACTATGAACGTGCCCAGTGGGAATGGAACTCCGACATGTATGTACCTCAATATCCTAGTGCATCATGGCTGGAATCTATAGGCAAGAAAGGTAGCGACCGTCCTGTTGCTCCTTCTGAATATGCTCATGCTATGGGTAACTCTACAGGCAGTCTTTGGGATCAGTGGAAAGCAATATATAAGTATCCTAATCTTCAGGGTGGTTATATCTGGGACTGGGTTGACCAGGGACTGAAAGTCAATACTGAAGATGGCGGTTTCTTCTGGGCATACGGAGGTGACTTCGGAACTAATATGCCAAGTGACGGTAACTTCTGCTGCAATGGTATCGTCAGCCCTGACCGTACTCCTCATCCTGCCATGAGTGAAGTGAAATATGCTCACCAGTATGTAGGTTTCGAGATGAAAGATGGGGAAAACGGTATATTCAATGTAACCAACCGTTATTACTTCACAAATCTAAAGAAATATATGATTACATATCTTGTCAAGGAGAATGATAAGGTAATTCGCCGTAACAAGATATCAATGGATATTGAACCGCAGGCAAGTAAAGAACTTAAAGTAGATGTAAGCGGTCTGAAGCAGAAAGCAGGTACTGAATATTTTGTTGAGTTCAGTGTAACTACCGTGGAGCCTGAAACACTTGTTCCTATCGGATTTGAACTGGCACACGAGCAGTTCCGTTTACCGGTAGAACCTCTGGAACGTGAATTTGCTGTTTCCGGTCCTGCCCTTAAGTGTAGCACAGAAGGTAATATTTTAAGCGTATCTTCTTCAAAGGTAAATTTCAAGTTCGACAGGAAAAGCGGAATTGTCACTTCCTATAAGGTTGGAGGAACAGAATACTTCAGCGAAGGTTTCGGTATTCAGCCTAACTTCTGGCGTGCTCCAAACGACAATGATTACGGAAGCCAGATGCCTAAACGCCTGCAGATATGGAAACAGTCAAGCAAAAACTTCAATGTAGTGGATGCTTCTGTAGAAATGGATGGTAAGGATGCCGTACTGAAAACCACATATCTTCTGGCTGCAGGAAATCTTTATATAGCAACATACCGCATACATCCTTCTGGAGTTGTAAAAGCTGACTATACCTTTACTTCTACCGATATGGAGGCAACAAAGACCGAATTGTCCGAAGCTACTCTTATGGCTACCTTCACTCCGGGTAATGATGCCATCCGCAAGGAAAGTTCAAAACTTGTGGTACCGCGTATAGGTATCCGTTTCCGTATGCCGGCCAATATGAATTATGTGACATATTTCGGTCGCGGACCTGAAGAAAACTATATTGACCGCAATAACGGTACACTCGTCGGTCTCTATAAGAACACTGCCGATGATATGTATTTCCCATACGTACGCCCTCAGGAAAATGGTCATCACACAGATACACGCTGGCTTAGCGTTGGCAGGAAAGGCGGAAAAGGTCTTACAATTTATGCCGACCAGACTATCGGCTTCAATACGTTGCGCAACTCAATAGAAGATTTCGACGGTGAGGAAGCGACATATTGCGACTATCAGTGGAACAACCGTGATGCGGAAGAACTGAAACATGATGTGTCAACTGCCAAAAACATCAAGCCAAGGCAGACTCACATCAGTGATATCAAGCCACGCGATTTTGTTGAAGTATGCGTAGATATGAAACAGATGGGTGTAGGTGGATACGACAGCTGGGGAGCCATTCCTGACAAACAGTATCTTATCCCGGCCAATCAGGAATATAAATGGGGATTTACCCTTGTTCCTTCCAGATAATATTGAAGCGAATAAATACTTCAAATATATGTTCTGAAATTCTGATAATTAAATCATAAAATAAAGGTCCCGAAACGGAAAATACTAGTGATTTCCATTTCAGGACCTTTACTGTTTATTGTCATTTCTAACTTATGTAATCTGAGCCATGAAGATTACAGAAGAAATTACATATTGGACACTGTTATCACTCAATAGTTTTCAGCATCTCCTTCACTGCAGCCTCCAACTGTCTGTCTTCACCTTTCAATACCTCTTCAGGAGAATTATAAACTTCTATGTCTGGCTGGAGTTCTTTGTTTTCAAGATACTCTCCGCGCATATTCATACATCCCACCTGTGGTATTCCGAAAACAATGCTTGGATCTATCTGTCTTTCCCACCATACGGCAGTCATTGTTCCGGGAACAGGAGTACCGATAAGCTTGCCTATACCAAGTTCCTTATAAACCCATGGGAAACCGTGAGCGTTACTATAGTTATCCTCACAAACAAGGACACATGACGGTTTGAGCCACTTGTTGAACGGATCGCTACCGATGTACTGTCCTCTAGGAACAAATCTCTGATATTCCTTTCCACTGAGCAGTGTGACAAGGTCATCGTGAAGCCATCCACCGCCATTATGACGTGTGTCAACTATCACCGCATCCTTGGTTCTGTTCTTCTCGCTCAACAGTTCGCTATATACTGTACGGAAGCTCGGACTATCCATTCCCTGTACGTGTACATATGCCACACGTCCTCCGGAAAGTTTTTCAACAAGCTGTTCATTACGTTTCACCCATCTCTTGTAAAGCAGATTAGACTGTTCGCCTGCGCTGATTGCCTTCACTGTAACATCAAAACGTTTTTTTGTTTCAGGATTATAAACTGAAAGAAGCACCTTCTTACCTGCCTTGCCTTCCAACATAGGATAATAATCAACGCCTGCCAAAATCTTTTCGCCATCTATTTTTTCGATGATACATCCTTCTGTTACACCTGTCTTCTTCACTGCGAAAGGTCCTTTAGCGATTATTTCCTTTATCTTCAAGCCATCTCCCGTGTATTCATTATCATAGAACACACCAAGACACGCAGTTGGGAACGAAGCTCCTGCCGCATAATATCTTGCTCCCGTATGAGAACCGTTTAGTTCGCCAAGCAGTTCGCTCAACATTTCCTGGAAATCATAGTTATTGTTTATATAAGGCAGGAAACGCTTATAGTTTTCATAATAGCCTTTCCAGTCTGCCCCATGCAAATCGGCAACATAGAACTTGTCTTCAACCTGTTTCCATATATGGTCGAACATATACATACGTTCATCATACGGACGATAATTGAAAGGAGCACTGAATTCCACATTCTTAGACTCTCCTTTCTCCATATTCACTTTTTTGATAGAAGAATTGCAGAGATACAGGTTTTCCTGTTTCTTGTCCGTCATCATAGATCCGTAACCTATATTCTTCATAACGATTGAAGTCTTATTCTCCTTCAGATCGTGCATCCACAGGTCATAACCATCCTCAAAGGCTGCCTGATAGTACAGTTTGTCACCTTTTGAAGAAAGTACAGCATCACCAAGATTAGAAGAGTTTACAGTCAGACGGATAATTCTGTCACGACAGTTTTCAAGATCGAATACCAAAGGCTTGACTTCGTCTTCCTTATCCTTCTTTTCATCTTTCTTCTTTCCTTTTTTCTTTTCGTTTTCCTTCTTCTCCGCATCCTCTTTATCTTTCTTTTCCTGTTCTTCCACAAGGGCAAGTTCTTCTTTACTCATGCGGAAACGTTCGTAAGCGTCAAGATCGAAAAACATGATATATACATCATCCTCAGAACCCCAACTGCCGTGACTGCGATAACCCGCACGGTCGCTTTTCCATATCATAGCCTTACCGCCCAGAACCCATTTCGCATCTCCGTCAGTATATCCGCTCTGAGTAAGATTATGTATTTCACCATTGCCTGACGCATTGACCAAAGCTACGTCGTTATTGTTCCAGCCGCCATGACCGATATATCCGGACAATAGCCAACGGCTGTCAGGGCTCCATTCAAACCACTGGTCACCGTCACTATAAGAATATTCGAACTTACCATCCATTACTGTGCGAACTGCCTTTGTCTTCAGATTAAGAACACGTAATGTTGTTCTGTTTTCAAGAAAGGCCACTTCCTTGCCGTCAGGACTATACTGAGGCTGGAATGAAGTCACATTACTGTTTATCAGTCTTTCTTCCTTGAATTCATTGGCATATGTAAACAACTCATCTTCTTTATTAACCAGCGAGGTCTGATATATCTGCCACAGACCGTTTCGTTCAGACGCATAGACTATACTTCTTCCGTCAGGTGAGAAATCTATATTCCTCTCCTGCTCAGGAGTGTCGGTAATCTGCTTTGTTGTCTTATATTCTACAGATGTTACATATACATCACCACGCAGGATGAAAGCTATCTCCTTGCCTTCAGGAGATACTGATATCTCCGTAGCACCTGACGATTTCAACCATTTCACCAGATGCTTGTCATAACTGTCTGCCACAATGCTGACATTGACTTTCTTTGGAGACTCTCCTTCTTTCACTGTATATATTTCTCCATTGAATCCATAGCACAAGGTTCCGTTTGAAGCAACTGAAAGGAAACGTACAGGATGGCCGGTATGAGACGTCAGACGTGTAATGTTCTTACCGTCAAGATCTGACTTGTAGATATTGAAACTACCTTCTCTCTCGCTCAGATAATAGAACGATTTTCCATCCGGAGTCCATACAGGAGTTCTGTCTTCACCGTCGAAAGAAGTAATTTTCCTGTAACTTTTTTCTGTTCCTTCCTGTTCTGTGCAGAGCCAAATATCACGTGTTATGGATGATGTGTGATGTTTACGCCATGCGTCTTCATATCCCTTCTTGTCATGATAAAGAAGAGACTTGCCATCAGGACTGATGCTGATATCCTCCATAGGTATAGACGAGAACATCACAGGTCTGCCTCCATCTGTTCCTACTTCATATATCTGCGGGAACTGAGAACTGGGGAAAGTCATATCCTGAGCATCAGGCATAACTGCAGCCTGAAAAAGCACATGACTGTTGTCGCGAAAAGCGTATGGCACCTCATTTCCGGAATGAGTGGTAAGTCTTCGTGGCACTCCACCGTCCTTGCCTACAATAAATATATCCATACTACCTTCCCTGTCGGAAGCAAAAGCAATATTCTTTCCGTCAGGACTCCACACAGGATGTGTGTCATGTCCCTGATTGGAAGTTATCTGCAATGCCTTACCACCTTTGACAGGTACGGTGTAAATATCACCCTTGTAAGTAAAAGCTATCTGCTCGCCGTCAGGAGAAATAGCGCAATAGCGCATCCATAACGGAGAATCCTCAGCATACGATGCCACTCCGGCAATAGAAACGACCGTTGCGAATAAAAGTCTTTTCATAAGCTTAATTTTGTAATTTTTTAAATACCTGTTTATAAATATAATCGTAATACAAAAATCACAAAATTCCGTAATTTCAGCAAGAAATGAACAGAAAACTTTGAATCAGACTCTAATTCCTTTTATTATCCGATATATTCTTCAAGAAAGCAAGCAGCATATTAATTACCTTTTATTCTGGTGTTCTTGACATTGTGCGAAGAAAAACATATATTTGTAACGACTAATCATCTATTAAAAGAGCAACACTTGTATGGCTAATATTTATCCGGTAGGGATACAGAGTTTCGACGAAATCCGTAAAGGTGGATATATTTATATCGACAAGACAGAATATATCCACGAATTGATTAAAAACGGGAAATATTACTTTCTGAGCCGTCCGCGACGTTTCGGTAAAAGCCTTCTTATTTCGACCATAGAAGCATACTTTCTAGGCAAAAAAGAACTTTTCAATGGTCTTGCCATGGAAAATCTTGAAAAAGAGTGGATAGAATATCCTGTATTGCATATAGATCTGAACAATCAAAAATATGAGTACAAAGACAGTTTGGACGAGATTCTTAACAACACATTAACACACTGGGAAGAGCTATACGGAGCAAGGGAAGCAGAAAGCAGTCTTTCCTTACGTTTTCAGGGAGTTATACAGCGTGCTGCAGAAAAGGCCGGTAAAAACGTTGTCATACTGATAGATGAATATGACAAGCCTATGCTACAAGCAATAGGAAATGAAGATCTTCTGACAGAATACAGAAACACCCTGAAAGCATTCTACGGAACTTTGAAAAGCTGCGACCGATACATAAAGTTTGCACTGCTTACAGGAGTTACAAAATTCAGCAAAGTCAGTGTGTTCAGTGATCTTAACAATCTTATGGACATCTCCCTGTCAAGGCGTTTCGCCAATATTTGCGGAATTACAGAACATGAACTGCACCGCGACTTCAAGGAAGACATAAAAATAATGGCCGAAAAGAACGACATGACCGAAGAGGAGATGAAGGATACTCTGAAAATATGGTACGACGGATATCATTTTGCCGACAAGAGCGAAGATATCTACAATCCTTTCAGTATTCTGAACACCTTTGCAGAAATGCAGTTGGGAAGCTACTGGTTTGAAACCGGCACACCGACATTCCTGGTGGAACTGCTTAAGAAAAGCAATTACGATCTGAACAGATTCAATAATGAAATGGCATCGTCAGATTCATTAGGAGGAATTGAGTCTATATATGTAAATCCTGTACCTATTCTTTATCAGAGCGGGTATCTGACTATCAAAGATTTCGACAAGGAGTTCAGACTATACTATTTGGGATTTCCCAACCGTGAAGTAGAAGAAGGATTCAACCGTTTCCTGTTGCCATACTATGCGTCTGTAGAGAACGGCAACACTACATTCCAGATAAAATCATTTATCAATGATGTACGCAATGGAGATATAGATTCATTCATGATACGCCTGCAAAGTTTCTTTGCCGATACCCCTTACGAACTGGCAAGAGAACTTGAATTGCACTATCAGAATGTTCTTTTCATAGTCTTCAAGCTATTGGGTTTCTATACCGAAGCCGAATACCATACTTCGAACGGAAGAATTGACATGATAGTCAAGACAAACAATTATATCTACGTTATGGAATTCAAACTTAACGGCAGTGCCGAAGAAGCTATAAAACAGATAAATGAAAAAGAATACGCAAAACCATTCGCTTCCGACACCCGCAAATTGTTGAAGGTAGGCATTAACTTCAACAATAAGATAAGAGGAATAGAAAAATGGATAGTTGAAGAATAATATTTATTTTTGCAACTGATAATAACAACAAACATACATACAATGATGGAAACAGGATTAAAACACGTCAGCACAGTGACCGTAAGTGCTGCCAACACAGCCCTCACAATGGGTTCGGGCGATATGGAAGTTTTCGCTACACCTGCAATGGTAGCTTTAATGGAGAATGCGGCAATGAACGCAGTCGCGCCCCATCTGCCGGAAGGCTCCACCACTGTAGGAGCAATGATGGAAACATCTCATATCAAGCCATCAGCTTTGGGAGAAACAGTTAACGCAGAAGCTATACTTGAAGAAATAGACGGCAGAAAGCTTACATTCAAGGTTACTGCATCTGATTCAAAAGGTACAATAGGCGAAGGAAAACATATCCGCTATATAGTAGATAGAGAACGTTTCCTCTCTAAACTGAAATAAGAAAAACCTTAAACAATAAACCAATACGGACCGTTTCAGTCTAATATGTGAAACGGTCCGTATTCTTTTCTATATCCTCTTCAATTTCCATTTTCCCCGATGCAGATATATACTGCAGAAGATGAGCAGGAATCCTCCGTAAACATGTTCCGAAGTCCAGCACCAAGCCACATCGAGCCTCATCACCTGAATTATCAATGTGATATACGCAGCATAAATCACCAGAGTTGACAGCTCCAGCATAAACGCCATACGCGTATTTCCCGTACCCGATACCGATTGAAAATATATATTCGATGCAGCCGTAAGCCATGTAGTGGTACAGAACACCCACAACGACGGGATTGACGCTTCTATAAGATCAGGCATATCTGTATAGATGCCTAATACCACAGTGGGAAATACCGCAAACAAAATGGTCAACGGTAAAACAATAGACAGCGCCAGTTTTATATGCTGATGCACCGTACAGACCACACTGTCAGCCTTACCTGCACCTATCTGATTACTTACGAGCGAACCGCACGTGGAAGCAAACGCAGATATTATCATAAACGTGATACCGGAGATGTTCCTTATGATATTTGTTATCGCAAGCGGACGTTCGCCCAGATGCTCCACATAAAGAAAGAATATAAACCATGTGGAAAGCGATACGAAATTCTGAATCATTGTCCACAGAGAGACATTAAGAATTCTTCTGAGTTTATCCGTATTGAATGAACTGAACCTGTTCAGACCATATTTCTTCAGGTCTATTTTCCTAACGGTATATGTTATGAAAAAGATCAGTGATACAAGCTCCGCAAGCGACGAACCTATTGCCGCACCTGCTATTCCAAGAGCCGGAAATCCCAACTTACCGAAAATCAGGATATAATTGAAAACAATGTTCGAGCCCACCATCACAAGCGAATTCAGAGTAAGAGTCTTGGTCTGGGTAGTACCGACAAAGAAAGCCCTGAACATCACAGCCACGAATGAGAAGAAGAATCCGAAAGCCCTCCAGTGAATATAACTCTCGGCGGCAGCATAAATATTCTGCGACGAAAGTATCTTCGGAAGCAACCACGGCGTTATCAACTCGGTAAGAGTAAACGCGGCCGCTGCCAGAAAAATCATGAAATACACTCCCTGATAAAATATGTCGCCTATCTCGGAATATCTCTTTTCGCCGTTCCTTCGCGCCATCAGTATCTGCGAACCGATACTGAAACCGAAACCTATCATGAAAATAGCGATATAATATACTCCGGCTATGGCAGAAGCACCAAGCTCTATCTCTCCCACCCGCCCCAGGAAGGCTGTATCGGTCATACCTATTGCCTGCTCCATCACAAGGCTGATAAGTATGGGATAGGCTATGGTCAGAATTTCTTTAGAGGTATATGCTTTTTTCTGATAGTTATTCATATAAATATCTTTAGTCAATCATCGGGCAAAGATAATACAAACTTCAATAAAAGAAAATACAAAACCTGGGATACAATGAAATACACATCATGAAATTGACATTAATGAAAGAATGAATAGCAGGATTTGTTTATTCAATCCATGTCAATTTATGCCATAAATACTCCAATGGTCCTTGCTTATGATAATTAAACCAGAAACGACTGAAAATAATCTGTACTACTAATACCATGATTGCAAGCACTATACTCAAAGAAGTTCCAACAACCAAACCCAAGTGTAGCCCCCAAGGATAAAACAGGAAAGTGCAAATTACACTCTGACCGATGAAATTTGTCAGGCTCATTCTTCCGTATATCCTCATATAATGCCACAAAGCCGCATTCTGACTTTTGTAATAAATCCAAAGCAACAAATTGACCATACAGACAGAAGAAGATAGATTATAATACATTCTCAATGGAATATTGCCAACAGCAATCACTGCTATATACAATAACACAGACAAGACCAAAGAATACAAAGTCATTCTCTTATAAAACGAAACATCACGGATAAAAAAACCAGTTCGATAAGTCAGCATACCGATACAAAAAAGCCCTAAGGCCTGTGACATTCTCCCAGTCTGAAAAGCCCAAAGCAGACATCCTTTAACACCATCCGTAACATTCATCTTCACAGTCTCAACAAAATCACCGGTTTTCAATGTATTACCCATATTTTCATAAAACACACCATAGCTGTCATCAAACAGATGAAAGGCATAATTCAACCATTCAAGAGGTTGAAGCAAAAAGAAAAACCCCACCCCAAAGAGAACTTTATTACCAGCATGTCTCAAAAACATTACAGGTATCATACACAAGGCATAGAAAATCAGCGGGTCGCCTCCTGCAAAAAAAGCCGCGTTGAAAAATCCGAAAAGAGCTAACAATAACATTCTCCACATCATCCGGTACTTCATATCCATGCCTTTAGACATCCTTTTGTCCAATCGAAGTGCATAAGTAAATCCGAAAAGCAAGGCAAAGACAGAATAGGCTTTACCCTCAAATATGAAATACAGGAAAGACTTCAATATTTCATCCAGTTGCAGAAGCCATTCGGGTGAACTTTTGGGAATACCGGAATAAAGAAAATGATTAGACGAATGTATAAGAATTATAGCTGAAATGGCAAAGCCACGCAATGCGTCAACAGCATTGATACGCCCAATACCTGTCATCCCATTATCCATTTGCCCAATTTCCCTGATTTTCTTACTACATAAACAAAGCCCCAGGTAACCGAAAGAAGCAGTATAGTACATACTATCATTTTCACCATTGTATGCAAAGGCAATGACTCGACAAGCATATAGCATGGTCCAAGGAAAAGATAATGCGACATCCAGATGCCAAACGTGCAGGTGGAAATGCTGACCGCAAAACGTCTGACTGCAACGGATTGGAATTTTAACTTTTTAACAGCAAGGAAAATAGGGAGAGTCATCAACAGTACATTAGGAGAACAATATGTAAAGAACAGTTCCACCAGTTCTACAGGCTGACCCGGAACCGCTGTTATGGACTTAAAACCGAAGAAGGTAATGCAATAGCCTACAACAAAAGAAGGGATGCCAATAACAGCCAACTTAGTCCAGCTTAGGTCAATATTATTTTTTATAATATAATGACCTAAAAGTAAATAGCCATTGAATCCGGCAAAATAATATAATAAACCAAACTCATTCCAAGAACATGTACCCCAAAGGTCTTTTGTAAGATATTCTCTTAAATAAGGAATGAAAAGTGATACAAGCCAAAGAGGCAGAAATACTTTCTGTTCTTTTAGCGATGCCTGTCTGACCCATGCTGAGAAAATTGGCATATAAAGATACAGTCCTATAAGAAGATATACATACCACATCTGCACCGCGAACATAGAAAAATTGAAAGGAATCATCAGGATGTTATGCAAGACACCTGCAAAAGACTGATCAGGTTCTGCCCACGCAAAGGAATCATTAATTACAGTGGGTGAAAGTCCCAGTAGTCCGGTTATCCATGGAAAAAGGTTATACAGAACAGACCATATTAAAAAAGGAACAAGAAGTCTGGTCAGACGTTTTTTATAGAAAGCTGAAATATTCTCTTTTACAGGCAGAAGCAAAGCACCCGTAACCATAACAAACAGAGGTATGGCAGGACGCATAAACGAGCCATAGAAACTACCCCAAAGATTATACAATGGTTCAGAACGCTCAGCCGGAGTAACATTATCCGTACAATGTACTGCTATCATCATGAAGATTGCGATAAATTTCACAAAGTCAAGCCATACAATACGCTTGTTTTCTTTTTCAATCAGTTGTGTTCTCATGTTTTTTTGCTACAAAAGTAGCCACCACATTAAACACATTTTTTGACCTATATCAAAAAGCAATTATAAATGACTACTTTTCAGCTCTTATCCTGCTTAAAGTAGATATTGATATGCCAAGGAATGAAGCAATATATCCCAAATTCACCCTCTGGCATATATCCGGAAATCTCTTCAAAAGAACATTGTATCTCTCTTTTGCCGTCATGGTAAGATTATCAATCATTACACATTGTAAAGTAAGAAGACACTCCTGATGAATAACCCTGCCCCAATTAGCAATCTCAATATTGGTTTCATACAGTTTATTCAGAATATTTATCGGTATTGAATACGCAATAGTTGGTTCCACTGTTTCAACAAATTCAAACCCGGCTTTATTATGATATAAGCATAACAGCCCGAAAGTAATGTCACCTTCTTTTGAAAACCATGTAGTATGTTCATCACCATCCACCAAGCAATAAGAACGAGTCAAACCTTTTTCTATAAAGTAAACATTTCTATCAATAATACCGTCTCTTATAATTAAATGCTTAGACGGAAAATAATGTACAGTAAAATGCTCAATAAGTTGATTTATAGATTCATCAGAAACCGGATAATAACTTTTTATGGATTTTATTATATTGGGAAAAGTCATAAGTATCAGTTAAGTTCAGATAAAAATATTCTCAGTAAATCATATTAAATTTCACCTTCACATCCTTCACATAAATATACCTCCTCTACCTCAGTAATGGAATTGGTAAGCTAAAGATGCAAGATTCCAATTAAGGCTTAATACCTATACAAACTTCGCATTCATGAAAAGAAATAATTTTACAATCACATCTAAAACATAAAACTAAATCCTTTCTTCTGCGAAGCATTGAACTTTTCAATTTCTAACAAAAGAGACTTCTTTAATTGGCCGAACATGAAATCAAGAAAATACCGATTGTTTTCTTCCTCCTGTGATTGACGTAATGAAAGAATATACTCTTCTCTGTCTTCAATGAAAACCTTTGTAGGGAAAAGATTATGGCAGAACTGAATATAATTCATCAACAGACGTGCAGTCCTTCCGTTTCCATCGACCCACGGATGGATAGTCACCAAATTGAGATGGGCATTGAAACTTAATTCATATTGTTCACGCAATGTTTCGACTGCATTCTGCCTTTGCTGCAATACATTGCAAAATTCTTCTACTTTTACAGGGACTTTCGGATAATTCATATATGAGAATCCGCCAAAACCGGCAGTAACACCGCAAAGCCGGAAATCACCTTTCGAAGAATCGAATGATCCACCCATTACATTATATGTAGTACCTGTAGTACGCATCAGTGCAGCATTCAATCTCTGCAAAAATTCCGCTGTAACCGAAATTTTACGTTTGGCTTCATCTTTAGCTAGTTCGTATGCATTCTTTAAGTCCTCATTCATCAAATGATATACGAGTGGCTTTCCATTAGCAGTCAAACCCTCATCAAACAACATTTGAGTTTCCACTTCTGTAAGAGTAGAACCTTCGATAGCAGTAGAATGGGTTATAAGAGAATAGAGGTAGTACTTATCATAGTCCACCGACTCACTGATACCAAGCTTCTGAAATTCCTGATATAGTTGTTCAATCTCCTGCCAAACCACTGACTGCATATCTTGTAATTGATTGGTTGATTTTTTCAAAAATACATTCTTTTTATGTCTTAACAAAAGAAAAGAAATTGTTTTTACATGTAAAAACAAAAAAAGCTAAGTAATAGTCATTCCTATACTTAGCTTTTTTTCTTGTACCCAGACCCGGTACAAGGCATAGAAATCATAGGAAAATAAAAGAATTTATCT
>OGCN01000801.1_pt1 | contig 48133 bp, 41 predicted proteins | sample 1570181 | NCBI WGS metagenome assembly OGCN01 (sample SAMEA4370584, study PRJEB24528) | human gut metagenome | reverse complement strand
TCAGACAATCCTTCAGGCATGTATTCATCAGAGACTTAACAAAATAAGAAATCACTTGAAAACTCTGCGTTCTGCAGCAATTGCTTTAGTATTTTTGATGGCAGGATAATTTACCTTGTTGGCTGCAAAATAGCTATTAGTTTTGTGACATAATAAGCAATATGTGGTTGTGAGGAGTTAAGGGGGGTGGGGAGTTTGAGGGGATTCAAAAATAAAAACACCGGAGCCGGGAAAAAACTGCTAAAGCGGTTTTTTTCCGAAATCCGGTGAATCTATGATCTTGATCTTATACGTTTGCACTGCCTCGTTCCTGATCAGCAGCTATCTCCCTTCATTGGGATGCGAAGTTCTTTCGCCTGACGACTATCGATCTTAAGCGTGGAACGATCTTTCAGACTTTCATATACCTTAGGCACCATGATACTCTTATAAGCCGGACGAATGATCTTATCCACATTGATCAATTCCTCCATACGATGTGCACTCCATCCCACAATACGTGCCATTGCAAAGATTGGTGTGAACAGCTCTTGTGGAATACCAAGCATGCTGTAAACAAATCCGCTGTAGAAATCCACATTGGCACTAACGCCTTTATAGATCGCACACTCTTCACCAATTACTTCCGGTGCGATGCGCTCGATCATGGAATATAATTCAAATTCCTGCTTATGATTTTTTTCTTCTGCCAAAAGCTCGACGAACTGTTTAAAAGCACGAGCACGTGGATCTGATATAGAATACACCGCATGACCCATACCATAAATAAGTCCACGGCGGTCAAAGGCCTCCTTGCGCACCAATTTGCGCAAATAAGCACGCACCTGTTCTTCATCTGTCACATCATCTACATGCTCTTTAAGATCCTGCATCATCTGCACCACTTTGATATTGGCACCACCATGCTTCGGCCCCTTGAGAGAAGATAACGCCGCTGCAATAACAGAATACGTATCGGAACCTGCCGAAGTAACTACACGTGTCGTAAAGGTCGAGTTGTTACCGCCACCGTGCTCCATATGAAGTACCAGTGCCATATCTAACACTCTTGCCTCCGTCTCAGTATATTCTTTATTCGGACGAAGCATACGCAAAATATTCTCTGCTGCTGAAAGATTATCATCCGGTCTGTGGATATAAAAACTTTCATCACATTCATAATGATTATATGCATGATAACCATATACCGCTAACATAGGAAATACGCTGATCAGCATCAAACACTGGCGCATAACATTATCAATACTATTATCTGTTACATTATCATCATAGGAAGACAACGTTAACACACTCTTAGTCAAAGAATTCATGATATCCTGACTCGGAGCTTTCATAATAACGTCACGCACAAAGTTGGTAGGCAAACGACGATTTTTCACCAATACCTGCTGAAATTCCTGCAGCTCCTGCTTATTAGGAAGTTCTCCAAATAACAGCAGAAATGCGATCTCCTCAAATCCATATCGCTTGTCCTCGCGAAATCCTGCTGTCAGATCATATATATTATAGCCACGATAGTACAACTGCCCATCACATGGAATAATATGTCCATCCTCTGTCTCTTCGGTTGCTTTGATCAACGAAATATTTGTAATACCAGATAATACGCCTTTGCCGTTTTTATCTCGAAGCCCTCTCTTCACACCATACTGCTCAAAAAGCTTTGCATCGATTGAATTGTTTGCCACACACACGTGACGATACTTATCTGCAAACTGACGCATCATCTTATCATATTCCTGACTCATAGTTTCTGTCTCCTTTCCTGTTGTCATGCCTGTCATAACAGGCTGTATTTAATTTACTGTGATACCTTATTCATAACAGCGATGTCTAATCCCTGCACGATATTACCGGAGATTTTCTCCGCTACACGCTTAACAACTGCCAGTTCCTCCTCTTCCACGCCGCGAAACAATACCTGGTACATGGTAAGATGCAGTGCCCGTACCTTTGTAAGAACCGGATCTGCTTTCTCACATACCAGCAAACGTACTTTGCGTCGGTCAGTATCGTCCGGCACACGGAGAATCAATCCCTTTTCGATCAGCTCTTCGATCGACTTAGAAACATGACTCTTCGTCCAATGATGTCTCTGCACGATATCCTTAGCCGTATTATACTTACGATGCTCTGACAAATAGAGCAATACACGGATATCCAACAAAGAAAGTCCATAGGTTTCTGTCACAGGCGCATATACCCGCTCCTGAAACCTTCTAAACTGCTGCCCGGTCAGCAGCGATTCTAAACCATCATCAATCATAACTTTTTCACCCATTAATTAGTATACTTTTGAACAGTTCAATATAGAACTATTATACCGCAAGTTTATTTCATTTGTCAAATTACAATAACTTACTATAACTTCCCATAGCAAAAGTTATTGTCCAAACCACATATTGCTTATTATGTCGATGGGTTAATTATATTTTGCAGCCGCGATATAGTGAGTCCTGCCATCAAGAAACTATAGCAATTGCTTTAGTATTTTTGATGGCAGGATAATTTACCTTGTTGGCTGCAAAATAGCTATTAGCTTTGTGACATAATAAGCAATATGTGGTTGTGGGGAATTTGAGGTATGGGAAGTTCGTGTAAAAACTTATTATTCGATATACTGGACTACAGCCTGTATTATATGCTATCATAGGTTTTGCAAAATGGAACTACGATGATAATAAGGAGGTTTCACATGTTATCCGAAGAAAAATTATCAAAAATCATCGGTGATATTGCCGATAACTACGAACAGGAAGATTTATTTACAATAGAAAGCGGGCATCAGCTCCCAAATCGAGATGCAGTTATACACATTATCATGGGGCTGCGCCAGATCATGTTTCCGGGCTATTTTGACAAGGAACATTTGGAACGTACGATTCCGGAATACTTTTTAGGACACAACATTATCCGGATCTATGACACGTTGTCTGAGCAGATCCGCTTTGCACTGATCCGAGAAGCAAAGTCACAGGCAAATCTTACAGAGATCAAGGAACGTACCGAGGAAATCTGTGAACAGTTCTTTTCTTCTTTCGCACATATCCAGCAGCTATTGTTAAAGGATGTTCAAGCAGCTTTTGATGGCGATCCGGCCGCCAAGACCAAGGAGGAGATCATCTTCTGTTATCCGGGACTGTTTGCTATTTTTGTATATCGTATGGCGCATGAGCTGTATCGCCTGAAAGTTCCTTTCATTCCGCGTATCATGTCTGAGTATGCGCACGGTCATACCGGTATTGATATCAACCCGGGTGCAGTGATCGGTGAATACTTCTTTATTGACCATGGTACCGGTATTGTTATCGGCGAAACAACAGAGATTGGCGATCATGTCAAGATCTATCAAGGTGTAACACTCGGTGCTTTATCGACACGCAGCGGACAGCTTCTTCGTGATGTAAAACGTCACCCAACGATTGAGGATAATGTAACGATCTACTCCAGTGCTTCTATTCTTGGTGGCGAAACTGTGATCGGCAAAGGTTCTGTGATCGGTGGTAATGCATTTATCACTTCTTCTGTTGCACCGGGCACGCGCGTCAGCGTCAGCAGTCCGGAACTCACTTTCACCGAGAAAAGAGAAAAGAAACTGGGAGACTTATTTGACTAAAATAATAAAGGCGTCGTATTACTGTTTTCACACTACAAAACGGTAACACGCCTATTAATCCAAAGAGATCGGCTCTGATTTTTACGTCAGAACCGATCTCTTTCTTTTCATCATCAATATTATCACGCTGCATCACGAAGCTCTCCGCTCTTTCATGCAAAGCTATATAGACCTTTTTAGATAACTTCTTTGATCGCTGCCATCAATTCCTCATACGTCTCATATGCCGGAAGTTGTGGATACTCTTTCTTTATCGCATCCGTACTCTTGAACAAAAATCCCGCCTTGCTTGCCAGGATCATGCCAAGATCATTATGACTGTCACCGCTGGCAATCGTGTCATATCCGATAGATTGCAATGCCTTCACTGTTGTCAACTTAGACTGCTCACAGCGCATCTTAAATCCTGTAATCTCTCCGTCCTCTGCAACAATGAGTTCATTACAGAAAATGGTCGGATAACCAAGTTTCTTCATAAGTGGTCCTGCAAACTGTGAAAACGTATCACTGATAATAATAACCTGTGTCAGGCTGCGAAGCTCGTCCAAGAACTCTTTCGCACCCGGCAGCGGATCAATGCCCGCGATCGTCTCCTGAATTTCTTTCAGACCAAGTCCATGCTCACGAAGAATATCTAATCGATAATTCATCAGCTTATCATAATCCGGCTCATCTCTGGTCGTTCTTTTTAACTCCGGAATACCGGTTGCCTCACTAAATGCGATCCAAATCTCCGGTACCAACACACCCTCTAAATCTAAACATACAATTTCCATGATCTTCCTCCTGTATTTTCTGTCACTACAATAATTTTAGTATATGATGTCCTCATCCGCAAGTATTGTTTTTCTAATTTTTACTTCTTAAGCTTCGCCCCTGCGTTGATGATAGCATGCTTCGCTAATACTTCAAGTACATCCAGACAATCGTTTTCCAATAATTTCTTAGTACGTACATGCTGTGCAAGCTCCGGCTCCCGCTTTAATAACGGCAGTTCCGTGCATCCTAGTACAAGACAGTCTGCTCCGCTGGCCAACATATTTTCCGCAATCTGTTCAAATTCCGACAAGTCCGCAGGTCTTCCGGCTTTGATCTGCTTATAAATAATGTACATCAGTCGCTCTCTGCTGTCCGGATCCGGCAATAAGACCTCGATTCCCCGATCACGGATCGCCTGTGCCAAAACTCCGCTCTGATGAACTCCGGTCGTTGCTAAGATCCCTACCTTGCGTGCACCACGAACTGCGAGCTGCTCCGCCGTCTCCTCCACGAGATTGATAATGGGAATGTCTACTGCCTGTGTCAACTGTTCGTAAAAATAATGTGCCGTCACACAGGGAATCGTCAAAAAATCTGCTCCGGCATTCTGCAAACTGCGGGCTGTCTCTACCAGCAATGGAAGCGGACTTTGCGTGCTCTTGCCTGTTATATATGCCGTACGATCCGGACTGTCTGAAATACTTTGCAACAATATACGGGGATGCCCCTGATCAACCATCGTGTCAACCATTCGTGTAAGCAACTCCAAATAATATACCGTCGCCATCGGACCGAGGCCCCCAATGATCCCTATTTTCTTCATACCAATCACTCATGCCTTTCTAATCCCGCAAACTTTGGGCCACAGGCACAAATTTGCCATATGAAAAAACTGTACTATATGCTTTTTCATATTATTTCGAGGCAAAATAACGAATTGCACTCACTTTATTTCCATTCAACATGATCTGCAGCTTGCTGCTTCCCTTTTTGAACGTATACACGCCGAATCTTGCCTTTGCTTTTCCGTACTTTTTGGTGACAGCTTTCAGAGAACTGCCGATGCGGATCCCTTCTTTTGTCACTGCCTTATTGCTGCGAAAACGGATCTCACTGACATATTCTGCACCATTGTTGGTTTTCGAATATGTTTTGAGCTGAAAATCCTTATAGGTATATGTACGATCTTTTCCCTTATAAGCACAACTCTTCTTCACTGTTTTTTTAGATGGTTTGCCGGCCTTTTTGATCAGCTTTTTGGCTGCACCGTTCATCGTAACGGATACCCCTTTGTACTTAAAAACATATCCCTTAGATTTTGCACTGGCTGGCGCCGACACGCCTCCTATAGCAACCACTGCCGTTAAACATACTACTGCCAATTTACTCACAATACTCTTTTTCATATTCATCTTCCTTTCCTGTACTAATAGCTGCGGATCTCGCCGTAACGGTCAAGTTCCTTTTGCTGTGCACGAATCATATTGTCGTGAATACGACACTTTTCATCATACACCTTTGCCAATGTTTTGTCACCTCGATGATCTTTGATCCCATAATCCTTGACCAAAACATTTCCAAGATATTGGGATAACTTTTCTGCACCACTTAAATTCATATGCAGACCACCATCGTAAGTATCTGTCTCATAGTCTATGCCGGTTTCTTTCAGCAATTCATAAAAGTTAATATATGGCAGTTTATTCTTCTTCGCATATTCTACAACCTGTGCATCCTCCGAATCATACCACTGTGGTGCCAAACTCGGTGCCTTGATAAGGACCAGTTGTATATTATTCCTTTTGCAAAGTGCTGTCATCTTATCCAAATATTGCATTGGATATTTACCAAAGACTACGCCGCCGTCAGCCGAATCGGCTTCTTTCTCAGTTGTTCCGGCTTCCTGCTCATCAACGGCATCCCATGGATCCGAACTATCCGTCTCCTCGGTATCATCCTCCGGAATATCATCCCACGGATCATAAACATCATCCTCCGCACTGCCGTCTTCCTCTTCACCAGCTGTATCTGCACCACTCATGTCCTCTCCGGCACCGTTTTTCGTGGAGTTCTGTTTTCCAAGCAGCCACGTTGGATCTGCGACATCCGACTCACTTGCCGGAAGTACGTCGATACGCATATAATAACCGTTGTGCGTTACCTTTCTGGCAGTCGCAAAATACGTAAGATCACTACGCGATAATGATGTGATTCTGGAATGATAACGCAGGATTGGAAAGATATAATCCAACATATTCTCCCCTTTACACATAGAAGCATTGATCGCATTCCATTTCGTTTTAGACCATTTCATGCCATCTAACGTCATACGGTTATACTCTTCTTTCTGTGGCTCTCCATGTGTCAATGCCTGCACATTATAAACAACCAGTTTTGGCTTTTCATATTTCAGAGTATCCTCTAACATATAATAAGACTGCCATGTGAGCTGCTGTGCATTGCCGCGAATATAACTGGTAATCCCGTAATTTTTCCACAAATAGATTGGATCGAAATTCTCATAGACTTCACAGTCACCTATCATGAGTACATCATGCTTTGTCGTCTCCTGATAGTATTCCGCCGTAAAATTCCCCTCCAAAATATCATCGGCATATTTTGGCTGCACCAGACGCTGCAATACTGCAAATAGCAAGACAACGACTGCAGCGGAAAGTATCCCGACTGCTATTTTCTTTCCTCGTTTCACTCTAATCTGCCATTCCTTTCCGGGTCCGCACACATTAAAACGCAGACACAATTGTTCTTCCAACGGTCAGACCTGCTTAAGGAATACCGTTTCTCCCTTGAAGTTAAAATTGATTGTAAATAAACTGCTGTGCCTCAAATCCTACGCCATAACTTCCCAACAAAAGTACTGCAAAGAATAAGAGGACAAACAAACCATATCGAATGACATAAGGTTTTTGTGAAATCTTTTCACGCACGCTTCCATTTCTGCCACACATACTGACCGTAAACATTGCGACCACGCCAAATGCTACAATGCAGTAATCCTGCACCGATAATCCCAGATCAAGCAATTCCTTACCGGTAACTTTCGATAGATCGAACTGCGTAAACATATGTATAAACTGCCGAATCGCCCCGCGCACACTGGCGTAAGTATCAAACAGGCGAATACAGCACATCATCAAAAAGGTCCGGATCACCTGAAACGCACGATATCCCCAACTGTTTCCTAATTTCGGAAATCTGTGGTGAAATTTATTATATAATGGCGTGCATTCTTCAGAGATCAGAATGATCACACCATTTACCAGTCCCCAAGCAACAAAATGCCACGCTGCACCGTGCCAAATACCGGTTGCAAACCAGGTAACCATTGTCGAAATATATACCGCAACGCGTCTTGCACCTGCCATGCCAAAATGTTTTTTGGTCGTCGAGGTCAGCTTTTTGAGCGGTTTGCTGATACTCATCGGATAAAAAACATAATCACGGAACCACGTTCCCATCGTGATATGCCATCTGCGCCAATATTCCGCAATATTCTTTGAAAAGAAGGGACGGATAAAGTTTTCTTCCACATGTATGCCAAAAAATTGTGCAATACCGATCGTAATATCAATGCCACCCGTAAAGTCCGCATACAACTGTGCTGCATAAAATAACATCCCGATAAGCACATAAGCCCCAGTATAATATTCCGGATCTCCCATCAGCATGCTGATCGCACCACTTAAGCGATCTGCGATCACCAGTTTCTTAAAATATCCCCACAAAATACGTTCTAAGCCAAAGCGAACCTGCTTGCCATCAAAGGAATGTTTTGCATAAAGTGTCTGTGACAGATCCCCATAACGACTGATCGGTCCTTGGATCAACTGTGGAAAAAAAGACACAAACAGTATAAAACGCGGCAGATTTTTCTGTGCGCTGCATTTGCCCCAATATACATCCAGCAGATATGCAACTGCCTGAAACGTATAAAAAGAGATTCCTAACGGCAGGATCAGATCCGCATAAGGCAACTCTGTTCTGCCGGCTGCATCCAAAACGGTATTTACATTGTCGATCACAAAATTGGTGTACTTCAATACAGCAAGTATGCCTAAATTAAAGAGCAGACATACAAGCATGATGCGTTTTTTCTTGCCACCGATCTTTGCCTTGACCGCCTTCTTCTCGTCTCTGGACGGTTTCTCTATCTTTCCTGCTTTAATTTCAGCCTGGTATGACTGCCACTGTCCTTCCTGTCGATCAATACAAACACCGGCAAACCATACCGTCACTGACGTTGCCAGAATAAACAACGGATAAAATGCTCCCGCAGAATAATAAAACAAAAAGTTTGCGATCAATAATAGGATCCACTGAAACCGCTTAGGAATGACATAATATACCGCAAACAATACCAGCAAAAACAGGATAAACTCGTATGAAATAAACAAAACGCTACTTTCCTCCCACCACAGCTTATTCTTCTAACAGGCGAGCAATCATATCGGCAAGGCTGTCAACGGAATTGAAATTTTCAGCAATAAAATCTTTCGCTGTAATATCAACATCAAATTCTTCTCCAAGCTCTGTCACCAACGTGACAAGATCAAAAGAATCCAGTATTTTGTCTTCTACCATTTTATCTTCTGCTTCAAAATCAATATCCTCATGAAGTTCCTTTAAGATTGCTAAAACTCCTTCTCTGATCTCCTCTACATCCATTTCATTGTCCTCCATCTTATTATAGTTTTAACTGCGTTTCACAGATCTTCGTTTCTGAGCCGCATAAATTTCCTGCATCTTCAAACGATCCATTTTGCCGTTCGGCGTAAGCGGTAATGTCTCCAACCTCACGATCGCATTTGGGATCATATAACGTGGCAGCCGTTCCTTGAGTTCCACTGTCAACGCCCTCTTGTCAATGTCTCCCACATAAAAGAGAACGATTTTCTTTGTCTCCTGTATAAAAATACAGCAACAGGTCTTGATCCCCTCTATCAGATCAACATCTGACTCGATCTCGCCAAGTTCTATTCGGTGCCCCATGTGTTTGATCTGATAATCTTTGCGCGATACAAAGATCAAATCTCCTGCTTCATTCTTCCTTCCTAAATCCCCGGTATGATAAATGCGGTCCGGAAAATATGGATTTAACGGATTCTGTGTAAAGACTTCCGCTGTTTTTTCCGGATTGTTGTAATAACCATGTGTGAGGCAAGTTCCGTGAATACAAATCTCCCCTGTCTCACCATCTTTCACCGGTTCGCCCTGCTCATTCAGCAACAAAATCTGTGTATTTTTGAACGGACGCCCGATAGGGATCACTTCTTTCTCCGCAAATACATGTGTTGCATGATAATAACAGCTCATACCGGTCGCTTCCGTCGGTCCATATAAATTAAAAAACTCTGCATCCGGAATTGTCATTTTCCATAAATTAAACTGTTTGACCGGGAACACTTCACTGCCAAACGCAATGGTATGTAAATACTTAGGTATCACTGTATCGAATGTACCAAATGCCGAGATCATTGTCAATGCCGAAACAACCCAGCATATCGTATTGATCTCGTGGTCATTCAGAAACTCCACCAACTTGACCGGGAACATAAAACAGCTCTTAGGAATAAGCCAAGTAGTTGCTCCATATTTCAAGGTTGGATATATTTCTTTCATACACGCATCCAAATACAGCGGCGTCTGATTTCCAAAAACGGTACTTTCGTTAAAACCTAATACCTCAGATAAGCTTTCAATGTAATCGATCACACCACGATGATACCCCACAACACCTTTCGGGACACCTGTTGATCCGGAGGTAAATAACACATAGATCGGATCAATATCCAGTGCACCCTCCCGGATCTTAGCCAACACTTCTTCATCCATCTCAGTCTTACTGCAGGTTTCGTATGGCAAAGCCGTTCCTTCAAAGCCAAGCGCAGCAATCTTATCCTTCGTACTCTCATCATAGATCAAATAATTTGCATCTGTATTTTCCAAGATCAATTGCATACGTCTTCGCGGCATCTCTTCATCGATCGGAACATAGTAACATCCCGCATAGATCACTCCGAAAAAAGCGGCGATCGTCTGCGGACATTTTTTCATATATACGACAACCGGCTCACGATATGCCCCCTGTCTGCTTAGCTCAGTTCCAATACTTTTGGCCTGTTCGGACACCTGTATAAAAGATAATGCACTTTCTTCATCTGCAAAAGCAGTCTTATCCGGTACTCTATCCACTGTATTTTCCAAGTACTCCAGCACATTTGTCTGCATATGTATCCCCCTGTTAGTGTGTTTGCTTTAATACATCTCCACGTCTTAACACTTTTAAGATCTTTTTGATCGCGAAACGCGGACTGCGCTGCATCAAACTGTCCCATTGTTCCATATTTTCATCCGAATTTTCAATCTCGCGAACATACCAGTGCGCCAGCTCTGCTTTATCATCGATCGTAAGCAGTTCATCATTTTCCATCCAGCGCATAAACCAAAGCTCACGAATGATCAGAACATTCACTACAGCCATTTTGCATTTAGCAAGCAGTTGTTCATCGTATGCACTGGTGCAGCAGTACACATATAGGAAATAAACCAGCATCTGCTCTAACTCGATCTCATCTTCCTGCTCCGTATATTCTGCCATACGGCCTCTGGACTCTTCTCGAGACATTTCTTCTCTGATATTTAATATACTCTGTAAAAGCGGCGGCCATTCAGGATTCAGTGCTTCCATCGTACTCAACGCAAAAAGCATATCCGTCATGATCGTTGACACCGGCTCCTCGTTTTCCTGTCTAAAATATTTTTCATCATAAATGATCTCATCAAGCCGTTTTTCAATCTTTTCATAGGCAGTATCCTCACAATATGCTTTACGGATCTTGCGCAGTTGATGTTTCTCCCGATCTGTAAAATTCGGGAAAATAGGAAGATTTTTCAATGGAAAAGAAGTGTGCTTACGTTCGGCACGATGATGAATCCGACTCTCCACATCGTGTGCCATTCCAAGTATCATTACCATTCGCTGGTTCATGCTGAATTTACGATTTTGTGCTATTGATAACAATGTGTCTCTGGTCGGCACCAATTCTGCAAACAGTTTGTGGTCAAAAAACGGATCCCACTCTTTGCGGGCATGCACTTCATAACAATCAATGTTTACCGGCTCTTTACGCTCCAGCAGTTGTTTGCATGCGATCGGACACGTCATGGCTAACGAGCGTTCCCGCACATTTGGATATACTTCCTCGTGGCGCGGATGTGTATGGCATGTCTCACATAGCGCATTTTCGCCGAGTTCTAATACAATGTCACATAAATTGTCCTCATTTAAAAATTCACAACGATTATCTTCTCCATGCGGACAAATACGTCCTGTTGAAAAATCAATCTTTTCTGCCATACGTTTTCCTAACGGTCCTTGTACATGCCGATACTTCTTTAATGTATCCGGATCCACAACGATCTGCCAGCGAATACAGCAGCTATCCGGGCACTCATGTCCCGGAACACATTCAAAATCATCAAAATAATCAGGATAATAATATTTCATCGCAATAGCCATACCTTTCTTCTGCTCTGCAGGTTTTTCCAATCAGAACCCCATTCTTGCAGGCATCAATATATACTGTAATGCATATAAAATCAACAAATGCACCGGATAAAACCAGTAAAAAACTGTACGATTTCCTCTGCCTCGTTCGCCATTATACCACTGTATACACAAAAGTGCTACCAGCGAAGCCGGCTGCCAAAAAAGCAGCACTGCAGCTGCCAGATTCCTTTTTGTTTTTTGGTCATGAAAGACATAGAATACTACAATCAGCAAAATGCCATACCACGAGTAATCCACCCGCAGCAAATATGCTGCAGCGCAGCCGAATAATACGATTCCGTACATCGGAATGCTCCAAAGTTCTACTTTGGTGAGCATCCACATGACCAACAATCCGATTACAAACGTAAATAATACGTTCTGTCCATCCAGCTTAACAATCTTTCCATAAATTGCCAAATCATATGGTATCTCCGCCAAAAAGGCAAATCCAAGCATTCTTTGAACATACTTGCGCAAATTACCTGTATGATAAAATCCTTCCACCAACAAAAAACAAAATAAAGGAAATGAAAGCCGCCCTATATAGCGGCTAAGCGAATACACTGACAACAGTGCATGGCTGCCATACGATAAATAAATCACTCCGATATGATCGATAAGCATCGACAATAAGGCGATCCACTTCAAAGTATTTCCATCCCATCCACGATGGTTGCCCGTGTTCATTCGATCCTTCCCTTTCCTTTAACTCATAAACTCATACTTCCCATACCGCAAATTCGCCACGACCACATATTGCTTATTATGTCAATGACTATATTACATTTTGCAGCCACCATAGAGTGGTTTCTGCCATCCGAGAACTATAGTAATTGCCTTGCCGCATTTTCGTTTTTGGTGATTTCTAGATTTTGTTGTCTCTGATGATTGATATGTGGTTCGGGCAATAACTTCCGGTATAGGAAGTTTGAGTTATAAATATTACTGTCTAACCTTAATATGGACTTCTCGGAGCTGCTGTTCGGTCACTTCTCCAGGAGCACCACACATGAGATCCTGTGCGTTACCATTCATTGGGAACGGAATGATCTCACGAATATTCTCCTCATTGCGAAGAAGCATGATCATGCGGTCAACACCCGGTGCCATTCCTGCATGTGGCGGTGCACCAAACTGGAAAGCATTATACAATGCGCCAAACTTCTCCTTGAGATCCTCTTCCGTATAACCTGCGATCTCAAACGCCTTTACCATGATCTTCATATCGTGATTACGCACTGCACCGGAAGATAACTCGATTCCGTTACATACAATATCATACTGATATGCCAAAATCTCTGATGGATCTTTTGTCTCCAACGCTTCTAAGCCGCCCTGTGGCATAGAGAATGGGTTATGCGTAAAAATATACTGCTTCAGCTCTCTGTCGTACTCATACATTGGGAAGTCATTAACATAGCAGAAACGATATGCATTTTTCTCCAACAGATCCAGGCGGTTTCCAAGTTCTGTACGAATCTGTCCTGCATATAACGCTGCCAGCTCTTCTCTGTCCGCAATAAAGAAGATCGTATCCCCTGCCTGAAGTCCTGCGATCTCAGCGATCTCTGTCTTCATATCATCCGGAATAAACTTATCGATCGGTCCCTTATAGGTCATATCTTCTTTCACTTCCAAATAACCAAGGCCACCCATACCGATAGACTGCGCAAATTTCAAAAGTTTCTCATGTTGTCCCTTAGACAACTTCGCATGTACATTGATGGCACGAACTGTCTTACCGTGGAACGGCTTAAACGTACATCTCTGGAAGAAGTCAGTGACATCCACAATGCGGAGCGGGTTACGCAGATCCGGCTTGTCGGTACCAAACTCCAGCATCGCCTGCTTATAGCTTATGATCGGATATGGTGCCTGAGTCACTTCTGCTCCCTCTGGTGCAAATTTTTCAAAAGTAGCACTCAACACTTCCTCACCAACGCGGAATACATCTTCCTGTGTTGCAAAACTCATTTCAAAATCAAGCTGATAAAACTCTCCGGGTGAACGGTCTGCTCTTGCGTCCTCATCACGGAAACATGGTGCAATCTGGAAATATTTATCAAATCCCGATACCATTAACAACTGCTTATACTGCTGCGGCGCCTGCGGCAACGCATAGAATTTACCCTTGAACTTACGAGAAGGCACGATATAATCACGTGCGCCTTCTGGAGAAGATGCACACAAAATTGGTGTCTGGATCTCCAAAAATCCCATCTCCGTCATCTTCTCGCGGAGATAACTGATGACTTTGGAACGGAAGATCATATTATCGCGCACTTTGATATTTCTAAGATCCAAATAACGATATTTCAAACGAACATCCTCTCTCGTCTCTTTCGAAGTTGCGATTTCAAACGGAAGCTGACGATACACCTTGCCAAGAATGTCTACATGATGTGCCTCTAATTCAATCGTTCCGGTCGGGATCTTCGGGTTGTACGTCTCCTCGTCACGATGTTCAATCTCGCCCTCTACACTGATGCAATCCTCTTTGTTGATACCGTCCAACAAAGAAGTATCGCGCATAACAACCTGCATTACACCATACATATCACGCAGATCAATAAAAGATACACCACCGTGATCACGAATGTTTTCTACCCAACCTGCAATTTTCAGATTGCTTCCAACATCCTGTTCCGTTATGTCGCTCATTATTTTGTCGCGGTAAATATTGTTCGTATTAGTCCTCATAATATCCTCCTTCAAGATGAAATGTACTTTCAAATAAGAACTGAGGGGTTCTTATTCGTAATATAAAGCAAAAAAAAGTCCGCCCCAAACACACTTGTTCAGGACGAACGTATTGTCCGCGGTACCACCCGAATTACTGTTCTACAGTCTCTCTACGGTCATAATAACCTTTCTGTTTGTCGCACAGCTGCGGCGCACCTACTAATGAATGTCTCACGTTCAGATTGCGGCTGATAAAGTGTTATTCACTAGGATTCCTTCTATGGGGTTCACACCATCCCCCACTCTCTGCAAGCGATTCTCCTGCTACTTCTCTTCGTCATAGCCATATTATGAAAATTCCGCAAAAACCGGAATTTTATGCAAAAAATTAATCATTTAACTCATTGACAGTCTCTGTCAACTGCGCAAGCTTGGACGTAATCTCCTTGCTCACGCTTACCATTCCCTCTGCCAGCTTCTGAACCTCAGAAGCTACCACAGCGAAACCACGTCCGCTCTCACCGGCACGAGCTGATTCAATGGATGCATTCAATGCGAGCATATTCTGCTTCTTGCTGAATCCAACAATCTTTGATGTACTCTCATTCGCCTCACTGATCTCTTCAGCCGCCTTCGCAATGCCAACTTTCAAGCGTTCCAGCATCTGATTATTCTGATACTCTTGATAGCAGGCACGTACATACATGTTGATCACGTCCCCCAGCAACTGTGCAGACGCTTTGATCTGCTCTTTGGACTTAACACCAACTTTATGCAAAGCCTCAATATAAGCATCTTCATTAATACCAAGCTCTCTGGCAACACTGCGGAACTTGTCATCATCCGGATTCTCCGGTAATATCTGACCTCCGATCACACTTCCAAGAACGGTGCCGTCATTCAACGTGATAGGGATGCCGAAATCCATCAGACCGGCATGGCACTCATAGACACCCTCACCTTCACGGTCACACTTCTCACAACGACGACGTCCTTCTTCGCTGCCTCTTGTCAGATCAATACAAAATTCCGTGAAATTATAACATTCGCTAATATACTTTCCATCGGCGCCAACTGCTACTGTCGCCAAACCTGTACTCTTCGCCCAATTGTTCATAATTTCTTCGAATTTAACCATATCGCAAAAATCTTGAATCTTCATTGTCATACGCCTCCCGTACTCTATACTGCAACATATATTGTAGTATATATTGTAGCATATATCTGTAAAATTGTAAATCCAAAGCAACCGCTATTTTTGTGCATAACGTTCGCTCTGTGTGCGGATCAGATCCTGATCCTCAAAATAATCGATCTTCATCGCTCTTTTGACCTCAGATAATGTCTGAGCTGCCGTTTCTCTTGCAACATCACTTCCCTTCTTAAGGATGTTGTAAACTTCCGGAATATCTTTCTCAAACTCAGCTCTTCGTGCACGGATCGGAGACAACTCCTCCTGCATAACGTTATTTAAGAAACGTTTGATCTTGACATCGCCAAGTCCGCCTTTCCGGTAATGTTCTTTTAATTCATCCAGATTTGCATAATCCGGCATGTATTCTTCAAAATGCTCCGGTCTGCTAAACGCATCCAGATACGTAAACACCGTATTACCCTCTATATGTCCCGGATCAGACACCTTAATATGAAGCGGATCCGTGTACATTTCCATAATCTTAGCATGTACATCTTCTTCCGTATCCGACAAATAAATACAGTTGCCTAATGATTTACTCATCTTTTGCTTGCCATCTATGCCCGGCAGACGCATACAAGCCGCATTGTCCGGCAACAGCACCTCAGGTTCTACCAAAACTTCATCATAAATACCATTGAACTTACGAACGATTTCCCTTGTCTGTTCTATCATTGGGAGCTGGTCCTCTCCAACCGGCACTGTCGTTGCCTTAAAAGCGGTAATATCAGCTGCCTGACTAATTGGATACGTAAAGAATCCAACCGGAATACTTGTTTCAAAGTCACGCATCTTGATCTCTGATTTTACCGTAGGATTACGCTGCAATCGAGATACCGTAACCAGATCCATATAATAAAAAGTAAGCTCACATAATTCTGAAATCTGTGACTGGATAAATAATGTCGATTTCGTTGGATCAAGCCCGCAAGACAAATAATCCAATGCCACTTCTATAATATTCTGGCGCACCTTCTCCGGATTCTCAAAGTTATCCGTAAGTGCCTGTGCATCTGCGATCATAATAAATATTTTATCGTATTCACCGGAATTTTGTAACTCCACGCGCCGGCGCAATGAGCCAACATAATGTCCTACATGTAAACGTCCTGTCGGGCGATCTCCGGTTAAAATTATCTTTGCCATAATGTTTCATTCTCCTTCAGTCTGTTATTTTATTCCTCGCTGTCCATCATACCGCTCCAATACAGAAGATTCTGTATGGCGATCTTGCTCTTCCACCAGTTCTTGGCAACTCCCCAAGCGGCAGGATAACTTTTCCCCCACTCCCAAGTCACTTCCCACGAACCGTCTCCCAACTGTGTTTTGGCGATAAATTCCAATTCAAACTCTGCAATATTTTTGTTCATTTCATAATACATACTGTCTTTGGCACGCAAAAAAGTCGATGGACGGCAAATATTGACATCCCACATTGTAATGTATAAATTGACATCCTGCGTGATCGTTTGAAACACAACTTCCTTTAAGCGCTTTTCAAACGCTTCCATTGGAAACTCCGCTTCTAATCCTGCCTCTGCAATATAATCATAAAGTCTGCAAAAACAAGCGACCACATACATCTCTTTACAATCTTTGATCATTAAAAACTGATTGATCGCCTCCGTCGCCACTTCCTTAGCCAGATCATAAAAATCCGTATCCGGATCCTCAAAATACAGAATAAATCCTGCCAGGCCTGCCGTTGGATTGTAATCCGTCGCAAAACGATTAGCCGGAGTGTCCTCCCACCATGAAGCATATGGATAGTGCCACCAGTCCGCATGTGGGTAATTGTTGTTCGTATCGATCGTATGCGCCCAACTATTATCTTCAAACTCTTTGCCACTGCTCAAATATTCCAAAATTCCCTGAATGACCGGATGATCTGCATCTTCGCGCTCCATTCCGATTTCCCAGATGATCTCTGTTGCCTCATAGGTCTGTGACGGTGATGAATGCGGATTCCAATAGTCCGGCTCCAATCCGTAGCCAAACCCACCATCCGTATTTTGGTAGCAGGCAAGTGTCTCCAAAACCGCCTCACGACTGCCATTCTCAAAGTGGTACTGCCACTTAGCCAGCTCTAGTGGTCGGGCGTTTTTGTATACAAATCGCCTTGCACGATGGTAAGCATTGTCAAATGCTTCCTTCTCCTCTTCCTTCATATGCTTCTCCCCCAAAAATATAATCTGAATCCCCAGGATCCATTGCACAGTGTTTTGCCATACTGCAATAGTTTTCCGGAATTTACAGCCCATTAAAATACATAATAATAGTATAACATATTTTACAATCATTGGGAAATACTAACATAGAAATTTTTGCCGGGAAAAAATTTGGAAACAGCTAATTTTGCAGTAATGTAAACGTAACGCCAAAAGGAGGACGATATCCATGGAAACAAACAGCAAAGAGTTTGATACAATTCGACTTTTACAGGAATGTGATGCCGGAAGCAAAATGGCAGTATCCGCCATTGACGAAGTGCTGGACCGTACACAGGGCAGCACCCTGAAGAATCTGTTGTTGGACACCAAACAGCACCACGCCAAACTCGGAAATGACATTCACACCGAATTGGCGCACTATCACGGCAATACCAAGGAGCCAAGTCCGGTCGCAAAAGGAATGGCATGGGCGAAAACCAATATGAAACTGACATTAGAACAAAGTAATGCAACGATAGCAAATTTGATCACAGATGGCTGTGACATGGGCATCAACGCATTACAGCGCTGTCTAAATGACTACCCGGATGCCAGTCACGCAGCCAAAGATCTGTGTCGACGCCTCATGTCTATCGAAGATACTCTCCGCGAAGATCTTCGCAGCTATTTATAATCACCGGTCGGTACCGGACAGCCGCTCCCGTAAAATACGGAAGCCCTGTATAATAATTGTTGGAAGTCCTGCTAATATGGCCACACTTGCTGTCTGCGCCCCTGTCAGAGACGATGCTGCAAATGCACTTCTTGCAGCCGGTATGCACAGTACCAATACCAATAGCAGGACACCGACACCAAATGCCGCAATACTCCATCGGTTACTGCATAATCCGATCCGTACCAGCGAGTATTTACTGCGCAGATTGAATCCATGAAACAATCGTGCTAATGTTAATGTTGCAAACGCCATCGTCATCGCTGTCTGAACAGTGTGCACCGGATCACCTAAATAGAAAGCCGTAATAGTAACTGCTGCGATCATACTGCCATAGATCAACATATTGCGAATAAAGGAACTATTCAATAGTTTTTCTGATGGATCACGGGGCGTATCCTGCAGCAACCGTTCATCAACCGATTCCATGCCGATAGCTAAGGCAGGGAGAGAATCCGTCAACAGATTGATAAACAATAGATGTACAGCTGCAAAAGGTGCAGGCAGCCCTGCCACACAACAATACAATACAGCCAGAATTCCTGCCATATTACCTGACAGCAAAAACTGAATTGCATTTTTGATGTTACGATATACATTTCTTCCGTTGCATACAGCTTTGATAATTGTGGCAAAGTTATCATCTGTCAAGATCATCGCTGCTGCATCTTTGGACACCTCTGTCCCTGTAATCCCCATTGCCACGCCGATATCCGCTTTTTTAAGCGCAGGTGCGTCATTAACACCATCTCCCGTCATCGCCGTGATCTTCCCCTTTTGCTGCCATGCGTCAACGATGCGAATTTTATTTTCCGGTGATACTCTTGCATAGACCGCAATCTTCTCCAATTGCTGCAAATGTTCTTCCTCAGACATCGCATCCAGTTCCTGTCCCGTAACCGCAATATCCCCCTCGCCAAAAATCCCCAATTGTTTTGCGATAGCGGTTGCCGTCACCTTATGGTCTCCGGTGATCATAACCGTACGGATTCCTGCACGCTTAGCATCCTCTACCGCTTTTCCGGATTCTATGCGCGGCGGATCGATCATTGCCGCAAGTCCTATAAAGGTAAGATCCCTTTCCTGATCCAGTGTCAGATGCTGGTCTTTTGCAACAGATCGTTGGCCAAAAGCTAACACTCTGAGCCCCTGTTCCGAAAACTGCTGATTTTGCCGCAGGATCATTCGCTTATCTTCCTCCGTGATCGGCTGCATTCCCTTTGATGTCAGAATGTGGGTCGTACGTTCTAATAATACATCTACTGCGCCTTTCGTATACACAACATCAGATTGCTCTTCTTCTATTCCGAGATATTTGGTACTCATCAATTTGCGGTCTGAGTCAAAGGGAATTTCCTCCAAACGCTGCATAGTATTGCGAAGCTGTTTCGTATCTGTCAAATTCTGTGCCAACACAAGCAAACAGGACTCTGTAGGGTCACCAAGCTGTTTTCCTTCTGTCAATACAGCATCATTATTTAAGACCGCATTGTATAAAAATGCCTTCTGCACTAAGGAGTCACCCGTCAGCTCCTGCGGATCCACGCAATGTTTATCGAGATACAATTTCGTCACTGTCATCTTATTTTGTGTCAAAGTTCCTGTCTTATCAGAACATATTACTGAGACACAACCAAGACTCTCAACGGCTGATAATTTTTTAATGATCGCACCCTGCACCGCCATTTTCTGCGTTCCCATTGCCTGAACGATCGTCACAATAGAGCTTAACGCCTCCGGAATTGCGGCCACTGCAAGTGCCACTGCAAATAGCAGCGATGGCAGTAGTCCATTGCCTTGATACCATTGCATTCCAAATACCAACAAGCAGATCACCATAATGAGTACCGCCAGCTTTCTGCTGAAATCATCCATGCTGCGTTGTAGTGGTGTTTTAACACTCTTAGTTTGATTCATCAATCCGGCAATCTTGCCCATCTCTGTATTCATTGCTGTCGCAGTTACCAAAGCCTCGGCTCTGCCATACGTAACAAGCGTACCTGAATACACCATATTCACACGGTCAGCAAGAGGGGTTTCCTCGGTTATTTCTATATCCTGTTTATCAACATTCGTTGATTCTCCGGTCAATGCACTCTCATTAACCTGCAACGAGTGATTGCACAGTATTCGTGCATCCGCAGCGACCATATCTCCTACCTCCAGCAGCAAAACATCCCCGGGAACTACATGTGTAGAAAGAATTGCACATTTCTTGCCATCCCGCAAAACATGTGCATGCGGCGAAGAGAGCGATTTTAGTGCTTTCATGGACTTTTCGGCTTTGACGCTTTGAACGGTACCAAGCACCGCATTTAATACCAGCACCGCAAAAATAACAATTGCGCTCTCAACATCGCCCGAAAATAATGATATACCTGCTGCGATCATTAATATCCAGACTAACAGGTCTGCAAACTGCTCCACAAAAATCTTAAATACACTCTTTTGTTCTCCCTCTGCTAATGCATTTGGTCCGGTTTGAGCCAGCCTTTGCTCCGCCTCTGCAGATGTCCATCCGCATTCTGATGCCCCCAGATTGCGCAGTACATCTTCTTTTTTCATTTGATAATATGCCTTCATCATGATCACCCATTCCTTTCCCGCCGACAGCCACTAACCATATTCCCGCGGAGTGCTTTACTCATCAAGAATTACTGCAGCAATTCTTGATGATCTCTCGCTGCGCAATAGCAATTGCCAACAGACAATTTGCGATTAAACAATTTGCGATTAACGAAAAAACGAGACTTCTTGTGTACCAAAATAGCACACAAAAAGTCTCGTTCAACGTTTCACGTTCCACAGGCTCCGGGTCTCACGACCGTATTGACGAAGTCCTGCAACATATCCAAAACGATATGCAACTACTCCCCTTTTGCAAAAGTTTCTAGATCTATTCTATTCTCTAATCCTGCAGTTATATCTGCTTAGTCGTATTTTATACGACACACAGCAATTTGGCAAGTACTTTTATATTATAGTTTCTCTCCGGTGAGAAGCTCATATGCCTGTAAATATTTGTCAATTGTTTTATCGACAATATCCTTTGGCAAAGTCCAATCATGTCCATCATTTGCTTTAAGCCAATCTCTGGCAAACTGCTTATCAAACGATGGCTGACCATGACCCGGCTCATATCCTTCTGCCGGCCAGAAACGGGAACTATCCGGTGTCAGCATCTCATCACCAAGTACAATGTTACCATCTTCATCTAAACCAAATTCAAATTTTGTATCTGCAATAATAATACCTTTGCTCAGGGCATACTCTGCACATTTTTTGTACAAAGCGATCGTATAATCACGAAGCTTTGCAGCGTACTCTTCTCCTTTACCCGGGAAATATTTCTCCAAATGCGTAACACTTTGCTCATAAGAAATATTTTCATCATGATCGCCAATTTCCGCCTTAGTAGATGGCGTATAGATCGGTTCCGGCAGTTTGTCGGATTCTTTCAATCCTTCCGGCAATTTGATGCCACATACGGTTCCGTTCTCCTGATAGCTTGCCCATCCGCTTCCGGTAATATAACCACGAACAATGCATTCGATCGGCAACATTTCTAACTTACGGCATAACATGCTGTTTCCGTCAAATTTATCCTGTCGGAAAAACTCCGGCATATCTTTTACATCGACTGAAATCATATGATTTGGCAAGATGTCTTCTGTCAGATCGAACCAGAATTTTGACATCTGTGTCAAAACAGTACCTTTCTTGGTCACCTCATTGTTAAGAATGACATCAAAACAGCTAATGCGGTCTGTCGCAACCATGATCAAGCTGTCTCCATTGTCATAAATTTCTCTTACTTTGCCTTCTTTGATCGGCTTTAATTCCTTCATAATGTCCTCCATTCCTTCCTGCAAGTTCGCTCATGTAAAAACCACCATATAACTATAACAGAATCCGCGAATGGGTGCAATAGCCTACACCTCGTAATCCATGCAGACACGATTCTGCGTGTATGGTCTTACATTACCATCTGCGATCTTAACATGCTCAGGATGCGTTGCATAGCCCTGCAATGCATCTGCATTTTCAAACGAACTGTCTAACATGACATCTGCATTTGACGATGGCAGACCTTCCGTCTGCACATGAATCGACAAAAGTCCCGGAATTTTTCCCTGAAGGCTTTCCAATCCAGCCTTGATCCCCTTCTTCACCGTCTGCTTTTCTTCCTCATCCATCTCTTTTAACTGCCACAAAATAATATGCTTTACCATACTTATCCTCCTTAACTTATCCCAAATCAATATCTTCATGCTGCTCTGTAACTTAGCAGCCTGCCGGGAAATTTAGACCTTTTGACACCTTAATCCTATAATACAAAAAAAGGTCTGCCACATTAATAAATGCAACAGACCCCATAAGACAATGATGTTACTTTAATTATTTAGCAACAACTGTGAAAGAGATCGTAAGATTCTTCTTGAATGCAAATGCTTTAGCATTGTTTGTCTTAGAGTTGTCACCCTGATTACCCCACTTATTGTAGAAAGATAATCTCCAGTTGTTCTTGCTAGCAGGTTTGTTCTTCTCGAAAGCTCCCTGATATACTTTCTTAACTTTTACTTTCTTACCATCAGCCTTAACTGTAATACCAGAGCATTTTACTTTCTTGAAAGATTTGAGAACATTTACTAAATCTACTGTACATACAGTAGCTCCTGCAACTTTCTTTAACTTCTTGTTCTTGCCGCCTACTTTGTATTTAGCAGGTTTCTTAACTGTAAGAGTAACTTTTGTCTTCTTACCCTTCTTAAGAGTTACATTCTTAGATACAGCCTTAGCGGACTTGCCGTCACCAGCGATCCAAATGCAGTCAGCACCTTTTGCATTACCTGCGAAGAAAACTCTAGCATTTACCTTCTTAGATTTTGCCTTTGCTGCGCTAGCATCCTTTGTAGGTGCTACTGCTACAGAACCAACTGCTACTGCCATTGCCATAGCTACTGCCATGGATTTCTTTGCTACTTTAGAAATTCTCATTGTAATATCCTCCTCAACTTTGTTTGTGAATTTTCTATGCTTTTTATTATACTCTTTTATGCATAATTGTCAATAAATTAAGTTTCTGTTTTTTGATTTTGTTACTATTGTTATATTTTAGAATAACAATTTTATATTTTTCCACAAATTTTCTATAGGATTTTTGCAATGTATACGCACATTTCACTAAAGTTATTTGACCTCCATTTCTTCGTTCGCCTTATACTTAAAGACAAAAGCAAAGCCAGCACTTTGCTTTTGTCACGCTACATAACAGCATTTTCCTATACCAAAAAATGCCTGGATGCAAGCAAGCTTGCACCAGACATTTTGTTATTGTTTATCGTTCGATCGACTTAACGTCAAAAGATTACTCGATGATTGTTGCAACAGCACCTGATCCTACTGTACGTCCACCCTCACGGATAGCGAAGTTAAGACCCTGCTCCATAGCGATTGGATGAATCAACTCGATTGTCATCTCTACGTTATCACCAGGCATGCACATCTCTGTTCCCTCTGGAAGGTTACATACACCAGTTACATCAGTTGTTCTGAAGTAGAACTGTGGACGATAGTTGTTGAAGAATGGAGTATGACGTCCACCCTCGTCCTTAGTAAGAACATAAACCTGAGCTGTAAATTTTGTATGGCAAGTAACAGTTCCAGGAGCTGTTAATACCTGTCCACGCTCAACATCCTCTCTCTTGATACCACGAAGAAGAGCACCGATGTTATCACCAGCCTGAGCCTCATCAAGAAGCTTACGGAACATCTCGATACCTGTTACAGTAGTCTTAGTTGTCTCTTCCTTAATACCAACGATTTCAACTTCCTCATTTACATGAAGAACACCACGCTCTACACGACCAGTTGCTACAGTACCACGACCGGTAATTGTGAAGATGTCCTCGATAGGCATCAAGAATGGCTGATCTATTGCACGCTGTGGATCTGGAATGAAGTTGTCAACAGCATCCATAAGTTCCATGATCTTGTCTCCCCACTCGCCGTTAGGATCTTCAAGAGCCTTCAAAGCAGAACCCTTAATGATTGGGCAGCCTTCGAAACCATACTCTTCAAGGTTCTCAGTTACTTCCATCTCTACAAGCTCGATAAGCTCTTCATCATCAACCATATCGCACTTATTCAAGAATACTACGATATAAGGAACGTTAACCTGACGGGACAAAAGGATATGCTCCTTAGTCTGAGCCATAACACCATCAGTAGCAGCTACTACGAGGATAGCACCATCCATCTGAGCAGCACCAGTGATCATGTTCTTTACATAGTCAGCATGGCCTGGGCAGTCAACGTGTGCATAATGTCTCTTCGCTGTCTGATACTCAACGTGAGCAGTAGAGATTGTGATACCACGCTCTCTCTCTTCAGGAGCCTTATCAATATCCTCAAAGTTCTCAGCCTCGTTACCAGGAACTCTAGCAGCAAGAACCTTTGTGATAGCAGCAGTTAATGTTGTTTTACCATGATCTACGTGACCGATGGTACCAATGTTACAATGGGGTTTGTTTCTCTCAAACTTTTCTTTAGCCATTTCTAAAATCCTCCTTATAATTCCTAGACGCTCAATGCGTCAAACGGTTTGCGCAAAATCACGCTATGGGCACTATTATAGGGTATAACGCTTGTTTTTTCAAGTATTTTTCTGCAATAATGCCCTGTGATTTCTATATTTCTATGAATTTCCATTCATATGATAACTTTTCCCATCAGAATGTGTGCACATCTCTGATTTCTCGACATTTTACAACGTCAACGGCAAATTATTCACTTGCCTTATTTGCAAGAACTTTTTCCTGTACGTTCTTAGGACACTGCTGGTACTTCTCGAAGAACATGGAGTAGTTACCACGACCCTGTGTACTGGAACGAAGCTCTGTAGAATAACCGAACATCTCAGCCAATGGTACGAATGCTCTAACAATCTTACCACCACCGATGTCGTCCATTCCCTCGATCTGTCCACGCTTAGCATTCAAGCTTCCGATAACATCGCCCATGTACTCCTCAGGCATTGTTACTTCAACCTTCATGATAGGCTCTAACAGAACCGGATTACCCTTCTTCATAGCATCCTTGAACGCCATAGAACCAGCGATGTGGAATGCCATCTCGGAAGAATCGACCTCATGGTAAGAACCATCCCATACATTTGCATGTACACCGAGTACAGGGAATCCACCAAGGATACCCGCCTGAGCTGCTTCCTCGATACCTTCGCCGATTGCTGGGATGTATTCCTTAGGAATAGCACCACCGACAACGGTAGACTCGAACTTGAATGTTTCCTCGCCATTTGGATCCATAGGCTCAAACTTAACTTTACAGTGACCATACTGACCACGACCACCGGACTGCTTAGCATACTTGCTGTCAATGTCAACTGCAGTCGTGAATGTCTCTTTGTAAGCTACCTGTGGAGCACCTACATTAGCCTCTACATTAAACTCACGAAGCAGACGATCTACGATAACTTCCAGGTGAAGCTCGCCCATACCAGCGATGATTGTCTGACCTGTTTCCTGATCTGTATGTGCACGGAATGTAGGATCCTCTTCTGCCAATTTAGCAAGAGCCTCACCCATCTTACCCTGATCATTCTTTGTCTTAGGCTCGATAGCGAGCTCGATAACCGGCTCAGGGAATTCCATGGACTCTAAGATTACCGGATGCTGCTCATCGCAGATAGTATCACCTGTTGTAGTAACCTTAAATCCTACTGCTGCTGCGATATCTCCAGAGTAAACTTTGTCGATCTCGCTACGGCTGTTAGCATGCATCTGTACGATACGACCAACACGCTCTTTCTTCTGCTTTGTAGCATTCAATACATAAGAACCGGAGTTCAATGTACCGGAATATACACGGAAGAATGCAAGCTTACCAACGAATGGGTCAGTCATGATCTTGAATGCAAGTGCTGCAAATGGTTCATCATCAGAAGACTTACGAACAACTTCGTTACCCTCTTCATCTGTACCAGTGATATCAGGGATATCTGTTGGTGCCGGCATATACTCAACAACACCATCGAGCAGCTTCTGAACACCCTTATTCTTGTATGCAGAACCGCAATATACAGGAACTGCCTCACAAGCGATCGTGCCCTTACGAAGTGCTTTTTTCATTTCATCGATAGATGGCTCTTCACCCTCAAGATATTTCTCTAATAAGTCGTCATCCAACTCACAGATCTTCTCTACGAGGTTGCTATGCCATTCATCAGCAAGGTCTTTCAAATCATCCGGGATCTCTGTGATCTCGATATCCTCGCCCTTGTCATCCTTATAGTAATATGCATCCATCTCGAACAAGTCAATCAATCCGATGAAGTCATCTTCCTTACCGATCGGAATCTGAACAGGGATTGCATTCTTGCCCAAACGATCAATGATTGTCTGCACAGACATGAAGAAGTCTGCACCCATCTTGTCCATTTTGTTGATAAATGCCATACGTGGTACATTGTATGTGTCAGCCTGACGCCATACGTTCTCAGACTGAGGCTCAACGCCTGCTTTCGCATCAAATACACCAACTGCACCATCAAGTACACGTAAGGAACGCTCTACCTCTACAGTAAAGTCCACGTGACCCGGTGTATCAATGATGTTGATACGATGCTCTAATGCACCAGGTTTCTTCTTATGATGATCCTCAAGTGTCCAGTGACATGTTGTAGCAGCAGAGGTGATTGTGATACCTCTTTCTTTCTCCTGCTCCATCCAGTCCATTGTGGACGCACCGTCATGAGTTTCACCAATCTTGTAGTTTACACCGGTATAGAATAAGATACGCTCTGTAAGCGTTGTCTTACCAGCATCGATATGAGCCATGATACCAATGTTTCTTGTTCTATCAAGTGGATATTCTCTTCCAGCCAAGACTATTACCTCCTATATTAGTACACAAAAATGATACCAGATCCGCTAAGCAACGATCTTATTACCATCTGTAATGAGCAAATGCCTTGTTTGCTTCTGCCATCTTGTGCATATCTTCTTTTCTCTTTACTGCTGCACCAGTATTGTTTGCAGCATCAAGAATTTCGTTTGCAAGTCTCTCCTTCATGGTCTTCTCGCCTCTCTTACGTGAGAAGAATGTCAACCAGCGAAGAGCTAACGCCTGTCTTCTGTCAGGGCGAACCTCGATAGGTACCTGATAGGTAGCTCCACCGATACGTCTAGCCTTAACCTCCAACTGTGGCATAATGTTGTTCATTGCCTCTTCGAACACTTCGATAGCGTCTTTACCAGACTTCTCTGCTACCTGCTCGAATGCGCCATAAACGATTTTCTGAGCAACACCCTTCTTACCATCCAACATAATGTTGTTGATAAGCTTTGTCACAACCTTGTTGTTGTAAACAGGATCTGCTAATACATCTCTTTTCTGTATATGTCCTTTACGTGGCACGTTACTTCCCTCCTTAACATGATTTAGCGAATACTAACAGCCGACACTGCTTCAAACGTATTCTCTAATATTAATTCATCGGTACTCACAATTGTTTAGTGTCCGCACCAGGTTAATCAGTGAAAATTAATCCGGCACTTCCCCAAATTAGTGAATTATTTCTTAGGCTTCTTAGCACCGTATTTAGAACGGGCCTGCTTTCTGTTGGCAACACCTGCTGTATCCAATGTACCACGAACGATATGATATCTGGTACCTGGCAAATCCTTTACTCTACCACCACGGATAAGCACAACGCTATGCTCCTGAAGGTTATGTCCCTCACCTGGAATGTAGCTTGTTACCTCAATACCGTTTGAAAGACGAACTCTGGCTGTTTTACGAAGAGCTGAGTTAGGCTTCTTAGGTGTAGCAGTACGAACAGCGGTACAAACACCTCTCTTCTGAGGGGAGCTCTGTGCTACCGTCTTCTTGTTCAGAGAGTTGTAAGTGTACTGAAGTGCTGGGGAGTTAGACTTCTTGGTAGAAACCTTTCTTCCTTTTCTTACTAACTGGTTAAATGTTGGCATTAATTTCACCTCCTGCGTGTTTTATTCAATATTTCCAAATTGTGGTACTTTTATTCATCGCCTCTTCCGTATCACTATTAGAATAGACAACGGGCTATCGCCTGCACGCCAAAAAAGGGCGCAAAAAAGCACACTCAATTAGTATAACGACGTCACCAAAACTTGTCAATACCCTTTGCATTATTTTTTCTTGTTATTTTGCGATGATCTGTTTTTTAGATGGATCCATTGAAGCTTGCCCTCTTGCAGTAGAAAATAGTTGCGCATTCCCTTAGCCGGAAACAAGCCATCTGCCTGTTTCGACAGCTTGCAGTCCCATTTCTCCACACCATTCTTTCGGTAGATCTTACACCCTTCTGTTGTAACCATATATATTTCTTTGTCTGCCATCGTAACATTTGTAAAGTCTGTGGTAACCTGACGTTCAAATACTTTACCGCCCGACGTGTTAAACAGATACATCCGTCCACTGCCTTTCTTGCTGCCGGCGGCAATCACTCCGATATAACGGTCATCATAAAAAGCACTCAGTATCTCTCGGTTCCAATCTTTTTTGAATACTTGTTTTGGCTTCTTCATATTCTTCCAAAGGCTGAAACCTTTTTCGCTGAAAAGCGCAGCATGATCTTCATCCAAATATTTCACCTCTGCGACAATGCGGTCCTTATACTCCTGCGCACCAACCAGGCAGTTCGTATTTTTGCCCACGTCTGTAAAATCGTAAAATGCCACCTGACTCTTAACTGCGCCACTGGTCACACAGATGCTTGCACAGATCACGCCCGTACCGTCCGGTGACAGATCGATTGAAACCGGGTAGCCTTCTTCTACGTTGGTCGGAATATCCACGAGAAGCTTTTTATTGTCATCATACGGATTGTATACCTGGATCACATTAGATGACTGATCTTCTAACAATACAGCTACTACGCCCTGTTTGGAGACGCACGCCTGCAAGATCGGATAGTCTGTCGTCAGCTTCGTCCCGCTGTCACTTCCATTGTACACATATAAGGACTTCCCCTGTATATCTGCTACAACTGCATATTTCTCGCAAATATCTAATGCAGGATTCTCCATATCATAACTTCCATTCCACATTTCATTTCCATCACGATCTACTGCTGCCGCTCCGTCTCTACTGTAGCGAAGCACCCCATTTTGATAGGCACTACATTTCATACCACTGCTTTTTTTTAGTGCGATCGTATTTTTCACTTCGTAACTGCTATATTGATGATTGACGTAAAAATAAATAACCGCTGCTAATATCACTGCCACCAATAGAATACAGGCGATACTCAAAAAAATCGTCCTTTTGATCTCTTGACGACGTTTCGTTACCACCTGAACATCTCTGGCTCTTCCTGCTAAAGTTTCCATTATAATTCCCCATATCTTCTATATATTATTGCTTTCAGATATAGTATAACTGATTTTTACGGTTCGGGCAATAAAATACACTGTCCAATATAGATCTCATCACTATTTTTGATCCGGTTGGTATTCTTTACCCGATCTAACAGGTCAAACGAATGATACTGCCGCCATACGATCTGACTAAGCGTATCACCCTTGCGGACTATATAGCTTTCCATCTGCGAACCACCTGTAACTGATGCTGCCACCGACCGCTCCGGCGCTGTTGTCACTTTGGAGCCTGACTGAGCTGTCGCCTTCTGTCTTGCGGCGGTCTGTGTTTTTACTTCCTGTGCAGGAGTAGCAGTAGGTTTCACTGCGACATTATACTTCGATGTCTCTAAGGACTGCTGTGATGCTTCTCTACTCTGCGGCTCCGCAGACTGCTGTGATGCTTCTTTGCTCTGCGGCTCCGCAGACTGCTGTGATGCTTCTCTACTCTGCTGATCCGCAGACCGCTGTGATGCTTCTCTGCTCTGCGGCTCCACAGACTGCTTTGGCGCCTCGGTACTCTGTGTGCTCTGCAGCTCAGCCGTTTCCTTATCACGCAGTGCATCCGATACAACGAACTCACGGTTATTCTGTTCCTGTGCCGTTACATATCCGGATAACGTCTGAATAGATTCTTCCATGGCCTGTATCTTGGAAAGACTTTTCACTAGAAGATTCGCTCCCATCAATACCATAAAAAACAAAATGACACCTGCGCTCCACGCAACCATCTGCATGCGTTCCTGTCTGGTCTTCTTTTGCCGGATCGTACTGCGGATCGCATCCGTGACCTCATCCTCATAGTCTGCTTCCCCACTGATCTCTTTCTGCTCCCGCAGCATATATTCCTGCATTTGTGGATTTTTGGCAAAATAAATATAATAACCGCTCAACTCTTCAAATGCTCCATCTTCATAAAAAAAGACTTTTTCTTCTTTTTCGGATAAGTCTGCCAAGAATAAGATCCTGCTCATTTCTCCAAATTGTTCTTCCTGAATATGACGAACCTGCTTGTCCACTTTACTGTTCCACATACCAACGCCAAGACCCCAGCCAAGCACTTTTGCACCGGCGAAATATTTATGTATGTCCTCGTATAACTTGTCCCACTGTGCATCCCCAAGGGCTCCTGTCTCGGGATCAAGTTCCACCTCTATGCAGCCATATAAAAACAAGCCGTCCTTTGCCTCTTTGATACCCTCTCTTCCCAAAAATACAATAATGGACTCTTCCTGTTTTTCTAAAAAGATCTTGCGGATATCTGTCAGCACATAATCTTCAATATAAATTCTTCTTGCCCCGCCGGTCTCCCCAATCTGCTTTATATTTTCCGGATAGGTTTCATATTCATACACGTTTTTTTCTCTGTTTTTGCTGCCCTGCTCCATATCACACCACAACCTTTCATTCACCTGTTCTCTATTACCGAAAAGCATTGTAACACGCTCTCCCGTGCACACTTTGTCGAAACAGAGGTGCAAACGCCCCTTTCTGACAACATCTTTCGACGAACAGATATGAACTGACAGCCTCTTTCTGACAACATCCTTCGACGAACAGGTATGAACCGACAGTCTCTTTCTGACAACATCCTTCGACGAACAGGTATGAACCGACAGCCTCTTGGAGATACTGACAGCAGTTATGTGACGTTATGTGACGCCATGAAGCACCACATCGCAACGACCGCGCAGACCGTGCAGCACATTCACAGCATCACGTTTCCGCCTCACATGCTAATCCTACAGAAAGGTTACTATGATTATGATGACATCTTCGAAGCAGCAGCTTCAATATTTCAATCCGATAACTCCTCTCTCTATATCCAATTTTACGGACAGCTTGACGGAACGACTGCAGCAGATCCACACCGCCTCACGTCCTATCATCTTAGTCTGCATTGGTTCCGATCGCGCCACCGGCGATTCCCTTGGCCCATTTGTGGGACACGAGTTGCTGCATCCGTTCCCCACTGACAGGAGACAATCTTTTGCAGACAAGCGCAATAGCAAAACCCGTTTTTCATGCAAAAAAGGACAGTACACTCGTACTGTCCCGAAATCTTCACGCTCTCTTTGGAACTTGCTGACGACATACTCTGCATTTCCAAAAAAGTATTATGTCTATGGTTCTCTGCATTCCCCGGTCCATGCTGTCAACTTAAAAGCAACCTTACAAGACATTTATCGTTCGTTCGATGATCCATATATCATCGCTATTGATGCTGCCCTTGGAGCTAAAGAACACATAGGCACGGTCACTCTAGGCGATGGTGCTCTCTTTCCCGGTATCGGTGTCAGCAAACAGCTCCCCGCTGTCGGCGACATCCATATCACAGGGATCGTAAATACCATCAACTGCCAAAACCGTAACTTAATCTTACAGACAACACATTTGTCAACAGTTGTCTCGCTTGCCACCTTCATCAGCAAAGGGATTCGGCAAGCCTTGCTGCAACAGGATCTCACATGTCCGTGCGACCCTCTAGTGCGCGATACAAAGTAACCTCATCAATATATTCCAAATCTCCACCTGCAGGCACACCACTGGCAATGCGGCTGACTTTGATGCCTAGCGGCTTGACCAATTTGCTGATATACGTTGCCGTGGTATCACCCTCGAGATTCTTATTGGTAGCAACAATAACTTCATCAACATCTTTTTGCAAACGCACCATCAACTCGGATAAACGAATGTCATCCGGGCCAACTCCTGCCATCGGAGAAATCGCTCCATGAAGTACATGGTACACGCCGTCAAATTTGCCGGTCTTTTCGTATGCTGCCAGGTCTCTCGTATTTTCCACAACCATGATCTGCCGGTGATTTCTTTTCGGATTTGCACAGATTGGACAGATTTCGCCATCTGTATATGTACAGCATTCTTTGCAGTAATGCACATTTTTCTTTGCCGACATCATAGCCCCTGACAGCCCTGCCACCTGTTCTTCCGTCATGTTCAATATGTGAAACGCTAGTCTTTGTGCAGATTTTGCGCCGATTCCCGGCAAGTGAGATAATTGTTCCACCAGATTCGTGATCTGAGAACTATACACATCCATAGGAAACCTCCATTCCCCACAGTCCGTAGGCATAGGACTGTCCAATACAAAATCTGTCCTTAGAACAACCCACCAAGACCACCGGTCAACTGCTGCATCATCGCTGCATTTTCATCTTCTACTTTGCGCAATGCCTCATTGGTAGCTGCCACGATCAAATCTTCTAACATTTCAATGTCATCCGGATCCACTACTTCTTCATCCAATTTTACAGACAAAATTTCCTTTTTGCCGGAAACTTTTACAGTAACAGCTCCACCGCCTGCCGTTGCTTCCCACTCTTTTTCGCCCATCTCTTTGGACTTTTCTTCCATTTGGCGCTGCATACGCTGTGCCTGTTTCATCAAATTGTTCATATTGCCAGGCATTCCACCCGGAAATCCACCTCTTTTTGCCATAATAATTCTCCATTCCTTTCTACTTGCAAGCGCATCGCCGCAAATACTATATTTTCACTGCGAAGTTTATCGCAATCATCCATTTCGTTAGATCCTACTACTGAATCTCGATTCCGTCAAACTGAATCAGCTCCATCACGTCCGGATACATAGCGTCCGTCTGCGCATCCACCGTGCGGGTCAAGATCACAACTTCTTTTTGGATCAAAGAGCCAATGATCCGTTTTAACTGCTCCAGAGCATCTCCCTCTTTCTGCGTAAAATACTCCTCATTCAACGGATCTGTGAACTGAAGTACCAGTCGATCATCATCCGGCACCGGTCTGCACTGGTCAAGCATATTGCGCATGACCGGGTCACACATAGCACTGACGTCTCTCCATCTGCCAAGCACCGCTTTAACATCTTCTCCAATTGCCTTTGGCATGATCTTTGGTGTCGAAGCAGTCTTCTCATCCGCCGCCTGTACCGTTTCCGGGACACTTCGCGTCTGCTGCGGTGCTGCAACAATACCTTTTTCCAGCTGTGCCTCAATATTTGCAATACGATCTTTTAACGTCGTAATATCCTGCTCGGTATCCATCTGCGGCTTACACAATTTGATCATCGCAACCTCTGTCAGAACACGTTTTTGCGATGCGAAACGCAAATTGCCGGACAGATCCGATAATATACGTATATAACGGATCAATGTTTCCGTATCCGCAAGCGTCGCCTCTTCTTTCATCTGCGCTAAACGCTCTGTCGAAACATCCAGCATGTCCTCTCCTTGATCGGATGCAGAAAGCATCATCAACCCACGAAGATACCACACATATTCGTTGACAAACTGTGTAAGATCGCGCCCATCGATCAAAATTTCACTAACGATCTCCACGCATCCAACGGCGTCCCCTGCTACCATCTGCCGAAACAAACGGCTGTACACCTCTGTATCTACCGCCCCAAGCACTTCCAGTGCTTTATCGTAAGTCAACGTCTCACCTAAGTTAAAGGCGATGCATTGATCCAATAAGCTAAGCGCATCACGCATAGAACCATCCGCAGCTTTAGCAATATAACGCAATGCCTTATCTTCTGCCGGGATCTGTTCACGCTGCATAAGATCTTGCAATCTTGCTGCTATCGTATCGATCGAAATTCGCTTAAACTTGTATTGCTGACAGCGCGATGTGATCGTAATCGGTATTTTGTGTGCCTCTGTCGTTGCCAAAATAAACACAACGTATTCCGGAGGCTCCTCTAATGTTTTTAGCAGCGCATTAAATGCTCCCGCTGACAACATATGCACCTCGTCGATGATATAGACCTTAAATCTGCCTTCTGACGGAGAATATTGCACTTCATCGATAATGTCTCGAATATTGCCCACACCGTTATTGGAGGCAGCATCAATCTCGATGACATTCATGGAAGTCTGCGCCGTTATTTTACGACACATCTCGCACTCTCCGCAAGGACTGCCATCTATCGGATGCTCACAATTGACTGCCTTTGCCAAAATCTTTGCCACTGTTGTCTTACCGGTACCTCTGGTGCCACAAAACAGATAAGCATGCCCGATGCGATCCGCCCGAACCTGATTTCTGAGGGCTGTCACAATATGATCCTGCCCCTTTACCTCGTCAAACTCCCCCGGACGAAACTTTCGATATAACGCTGTATACGACATTTCCTCAACCATGCCTTTCTATCTGTAATCAATACCCCTTATGTTAAGGACAACGCATTAGCACAGGCCTTTGCGTCACAATCTCTGTCCATTTTTTACAGGCTGTCTCCAAAACAGATACCCATGTCTTTAATTTCTTGGATCAGCGGATCCTTTGGATCTACCATTTTAAGCTTACCGGCTACTTCCTCCAGCGGAACAGGAACTGTTTTGCCATCGCGCATACCGACCATATATCCATACTTCTCATCAAGGATTAATCTGGCTGCCGCAGCGCCCAGTCTCGTTGACAGCACGCGGTCATAAGGGCACGGTTCACCACCGCGCTGCATATGTCCCGGTACCGTAATACGTACTTCCTGTCCGGTTCTCTCCTCGATCTCATGTCCGATCCGATAAGATACCGAAGGATACGTAGAATTCTTCCGTTTCGCCTTAAACTCTTTCTTGGACAATTCGGCCTCTTCTTTTGAAATACATCCTTCCGCTACCGCCAAGATTGAAAATCGCTTGCCCTCTTTGGTTCTCTTCTCTAAGGCCTTTACGATGGAATCTATATCATATGGGATCTCAGGAAGCAAAATAATATCAGCGCCACCTGCAATACCCGCATGCAATGTAAGCCATCCAACTTTGTGACCCATAACTTCGACGATAAACACTCTTCCATGAGATGCTGCTGTCGTATGAATACAATCGATCGCATTTGTCGCAATATTCACTGCGCTTTGGAATCCAAAAGTGATATCCGTTCCCCAAATATCATTGTCAATCGTCTTTGGCAGAGTAACTACATTGCACCCCTCTTCATGCAAAAGGTTTGCTGTTTTGTGTGTGCCATTACCACCCAAGATAACAAGACAATCCAGTTTCCACTTCTTATAATTGGACTTCATCGCCTCCACTTTGTCCAGGCCATTTTCATCCGGAGTGCGCATTTTCTTAAATGGCTGACGCGATGTGCCAATGATCGTGCCACCCTCCGTCAAAATACCAGAGAAATCTTTTGGTTCCATCTTGCGATAGTTGCCATAGATCAGACCCTTGTAGCCTTCCAAAACACCATAGATCTCTACATCCGGGCAGTTTTCATATAATGTCTTGGCAACACCCCTCATTGTTGCATTCAAGCTCTGGCAATCTCCACCACTTGTCAAAAATCCAATTCTTTTCATGGTTTTACTCCTTTCCTGTTTCATGTACGCCCGTAATCTTCAAACGAGGAATTTCGAGCGTACATTTTATTTTAATTTCCAAATATCTTCATTGTACTGCGCAATCGTGCGGTCAGAAGAGAAAAATCCCGCTTTTGAAATATTCACGATCATTTTCTGTGCCCAAGCATCACGATCCTCGTAATCCTTAAGCGCCTGCTCTTTGACCTTAATATAATCTTTGAGATCAAGCAATGTCATAAACCAATCTTTGGTCACGATCTCCATATACAAACGGATCAAACTCTTCTTATTACCAATCGCAAACATCTCCTTGCTAATAATAAAGTCAACAAGTTTTGCAATTTCAGGATCTGCGTCATAGATCTTTTCTGCACTGTAAGCTGCCTTGTCATACAACGCAATGACATCTTCACTGGATTCACCAAAAATATAAATATTGTCATCGCCAACAAACTGATGTATCTCTACATTGGCGCCATCTTCCGTACCAAGCGTGATCGCACCATTCAGCATGAATTTCATGTTACCGGTTCCCGATGCTTCCTTAGATGCAAGTGAGATCTGCTCTGAAATATCTGCTGCCGGAATAACCTTCTCCGCATAAGTGACGTTATAATTCTCTAACATGACAACTTTCAGATACGGACTCACTTCCGGATCCTTACTGATCAACTCTGACAGGCAGAGGATCAAGTGAATAATATCCTTTGCGATCGTATAGGCAGGAGCCGCTTTGGCACCGAAGATCATAGTGATCGGCGTCTTCGGCTTATTCCCCGCCTTAATGTCCATATATTTGTAAATAATATACAATGCATTCATCTGCTGTCTCTTATATTCATGCAGACGCTTGACCTGAACATCAAAGATGGAATGATCGTCGATCGTGATTCCCTCTTTATCCTGCAAATATTGCTTAAATTCTGTCTTCTTGGTCTGTTTCACATTCAAAAGAGTCTTGACGAATGCCGGATCATCTGCAAATTTCTGCAGGTTTTCCAATTCAGAAGCATCCTTTTTATAACCCTCACCAATCATATCCGTGATCAAAGATGTCAGTTCATGGTTACAATGCAGCAGCCAGCGGCGGAATGTGATACCGTTTGTCTTGTTATTGAACTTATTTGGATAAATATCCTTAAACGGCTTCAACTCACTCTTCTCTAAGATTTCCGTATGCAGTGCTGCAACACCATTTACACTAAATCCATAGTGAATATCGATATGTGCCATGTGCACGCGCTGATCCTTGTCAATGATCGCAACGCGTTCATCTCCATATTTTTCTTTGGCCTTAACATCCAGCATCTTGATAACCGGGATCAACTGCGGCACTACTTTCTCCAAATACCAAATCGGCCAAGTTTCCAGTGCCTCTGCCAATATCGTGTGGTTTGTGTATGCACACATCTTAGATACAATGTCGATTGCTTCGTCAATATTAATATCACGAAGTAACAGCAGACGGATCAACTCCGGAATAACCATCGTTGGGTGCGTGTCGTTAATCTGGACGACTGCATAATCAGCCAGATCATGAATGTTACTGCCCTTAGCCACCGCCTCATCAATGATCAGCTGCGCTGCATTGCTGACCATAAAGTATTGCTGATAGATACGAAGCAGTTGTCCCTGATAGTCACTGTCATCCGGATACAAAAACAATGTAAGATTACGGCGGATATCCTCTTTATCGAAGTTAATTCCATCTCCTTCAACAATACTTTCATCTACAGTATCAAGATCAAATAATTTGAGTGTATTACACTGGTTATCATATCCTGTTACATCAATTTCATACATGACCGACTGCACTGTCTGCCCACCGAAAATAACCGGATAACTCACATTAGTACGTCGCAAGACACTCGGATCCGTAATCCACGGATTTGGCGTCTCTTTCTGCAAATTGTTTTCGAATTTCTGCTGAAAAAGTCCCAAATGATAATTCAAGCCGACACCGTCTCCCGGAAGGCCAAGTGTTGCGATCGAATCCAAAAAACATGCCGCCAAACGGCCTAATCCACCATTACCAAGAGATGGCTCATTCTCTATTTCCTCAATCTGTGCCAAACTCTTACCATGCTCTTTCAACGCATTGGCTACCTGATCGTAAATTCCTAAATTGATCAAATTGTTTGAGAGCAGCTTACCGATCAAAAACTCCGCTGAAATGTAATAAAGTTTCTTCTTACCCTGAATCTGACCCTTCTGCTTTGCGATATCTTTCGTTAACTGCAATAACCCTGCATAAATTTCTGCATCACTTTCTCTGGCTGCGATGCTTTGGATCTCATTCTCGTACATAATGTCCTCCATCCGTATTAAATTAACCATTTTCGCAATGTCCCACCCATCGGCAAAACACTCCGATGATATTTTACCACATTTTTTTTGAAAAGAATAGAAAAAAAGAGCAAAACATTTTGCTCTTTTTTCATCAAATAATATACCAGCGTTAACGTGGGAACATCAAGAAAAACAGGACTTTACGCAATTTACCGACACTGTTTCGAATAGCCTGTACGTATTCTCTCGTCTGTTTCCAGAACTTCTGCTGTTCCTCCGGCGATATATCATCGGGACTATAACCGCTGCGCCAGATCGTCTCGATATACCATTGCCGCTGCTCTTGCGAAACTGCTCCCTGTAAATTGGTTTCTAAAAGCTTCTGCAGCCCCTGTTCACCAGAACCTTTTGGTACGGCATTTCCGGCAAGCCACAATGCATCCATCAGATAAGAGATACTGCGTCCAACCGCAATTTTTCCCTTCTTCCTGCTCGCTGTCACGATCCTATGTTTTCGATTTTCCTGCCGCAGTCTAAAACACAACACGACAAAAATCACAAGCAAAACAAGCAAAATCAATACTATCTGCGGTACTGTCAAATGAACGGACCGCTTCTGTCCATTGTGATGATCCTTGGCGTTCTTTTCGCCCGACACATCCGCTTTCTGCTTTGGTGTTGGAACCGGTGTCGGTTTCAGTGTCTCAAGCGGCTCTTCATCCGGTTCCTGTGTGATAGCTGCCGCTGTCTCTGTTGGCTCCGGTGTGGCACTCTGCGCTTCTGCCGGTGCCGCCGTTGCTGTCGCCTCTGCCGATTGGTCATCTCCTCCATTCCCTGCCGTAGACGGCGTCATATCCCACGGCATCCATCCAAAGTGTTCGCCATATGTCTCCGTCCAGGCATGTGCATCAGAATCAATCACCGTCGCTGTGTACTTTCCGTCTTTCCCTTTATGAAAACTCTTCTTAGAAAGCCGATAACCGGATACATATCTCGCAGGCACACCCAGATCACGAAGTAATATCGTTGCCGCTGTCGCATAATGCTCGCAGTAACCTTTCTTTTGTCCAAACAAAAAGTATTCCGCATAGTCCTGCCCTGCCGGTACGCTGTCAAGCTTCAAGCTATAGGAAGTGTTTTCCGCCAAAAGCTCTGCAACACCATTTACCGCCCACAAAAGATCTCCTTCTTGGTCCGCTGAATAATAACCCTTAAAATATTTTTGGACAAGCTTTTTATATTTTTCTAACTCCGGTGCATTGTAGGACCCATAATGTCTCGAAGCATACTCCGTATATTTCTTTTCTATAGACTGTTCGATACTGCTGTACTCTAACGTATCATCCGAATCGTAATCGTCTTCGTACAAACTCGGATCATCAATTGAGGAAATATATGATTTCTGCTCCGTTTGTGACATTAGATAATAATCTGTCGTATAGGATTTCTTAGCCCGCTTGATCTCTCCATCTCCGATCAGTTTCACGACCGTGTCCGACGAGTTGCTGTCCCCCGTCTTCAAATTTGCAAAATACGGCAAAAACGCCTTGCCGCCAATGGGTGACATTCCATGATATTCCACTGTGATCTCGCCATTCTGTATCGCACTTTGCAGACTTTTGGAATAGGAAGCCTCCACTGCCAGAACTCCATAGTTCTGCCCCCAAAGGTATGTTTGCACATCTTCAAACTGTTCCTTAAACTCTTTGTCGTCTCCCGCAGACCATACACCATTATGATACGTTTCACCGGTAAAACCGCGAAAATACAGATCACTATCCGGTTCAAAGTCCAAGGTGACCGTCATAATCTTTTTGCCGGTGTAATGCGGTGCAGTATTGCTCATGATGCCCTCGCCGCCAATGCCACCTTTGCTACGCACAAACTGTGCCGCCTGCTGGATCTTTTCGATCAACTGCTTCTCCAACTTCATCTCTTTACGCTGAAAAACAGCCGAATGCTTCAAAACCGGTTTCTCAATCTTATGTGTTACGACACCACCGACGCACATACTTATCGCCAGCAAAATACAGGCAGCAACTAACGCAGGCACGATGTTGTGCGGCATCATTTTGCGCCAATGTATTCGGACCATTTTGGTACGCGTTTTCGTACGCTTGCTCTGTTTCCGTATATACTCATATTGTCTGCGCAGCATATTCCAGACACGATCCCGCAAATTTTCTTGAATACTGGTAATATATCCTGACTTTCTGCGAAACATTTTACACAACAACAAAATTACCATGCCGGCAATTAACTGTATGATCGTATTTTTGCCCGGTGCCCTGCCACAGCACAAGCAACCGGAGATTGCCAGATAAACCGGCGTATACGCTAATATCTCCCAAGAAAGCTGCAGCATCATAAATGCCGCCAGATAACCGATCAAGATGCATCCAAAAATAAGCGCCATGTCTGCATGTCCATTCACTTTACGCAAGCTTTCTGCGATCAGCCCACTGCCTGTATAAGCAGAATATCTTTGATTGACCCTGTCTGCAAAATACATCGCACTGTTCATAAGCGCACGGCATTTTACCCAAACAAACAAAGCCAATACGCATAATATTGCAATATGACCAATCACCGCTGCTTTACGGCGATCTATCATAGAAACCACAGCAATTAACACGGCTGCGATTCCAAAAAACAGCACAGCTCTCTCTCTGTGAATCGACGCATCAAACGTCTGACTCAACATGCAAACCGTTCCGTTCATGATCAAAAACAACCCTGTAACAGCAAGCAGTCTAAGCAGCAACTGCGAGAGAAAACTTCTTTTACTCATCTCGTTTCCTCCCCTCTTGTTCCAAGGCAAATTCTGCAATCTCTTCGCCATCCAATGTCTGACACACTTTATCCGACAAGATCCACTCTGCCGATTGTGATTGTCCATATCTATCCTGATAGGCAATTCGCATTTGATCAATATCTCTGCTGCCAACCAGCATATCTACACGCAGCAGCGCAATACAATCATTCAGATCACCTTCATCTTTTATTTTGCATCTTCCTACCGCATCCTCTAGGCAATACACCAAAATGTGTGCACAGCCTTTTTGCAGCAGCTTAATGGATAGTGAAAACAAAAATGTGATATAAGCAAGAAGCTGTTCTGTATCTTTTACCGGTGCCAAATAAATAACCGGCATAATATTCTGCTCAGAAATAAATTCGTACACCATAATCTCATCCCGCTTCGCCGATAGTTTCCAATGTATATTGTGCATACGATCTCCCGGACGGTATTCTCGAATCTCTGATACTTCCGGTGGATTCTTTTCCATTGATGTACTGTCGTCTCCCTCTTGCTCCAAATGCTGTGTATGATATTTAACTCCCGCCGATATTCCTATTTCATGATAAACCGGCAAGACTGCCAGCACTTCACTTTGATCCAGATTGCGACGCGACACACCGATACTCGTAAATCCAAAGTAATCATAATGTCTCACAGATACCAACCGAAAATAAACACCTCCCGGATATGAAGGCGTCCACTCTCCGCGAATTCGTATCGGCTGTGCCGATCTGCGCTGCAGACCTCCCGGAAGCATGCAGTCTATAATGATCTCCCCTGTCGTATCGTTCAGCACGTGATATGCCTCTACGACAATACGAATACGACCAGATGGCAAAAAGCAGCGATTCTGTGCCAAAACTGCTAATGTCATTTGCTCGCCGGAGGCAACTGTTTCTGTGATTTTGTCAAAAGAAAACCGAAGTTTGCGAAAAAAAAGTAAATGAAAACCTAACAAAAGCAGCAAAAAGCATACGATCCATACTGCACAATAGAGCATCCCCGTACTATGATAGATCAATGCCACATACACTACGACCCCTGCCGTAATGAGTCCCGTAATAAAATTTTTCATCCGTACCCCCCTGCATTTCTTAACGTCTTGCAGCAGTCGGCTTTTTCACGTTCTGCATTACTTCGATCAAAATAGATTCTGCTGATCTCTTTGCCGCCTTTGCTTTAGCGCTTCGCACGAGCCTATGTGCCGCAACATCCAAAAAGATTTCATCGATATCCCCCGGGATCACATAATCTCTGCCATGTAAAAATGCGATTGCTTTGGAAATACGCATCAGTGCAACGCTGCCACGTGGGCTGACTCCCAGTTCGATCAATGGATTGGTTCGTGTTGTCTGGCAAAGTTCACACAAATAACGATAAATATCGTCTGCCATATAAATCTGTTCCACTAATTTTTTGCAATACAACAACTGCTCTGCATTGATTACCGGCTGTAACACTGCCTTGTCATCTTGAATCTGACGTCCTTTGACAATTGCAATTTCATTTTCTAACGATGGATATCCAAGACTTGTACAAATCATAAAACGATCCAACTGGCTCTCCGGTAAAAGCTGTGTTCCAACACTTCCCGCCGGATTTTCTGTAGCAATGACCACAAACGGTTCCGGTACTTTTCGTGTTACACCATCTACTGTCACATTTCCTTCTTCCATAACTTCCAATAATGCTGACTGTGTCTTCGGTGAAGTTCGATTGATCTCATCCCCCAAAAACAAATTGCACATCACTGCTCCGGTCTGATATTCAAATGTTCCCGTCTGTTTCTGATACATCGAAAAACCTAATAGATCGGATGGCATGACATCCGGCGTGAACTGCAGTCGATTATTCTGCAGTGCCATTGTCTCTGAAAATGCCATCGCAAGCGTTGTCTTACCGACACCCGGTATATCTTCCAATAAAATATGTCCTCCAGCCAAGATCGCTGCCATTACTTTACGAACACACTCTTCTTTACCAATTACAATTTGATTTACCTGTGCCAAAACCTCTGCTACTTTCTGCTGACACAAGATCATGTCATCTCTCATTTTTTTCTCCCCTCTTTCATTACGTTATATGCCTCAAACTTTGCACATCAAAAGAAACGGAGAGGCGTAGTCCTACGACTACGCTTCTCCTACATATTCTCACCTGACACAGGCGCAACCCTTTCTGCCCTTCTGAAAAGTTACTACAAAACTCTTCCTCACATCAAATGCAGCCACCCCTGTGTCCAATCTTTTATAATTTGTAAAGCGGGCCATAAGCTGCGCATGCTCTATAATCCTGACCCTCTTTATCCATACCAAATGCATTCCATGCAGCTGGTCGGAAAATATCTTCCTCCGGCACATTGTGCATACATACCGGAATACGAAGAATGGAAGCCAATGTGATCAGATCCGCACCAATGTGTCCATAACTGATCGCACCATGATTTGCTCCCCAATTGTTCATAACATCATAAGCTGTCTTAAATGCACCCTGACCCGTTGTGCGTGGTGTAAACCATGTACAAGGCCATGTATAATCTGTTCTCTTCCACAACTTGTCAGATACTTCATCCGGAAGATTTACGGTATAACCCTCACAGATCTGTAATACCGGACCCAAGCCTTTGACAATATTGAGACGGATCATAGTAGCAGGCATCTCCGCTCTCGTTAAATAACGGGAGGAGAAACCGCCTCCACGGAAATATCCGGAATCAGCACAGCACCATTCTGTTGCGTCCAGACATGCCTTCTGATCTTCTTCTGTCATCTCCCAGAAAGGTTTCATGACACCATTGCCATTCTCATCTTTCACTTCACCACAAGCATCCAGACACGCTGCACCGGAATTGATCAAATGCAGGAAACCACCTGCCTCTTTCGCAATACCCTCTAACTCATAGCCAGTTGTTCTCTTTACAGCTTCCGGACTCCAATAAGTACGAACATCTGCGAAAATCTGTGCTCTTCCGGTAAGCAGTTTCATGAAAAGCATACCAATACCGTTGAGTGTATCGTTCTCTGTTGCTAAAACATACGGCTCACGCGCTCCATTCCAGTCAAAGGAGGAATTGAGCAGTGCCTCTGCATAATCACCATTCGGATAAAAGTCGGTCCACTGTCTCTGACCCTGAAAACCTGCTGCGATCGCATTATGTCCTACCATCTCTTCCTCTCTGCCTTTCGGAAGATTTGGATTACCGTTCATTAAATCTTTGATAATGCACATCATCTTAACAACAAATTCCCAATCGCGTTCCTTCTGCTCATCGCTTCGTTTCACGATCTCAGGATTCTTATCCCATCCCTCACGGCAATGAGACTTTGTCCAAGACATTGCTTTCTCAAACTCTGCTTCATCGTATATACCTTCTGTCATTCGACGAATGATCTCCACCTCATCAACAGACTCAACACGCATTCCTAAATATTCTTCCATAAAGGAGGAGTCTACGATAGATCCTGCAATACCCATACAGATCGATCCGATCTGCAGCCAAGATTTGCCTCGCATCGTTGCTGCCGCTACGGCTGCACGACCAAAACGAAGTAATTTTTCCTTAACGTCTTCCGGAATCTCCGTTGCATCCGCTTCCTGCACATCTTTGCCATAAATACCAAATGCCGGCAAACCTTTCTGTGCATGTGCTGCCAATACTGCTGCCAAATATACTGCTCCCGGACGCTCTGTACCATTAAAGCCCCATACACCCTTAATCGTATCTTTGTCCATGTCCATAGTCTCGGATCCATAGCACCAGCATGGTGTCACAGTCAATGTAATATCCACACCTGCTTTACGGAACTTATCTGCACAAGCCGCTGCTTCTGCTACACGTCCGATTGTCGTATCCGCAATGATAACTTTGACCGGTTCTCCATTGGAATAACGGATATTCTGACGGAACAGCTCTGCCGCACTCTTAGCCATATTCATCGTCTGTTCTTCCAAAGATTCACGAACCTTAAGCGGTCCTCTTCGTCCATCGATCGTCGGACGAATTCCAATCACCGGATAATCCCCAATTAGTCTGCTTTTTGCCATTTGCTACTACCTGCCTTCCTTGAATATATTCTCACACCCTGATACCTTTTTATTTTACTGCATTTTGGCAGAGAATACAATCATCAGAGACTACAAAATTTCACGGTTTTAACTTATCTATTTTATATAGTTGTTTTTCTTCATATAATGCTTTAGTTTCCAATAATCCGAGACTTTCGCATAATTATCTTCCTCAGGAAGCAACATAATCCTTGACTCTGATTTTTTTACACAACCAACTGTATGTATCGTTTCTTTCTCTCCTGAGATAGTGATTTCTGATGCCATTTTATCTGGAATAAATACTCCATCTTTTCCTATATCTTCCGCATATAGTGCCATCTCCGAATCTATCACATATACGCTCTCACCTTTCTGAAAACCACCAGCAATATTTTTTACCACTTTCAGCTCTACGAGATTACATGCTTGATACGTATTCTCCTGGCTATCTTTTTTGTATAATGTTTCTACTTTTTTAACAGTTGCGACGCACGCCTTCGTCTTCAAAAACGGTAATACACTTTTTGATTTCAATGGAGCAAAATCAATCACTCCTGGTTTTTGTATAGCTGCCTTCTGCGCTGATACTGTTGCTTCTCGATAAAACGTTTCCTTTGTTTGTGTTACAGAATCCACTTGCACCATTATAGGTGCTACCCACAATGCCAACAGAGCTACCAAAGCTACCAAACATACTACACACACAGTTCCTGCAATTTTTTTCCTCATAAGAATCCTCCTCATTTGATTGTAATAGATATTACATTGCGTGTAAATGACTATGCGATATAACTACTTTCTTCACGTTCTTATTCTTCAAAAAGGCTTTCTTTAAAGTTGTCTTTGCATGTTTCACCTTGGTCAATCTGCTGAGGTCTAACACTTTCACAGACGTGTTTTGAAGTATTTTATAATTAGAAGAAGCCGGTTCATAAACATAATCCGTATCTTCAAATAGTCTTGCCTGTTTATCCAAAACTCCTGCAAAATCATAATTTTTAAGCCAAGTTTTTAATCCATTTTTATTATTTGGTAGCGTGAGACGTTTTAACGCTAATCCTTTCAACTTTAATGAATACAACTTACTGCATTTTGCTAAATTTATTGTTTTTAATTTCTTGCAGCCAATCACTTTCAACGCTTTCAGCTTCTTACAGTTTGATAACTTAAGTGATTTACATCCCTTCTTATCAAGACTGGTGAGTGTAAGATATTGCACTGACTTTGGAAGCTTTACTTTGAAAATCCCATAGCTGGCACATTCTAATGTATTAAGACGGCTGCATTTAGAGGCATCTATTGCTGCGCATTTAGCACTAACAGATAAGCCCTTCAATGCTGCCATTTTGCCGAGGCGGACCTGCTTGATCGGATATTTCCCAGATTGCGTAATACTGGCCAAACGGAGTGTCTTATTGACCGATGACAGATCAAGCTTATTTATTCTGCAACCGGTAACAGACAACTCTGCGATGTTCTTGCTTTTCTGCAGATCAAGCACTGTGACAGGCGAAGCTTTCTCTTTTCCATTTTGAATTACATTAAGCCCAAGTGACAGATATTTGAGTTTATCCATCTTTCCATACTGCAGCTTCTTGACATATGTTTCCTTTAAGCCCAATGTCTGCAGATTTGGTGTGTTTATTGTGTATTCATCCGGAAGGTTACAAGTCTTGATCAACAGCTTCTTCATCTTCTTTGAGACAACCTGCATCTTTTGCACTTGAACGCCTTCCAACGACAAACTTTCACACTGCATAGAATCATCTATAACAATAGATGTATTCTTCGCCAGCATTTGTTTATCAGAATCCTTATATCTGGCATCTACAGGATCTGCATAAGCATAATTAACTCGAATTGTTTTTACCTGTTTGGCATACTGAAATAGATCGCTTGCAATCTTATAGCTTGACTGAGGTTTTCCACTTCGACCAACTGATATACTTTTTAGTTCTGCAAAATACTCCACACCCTTAAAAGAGGTAATGCCTTTGGCAGTGCGAATTACATTTTCCTGAACTCCTGTATTTTCTGTTGTCTCAATAACGATCAGTTCTGTCAGTTTTTTCTGTTCTGATGTGTCAAGTATTTGATCTTTGTTGCTGTCGTACTGTGTGGCAATTTGACGTATCTGTGCATCCGGGAAGTTTTGTTCGTTAATACCTATGCCGTTACTTGCCGAAGCAGTTCCATTCCCCATAACAACTGCGGTTCCTCCAACAATTAACATTGCAAGCACATTTTTTACTAGTTTTCTCATATCGAAATCCCCCTTTTGATAGCATTTAGACTTTATTATCTCCACTGGTCTTTCATACACATCATCTCTTCAATATTAGATCATAAAATACAAAATGAATGTATGTAAGATGTCCACTTCTTATACTTTTAGTACATCAAAAAAAAGATGATTCGTCAATATGTTCCAAACAATCTTAATAATTCTTAAGAATTAAATATTCTCTCCTCCCCTCATAAAATTTTACCAATCACATTGACACTGCCTTAGCCGTAAGCACACCATTTTCCATATGAAACAATCCATCTACCTCCTGCT
>OGCN01000799.1_pt1 | contig 48168 bp, 44 predicted proteins | sample 1570181 | NCBI WGS metagenome assembly OGCN01 (sample SAMEA4370584, study PRJEB24528) | human gut metagenome | reverse complement strand
CGACAAGCCCGGGGAACCGGATGCGGTCATGGACGACTCCACGGGACGGGACGAGCCGGAGCATGGGCCGTCCACCCCGGGTGGCGTGACGGACGGTTTGGAACGGCCGTCGTTCTGGACCGACGACATGGAACGCGACTTCCAGGAGGAAGTCAAGGCCATGTTCGACGACATGGTGAACAGGCAGCGTGGCGAACTGTCCGTCAGGGAGCAATGCGAGCACGCGTACGAACAGTTGACCGCCGCCGTGAACGGCAAATACAAGGAGCTGACCGGCAAGGACCTGCCGTCCTCCATGGCGCGCAACCTGGACCAGCTGCTCACGCAGATCACCATGGCCCCGCTCAACGAGCCGGAGCATGGTCCCGGCCTGTGGGCCAAACTCCCGCAGAACTCCCTCGCCACCATGGTCGAGGCCCGCCCGTTGGACCTGACCGGCTCCCCCACGCGCATGGACATCGACCTGATGATGCTGCACACCATACGCATGGGCCGGTTCCTCACCACGCATTACACGGATTGGGCGCGCACCCTGCCATCCTGTTGGATCCGCCACGACGACGTGGTCCAGGAGGTCTACTCGCTCAAATGCTACATGGACATGATCGTCGCGAGCCCGAACGGCGGCCTGTACGCGCCGACATTGCAATCATTGATCCACTCGTCGTTGGAACGCGTCAAGGGATACCTGTCCTCGGCCGACACGTCCAGCGCGGACCACAAGCACCACCTGTCCACGGCGGACGACCGCAAACGCGAACAGGCGCGATGCGACGAGTACAGGCATTGGTTCGAACGCGACGGCGGTTGGGCCGGAGAGCCCGGCTTCGGACCGTCCTGGCGGTTCACGAACGCGTCCGAGGGATTGGACGCGGTATGCGATCTGATGACACCCACCCGCGTCGATGACGAGGATGATCGGGACGACAAGGCATTGTCCGACCAGGTCGACAAGTGGCGCGCCGGATTGGAAGGCCTGCGCGGCAACTATGCCATGGACCACAAGCCGGAGCATCTGGCCGCCGCAAGGAATGACGAGGAACGGATCCGTCGCGCCCTCCTGGACTACACGACCCGTGAACGGTCGAGCCGTGACCGGCTCGACCGTGCTGTCACGGCCGCCGTCAGACTCACGCGCGACCAGGAACGCTCCATGCCCATGACGGACGAAGACCGCCGCGCCCTCGCCGATCTGATCGACCAGGGACGGAGCATCCTCCGCGAATACGGAAGCAGCCAGTTCGACGACGCCTACCAGCCATGCTCCATCGACATGCAGGACGATCTGACCGAACGGTTGAACCGGCTTGTGGACGGTGATCCAGCCAACGTGTTCGACCATTGCGACCGTATGCTCGACCAGCTCGACGACGTGTTCGAACGTGGAAAGGACGGACGATGAGCAGCGAACAGCCCAGCCTGTTCGACCAGTTGACGCCGTCGGACTCGCTGCGTGACGACCTCGCATGGATCGACTCCCTGCAGGAAGACACGCAGGAGGACGACAAGCCCGCCAGGCAGGAACGCAAGCCACGCAAACGCCGCGGCCGGAAGAACATTCCAACCGAGCACGAGTCTGAACAGCCCACTCCCCCGCCACCGCCGGCCAAGCCCGAGCATGAGCCTGAACAGCCCATGCTCATCGTGCCCGACATGACCCAAACGGATGAGCCCATCCCACTGGCCGGATTGGAGGCTCCGACCACCGTGATCGAACCGCCCGACCCGGAAACGCCGGATGGGAGTCCAGCCGAAACCACCGTGATCGGACCGGGACCCGAATCCGAAACGACCATCCTTCCGGAAGAGGTGTTGGAGGACGTGGCCGACCCCGACGCGCCATCCAACGACTCGAAGGCCATGACCTGGGTCAAACGCGGTCTGATCATCGCGGGCGCCGCCATCGTGCTGCTCATCATCCTCGCCCTGGCGGGCTCCCACTCGACGGCCGTCAAGGAGAAAACCGCCTATGAGCGCGTGCAAGCGTCCATGAGCCAACTGGCCGCATGTAACGGCAAAGCGAAAAACACGGTCGGCGACGCCGACAAGGCCGGCGTGGACGATAAGGACGTGGACTCGCTGCGTGACCTCGTCGCATCGAACGGCAAACTCATCCGGTCCGAACGCGCCGGCCTGTCCATCAGCGAGTCCGAACGGCTCTCCACCAAGGCCGACAAGGCCACGAAACGAACCCGCACACTGGCCGGCAAGGTCGACCGGCTCGTCAAAGCCAAGCCGTTGATGGACGCGAGGAGGAAATGCCGGGACGCGTTGGACAAGGCCGTGAAAGCGTCGACGGACGCGAAACCATCGGATGATGCGACCCGCGCCGCGAAGACCACATTGGACAAGCTGATCGGCCAGGCCCGCAAGCTCGATGCGAAAACCACCGTCGACACGTGGAACGACATGGCATCCAAGCTCGACAAGGCGCGCGGGAACCTCTCCCAGGCGTTGGACGCGAAAGCCAAAGCCGACGAGGAAGCCAGACGGCAGGCCGAAGCGCAGGCGCAAGCCCAACAGCAAGCCCCGCAACAGCAACAGCAGACGATGCCCGCGCCGACACCGCAATACCGCCGCTCCTCCGGCTCTTCCGGCTCAGGCTCCACCAGCGTGCCGCAAGGCAACGGCGGAGGAACCACGAACAACAACAATGGCGGAACATCCAACGGCAACTCCGGCGGATGGTACGTGCCACCGGAAACCAACGACAACAGTCTGCCGAGCAACGACTCAAGCCTCTGACAAACGGGAAAGGAGCACAACAATGGGAAAGAACAAACATCGTCAGGCGTCCACGCCCGAATCGAAGAAGCAGGCGGCCGTCTGGTGCGCGATCGCCATCATCGCCATCACCGTCATGGTCCTGGTCGCCAACCCATGGAAACAGCAGACGTCCACGACGTCCACGCCGCAATCCAGCCAATCCGCGCAGACACGATCCCACAAACAGAACAAGAAAAAGAAGACGACGAAACCGTCCGGCACCCTGCAACAGCAGGCACAATCCATGTTCATCGGCGACGCGGAACAGATCGCCGACGACGTGCGCGACCTGTTGAACGCGCCGGAGAACTCGAACGTCGACACGCTCGGCAACCTGCTGTACCGGCATAACCGTCAGGATCTAGCCGAAGCGACGGACCTGTATGACGCGATCGGCCAGCAGAAGGACATCGACACGATCCGCAGCCTCGCACGCGAATGGTATCCGCAAGCCATGCAGGCCGGCATCGAGGCGAGACGTGACGACCTCTCGTCCGGATTGGACAACACCGCGCGCGAGGTCGCCACCATCGAACGGGACGATCTTTCCGGCACGCAAGGCTGCGGCGATCTCAAAGCCGCGTACGAGACCGCGAAACGACTCGTGGACTCCAAGTCGGATGATTACGACGCTTTGACCAAAGCCCAGCAGAATCTGACCACGGCGATGAGCGGCTGCGCGACCAACCTCGATCCGACGAACCGGGAGAAAGTGTTCGGCCGACCGCAGGGAACCCTCAAGGAAGATAAGGAGTAGGAGAACATGGCCACCACGAACAACCGCTCTTGGAAAGCGCTACTGCCACGGAACGGCGGCATCGGAGTGTGCCCGCAGATCGGCAGGGTGAAGATTCCGCCCGTCTGCCCACGTTCCACGCTTAATCTCACCGGGGGTAGACGCATCAAAACCGTCCGCGCCTGCTGGTTCGAGGGCGACGAGGCGCGTTTCGTCTCCCTCATGCCGTCGACTGGTCGAATCCGCAAGGAATTGGAATCGTTGAAGGGCGGCGAGACGGTCGAATTCATCGGACGTCCCTGCGAATGGCATGATATGTCTGGACAGAACTACTACATCGTCATCGTCACCGACATGGACATCATCGAACCCAAAAACATTGCTACGGTAGCCAAATCGTAGAAGCAACTAGGCTCGTCTCCATATACGATACGGAGACGAGCCTATATTCATCAATCATTGCTGACTATGGGTTCTTTACTTTTGAAAGAATTCAAAGCAATATGGCAATAGACCTGGCTGAATTTAAACAAACATCTGCTGCAGCAGACCCTTCTTCAGTTCCCGCCACTTCGCCAGCTCGCCCTTCGACTTCTGGATGACCTCATCCATCGAAGCGAGGCAGTCGGCGATTTTGCGCTGTTCGGGGAGAGAAGGCAGCAATACGGGAATACCTTCCATCAAGGCTACTGTCATCCCCACTCGGTCATGCCTTGCTCCACTTTGAGCACCGTGAGTCACGATATACGGATGCCATCTGTTCGTTTTGAAGTACCAGGCAAGATATGGTGCCATCTCATCATCGTAGGGAGTGAGACATGTGTACAGAGGAGACACGATACCGACCTCATTCCGCTCATAGATGTTGAACGGCCCAAATGGAGCACTTGTCGACTTCCTTGGGTTATAAACAAAATCCCCTTTACGGATGACGGTATAACCTTTGGTGTTGCCGTCAACGGCTATGTCCTTGTCAAAGTATTCCCTTTGGGGAACCAAGCCCCTCTCGGCGGAGTTCGTTATCACATTATTGATGTGGCCGTCTTTGTTTTTCTCGGTCACAAAGGTAAACAGCTCTCCAACAGTGGCGCTTTCCCACGCCGGGAACTCGCTCCCGTCGTCGGCCTTGAACCTGACCTCCTGACTGAACAGCTTCTGCATCACGCCCTTTTTGCGCTGCTCCCACGCATCGACCTCCGCCTGCTGCGCGGCGATGACCGCATCGACGGCGGACAGGAAGTCGGCGATTTTGCGCTGCTCGGGGAGAGAAGGGACGGCGAACGAGTAGGACGCATATTCATTTGCGTTAATTCCCGGCTGGCCAGACCTCATCGAAGCTGTCTTAACCCATTTCCAGTATCTATCAGTAAGCGTCTGGGAATAAATGAAATAATCGTCTGAGCTTGGAAGTACATGCGCTTTAATCAGAAAGCCGGCATAAAACAACTTGCCGTCTTTCGGATGATACAAAAATGACTTGCCTGTACTGGCGCCAGTCCTTGCCAGTAAAATATCCCCCTTTTTAACGAGGTATTTATCATCGAGTTCGCCACTTGGAGACACGATATCATTAGGTAAAAGCGCATGCGTTTCGTCATCAATATCGGTGATGCGAATATAACGATTTTCGCCATCAAACTTCGTTGCGGCCGCATTCATTCCATAGGTCAGGGGTGCGCAAAGTTCCCCCAGCGTCTTCTCCTCCCAACCCGAGAAGTCGGACCCGTCATCAGCTTTGAATCTCAGTTTCGGTTCTCCCATGCTTACACCTCCTTCAGAACCAAATGGATATACATTTCGAATACTGCCAGTAGGAACAAATCTTCCATCGTATCTATGGTTTCTCCCGCATATCTTCCCGGCGTGCCGTATTTCTTATCTGAATCCTTATCCTCGCTGCCGTATGTTGCGATGAACTGCGCAAGGACCGTTGCAAACTGACATGCTTCGTTTTCCGGCGTCACCTTGAACCCATATTTGCGCTCAAGGTCGGAAATAGGGTGTTCGGAACCATCACCCCGGAGCGATTCGCTTAATACATCTGCGATACAGCTTTCATAAGATGAGGTGCCATCAAAATTCACGGCGAGCGGACCAGTCATATATGGAGGACGATAATTGATTCGCTCAACGGGAATCTTCTCGCCGCCATAGCATTCGAGGCTGCGTAGCACGTACTTGCCCCCGTCATAGAACGGAGACTCATCGTCATGGAAATGCGTGCGCAAGACTTCCTCCACTGCTTTAATGCATCGCTCAAAAAGCCCCTTTTCCTCCGTGACGCGCAAATCCAGTCCGCAGTATTCAAGGACACGGTTCTGTGCTTCGAGCGTCATACAGCAAAACTCGCGGTACATCTCGCGCGAATAGTAGTGCAGGTCGTTATGCATCGCCGCCATCGCGCACAGAGGAATTAGGCCGCGGTCTGCGTAATGCTTCGATATGAAGGAAACCGCCTGAGACTTCACTTCCTCGGCGTGGCGTCGTTCGTCGCGCTCATCCTGACGTCGCTCAAATTTCTCCATGCGACCGCTTTGCCACAGCTGCAGGCCCGCAATCGCGATGGTCACGACGAGGGAAATCGAGGCGCAAATTATGCTTATCCAATCTGAACAGGTCAATTACGCCTCTCCTCTCACAGCCCCAGCTCGCGCAGCATCGACTCCGCCTTATCGACGGCGGTCTTCTTCTCGCCCTCGATACGCTTGATGTCGTCCCGCACGGCCTCGAGGTCGACAGGTTCTTCCTCCTCGTACGTATCCACGTAGCGTGGGATGTTGAGGTTCCAATCGTTCGCCTCGATCTCGGCCATATCCGCCACGTGGGCGAACTTCTCGACATCCTCGCGATTCGTGTAGGCGTCCACGATCTTCTTGATGTGCTTGTCCTCAAGCGTGTTCTGGTTCTTGCCGGGTGTGAACTCCTTGCTCGCGTCGATGAACAGCACGTTGCCGCTGTTTCCGTTGCGCTTGGACTTCAGCACCAGCAGGCACACGGGGATGCCCGTGCCGTGGAACAGGTTCGGCGCGAGGCCGATCACGGCGTCGAGACGGTTCAGGTCGCGCACGATGTACTTGCGGATGACCTCCTCGGCACCGCCGCGGAACAGCACGCCGTGGGGCAGCAGGACGGCCACGCGTCCGTCGTCATCGTCCATGTGGTAGATCATGTGCTCGACGAAGGCGTAGTCGGCGTGGGACTTCGGCGGCAGCTTGCCTGCGCCCGAATACCTCGGATCGTCCAGCAGGGCGGGGTTGCCGTCGTACTTCAGCGAGTAGGGCGGGTTGCAGACCTGCACCGTCATCTTCACGTCGCCGTACTTGTCCTCGCGCAGCGTATCGCCCTTGTAGATGTCGAAGTTCTGGTAATCCACGCCGTGCATCAGCATGTTCATGCGCGCGAGGTTGTACGTGGTGGCGTTGTTCTCCTGCCCGTAGAAGTGCCCCACGCGTCCCGTCGTGAGGTGATTCTGCACCTCGAGCAGCATGGACGCCGAGCCGCACGTGCAGTCGCCCACCGTCTTCGCCTCGTCCAGACCGACGGTCGCTAGCGTCGCGACCAGCTTCGATGGCCCCGTCGGTGTGAAGAACTCGCCGCTCTTCTTGCCGGCGTCCGAGGCGAACAGCCCGATGAGGATCATGTACGCCGTGCCCAGCACGTCGAACTGCGAATCGGACAGCTTGAAATCGATCTCGCCGATCTTCACGATGACCTTCGCGATGAGCGCCGTGCGGTCGGCCACGGTGTCGCCCAGGTCGGGGTCCTGCAGCTTCATGTCGTTGAACAGGCCGGAGAACGCCGCCTCGGACGCCTGACCCATCGTGGAGCCCGTCAGCTCGTTCACCGCGCGCTCGTAGTCCTCGACGCTGAACTTGTCGGCGTCGTTCTCGGGGCGGACGATCTTGCGGACCAGCTCGCGGAACAGGTTCTCGGGCTTGATGATGTAGCCCAGGTGCTCGATGGACCACTGCTCGACGATGGGGCGGTAGTCGGCATCGGCGAACGCCTGCTCGTAGGTCAGGCCGTCCTCCTTCAGGATCTCCTGCATGTACTCCTCGGTGCGCTCGGACAGGTAGCTGTAGAAAATCGTCCCGAGAATGTAGTTGCGGAACTTGGTGGAATCCATGTTCCCGCGCAGATCGTTCGCGATGGCCCAGAGCTTCTGGGACAGCTCGCTCGCCTGCGCCTGATACTTGGCTGAATCGATCATGTCGTTTACTCTCCTTCCGCCCTATAGCGGTTGTACGTGTCGATGACGAACTCCTTGATGGCTCTCGTCATCTTCGTGATCTTCAGTAATCCCATGCGGTAGGCCGCGAGCTTCCTGCGGATGCCCTCCTCGGAGACGTTCCCGCCGAAGGTGTACTCCGAGAGGATGTCCTGCACATCCTTCGCCTCGAGGCCGTTCGCGTGGGCGAACTCCTCGATCTCGGCCTGCATGCTCTCGCGCTCGAACTGCTCGTAAGCCTGCTGCACGTCGGCGTCCTCCGGCAGGTCGTAGAAGCGCGTGCGGATGAACGCCTCCATGACGTCCTTCTTCGCGCGGAGCACGTCGTTGTCCGAGCGCTCGATCTCGCGCATGACGAGGTCTACGTCGCGCTCGAGGTCGGCCGTGTCCACGCCCTTGCCCTTGTTGGCCTCGTGTGCCGACTTCAGCAGGTTCAGGATGTACATCACGTTGATGCGGTCGGTGCGGACCAGCTCGACGTCGAAATCCACGTCGACGGGCACGGGGACCTTCGGTTCGGGCTTGCCCGCCTCGTCGTGGTAGTAGAGGTACCAGCTCTTGAAGCCCTCGTACTCCTCCTCGTCGAGCGCCACGGCCAGATCCGCCCACTCGAACTTGCCGAACGTCTTCAGCGTCGCGAGCGTGCCGGAGAGCGATCGGAACGCGAGGATGAAATGACGGATGTCGTCCTCGCTCTGAAGCTGCCCGGCGTCGTCCACGGTCTGCGTGACCTTGCGCAGCACCGGTACCTGGTCCATCCATCTGCTCAGGTAGTACTCGTAGCTCTCGAGCAGGTACTCGTTCGGGTCGCCATCGCCGGAGAACAGCCGCAGGGCATCGTCCTGCGCCCGCTTGATGTTGCGGTAGGAGACGATCTGGCCGAACTGCTTCGTCACCTTGTCCACGCGGTTCGTGCGGCTATACGCCTGCACCAGCGTGTGCCAGATGAGGTTCTTGTCCAGATAGAGGGTGTTCAGCGGCTTCGCGTCGAATCCCGTCAGCATCATGTTGACCACCAGCAGGATGTCGACCTGCGGCAGGTCCTTCTGCTTCATGCGGCGCGTGATGTCCTTGCGGTACGCGTCGAAGGAATCGAGCCCGAACGCCGTGCCGAACATCTCGTTGTAGTCGTTCATGCAGCGTTCCAGCAGCTCCTGCGAGTGCTCGTCGCCGCCCTCGTCCATGTCCTCGTTGGCCTGATACGTGAAGATCGCGGCCACGCGGTAGCGCTTGGCGGCGTCGCGCGCCTCGTTCAGCTCCTTGAACGCGTCGTAGTACTTGCCCAGCGTCTTGATGGTGTCCACCGCGAACAGCGCCGTGTACACGTCCTTGCCCTGCGGATGGACGTGCTGCTCGTGGTGCTCGAAGATGTCCGCCGCCACCAGGCGGATGCGCTCGTCGTCGTGGTACAGCGACTCCAAGTCGAGATTATGGCGACGGCAGTAGTCGGGGTCGTCCATCTGCTCGGGGTCGATGCCGGCCGCCGCGACCTGCTTGGCGAAGATCGTGCGCTGGTACTCGACCGAGAACCGCAGCACGTTGCCGTCGGCGATCGCGTCCTTGATCATGTAGCGGTGCAGGCAGGCGTCCAGCTTGGTTCCCGCGTAGAACACGTCGGCGGTCGTCCTGCCGTCCTTGCCGCGGTTCGCCTCGAAGATGGGCGTGCCCGTGAACCCGATGTAGTTCGCGTTGCGGAAGTGGCGCTCGATGTCGCCGTGCATCTTGCCGAACTGGCTGCGATGGCACTCGTCGATGATGAACACGACCTTCTTGTCGCGATACGAGTCCATCAGCGACTCGTATCGCTTGCTCTTGACGGCGTTCGCCATCTTCTGGATCGTCGTCACGATGAGTTTGCGGTCGTCCTGCTTCAGCTGCCTGACCAGCACGGCGGTCGAGTCGGAGCCGTCCACGCAGTCCTTCTCGAACGAGTTGTACTCGTCCACGGTCTGGTCGTCCAGATCCTTGCGGTCGATCAGGAAGATGACCTTGTCGACGCGCGGCTCGTCACGCAGGAGCTGCGCCAGCTTGAACGACGTCAGCGTCTTGCCCGAACCCGTGCACGCGAAGACATAGCCGTTCTGGTTGGAATCCAGCACACGGCGCTTCGCGGCCTTCACCGCGTAGATCTGATACGGGCGCATGACCATCAGAACGGGCTCCGTGGTCTTGATGACCATGTACTTGTCCAGCATCTCCGTGATGGTCGAGCGGCGCAGGAACTCCGCCGTGAATTCGTCCAGCTTGTTGATGCGCGTGTTCTTGTCGTCCGTCCAGAAGAACACGAGGCTCTTCAGAATCGGGTTGTACGAGCCGCCGTCCATCTCGTTCTCATTGCAGAAGTACTTCGTCTGCACGGAGTTAGACACCACGAACAGCTGCAGGTAGCGGAACAGGCCCTTGAACGAGAACTTGCGGTACCGGTTGATCTGGTTGATGGCCTCGTTGATCTCGACGCCGGGGCGCTTCAGCTCGATCTGCACGATCGGCAGGCCGTTGATGAGGATCGTCACGTCATAGCGGTTTTTGTAGACGACATCGTCCTTGTGCGCCTTGTCCATCGTGACCTGATGCGTCACCTGATAGATGTTGCGGTCGACGTCGGAGCCGAAGAAATCCAGATATACGGACTTCCCGTTGTCCAGCTGCAGCACGTACTTGTCGCGCAGGATCTTCGCGGACTCGTAGACGCTGTGGTTGTCGACGTGGATCATCACGCGCCCGAACTCGGCGTCCGAGAAGGACGCCTCGCCCTTCGCCTCGGTCAGCTTCTCGGCGTTGAACGCCGCGAGCTGCCGGCGAAAGTTGGCCACGACATCGTGGTAGTCGCGCAGCTCGACGAACTCGTAACCGATGCTCTCGAGCCTATCGATGAACAGGTTCTCGACCTCGTATTCGGAGATATGTGCCATCTGTTCGTTTCCCTTCCCCACTTGTATTTCGGTGCCCGTCAGTGTCCAAAACGGAAGAACACAGTTTCACCCGCTCGAATGGCAGAACGGCGGATGGTCTTACTTCCGTTTTTTCATTTCGGCACGTTTGATTATCCTGTCTTGACATTTCTAGTTCCGCTTAAGATCATTTTTGCTTCTGCAGATACCTATATATGGTGGCCCGCCCAACATTCATCATCTTGGCTATTTGGTCTACTGTTACCGAGCGGGATTCGTACAAGCGCCGCACTTCCCTAATCTGTTTTTCGTCAAGACTTGCGGGACGTCCGCCTGTTCTACCTCTCGCTCTTGCGGCTTCAAGTCCTGCGCGTGTGCGTTCGCGGATCAGGTCGCGTTCGAACTGGGCCAAGGATCCGAAGATGTTGAATATGAGAGTGCCGCCTGGAGTGCTTGTATCAATTGCTTCGGTCAGTGAACGGAACTGCACTCCCCTAGCGTCGAAGTTGTTAATGAGTTCTACGAGGTTCTGCAGGGACCGTCCGAGCCTGTCAAGTTTCCAGACTACGACGGTGTCGCCTTCTCGTAGCAGGTCGAGCATGTGGTCGAGTTCGGGACGGTGGGCCTTCGCGCCGGACGCCACGTCAATGAAGATTCGATTACAACCGGCTTTTTCGAGTGCGTCCCGTTGCAGGTCTGTGGTCTGGCCGCCGGTGCTGACCCTCGCATACCCGTATGTCATGCTTGCCATGCGTGCAATAGTACCATTACTCGTCAGTCGGCTCACCTTGTGCGACATTGATTTTGAAACGAGTTATGGGACGCTTTTCACCGTCAAAGTGAAGACTCCGAAGCATCGTACAAATCCGTTTCAAAAACGGACGTTTATGAAACAGGTTGATTCAGGTACCGGTACTAAAGACAGATTGCCATTGCTTGGCATGAACCCATGCAGGATCAGCGTATGACAGTGACCTTCTCTTTTATAACAAGTGGTTTGCCCGCCGGGCCGGCGACATATGGAGGAATCCATATCACACGGTGTTCTGACCAGTTCTGGCCAACGGCCTGGTTCCTGAAATGGCCTGAAACGATCCATCTATGCGAATATGCTCGGCTCTCGGTATCTTTCGTTCCTTCATCCTCATGATTGGGTTGGATTCGTCTCAACCTCAATACGCTTATCTTCTTGAGTTCTTCCAGAGGGATTCTTTTATGCTGTTTCCTTTTTGCCGGTTTTGCCGGCTGCCCATCCGTCGCGTCAGTCCGGTCCACGATCAACGGCTGCCTCGATAAGGCGAGTATCGCCACAAGAAAGGACCTCAGAAAGCTGTCAGGGTTCGCCCCTTCCACCTTTGGCATATATTTTTCAGGAATGGGAATAAGCAGATTCATCTCTTCGCTCCAGGCCGATATAACAGGGATGATGTTCATCTCCATGTCGGCCAGGGACTTTTCCTCTCGTATGGCTTTCTCCACGATCCGATGTTCATTGTGGTCGTGGTTGTGATCCACTACGGCAAGATAATTTCTTAAATTCAGAAGGTTCTCTTCGCTTCTTTGCTGAACCAGATCCGTTCTGATAAGTGGCGTAATTTTTGATCCCTTGTACAGAAAACCAACGACATCAGTGTTCCCTTTTTTCGCCGGTCCCCATGGCTGGGTTTGTGCTCCCCAAAGCGATTTGCCGTCGTCGTTTTGGCCAGTACGCATGAACTTCCACTGCACTTGCGGCCCTACGTATGTGGAATTCTGGGACACTTGGCCCACCGGTTTCGAGAACATGAATAGCATGTCCGGCTCGAGCCATTGTTCCCATTCCGGGAGCGTTCCGGTGGAGCAAACCACATCCCACGCCAATTTGACGATTTCCTCATCTACATAAACCAGCTTCGTTTCCAGGCTTGGAGTATTCGACTCTGCCACTGGTCGGACGAACATGTCTTCCTTGGCAAGCTCTTCCGTACTCCGATTGAGGTACATCACGTCTTTCTGCACAAACTCCTGGTGATGCCCATACGCCATCAATGAGTTCCTGATTGCGGGCATTCTCATTGGAGTGATTCCCTTTCCTTCTGAAGTGGACATCCCCTGCTCCTTTTGGCTTTATTGTTCTGGCTTCGACCGATCCACATACATTTATGCCGATATCGGAAAGGTGGACCGGAGAAGGATTGTCATTCACTCCGATCCGCCTTTAATAAAGCTGGCGTATCAATCGCTCACGTTTTGACTCCTATACCAGAATCTGCTGGCCGCCTGGTCTGGTCACGGTCGGCGCCGATACGTCTTGTTTTTATTTAAGCTGGTGGATTCACTCCTCGGCCCTGTCTTCTTTTCGGTTTTTGGACGATGTCACTCGCCCGGCTGGGTTTGCTCGGCCTGCGCCTGCTGGTTGGCGAGCATCTGCTGCTGGATGAGCACGCTGTTGGTCTGCGCGGTGTACTGCTTCTCGGCCATGTGCATGCTTTCCTCATGACGCAACTGGTCGGCGTCCGTGAACACGCGGGTCTGGATCTCCTGGGCGAGGCTCATGAGCTTGTCCTTCTCGAGGATGCTCACGGTGATGGCGTTCGCCCCGCCGGACGGATCATGGAAGGTCAGGGTGGCGCTCATCACGTTCGCGAAGTTCGCGACGGCGACAAGCAGGCACACGATGGCGACCAGGGCGTTGGAGTTGAACATGCCGAAGCCGACGAACAGGAAGACCAGTCCCCAGACGAGGCTGCCGAGGTTGAATCTCGTGTTCGTGTCGACGCTGGCGATGTTGCGCAGCGGGATGGTCTTGGTGGCCGCCCCGAGCGGGATCAGTCCGAACAGGGTGTTCGGCGCCTTGTACTGCACGCGTGTGCTGGACGCGGCGATGGAGGTTTTGAGCCAGAAGATGATCACGCTTGGACTGAAACGGTCTCCGACGATGTTCTTCTCGCCGGGCGCGTAAGTGAATTCGGTCATGGTCTGTGCGGTTTCGGCCATGTTCTTCTCCTTTTTGCTTTCTATTGTGTTTTTCTTGCCCTCTCTCTTTCTCCCATATGGGCGTCGGAGAGAGGGAACGGTCTGGTTGGTTCCGCTGTGCGGTCCTATTGGCGGATGATGGCGGCGGATCTGAGTTTCTCGAAGTCCCGCCGGCTCATGTGTCGTTTCGCCCGGGTCCAGAATTCTCTGAGTTCCCTGCCATCGGATGCCTTACGTTGGTTTCCGCTTGTTTCGTTTGTTCTCATGATTCGAGTCCTGGATTGTCCGGTCCGTTCGCCGCCGCGTCCTGGTCGATGGCCGGGTCCGGCAGCGGAACATTCGATTGGATGCTTGGGAATTCCAGAAGTTCCCGCTTCGGAACGGGAGTCTCTTCCGAATCGACGCCGAGCCGGTAGATTCGTTCGAATCTCTTGCCCAGATAGGTGCCGTCCGTCGTTTCCTCCAAAACGGTGCAGTGCATTAGGTCCGGGAGGAACACCTCGCTTTCGTTGGGCACGTCTCCCCTGCTGCCGACCATCGGCACTCCGTGGGAGGCGCCTTCGATGACGAGGAGGATTCCCCCGCCCCCGAGCCAATGCGGGGTGGTGACCGTCGTGGACAGGCCCGGTCCCATGGTCACCTGGTCTCCCACGTTGAAGTCCATCAGGGCGAGATAGTCGTTCGTTTCCGGGGTGTCATGGTCCTTGCAGCTTCCCGTGGCGAGTGTGCGCAGCAGTCTCAACCGTTGGTCGAGCTGTCGGACCTGATGCTGCCGGTATGCCCTCCTCGGCGGCTTTCCTGCCCCATGGGGTGGGTGGCAGCATGCCTTTGGGATTGTCTTGCGGAACGAGACGCATGTATGACATCCCATCGGTCACTCCGGCTTGTTTCCTGACGTTTTCCCTGTACTCCGGATCGGTGTCCAGGGATTGTTCGACCAGGTCGAGGATCAGTTCCAGGGAGTTGATGGAGGTTGCCTTGTCGGCGATGATGTTGACGTCCTCGAACAGCCGTTCCGTGAGACGGTTCAGATCGTATCTGTCACGCGACATCGACGTTCGTTCGTCTTCGATCTCCGCATGCAGCCGGTTATGCCTGCGCATCTTCATGAAGGACCATGGATGTTCCGGCGTCTCCGACCGCATTTCCTCTTCCAGGTCCTTGACCGTCCGGTCTTGTTCGGCCAGACGGTCGGATAAGTCTTTGATGGTTTCTATCCGTGATCGGATTTCCTCGGCTTCGGCCATTTTGGATGGAAATACCTTTCTGTTCGTTCCATCCGGTTCACGTGCGGGCATGCCGATATCGGAAAAGGACCGGAAAAGATTGGCTCCCTTTCCGGTCCTTCTTCCCTGGATGCCGCCCGGGCGGACGTCACATGCACAGTCCCGACATGCCTGTGCCACCGTTGCACGGATCGACGCATGGATCGGGCATCGGAACATCGGTCGTCTCCACTGTCGCGGGGAAAGAGTCCGACCCGGATGGGCCGGATTCCACGGCCGCGCGCGCGACCTGGGGTTCCTGCGACTCGTCGAAGTGGAACGAGGCTTCGGCGAGATCGGCCTGTCCGTCCTCTTCGGCCGGCGTCGGGCCCTTTCCGTGTTTGATTTCCAGGTTCATTTTTGCGATCTGGTCGGTGAGGTCGTCGTACTCCTTCTGGCCTTCCCATGGCTGGTTCAACGCGTTCCACGCGCTTTCCAGGCTGGCTTTCGCATTGCCGAGTTTGACGCCGAGGCTTTGCGCGGTGTTGGTGTTGTTGGAGATGATCCGGTCGAGCTGTCTGATGACGCTGTCGGCGCTGTTGTTGATGTCCGGCACGCTGGTGCCGGCCCAATGCTCATGCTCGCCTTTCAATCCCACGAACGGGCGGAACACGTTAAGGCCGTTGACGGCCATGTTCTTCGACGCGACCATGACGGTCAGACCGCAGTATTCGCCCACTTCCCGCGTTTCGCCTCGGTCGAGCCCGCGCGCGATGCCGACGAGGTCGTGGATGGCCTGTCTGCGGTCCATGATCGGGCCGTCGCCGAGATCGAGTCCACATACGCCCTGGGTGAGATGCCGGCCGCGGATCTCGACGGCTTCGCGGAATTTCGGCTCGTCGTCCAACGCCTCGCCGTGGAGTCTTTCGAGATGGTCCACGGTCGGCTGCAGTTGCATGTCGATCTTGAACCGGATCGATCTCTGCTGGTCGGCGTGGGCGCGTTTGAGCAGTTTCATCTGGGTGAGCTGGTTCTCAAGCTCCATACGTTTGGCGATGTTCGGGTCTCCTGTGGCGATGGCCTTCATGTCGGCGAGGCTGAGCACCGTGGCGTCCACGTCGGACGCTTCGCGTGATGGCGAGCCGGAGCTCATGATCTGGCTGATGAACCGCGCCTTGCGCTCGACCGTCTGGAACATGTAGCTGTCGAACGTGCCGACGGTGACGTACCGGTAGTCCTGCACGTTGTCGAACATGTTGCCCTGCCTGCGGACACGGCCCTGGCGTTGTTCGAGTTCGGCGGGCTTCCAAGGGCAGTCGAGGTCGTGGATGGCGAAGAGCCTGTCCTGCACGTTCGTGCCGGTGCCCAGGGTGCCGGTCGAACCGATGAGCACGCGCACCTCGCCCTTGCGGACCTTTTCGAACAGGGCCTGTTTCCTCTGTGGATCCTTTTCCTGCGCGGCGAACATGATCTCGTCTTCCGGAATTCCCAGGTCGACGAGCCGTCGTTTCAGATCGGATTGGATGTTCCACTTTCCGGACGCCGTGGTCGACGAGTCGCAGAACACGAGCTGTGTGGCCTTCTCTTCGGCATGCTCCCGCCAGATCTCGTGGATCTTCTCGGCGCAGACCTGCACCTTGCCGCCTTCCATGGGCTGGATGTCCGGATCGGACACGTCGAGCAGTTTCGGATCGAGACTGACCTTCCTGCCGTCGTTCGTGATGTTGAGCATGTTGTCGTCCGACGGGTCAACGGCTCCGTCGCGCACCAGTTCGGCCCGTTCCACCAGCGCGTCGACGGCCTGTTTCTGCGCTTCGGTGGCCTCGACCGCGACGGACACCACCTCGCAGTCCGGCACGTCGAGGTCGAGCTGGTCGGCGGTCAGCAGGTCCGCGTAGTCGTGGAACGTGCTCATCAGCTCGGGAAGGTTATGGAATTTCGCGAACCGTTGCTTGATCTGGTATCCGCTGCCTTCCGGCTTGACTTCGACGCTTTCGACGATGCTGCCGTACGTGTTGGCCCAGCTGGTGAACGCCTCCACGCCCTGCGCCTTGAGCAGGTCGGGAGCGAGGTAGCGTTGCATGTTGTACAACTCGGCCATGGAGTTGGATACCGGCGTGCCGGTCGCGAACACGATGTTGCTTCCATGTCCCGCCTCGCGCAGGTACTCGCACTTGTCGAACAGGTCCTCGCATTTCTGCGCGGCCGCGACGTCCACGCCGGGCACGCTGATCGTGGTGGCGATGGCGAGGTTCTTGTATTGGTGGGCTTCGTCGACGAACAGCATGTCCACACCGAGGTCCTCGAAGTCGATCCACTCCTTGCTTTCCCCGCCGCCGCGCAGCGCCTGGAGTTTGCCGTCGACACGCATGCGGTCCTTCTCGGCCTGTTTGACGGTTTTGCCGAGGTTCTTCTCCATTTTGCCGATCTCGTCCTTCAGCTTCTTCGCGGAGAAGTCGTTGCCGTCCGACTTCGCGGTCTCGATGCTTTCGAGCATCTCCGCCTTACGCCGTTCGAAATACTTCTCACGGCGTTCGGGACTGACGTGCATGCGTTGGAACGTGTCCTGCCGGACGATGACCGCGTCCCAGTCGCCGGCGGCGACTTTGGCCCAGAAACGTGCCGCGCCCTTGCCGGTGCCGTCGGCCTCCGTCATGGACAGGATGTTCGCGTCCGGGTAGAGCGTCAGATAGTCCTTCGCCCATTGTTCGGTCAGATGGTTCGGTACGACGATCATCGGCTTGGTGGCCCGGCCGAGTCGTTTCGCCTCGTGGCAGGCGGCCACGCCGGTGAACGTCTTGCCTGCGCCCACGACGTGCGCGACGAGCGTGCCCTCCTCGGATTGCAGGATCCTCGCGACGGCCTTGCGCTGGTGGTCGTACAGGTCGATGTCCGCGCTGATGCCGGGGAATGTGAGATAGGAGCCGTCGTATTCGCGCGGGTGGATGCGGTTGAACCGTTCGTTGTACACGTTCTCCAGCATGCGGGTGCGGTCCGGGTCGGTCCACACCCATTCCGCGAACGCCTGTTCGACGGTGTGGCGCTTCTGGTACAGCAGCGCGGTGGCCTGCGGGTCGCGGATCCTTCTCTTCCCGTTCGGGTCGTTCGGGTCGGGTTTGGTGAGGTTGCTGGTGGTCGCGTTGAGCGCTCCGGACACGACCTCGAACGGATTGCGTCCCGCTCCGGTGCCCAGACCGTATTTCCGGATGGTTTCCTCGTCGAGTTTCGATCCGAGCGACGCGTTGACCTGCCAGTTGCCGGTCGTCTCGTCATGGCTGACAGTAAGGCTCCGCATGCCGCCGCCGGTGATGTTGGGCTGTTGACCGAGGTCGAATGTGTCGATCATGAAGTCGCGGATCACTCCGGTCGGGATCCACGCCGAGCCGAGCTTCGCGGTGATGTCGTCGTGGGTGAGTCGCGCGGGCAGCGATCGCGCGAGCCGTTCGCGCAGGGATTGCAGGTTCTTCAACCGGTCCATGTCGGCCGGTTCGGCCGGATGGGAATCCATCCATGCATTCCTGCGGCTTCTCCACTGTTCCAGGCCTTCCATGTCGACCATCTCGTCCAATGGTTTGAACGTCTTCTGATCCCATGAATCGTAGCGTCCGTACCGTTTCTCGATGGTCGGATGGTCCAGCCGGTCCACGTCCATCGCGTACAGATATTCGCAGGTTTCCGGATGGGCGCGCAGGTCCTTGGCCAAGGCGAGGAAATCGCACTTGGTTTCCTTGTAGTAGCCGTGGTCCTCCACCTCCCACAGGCTTGGATCGGTGATTTTCCTTAACGCGTCGCATGCCGGACCTCGTTTGAAGCTGCCGGCGTTGAGGATCGTGGCGATGACCTTGTCGTCGATGGCCTCGGGATCGGCCGAAACGGCCTTGTACAGCATGCGCATGGCGCTGTTGGACGATCCCTCGTCATCGCTTGACCAGCCGTTGTCGAAAACCACATCGAACAGGTCGTTGCCCGTGGGTTGTCGCGCGTCCCAATTTTCCCCGAGCAGGTCGACTCCGGGTTTGCAGTCATCCAGGAACATGGCCGCGAAGGCCCTCTTCTGGCCGTGTCCGTGCTCTTTGAGCACGTTGGAGAACCAGGGTGCTTCGACCACGGACTTGTTCGCGTGGATCGGGTCGGTGGCGCTCTGCCATGCCCCGGTTTGGATGAGTTCCGTCCGGCATCGTTCGACGGACACGGGTGGCATCGCGTCTCCGAGCCCGTTGTCGGCGAGCCATTCCCGCACGCGCGCCCGTTCGGGCTGGTCGACCATGTTCCGGAGCAGTCCGTCGACGTGGTCGAGTTTGCCTCCCACGTCGCCGGACAGGTATTCATCCGCGGGCAGCGGCATGCCGGTGTCCGGATTCATGACGATGAGGTCGCCGAGCCGGTCGGTGGTCTCGATGTCGTCCCGGGTGTCGAGCAGTCGTCCGATGAGGTCGAGATCCACATGTCCCACACGGTCGAGGCTGACGGCCATCGCGTCGACGGGCTCCTGCACGTGTTCGGGCATCGGAGGCACCGGCGTGACGACCCTCTTGGAAAGCATGTCTCCTTTGGCTTCGAACCCGTTGGGGCCGATCTTCTCCAAACTGTAGAGCTGGTTGAGGCTCGGATCGGAGTTGTTCGGGTCGAACACGCGCAGGTTCTCTTTGGAATTGAGCCTGCCGTAGGATGCGACGAACCGGTCGTACTCCCCATCGAGGTCCCTGATGCCTTGGTCCACGGCGGTGTCGGTGGCGTCCGGGTCTCGTTCGATGGCGAGCAGGCGTTCCGTCCGGTCGCGTAGGCGCAGCATGGCGGCCATGCGCGCGTCCCCGCCCTTTTTGACGCGGGAGTGCGCGGGAACGAGCTGTCCGTCCATGTCGCCGTACCAGATGTGGTCGTTGCCGTCGACCGTGTACCGCATGGCCTTTTGCACGGTCCTGTCGGGAGCGACGATCGGCTCGTTGACGCGTTCGCCGAGTCCGTCGTGCAGGTCGATGCCGTACTCTTCGAGCTGGCTGGTGAGGATGCGTTCGACCTGTCCGCCCAATCGGCCGATGTCGCCGGTTCCGGTGACGTCGATCTGCGGGCCGAATGGTCCCGAGCCGATGGTCATGGTTCCGGCGACGAGTTCGGGATGGTCGACGAACAGCCTGTTGGCGGTGACGCCGTCCCGGAATTCGGTGGTGTCCTCCCATTCGGCGGCCGTGTCGGCCAACGGCTCGTCGCGTTTGCGCAGGATCAGGATGTCGGAGACCACTTCGGTGCCGGCCTGTCTGCCGAACGTCTCCCTGGGCAGACGGCATGCGGCTACGAGTTCGGCTTTGCGGGCGAGTTCGCGGCGCATGTTCGACGTGTTCTTGTCGAGCGTGTACCGGCTGGTGAGCACGGCGACGAGGCCGCCGGGGCGGACCGTGTCGAGACTGTGCCGGATGAACCAGTCGTGGATGACGGTGCCGTCGATCCTGATCGCGTCGCTGTATGGCACGTTGCCTATCGCGAGGTCGAACGCGTCCGTGGGCAGGCCGGTCCGTTCCATCCTGTTGTTGATGATGTCGTCGTCCGGGCACAGGTAACGTGCGATGCCGGCGCTGATCGGGTCGGCCTCGATGCCGGTGAACGCGTAGGAGGATCCGGCCGGAGTGCTGCGGATGAAGTTGCCGGTTCCGCAGCCCGGCTCCAGCACCATGTCCGGGTGCTTCGGATCCCGGCCGAAACCGGCCTTGCCGAGCGCCTGCCACATCGCGTCCACGACGGGCCGCGGCGTGTAGAAGGCGGTGAGCGTGCTGCTGCGCGCGTCCGCGTATTCGGCGTCGGTGAGCAGTTCGCGCAGACGCGTGTTGATCCCACTCCATGCCGGATCGGCTCCACCCTCCTCGAACGCCTTCTGGGCGCCGCCCCATCCCGCGTACGCGGCGAGGGCGCGGATGTCGTCCTCGGTGGGTTCGCGGCCGCTGTCGTCGAGGTCGCGCAGCACCTCGATGGCGCGCACGTTCGCACGCGCCCGTTCGAGACTGGATCCCGTGGCCTGCAGGTCCGGATCGAGCAGACCGCGGTCGATGTGGGTCAGAGGGCTTCGATCACGTTCCTGATGGCGATCTCCTCGGCCTGATGCTCCGCCATCTTGAGTCCCTTGAACCACGGATCCCAGTTGCCCGGCTGCTTGAGGTGCTGGTGCGTCTTGTCCCAATGGTTGACGTACTCGGTGATCGTCCGGCCGTAGTCCTTCTGGACCTGGTCCATGTAGGCGTCCAACGCCGGCATCCCCTGCCTCTTGAGTTCCTTGAGCTGTTCCGGCAGATGCTCCGCCATGAACAGGTACCTCATCTTCTTGATCCCGGTGTACGGGCAATGCGTGATGTTCGTCATTTCGGGTCGTCTCCTTCCTCGCATCGTTTTCTTCCGTTTCGTGGGAAGCACGCGAATTAGACACATTGTCTAATTTCGTTTCCCAATTATTTTGCCCCCCAATATGGGGATTGTCAATTTCTTCCGGCATGTCGAAGTCGAAGGCGAGCTGTTCGGCCTCGATGGTGGCCGCGACCACGGGCCGTGAAGTTTCCGGACCGTCCAAGACGTCCTCCACCTCGTCGCCATCGGACATTACCACGCCGGCGTCGGCCTCATCGCGTGCGATCCGGTCGAGATCATCGTCGGCGAACTGCTCGCGGACCTCCTGCCGAGTGCCGCCCTCCTGCATGACAATCTGGGCGGCGAGCTCCCGTTCAGGGGAACCGAAGTCGATATCCGGCTCATCGTCCACGTCTTCGGACCGCGTCGCATCCGCCACCGTCCTGTCCGGCGCGTATCCGTGCTCGCGCTCCGCGGCCAGTCGGGCCTCCCCGCTTTCCATGCCGTTCCGCAGGTTGAGATCGTACGAGTCGGCTATGTCCGCGATCGCTTCGGGTCCGGCTCCACGTCGGATGAGCTGGGCGACCTCGAACCGGCCTACCTTGATGCCGAACAGCTCGATCTTTTTGGCTATGAGCTCCGGCGTGGAAACCGTTCCGGCCTCCATACCGGAAGACGGCGCGTCCTCCGCGCGTTCCGGCTCCGACGCGTCCGTTCGCGCCGGCGTATCCGTGGATGATGCGGCGGCCGTCTCCGGCTCCTCGGCCATGTCCGCGGCATGTTCCGTCCGGTCGGCCATGGCCATGACCTCTTCGGCCGTCACCTGGTGGTTTCCGTCTTTCGTGACCATGGTGACGGGCAGTACGTCCAGCAGTCTGTCGATGTTCTCGCGGCGTCGTTCCCGGTCTTGTCCGGCTGCCCGTTCCGGCCGTCCTCCACTGGTTCCTCCGGCGTCGAGGATGTCCGAGACCTGTCGGGCGGCGTCGTCGGACAGCAGTTCCACCGTTCCTTCCGGCATGCCATGTCCGCCGGCCAGTGACGTGAAGACGATCTGCGGACCGTGGCCCGTCTCATGTCCGGGCTTCGTGCCGGCCGTTCCGGAAGTATCGGCGGCGGTCGTATCGGGCGTGTCCGTCGCCGTGTTGAAGGAGTCCCATGAGTCCGGACTGTCGAAGATGCCTTCGCGGAGACTCCTGAGTTCCGTTTCCGTGGCCTCCGGCCCCTCGTGGACCATGCCTTCATCGTCGAACCAGTCGAGCCGGTAGGCCATGGGCGTTCCGTTCGCGTCGCGTGCGGCCACCTCGTATCCGGCGAACTGGCTCGCGCCGTTCTCGCTGGTTCCCGCGTCCGTGTCGTGCGCGTCGATGTAGCCGATGACCGCATTCTCGAACGCCGCGTATTGGCCTGACAATGCGGCGTCAAGGGCTGTTCCCGTATTGTCGGACGGGGCTTTCATCTCCCGTTCGGCCTGGTCGATCCACTCCGTGGTGAACCATTCGGGACGGTCTTCCGGCCTGATTGTCCCGTCGATCTCGCGGAGTTTCGCGATCTGCGCGTCCACGCTGCCGGCCCATAGGTATTTCTCCGCATGTGATGGGCCGAGGAAATAGTCGACGTCGTCCTTGAGGCGTCCGAGCAGCCGCAGGTTGAACCCGTAGGTTCCGTCCGCTCCGGGAGATGCCGCCAGGGTCCGTTCCGCGTTGGATGCCGCGGCTTTCGGAAATCCCCGTCCGGCGAGGATGGTCCGTGCCTGGGTGTTGCCTTCCGACTGGGCGATGAGGCCAAGCATGTCCTTGCCGAGTTCCCCGGCGTATTCCGTCGCCGCCGTGTCGATGAGCGTGCGCCAGTTCTCATCATCGTCGTCGGGCATGCTGAGGATCATTCCCACGGGAGCGTGCTCCAGCATGGTTCTCGCGGCCTGTCGGACGACTTCCTGCCGGGACTGGTCGAGGCTGTATCTGCGGTTCATCGGATTGGTGTATGCCGTGAGAAGCCCGGGTGAGGTGATGACCCGTCTGATGGCTTCGGCTTCGCTGTCCATGTCGAATTCGCCTGTGCCGATCAGGGCGGAGACCACGTCCGGGTGGTTCTCCGTTTTGATCATGTCGTCCAGGTCCTTGCGGTCGAGCCTGCCGGATTCGACGGCGTTCTTCCTGGATGGCCACCAGTCGCGGCCGCTGAGACGGTGGAGCAGGTCGTCCGAGGCTTTCGTCAGCATGCTTGCCGCCAGTCGGCTGTCCGTCTGGTTCCAGCAGCACAGATCGATGGCGTTCTGGCTGAGTTTGCCTGATTCGACGAGCATCTGCAGCAGTCTCGTGTTGCTTTCGGTGCGGGCCATGTCCTCGAGCAGACGTGCCGGCGTGCCGGCATAGCGGATGATCGCCTGTCGGAGTTCCGGCAGTCCGCTGGCCGCGAGGGTTTCCAGATCGTCCTCGTCGAGGCTGGAAAGGTCCGCATCGTGGGTCATTTCCACGAGTTCGTCCAACGCGTTGTAGTCGCGGTTCCGCCATTGCGGGTCGAGCAGATGCCGTGCGATCTGCTGTGGGGTGGAATGTTCGCGTGCCCAACGCAGTTCGGCCCAATCGTCGGAACGGTAGAGTTCTTCGACCTGCCGGCTGGTGTTTTCGTCGATCATTGTGGCTGTTCCTTCCATTCGGCTCACCGCATGCCTTCCAATGTGGGGCGTGGCTTGTCGTCCGCCGTGTCGGCCGATGCCGGATTCGGGTACGGGAGCATGTCGGAGAGTTGTTTCGGTTTTTTGTTGCTTCCCATGTACGGTTCGTCCGGCAGGCTGTCGCCGTCGAACGCGCGCGCCCAGGGGTTCAGCGATGCGGGTGGACGCCACTCGTCCGTCGCCGGAGGCTCGGGTTCCTTCCTCCTTCGTGTTGGAATGGTTCTCGCCGTGTCGGGTGTGTTCAGTTCCTCGTCCGTTCCGGTCTTGTCGTCACGCATGATGTCCGTCTCCTTTCACATTCCGATCCCGGGTCCGGTGGCTGGCATGGCGCCTTGGTCGATGCCTGGATCCGGGTCGGGCAGGGCGTTCGCGTCTGGGAAGGCCGAAGCCCAGGGATCCCCGACCTGTGCCGGTTGGGTCTGGCTGACGGCATCCGGCATGGTGGTGGAGTGAGCGTCCGGCAGGGATGCCCATGGGTCGTCGGCCGCCGTGGTGGAATACCGGTCCTCGATGGCCTGCAATAGGCTTCTGATGGCCGAGAGGCGGTTCGGTTCATGGCCGATGTATTCGGTGATGGGGCCTTCGGCCGGTTCCGTATGGTTCCATTTCTCTCCGGCGAGACGCCAGAGCCATTCGCCGTCCGATGCCATAATGCTGCCGAGGACCTGCCCGTCGGGTAGTTCCGCGTCGGCGCGTCTCGGACCGTTCGCCCAGGCCGGGCCGGATCGCAGTTCCACGTCCTCGATGGTGAAGTCCTTGCCGTCGATGCTGAGTCTTTTCACGTCTTCCATTGGTTGTTCCTTCGTTGGTTTTGTTTGGAGTTCCGGCATGTAGTCGATGGGATTGAGTTGGAATGAGGAGCACAGTTGCGCGAATGCCTCGAGGGTGACGGCCGAGCCTTTTTTGATGCGGGTGAACATCGCCGGGCTCACGCCTGCTTTTTCGGCCAATGCGGCCCAAGGCATGCCGGTTTTGTTCCGATACCGGTTGATGTCATTGCGGAACCGTTCCATATCGATGGATGACATGGTTGGTTCTCACATTCCGATTCCGGGATCCATGGGACCGTTGCCGGAGTTCGGGTCGATGCCGGGATCCGGATCGGGAATGGTCGGCCCGCTGGCTTGGAACAAGGCGTCCAAGTCGACGCCGGTCCACGGGTCCGGCGCTTTCACGCGTGCGGCGGAGGATCGTTCGTCCATTACGCAGACGCGGTCAGTGAGGTCGGCCGGCATGTCGTCCGCGTATGCGCCGACGCTTTTCAGGATCGGCGTACGGTTGTCCCATACGAGCCGGTCCGCGGTGGTCTGGTCCATGCCGACCCAGTCGCCGTCCTTGTTGACCCTCAGATACCGGTCCCTGTCGGGGTTCCATCCGCCGTACATGGTTTTCTCCGCGATCTCGCCATCGATGAGATGCTCTCCGACGGTTTCGCGGGCGGTTTCGGACGGGTAGGCGCGGTAGTACCCGAGGTCGCTTTCACCGTCCATGTCATGGACGGTATCGACGATGTCATGTAGCAGTCCGATGTTCTCCGGCGTGCGTTCGATGAGATTATCGGCGTCCAGTTCAAGGGCGATCTGCGATGCGGCGGTGGCGCGCGCCATGACGGCGTCCGACGGGTCTTCGTCGCGGGTGGTCCAATAGGCGCCGTCGTTGCTGGACCATAAGGCATCGGCCGCGGCATCATGCCAGTATCCGGGGTCGTTCCAGTTCGCGGACCATTCCTTGGCCACGTCGTCGAAGCCGGTCATGTTCGTCATGGCGATGTACCGGTCGTGTTCGATTCCCGGTGGGAGGACCGAGTCGAACTGGTCTTCGGTGACCCAGCGGAATTGGTCGTACCCGTCGGGCTTGTAGCAATCCTCTCCGAGCTGGTAGCATTCCTCGCCGATTCCGATCGGCTCTTCGATGGCGTTGCTTCGCGCGAAGAGCGATAACCGTTCGGTCGCCTGGTCGCGCCATGCTTCCATCCGTTCCAAGGTCGGGTTTTCCATGTTCGTCTCCTTTCCGTCACATTCCGATTCCGGGACCCATGGGACCGTTGCCGGAGTTCGGGTCGATGCCGGGATCCGGCATGGGAAGCCCAGCGTCCGACCGTTGTTCCGGACGGTCCGGCAGTGGGACGGCCCGCATGCGTTCGATGGCGTCGGCGGTGAGTGATTGGTCGAATTCCTTGGACAGTCCGGGATCGGTGGCGATCTTCGCGAGTGTGGACGCGGTGGAGAAGTCGATGCCCGGATATCTCATGCCGAGTTCCCGTTGCGTGTAGAGGATGGTCCAGTCCTGGATCTCCTCATGCCGGTCGAGGATGTTTTCGATGGCGTGCGAGAGAGCGTCATGGTTCATGAAGGACAGTTCCGACCGTTGGCTTACGTCGACCATGATGGTTTCCTTTCCGACGGGCCCATCCCGTCTTCCTCCCGTTCACATGCCCCCGGTTTTTTCGCCGCCGATATTTTTTCGAGGATGAAAAACCGATATCGGTTGGGATGCGTGTGGAAGGGACGCACCATTCGATATCGGGAAGGAATTGAAGTGCGTCTTGTGATCGCCGAGAAACGTTCCGTGGCTTTCGCCATCGCGCAGGCGTTGGGCGATGTGAGACAGGGCGATGGGTATGTTTCGGCCGGAGAGACGCTCATCTCATGGGCGCAGGGCCATCTGGTGGAATTGTCGGATCCGGAGGAATACACGGACATGCCTTGGTCCGCGCGTAAGTGGACGATGGAGTCCCTTCCCATCGATCCGAAATCATGGCGTTGGCGTTTGAGCGGTGCGAAGGGCGCGGTGCAACGATACCGTTCCCTCTCCGAACTGCTTCGTTCCGACAAGGTGACCGAACTGGTCAACGCGTGCGATCCGGACCGTGAGGGCGAGGCCATATTCCGACGTATCCTCATGGCCTCGAAGGTCTCCAAACCTTCACTGCGCCTGTGGGTCGCGTCATTGGACGAGCAGGCGATCCGCGACGCGTGGAAAAGGATGCGTCCGGAATCCGATTACGATGGTCTGGCCGACGCGGCGGACGCCAGGGCGAAAGCCGACTGGCTGGTCGGCATGAACGCGTCACGCGCCCATACGCTCGCCTGGCATCGCAGTCTGTCGCTCGGACGAGTGCGCACACCCACGCTGAACATGGTCGTCCAACGTGATCTCGCCATCGAATCACACAAGCCGACTCCGTTCTGGCGACTCATCGTGCCGATGGACGGGTGGACGCTTGAAAGCGGGAAGATCGAGGACCGGGCGTCGGCCGACCGCGTGCTGGCCGACGCCAAGGGACTGGCCGTCGATGTTCTGGAGGTGAAACGGCGTCGCGAGCATGCGAAGCCGCCGACCCTGTTCGACCTGACCGGATTGCAGAAGGCCATGAGCGACCGGCACGGGCTGACCGCCGAGCAGACGCTGGACTGTCTGCAGCACTTGTACGAGATGAAGGTAGCGACCTATCCCCGCACCGATTCCAAATACGTCACCCATGATGACGTGGACGGGTTGAAGGAACTGCTGCAGCCGAAATACGCGTTGGGTTTCCTGGATCAGAAGCCCGTCGACGCGATCCACGACCTGTATTCCGCCGGCGGCTTCGATCCGATGCGGTGCGTCGCGGACGACAAGGTCCAAGGTCATACCGCAATCCTTCCGACGCGGCGTCTCACATACGACGTGTTCCAGCATGACCTGACGGACATGGAACGCAAGGTCATGACCGTGATCCTGACGCGCATGTGGGCCGCCTGCGCCACGGACCGTGTCCACGACACGGTGAAAGTCGATGCGGCATTGGATGAACGTCATGCCGATGGTTCCACGGAACGGGTTCCGCTGTCCGCATCGAACGATGTGACGGTCGATGCGGGTTGGACCGCCATCGAGCACACGTCGAAAACGGACGGCGCGGAGAAGAAGCCCGCGAATCGGATACCGGACTCCCTCGGGAAGGGACCTCTCTCCCAGTCCGGCTCACCTTCCCTCGCCGAGGGCGTGTCCGCGCCGCCGAAACCGTTCACGGAGGCCACACTGCTGTCCGCCATGGAGCATGCGAGCCGTTTCGTCGCGGACAGCGATCTGAAAGCCGCCCTGGATGACGACACGAGCCATTCGGGAGGCATCGGCACGCCCGCGACCCGTGCCGGCATACTCGAGAGCCTGGTCAAAAGCGGCTACCTGCAGCGTAAGGGCAAGCAGATACGCAGCACCACCGCCGGACGGATGCTCGTCGGCGTCGCCATCGACGAGTTGAAGGATGTGAAGCTCACCGCGCAATGGGAGCAGAGCCTTGCCGACATCGAACATGGCAGGGGCGACGAGACGGTCTTTCTGACCGAGATCCGCACGGCCTGCGCGGCGATGCCCGGCCGTGTTATGGAGATGACCCAGCGGGACAGCCTGCGACAGTTGGCGCAGCAGGCCGGCGAACGTGAGTCGTTCGGACCCTGCCCGCGTTGCGGCAAACCCGTGGTCAAGACCGGGAGCGTCTGGCAGTGTTCGTCGAACAAGAGCGTGAGGGATGATGCCGGTGCCTGGAAGCTCGGCGAGGGTTGCGGCTACAAGATCTTCGCGGAGAAGTTCGGCAAGAAGCTGACCGATAGCATGGTCCGCCGCACGTTGGAGGGCAAACGTCCGAAGGTGTCCGGCCTGAAGTCGAAGGCCGGCAAGACGTTCGACGCGCGTCTCGTGCCGGACCGGCAGTATGGCATCGGATTGTCGTTCGACGATCTGAACAGGAAAAGGAAGTAGATCACCGTATGCGCACTTCTTCACCACCTTCTCTTTCGATCACCTGCATAGCCATGGACAATGTGAGAAAGATCCTGAAGGACAGACACCTCAATGTAAATGGATTTCTGGCCTTGATCCACGACAGGCATCCCGATTGCGGCCTGCCATACCACAGTTTGCGCAGGCTTGTCTCCCATGAGCGAAAGATGACTATCGATGAGGCAATTCTGATTTGCGACGTCCTTGACGTCCCGTTCACGTCCTTGCTCAGTTTCGCGGGAGAATTTCCTCACGGGCAGCTCAAGGGCATGACGGCGGTGGATATCTACCACGCCATTGAACAGGATGATCGGACCAAAGAAGGGTCAAATAATCACTAGATACTGGGGATATACTCGAATTGTTCGACAGACGATTTCACCTGCCTGGCATGAAAGGACTCTGGTTTGCTGCCTGAAGACGTATATTATGTATCAACCGATGAGGGAACCCCGGCGACTCGCTCCAACGCTTGGGACATTGGCTTTGGCCTGCAGGCCGCGGACGGACTTACCCCGTCAGACTACGCTATAGAACAGTCCAAGGAGCAGATTTCGGGAAAAGCCTCCTATGCCGAAGTCGAGCATCGTCTACGTGAATACCATTCCGCGGATAGTGAAGAGGCGGAGCATTTTGAAGCTGACATCGTATCCACCAGAATCAGTTCCCTCCTCCAGACTGAATCATTCGTCTTCGCTCCCCCGATGCTCAGGCAGATTCATCGTCATCTTTTTGACGGCGTATTCAAAAATGATTGGGTTGGACAGTGGAGGCAGGTCAATCTGACCAAAAAGGAGCCAGTTCTTCAAGGAGATTCAGTTTCTTACGCTCCCTTCCATCTGATTGGAGAGATGCTGGATTATGATTTCGGTCAAGAAAAAGGACGACAGGCCAAGTATCCCCAAATCGGCAGGCATGAAATCGCTTCCTCTGCATTTGGATTCATTTCTGGAGTATGGCAAATTCATCCATTCCGTGAAGGAAACACTCGAACGACTGCTGTATTCGCGATACTGTACCTCAGACAGCTTGGATTCATAATCGGCAATGAGCCTTTCGCGTCCAACGCCCAATATTTCCGAGACGCTCTTGTACTTGACAATACTTTCGACCCCGACTTCAAGGATCCGGCTCCTCTTCGTCGTTTTATGGAAAAGGCTCTTTTCAATTCACCTATAGAATTGGAAAACCTGCGAGATTCTTATTTTGCCGTCCAAAGTACGCAGAGCGATCCTTTACCAGAGCCCGATCCATCAGTGGATAATGAGACATCTGCCGGCATAGCAACTCACGAACTCAATTAAACTAGGAAGTCAAGCAAAAGCGGACAACATATGGTGGACTGATCTTTTTATGTGTTGTGGATTACACTGCCACAACGCATAAAAAGATCAGTCCATGGTCAACACGAGCGTCGGAACCTCCATGCCAAGTTCCTCCAACCCCACAGTCTTATCGAGCGGAGTCTTACGCCAAGCTTGCCGAGACCAGAGCCACCGCGTTCTCAATAGTGGTCACGGACGGACAGAATGCACAAGTCGCCGTCCTCAATCATGTATACCAGGCGGTTTGCGGAATCGATGCGGCGGCTCCACGCACCCTGCAGTTCCCATTTGAGCGGCTCTGGCTTGCCGAGACCCGCGAATGGAGAACGCATCGCATCACGTATCAGCGCGTTGACCCGCTTGAGGGTTTTCTTATCCTGAACCTGCCAATACAGGTAATCGTTCCACGCGTCATCAGTCCAACGCAGCATTATCACTCTCCGACCAGATCATGTGAATCGGTGGAACCTGAGCGTACCTGTGCCATGCCACGGCGGACTTTATCGAACAATCCGGGATTCTGGTAAACGCGCAATGTCTCCATAAGCGAATCGTAATCGTCGGCGCTCATCACCACCACGTTGTCCCTCGGATCCTTGTTGGTGATCAGAAGCATATCCGCGTCATCGTTCACGCGACGTAGATATGATTTCAGATCCTTGCGGAAATTGGTGTACGCGACCGCCGTGACCATGCCATCCTCCTTCAACGACAATTACATGTACAGAAAATGGTACAACAAAAGTCGGAAAGACTCAAGCATGATTCATCTATACTGTTTTATAGAGCTTTATAGAAGCATATAATGTTTAGATTGTTTATATTCTAGGGAGTCCCATAAACGACAATCCACCGACCCAATGCTTGGTCGGGGGATGGAAATGAGACCACCCCGCCGGTTTCGGCTCTCCCAAAAGACTTCTTGCTCGCCGTGAAGAACGGGAGAGGTTAGCAGTGCCTCAACCGGCACTTCCCTGTTAGCCGATATCATCGTTCATGTCGAGAAAGCCTTTTTGCAGGAACTGGAAAAGTCCGCACGGCGGTCCCATGGTCCAGATGATGGCGGTGCATCTCGACCGTCCAGAATGCGATGCGGGATACAGTGGCACACTTCTTAGCAAAGACGAGGAAAGTGAGCCAAAAGAACTCCGCATGCCGCAAAATATCAATGCATTATTACTATGCTTCGCGGAACAGTATGAGGTTATGAAAAACGGAATCATCCAGACCGGCAGATTTGGACTCGATGGGAAAGTCTAATGAATCTATTCGCCTATTGGATTGGAGGAACTGCGAACAGTTCTTCCTGATTCGTGTGGATTGGTTTGATTCTTCAATCAGGACTGTTTTTATGTGTTGCAGCACATATTGCTGCAACACATAAAAAGGTTATTCCATGGTTAGCGTGAGCGTTGGAACCTTCACTCCGAGTTCCTCCAACCCCACAGCCTCTTCGAGCGGGACCGTTCCTCCGCTTACTCGGTAACGAGCAGCGGCTTGCGTTGTAGCATGTTCTGGATGAGCGTGCCCATGTCCGCGACCGGCAGGTAACGGGCGATGATGGTCCAGATGATGGCGACTTCGATCAGACCGAGGATGACGGTCACCGTTCCCCAGACGAGTTGCATCCAGAGTCTCGGACCGACGGCCGCGCGGCCGGTCACGCCGGCGATCACCGTGAGGATGATGAGCGCCGGCACCAGTATTGTGATGTCCCAGCCATCGAACCATCGGCTTACTGAGACAAGCCATTCTGTGAGGGTTTTGAGGAATCCTGGAATGGTGTATGCCATGTCGTTGTCCTTTCGTGACCGGTTTCCAGTGTCGTCTGTTCCACGTGCGGCTGGGCCTGTATCGGCTGGTATGCCTGCATGCGTTGCGTTTTCGTGGTCTTGACCGTGGTGAAGGTGTGGTTGATGCGGCCGTTGAGGTTGGCCCAATGCTGTTCCTGTCTGCCGCTTTCCGCAGGAGGCCTCTCCCCTAGCGGATTGTCGGCGTCCTCCACACTCCACATGGCGCGGTAGACGACGACGTCGCGCAGGAGACGCTTGTCGGAGTCCCCGGCCGCGGCGAGTACCTGGCCGACCCATGCCTGCTTGGTTCGGCGCGCCTCCTGTTCGAGGCTGTCGATCCTGGTTTCGATGAGCCGTTCGTTCTGCCGCACCAGGTCGAGGGCCGCGTCATGCTTGCGGGAGCGTATGGGAGGCAGGATGCCACCCACCCAATCGTCGTGCACGCTACCGTTGACCCGGTCCAACAGGTTGGCGTTCAATCGTCCCGCTATGGTCGCCGCCCAGTCGGGTTCCACGGGCCGGTTTTTCTTTTTCAGGTCCGGATCGTCGTTGATGATCCCGCGTGCGGTTTTGCGCAACGCTTCCCATTCGGGGAACATGGACTGGTCGATATCGTCCCGGGCCTGTATATGCGCGTCAAGCATGGCCTTGACCGCCGGCGTGTACCGCTCGTCCATGCTGAACCGGCTGCGGCCGGGGTCCAGGGATGGTTCCTCATGGTATGGGATGCCGGTCTCGTCCATCATGTGCCGGACCGTTTCGATCATGTCGGATGGCGCGTCCATGTCGAGCGTGAACGTGCCGCCTGTTTCCGTGCCGGCCGCGGGCATCATGCCGCGTGCCGCGTGGATGGCGGCATGTTCGGCCTTCTCCGCCGTGAGCCTGCGTGGCTTCTTCTCAAGGCTTTGTCTGATGATGGCGGTGGCGCGCTTCGGGTCGGTCATGTAGGCGCGGGACCAGACTCCACGGAGCCATTCGAAGCTTGGACTGCGTTTGATCTTGTCCACGGTCCTCGCGTCATGCGTCTTGCCGAGCATGGCGAGCAGGTGGGGGCCGGCGATGAGGCCGGCCGCGTAATCGTGTTCGCGGAGCAGCCGTTTCAGATCGTACCGGTCCTTGTATTCCTGTTCCATGGTTTCGGTCGCGGTCATGGTCTCCGTGTGGGTCAATAGCGAGTCGAGCATGCGGCTCATGGCGATTTTCCTCGGGTCTTCTTCCGCGCCGGTGAGCATGTGGTCGATATGACGGTCCTCTTCGCTTTTGCATCCGAACAGGAAATGGTTTTCCTCCTTGCCACGCGTGCCGGCCACGTACTGCAGATTGCACGCCGAGTTCGAGTCAGATGGAAACAGGGCGGCGCACCGGTCCACGGTCATGCCCTGGCTGCGGTGGACGGTGGCAGCGTAGCCCGCCTCGCAAGCCTTCCGCAGGACCTCCTTTGGAATGTTCCAGACGGTGTTATCGGAGAGGTTCACGCATCGTGCGCCGGACTTGCCGGTGGAGATGACCCTGAACGTCATACCGTTTTCGAGCGATCGTCCGTTCTGGCCGTGTATGTCCTTCATGTTGTCTCGGCAGACGATCTGGTCTCCGGATCCCACGTCGAGCCCATCGCGCAGTTGGAACAGTTTGTCCGGGTCGCTTTCGCTTTTGCCTTGCGCGCGCCGTTCGAGGATGAACCGTTTGTTGATGTCGCGTACCTGCGCGTTCGTTCCGGCGATCAGCAATGTCGACTTGCCCATCGACTGCCATTTGATGCACATCTGGTACGCGTCTTCCTCCACGTCCGCGTCCTCGCCCCAGTGGATGCGGTCATGCGCCAGATATTCGTCCACGAGCTGCCGGCACTGGTTGACGCTCGCTTCGTCCAACCGGTCGCCGCCGTCGCGTAGCCGTAGGGTCGCTTCCGGTTCACCTTCCCACCTGCGGCGGGACGCGGCTCCTTCCGGATCGTTGGCCCATTTCTCCGCTTTGGCGGTGAAACGCCATATGCTTGACAGTCTCGCGCACTGGTCATGCCGGTCCGCGTAGCCGAGCATGCCGCCCGCGCCGGATACGGAGTCGAGCTGTTTCGGATCACCGGTGAGAAGGACCTTCGCGCCACGCATTTCTGCGAGCCTGGTTATCCATTGCAGGTTTCTGCTGTCGACCATGCCGGCCTCGTCCACGATGATCAGCTGGTTGGGTTTGATCGTGTTCGACGAGTCCGTGACATGGTTGGCAGTGATGTTGATGCGGGCGAGCAGTCGTTCCAACGGGTTGGACGCGTTCCTCAACTGTTGTTGGAGTCTGCCTTCCTGTTGGATCTCGGCTTTGATCCGTTCGGGATCGTTGAGGGCCATCAGCATGGCGATGGTCTTGCTGTCGCAGCCGATGCTGTTGCGTAGTTCTTCCACGGCCTTGTGGCTGGTAGCGAGGCCGAGGACGCTTCCCGCGCCGTACCGTGCCTGCCATGCCTCGGCCACGGCCTTCATGGTCGTGGTTTTTCCCGTGCCGGCCGGTCCGATGATGCTGCTGACCAGTCGTGGATTCTCCAACGCGTACGCGGCCGCTTTTTTCTGGTCCTCTGCCAGCGGATAGCCGCCTTGGGCTTGTTTCCTTTCGTTCCACCGGTCGAGCCATTTCTCGCCTTCGCCATGCGCGTAGCCGACATTGGCGGTCTTGTTGAATCCTTCGATCATGTACTGTTCGGCCTGAAGCACGTCCTTGGTCGTGTATTTGTCGAGGTCCGCGTCGTCGAACACGCTTCGGCCCTGGTGCGTGGCGAGGCTCAGATCATCCATCATGTCTTCCGGCAGCTTGTACCGGTCGGGTGTGAGTTTGACGCATTGGCCGAGCGCCCTGTCGGCGATCTTGTTCGCGACGATGATCCGCTGCTTGGGGTCTATGCGCACGCCTCGGAGCAGGCGTTGGGCTTCGGCCCTCACATTGCTGCGGGTCCATGTGGTGTGCGCGTGGGTCGTGGCCTGGATTGTGGCCTGGGCCTGCCGGTCGAGGTATTCCTCGCCGCCTCCGGCGAGTTGGGTGAGGTCGGCGAGCTGGCCGAGCAGGAGTCTGGCCACGTCTTCCTCGCATTCGGCGTCCACATGCATGAGACTGCTTTTATGCGAGTTCACGTCCTTCATCATCTGGTCGAGTTGGATATCCGGTGCGACTTCGCCGAGCTTGTGGTACCAGTGTTCGCGTTTGGCTTGCAGGGATGGTTGGACTGCCGGTTTGGCTTTGCGCGTGTTCCTCCACACTTCGAGATCGATTTGCGCCTTGCGTTTCGGACCGACTTCCTTGCCCGTCTGCCGTTCCTCTTCTTTGATTTTCTCTTCGACCAGTTTGGCTATTTCCGCGTGACGTCCGCTGAAGGCGTCGATGAGTTCCTGCGGCACTCCCTCGACCTCGTTGACCACGGCTTTGGTGCCGGTGTCCTGTCTGAGGGTCCACGACCAACCGAACCGTTCTGTGAGCAGGTCCTGGAGCAGGTTCTCATGCACTTCGCTGATCTCGACCAGGCTTGCGTAGATCTTCCGTCCGTCCAACGCGGTCCAGACCTTGTCGGACGAACGGCGCACGCGGTTGCTGAGGACGACGTGCTCGTGTGGCTGCGGGTCGCCGTCGCGACTGTCGTAATGGTCGAACACGAAGCCGGCCACCCCGTCGGCCGATACGCTGGCGACGCCGCCCTGGCCCGCGCGCGTGGTCGCGTATTCCTTTTCGAAATATTCGATGATCATTTCCGTGGCCCTGCGCATGCATTCGTCGATTCCGTCACGGGTCTCTTTATCGCCGAATGCCCAGAGGATGCTGATGCTTTTCGGCTGTCGTGTGGTCAAGTCGAATCCGGCGACCGGAGCTTCGCCGTTGTCTCCCTCGACCAGTTTCACGTCGCCGAGGTATTGGCCGTTGGACGGGTTGCGTCGTTCGTTGATGAGCTCGCGCACGGTTTTGCTGGATGCCGTGGTGCCGACCTTGCCGCCGACGAGCTCGGCTCCTTTGCCGATCCAATAGCCTGGCGGGTTGCCTGTTGCCGTATAGTATGCCGTTGGGTCGGCAGGGTTCAACGCGTTGTCGCCATCGATCGCCTCCCGCGCGTCACGGAGCGGGTATTCGGCGTTGCTGAGTTTGGTGAGGTTCATTGACATGGTTTGTTCACTTGTCTCCGGTGGGTATCGGCCCCGTGTATCCGAGATGCCTGAGCAGGCGTTCCGCATCACCCTGCGAGCCGTACTGGTCAATAGCGCGCATGAGGTTCGCGATGTATCCGTTCGCCGTCGCCTGTCCGATGAGTTCCGGCTTGTAGCTCAGAATGGTTTTCAGTTGGAACATGCATGAGAACCGACTGGTTTTCCTGGCGCTTTTGATTTCCTTGTGCGCGTTCAGGGTGGATTCTCGTTTCCCGTCGGCCCTTTTCCGATAGTCCCCGCCTTGCCTGTTCAACTGGTCCAAGGCCAGTTCCGCCGACTTGTTCTTTTTGAAATCGATCGCGTCCTGTTTCCGCTGGGCGTACGTCTGGCGGCACGACCTGCTGCAGAATCGTGCGGTCGGTCCTCGTTTGGGCTTGCGGATCAGTTTGCCGCAGATGGGGCATATTCCATCGATCCGTCCGTATCTCTCGTCCAGTTCGTGTCGTCTGCGTTTGATCTCGGATGCCCGCATGCGCAGTCCGATGAGCTGCCGGTCTTCCTTCTTTCCCATGACCGATCCTCACTTGTATGTCCACGGACCGCGATCGTCGGCCCATCGGCCTCCCGCGATGTTGGCCTCGCGCCAGATATGCTTCAACGCGGTCTCATAGGTGACCGTCGTCTCCTTGTGGTCCAGGTCGCCCGTGTATTCGTCCTCGAGTCGTTCGCCCGGTTCGTCAATGCGTCCCATGAACGTGCGTGGCGCTCTGCCTTCCGGACTCACGTCCGGATCGTCGTTCCACCGTCTCACGCCGTTCCAGTGGACGCTGTCGGCTATCAGATTCATCCCGTCCGAACCGATCTCGGCGGACAGCCAACGGAAATCGTCCCCGTAATCGATGGGGATCATCGGACTGATCTGGAACATCAATATCGCCTGACGGGTAATCTGATAGACCATTTCGACCACCGCCCTGTCATGCCCGGGAGCGATCTCGTTGTAGTCGGCGATCTCACGACCCAAAGATTCCAAGGCGTCCCGCCGGTCGAGCCACGCCTGCAGCAGACGATCATCCCGCTCCTTCTCAATACGCAGACGTTCTTCCGATTCTTTCACCCGCCCTTCGGCCTTTCTTTTCCGATCACCGCACTCTAAGTGCCATTCCCTATACTCACCTTTTCGTCCAGCCGCACCAGTACGCCTGCATACCTCGCTTACGGGTTTGCCGCAGACCGGACAGGTGGGCATTTCACCCATATCAAATATCGTTTCCACGCTCATTCCACATACACGGCATCAATAAGCCGGACGATATCGGGTCAAAACCCTGATATCCGTCTTATTTCACCCATAAAACGGCGGTATTCCGCCGTTTTAGGCGTCAGCCGCGAAGCCGGGTGCAAGACGCGCGTGGTTTCTTTTTTATGCTTATAGTTTTTGTTTTGGGGTCTGTTTTGGTTTCTTCTGTCTTTTTGTCTTGGTTGTGGTTCTTTCTTCTTTTTTGTTGTTGTCTTTTTTCTTGTTTCTTCTTGTATGGTCTTTCTTCTATCTTTTTTCGTTTTGGTTTTTCTTTCTTGAATTTTTTCTTCTCTGTGTTCGTTTTCCCCTATCATTGTTTTCGTACGAAAAGTGCTTTTTGCGCTCACGTGCAAACATGGCCGCGTCGATATCGGGACCATGCCGATCATGAGCCGGATGATCCTGGTCCGGGGGTGGGAAGTCCGGAACGAGGATTCGATATCGGCTCGGCTCTCTCTTCGCGCAGTTTGGACCATACGGGTCAGGATGCGCCGGCTCAATTCTGGCCTATCGGTTTGGCGCGGGCTTGAGCCGATATCGAAGGTCATGCCCCGGCTCCGATATCGGCTGGTGGTTTGTCTTTCAAGCCTTATGAACACGGCCTGTGATTAATGGTCCATAAGGGACCATTTCGATTCTGGACCGATATATCGGCACGTGATCCGCATGCCGATATCGGTTCGGCTCATTTGGGTCAATTGAGCCTTTGGCTTTATTCCAAGGGTTTGAGGTCATGGACCATATGGTCCATGGTCCGGATGGTCCTGGTCCTTTTCTTTTTCGGTCCGATATCGGGGACGATGCGTTGGCTCCGATATCGGTTGGTCGGGGTCCATCGATGGCGCTTCCTTGGGCCATTCCGATTCTGCTGCCGGCCGCTCGGCATGTGATTGGAGCAGTGGCCCGCATGCCGATATCGGATTCGTGGCCGGTGGTCCAATCATGTTTCTCTACATGCCCATCGATGACCGGACGTCATTGTCCGTGTCTTCCGTGATGGCAGTCGGATTCGGTATCGGGAGTCCGATGGAAGGTCGCCCCGACTTGATCCGTTCGGTTTCAAGTCTCCGCGACTCCGCGGAGGTGAGCCCTCCCGGCAGCCGGCCAATGGCATAATCTCTCAACCATGCGCATAACGGAGCGGGATCGTCCGATTCGTAATATCGAAGAAGCCTGTTAGTGAAATCACGCTTCAGAGACGGGCTTATGGCGAATACGCCAATGCCCGCGTTGATGAGCACATGGTTCGCTGCCATCAATGCGGTACGTTTATTGCCGTCGTTGAACCATTGTCCGCGTGTGATGGCGCAGAACATGAGCAGGGCTTGATCCTCTGCCGACCTTTCGGACTTCGATAATGACAAGATCACATCATGGGAGGATTCAATGGTAGGCAGATCCGGAATCCAGTCCGTTCCTCCGATGCGCACATCATTCGTTCTTATCTTTCCCGCATCCCGTATGAGTCCTTCACCAAGAATCCGATTGTATTCGGACACATACTGCCAGTCGATAGGATGCCCGCCGTTCTCGAACAAGAACATCCACGCCCGTTTGATGTTGTTGACCACGATGATGTCGTTCACTGTCATGTCCGCTGGCGCCCGTCCATCGAATATCTCCTGGGTGTCGGGGAACGTTATCCCATCGACCTCAATGTTGGCCGTCTTCCACATGACGTCGATTAATTGGCGTTTTGCCAATTCCATCGCCATTGTTGCCCGGTCCGAATTGTCTTCAGCCATTGACATGTCCTTTCTTCTTTGCCTTCATTTTATTAGTTTGCTTCCCAAGAAAAAGAGAGCCCATGAGTTTTTCATGGGCTCGAATCTGCGGGATTTTCTAGAAGGCCGGCTCCTGTGGTTCGGCGAACTGGTCCTGTGTGGCAGTGGGCCATGGATCATTCGTTGGCTGGGCCGTCTGCTGTTGCGGTTGGACCAGCGGAGCGTGTTGCATGCCGGCGTTGGCGGTGGCCTTGGTGATCTGGACGGTGGCGTAACGGACGGAGGCGCCGAGATCGTCCACGTTGAGCTCGTAGCTGCTTCGCCTCTCCCCCGTCTCGGTCTGCCAGTCGCGTTGCACGTATCGTCCGCTGACTATGACCCTGGTGCCCTTGCGGATGCCGGAGGCGATCATATGGTCCGCCAGGATGCCGTAGGCTACGCAGCGGATGAACGTGGTCTCGCCGTCCTCCCATTTGCCGTTCTTCTCGGTGACGCTGGTTTGGGCTACGCGGAAGTTGACGACGGTCTTGCCGCCTGCCGTGCGCTTGGGTTCGAGATCGGAGACGAGATTGCCCATGAGGGTCATGGGAATCTGGTTGATTGTCGCCATGATTGGTCCTTTCTTTCGAATTGCGGCCCATGTGGTGGGCTTATCCTTCTCACTTCATCGTATGTCGATATTCCATGTGCCCACTCAGTCCCATGCTTGTTCTCTGAATTTGGCTTGTTGCTGGGCGGTTTATGGCTTTTCGCGCCGCGTCGAGCATTCCGCGCGCGAGGTCTTTCGCCCGGCCTGTGTCTATGAAGCTTGACGCCGATCCGAGCATGCTCAGATGAGAGGTGAAGAAATCGGCGGCTGCTTCGACTCCGGCGTCGGTGGAAGGCGCGAGTCGTCCGGCGGCGTACGCTTCGATGATCGCGTCGCCGACGGTGAATGCTCCTTCGATGATCTGGCAGCAGTCGTAGTCCTGACTGTTTGCGTAATCCTCCGCCTCGTCTGTCACGATGCTCATTTCAACCCTCCTTCTTCCGCTGAATAATGTCAGTCTTCCCTTTCATTCCACTTCCCTCGCCTGGTGGCCTCAGCACAAAGCGCTTGGTAGAGCATCTGCTCCTGGATCGCGTCGGACAGTGCGCGGTGTTCCTCGACGTCTCCGATGTGGTAGTCGACGATGAGGTCCGCGACTCGGTGATGACGCTTCTGCGGGTTGAGCTCCCAGCTCATCTCCTTCGTGCATGCCCACTTGCAGTCGAACACTGGCGAGGTCGGATCGTAGACGCGTTCGGCCGCGTCAAGGAAACTGACGTCGAATTGGGCGTTGTGCGCGATGATGGTCAACGGCTCCCCCGCCGGCCAGACATGGTCGATCCACTGGTGGAAGCGCATCATCGCCGCGCCTGCGGTCGGCATGCCTTGGAGCATGTGGTCGGTGATGCCGGTGAGGCCCGTGATGAATTCCGTCAATGGATGCTGCGGGTCAATCAACTGCTCGAACTTCGGCCGGCTGTTCTCGTTTCCGGGTTGCACGAACAGGGCGCCGATCTCGATGAGCGTGGCTCCCTCCTCGGGATTGAGGCCGGTGGTCTCCGTGTCGAGCATGATGTATGTGTCGATCGGCTTGTCAAGCGGTTCGATGCGGCGCGGATTGCGACGGTCGATATAACGTTCCCAATACATTTTGTTGTGTTTCCTTTCTCGTGATTGTTATTGTGATATTCCCGATTATTCTTTCGTTGTTTCGATGAAGTCGAGAAGGGCCTGCTGGTATGACGGCAGTCGTTTGCCTTCGCGTCCTTCCATGTCCTCCCACCACCACCAGCGCAGGCCGTCTTCGTCCGTCTTGCGGTTGAGCCAGCCGGTCTGCCTCGTCTTCCAGGGTGTTCCGGGTTCCGTCGGCTTGGTCTTCAGCATGATCTCCGTGCGGTCCTGGGTGCAGTCCCAATCGCACCAGACCGTGCCTTCGTCCGTATGGCAGGGATAGTGGAAGTCCTCGGGCAGTCCGCCGCGTTCGAGTTCTTCCTTGAGCGCCCGTCGGACGTCCCGCCTGTCGAGTCCTTCGATCCGATGGGCCTTGTAGCGGTCGAGTCCGTACTCCACTCTTCTGGTGGTCGGGCCTGACCAGGTAGGACTGTATCCGAGTTTCTTTTCCGCATCGTCGATGTCTTCGATCATTTCCTTGATGGTCTTCCTGCGTCCGTCCACGGTGCGGTAGGACACGAACGCGTCGGCCTTGTCGTCCGGCGCGACGCCGAATTCCTCGTTGGCGTCGTTCTCCTCTTCGGGCGGCCACATCCAGGTCTGACCGGTGCGCTTGTCACGTGCGATGCCCATGCGTCCGTACTCGTTGTCCTTGAATTCGATGGCGATGCCGCTCTTCGATGGACGTTGGTCGGTGAGGGGACGGTTCGCCTTCAACGCGAGGTCGATCAGCGTGTAGATGGATGGGGTCGGATGGCCGTAATGCTGCGCACGGTAACGGTCGACGATGCCGCGAAGGCTGGTTTTGGGAAACGCTTCGTGGAGTCTTTCGATCGTCTCGTCGTCAACGGGTTTCGACGTGTCCGTGATTCCGGCCGCCTCCCACCAGATTCCCATGGTGCCCTGGTCCCACTTGTGGGCCTCTCCCCACTGGAAGCGCGCGAGATGTTCGATGTCGATTTCCAGACGCTTCTGGAAAAGCAGATTCCCTCCGATGATGACGGTCTCCCGTCCGAGCGAGTTCAACCGGTATCGCAGCGGGACCTTCACGTCCAAGGTTTCGCCGGTCGGGAAGACGACGTGGGCGACGCACGGCTCCGCGCCCTTGTCCAGCATGGAGAAGACCTCCCGCAAGTTCCTGATGGTAGCTCGTGGCGCGACCGCGCATGGGTGGCGGTTTCCGGTTTCGCTGTCGATGATGTAGTACATTTTGATTCCCTTTCACTGTGGGGGTGGCGGCTGGCCTATGCCTTGCCGACACCCCAAGTATATCACACATGTGTGATATTTTGCAAGTGTCTTCCTACTTTTCCAGAGCCCAATCGGCGGCCTTGCCGGTCTCCTTGAGTCCGATGGCCTGGCGTGCCCCGTCCTGTCTTCCGTGCCGGTAGGCCGACTGGCTGGATCCCGTGGGCTTGGAGAGTTTCGGCCGACTGTCGCTGAAGGTGACGTGTTTTTCGACCCATTGGTCGACCTGGCTGCCGCGGACGGTGACGAGTTCCCTGCCGGCGCCGTCCGATTCCATCTCCCGCCGGAGGATTGCGTATCTGCGGGCGATCTCCTCCTGGAATCCGCGGTAATAGCCGTTCCTCCATGCCGCGTTCGCTTTCGCGCGTGGTGTCGTCCTGGCCCGTTCCCGCCACATGGCAGCTCGGCTGGTCTCCATAGCCGTCCAGATGGCTTCGGTCTTGTCCACGTCGGAGCGGGCTCCGTAAATGCTGATGGAGCAGACGACGTTCCGTCCGTTCCCGGCCCGCCGCCATCCGTATGACGCCCGGCATCGGTTTCCCAGTGCGACGATGTTGGCGAGTTCGGCCATGTACCAGTTGCATGGGTTGGCTTCCAGGTGGATCATACGGCGGATGATCTCGATTGCGTCGTGGTCCTCTTCGAGCTGCCATTCCTCGATGGCGTGCCGGTCCATGAGCCTTTGGGCCTGTTCGAGGGCTATGCGCTGCTCGTTGTCGGACGCTGCGGGATCGTTGGCTATCGCCAGCAGTCTGCGCACTCGTTCCATGATTCGTTCGGCGTCCATCGTTCTCCTTTCCGAAGGTCAGTTGATGGCGAGGTTGATGGTGATGATGGGCTTGTCGATGCTGGGAATGCCGTCCACCGGCCAGTCGATGCCGGCCTTGCGGAGGATTTCATTGACGCAGGTGCTGTGCGCCGAAACCAATTCCCACTGCCAGCACTGGCGGTTGCACATTCCGTAGCAGCGGTCCCACAGCATGTATCCGAGATCGTCCATGGCGGGCTTGGATTGGTTGAGCAGGTCGCGCAGGGCGAGGACGCTTGCGCGTTCGCCGGCTTCGAGGATGACGGCCTTGCGCCACGTCATGCCGGTGACCCAGCCGCCGCCGTCCACGACGTCGACGCTCTTCTCAAGGGTGACGGTCAGCTTGTAGTTGCACATTTTTCCTGCTCCTGTTTCTCTTGCTCCGTATGTTCACGGGCGTCCGACCCGATATGGAGGCCGGACGTTTTTCTTTTCAGTCGTCGATGGCGTCTTCGAGATGGCAGATGGCGTTCGCCTCGTCGCCCCAGCCGGCGTCGCAGAAGTATTCGTACTCCCCCGCCTCGTTCCTGGTGGTCCAATAGCCTTCCTCGCCGTCGATGCCGTTGGCGTTCTCGACCCACCAGTATTCCCGACCGCCGTCCACGGTCGCGTGAAGCTGGACGTCCCACCTGCCGTACAGGCCCTTCACTTCGATGTTCCTCGGCTTGGACTGCCGTTCGTATGCGCAGTGGTTCATGTTCGTGTCTCCTTGGATGAAACCGGTCCCTGATTTTTTCTTTTGGACCGTTTGGTCGAGCGATAGCGTTAGCCGTCGGAACGTCCGCGAGCACGCCGAACGCCAGTTCGGTATCGCGTGGCGCGGACGCTCCGGCGGTTACGATCCTTGCCGTAGGCAAACGGCCCAAAAGAAAATAAAAAGGGTCGCGGCGCGCTGGGCGCCGCTCCATTTCCCTCCGGCCGGGCAGCGGCCTCCGTGGCGCGGTTTGGCCATTATTGGGTCCGGGAACCGGTTCCCGGCGCGTGGAGTCCAGAGGACGTTAGCCGTCCTCTGGCCGCCGGAGGCATCCGCCCGCGATGTCCCGCGGGCGGATTCGGGCTTGCCTGTCTAACCGTCGATTTGCTGGCGGAGTTTTTCTATCTCTCTGGAGAGGATGGCGAGGAATTCCCGGTAGGTGTCAAGTTCGACCGCCATGTCGATGGCTTCGGCCTCCAGTTCGAAATGGCAGTCGCCGTCATCGGTGAATGTGATGTCGGGGAAGTCGAACCATTGCCAGCTGTAACCGTCTGGGTCGCCATGCCATCCGTCTTTGGTTTTGACAAGCGTGTAATGTTCCGTTCCTTCGTACTTTTCGGAAGTATCGGACAGCCTGCGGTCCGAATTTTCGTCGATGTCGCTCATAATGCGGCTCCTTTGATTCCGCCGTTTTGCAAGGGAATAATCCGGAGGTCGGCGGAACTCCCTCCGGCCCGCCATGTCGGCGGAATGCGTCTCTAATAGGAGTTGGTCGCATGGCCGATGATGACGCGTGGACGATCGGTGCCGTAGCGCAAGCGGCGTAGAGAGGCTCGGATCCGGAATGAGAGCGCGTACGCTCCCGCGGGGATGATGAAGATGAGGACTTCGACCAGTCCGCCGACGAGTTCGGCGCGGGATGTAGGGTCCGCCATGAGTTCGTTGAATGCTTCGAGCATTGTTGTCCCTTTCGTTCTGGGGGTTTCGGCTGGCCTATGCCTTGCCGATAACCCCCATTATATCACAGTATTGTGATATTTTCCGGTTGTGGCTTGTCTTTTTCAACGGTTTCCGTGTTTTTTCGCGGGTGCGGGCATGCCGTAGACTTCTCGCACCAGTGGCCCGAGGGGGCGGCTCGCCCTGAGCAGGGCGCGCAGGTCGTTCTCTTCGATGGGTTTTTCGCCGTGCCCGTCGGTCTTGAGCTCGCGGAAGGTGCAGGTGTTGACCCCGTCGTGGTGGACGCCGACGTATCTCAGGTCGTCGTGGCCGTCGATTTTCCAGGTCTCGTATTCCATACCGGTCCATGGGCTGTCGGAGATGATGTCGCCGATGTTGTCGAACCTCACGACGCTGGCGATGGTGCGGCTGCCGTTCCAGAGTCCGGCCTTGCCGAGGATGATGACGGGATGCGCGAGCTCGAGGTGACGCAGGTTGTCCCGCTCGTCGGCACGGTATTCAGTGTTGAGGTCGTCCGCGGCGATACGGACGTTCGCGTCGTATTCGTCGATGGATTCGATGGCTTCGACGAGTCGCTGCGGGACCGGCAGTTCGCACTCCCCCACGACGTATTTCCATGCCTTTTCGAGGATGACGTCCACACCGTACGTCGCGTCCGCCATGGTCTCTTTCGGGTTTTCGGCCATGGCCGTGGCGAGGTGCGCCGCCTCCTGCTTCCAGTCGTCGATGATGGCGTCGATCTGGTCGGTGTCGTTGGTCCAGATGATGTTCTGCTGCATGATGTCGCTCCTTGATGTCCTGTCGGTCCCTGAATTTTTTCTTTTGGACCGTTTGGTCGAGCGATAGCGTTAGCCGCCGGAACGTCCGCGAGCACGCCGAACCCCTTGGGGTTCGACATTGCGTGGCGCGGACGTTCAGGCGGTTACGATCCTTGCCGTAGGCAAACGGCCCAAAAGAAAATAAAAAGGGTCGCGGCGCGCTGGGCGCCGCTCCGTTGAACGTCGCGGGCCATGCTCCGTCATGGCCGTGGCGTCCTGCGAAGGTCCGGAAACATGAGGTTTCCGGCGGTGGGAAGGTTCGGAGGGCGGCGGAACGCCCTCCGGCCCGCCGTGGACGCCGGCGGGATTCCGTATGGCGGGAGTGGTTCCAGTCATGCGGCGGCTGGACGCTCGGGGCTTAATCAATACCCCATGGGATTTCCACGGGTTTGTCGTAGACGGTCACGGTGAGGGATGGGGTTGTGTAGGTGGATGGCAGGTACACGCCGTCAAACAGGTTTCGTTCCGTTTCGTCGGGCAGGCGCCACTTGCCTTCCTTCTCTCCGTTCCTCTTGATTCTTTCGGCCGCCGCGCGCAGTCTGCCGCATACGGCGTCGAAGGCGCTTGATACGTCGATTTGATAGGCGAGGCACACACAGGAGCCGATTATCTCCAAATCGTCGTATGCGCGGCGGTTGCTTGAATCGACCGGACGGTGTTCCGTTCTCTCGTTGTAGCGGCCGCCGGTCGCCTTCTCGTTCTCCATACGGAGCAGGGTGTACAGCATTGGAGCGTGGTCCGGTTCGTCTAGATATCGGGCGACGCCTTCGGCCGCAGCCATGACGGTTTGGTCTCCGCAGATGTACGAGCTCATTTTCGTTCTCCTTGAATCGGTGTCGGTCCTTGGGTTTTTTCTTTTGGACCGTTTGGTCGAGCGTCAGCGTTAGCCGCCGGAACGTCCACGAGCACGCCGGACGTTAGTCCGGATCGCGTGGCGCGGACGCGAGGGCGGTTACGATCCTTGCCGTAGGCAAACGGCCCAAAAGAAAATAAAAAGGTCGCGGCGCGTCCATGCGCCGCTCCGTTTCCCGGCCCCGCCGCACTAGGCATGGCGGGGCATGTTCCGTTGTCGGGATCGTCCCGGAGCGATAGCGGAGGGTCCGTTTCCCGCCGGCGAGCCGTGGCCTCCGTGGCACGGCGAAGCCTTCCTGGGTCCGGGGACTGGTTCCCGGCGCGTGGAGCCCAGAGGGCGGTAGTCGTCCTCTGGCCGCCGGAGGCACCCGCCCGCGGGACATCCGCGGGCATGAAAAATCCCGACCGTTTGGAAGAACGATCGGGATTTGTTTGGATGAGTCCGGCGAATGGATTATTTATAGGCTTCGCTGCGATGGCGGATACGGAAGACCTCGACGGTGACCACCTCGTCTCGCAGTAGGCATAGAACACGATAGTCGCCAATGCGGTAACGCCATTGTCCTGACCTGTTGGCGGTCAGGCCCTTGCCCGTCACCCTTGGGTCCTCGCAACCGTCGATGTGCTTGTCCATCCAGTCAAGGATGCGTGCCGCGTTGACGCGTCCCATCTTGCGTAGTTCTTTTCGAGCGGCCGACGTGTACTCGACATGCCATGTCATAACCCGAGGTCCTCACGCAGTTGCTTGGATGTGTATCGCGTGCCATCATCCTTTTCCATGGCGTCGTTCAATGCCGCCGCATCGTCGGCGTCCTCGATGTACTCGTTCAGCCATTGCGCGAACTTGTCATATAGGGACACGCCTTCCCTGCGTGCGATGGTTTCGCCTCGATAATAGGCCTCAGTGTTGATGGGCACTTCCATGTTCAGAACTGGCATGGCATGTCTCCTTTCTTGTAATACCGATTATATCGGCTGGTTTTTTAATGTTTCGTTGTTGTTTTCCGCACGGCAAACGGACCGGGGCGGATGCCCCGGCGAAGGGTTTCCTGTTTGGAAGTCGCCTACTCTTTCAGTGTGTTCAGCATGGCCCGGTACATTTCATGCATCCATGCCGTGCGCGCTTCGAGTTCCACGCCGTCGGCGGCGAGCTGGCTGTCCTCTTCGGCGATGTAGTCCTCGAACAGTTCGAAGAATGATGGCGTGATGGCGTTCAGTCCGGCCTGTCTGACGGTCTCAGCGTCCTTGACGGCCTGTTCGCCGTCCGGTTCGATGCCTCGCGGGCGCATTTCGTTTTCGAGCCGTTTGCGGGCGTTGGCGAGCATGTCCGCGCCGCGCAGCTCGTCGTATGTGATGCCGGCATCCACGCCGGGCACGCTTCCGTCACGTTCCCACCAGATGGGCGTGTTGGACCAGATGGTCTTGATGGATTCGATGATTGATTCGAAGTTCGGATAATCGTTTCCATCGTCCGGGTCGAATCGACGCATATCGTCCCCGCCTTTGAAGATGGTGAGGAAGTAGTCGGCGTAGCCGTCCTCGCGTTCTTTCGGAGTGCTTGCGACGATATGCGCGTAGTGCATGAGTCGGCCGTATTCGTCGAACGTGTAGAGGGTGATGCCGTGTCCCGCTTCGAGGGCGTCGGTTTCGGTCTTCAGATTAAGGGTTTCGATGCGTTCCATTTCCAGGTTCCTTTCTTCATCCGGATAGATGGGGCCGTCATGGTTGAACGGCCCCCGGTGATGGTTCAGGCCTGTGCCTGTTGTCCCGCCCACGGGTCCTGTTCCGGGACCGCGTTGGTGTATTGCGGCAGGATGGTGGAATTGGATTGCTGGCGATTGGCACGACGCTGGTTGACGAGCTGGTTGGGGATGATGCGCGTGCCGTTGATGACGGACGTGGCCTGTGGGGTGCCGTCGCGGTCGATCCACGTGTTGGGACGGTCGGACAGTTCGCCCCATGCGACCACGGCGGTTCCCTTGGCGAACACGTCGGCTTGTTGCTGGATGGTCTGCGCGTAGCGTTCCGCGGCCAGTCCGTAGAAGTTCACGTCCACGGCGGTGGTGCGTCCGTCCTCCCACTGGTTCGTCTGCGGGTTGAGTTTGCGGTCGGTGTGCATGATGCGGAACACGATGCGTGCCACGTACTGTCCCTTGGGGAAGTACTTCGGCTCCTGAGCGAGGTTGCCTTCGACGATGTTGGTGGTCTTGATGGCGGTCATGATGTTGCTCCTTGGGTCTTGTGTGGGATTGCTCCCGAAAATTTTTTCCTTGTGACCGTTTGGTC